>Ga0075364_10001719_pt1 | contig 12058 bp, 16 predicted proteins | sample EndMetdeltDD1764_FD_71517 | JGI IMG/M metagenome (GOLD analysis project Ga0075364, IMG submission 71517) | Populus endosphere microbial communities from Tennessee, USA - Endosphere MetaG P. deltoides DD176-4 | ecosystem: Host-associated > Plants > Roots > Endosphere | place: USA: Tennessee... | reverse complement strand
CGGGCACCGACCTCCGCGATGACGAAGACGTTGACACACGCCGTCTCGCCCGCGACCAGATCTGGTTCCTCAGCATCTTCGCCGTCAAGGTGGCTCTCGGCCTCGTCGCCTTCGCGATCAAGCCGTGGCTTGGCCTGCTGTTTCTCGTCGCGTACGGCGTCTACTTCTACAAGGAGATGACCGACGACGGGGCCGACGCCTCGGCCGACGATCTCGAGCCGCTCAAGCTGCGCCCGAAGGCGTCCGTTCCGGGCACCGGTGCGGTTGTGCTGCAGACGCTCGGCTCACTGGTTGTCATCTTTATCGCCTCGCAGGTCTTCGTCGAGCAGCTCGAGTGGGCCGGACCGGCGTTGGGGCTGCCCGCCGTGGTCGTGGCGCTGCTGCTCTCCCCCATCGCCACCGAACTGCCTGAGATCATGAACGCGATCATCTGGGTGCGTCAGGGCAAGGCCAATCTCGCGCTCGCCAACATCTCCGGCTCGATGATGATCCAGGCGACCGTCCCCTCCGCGATCGGCATCGGCTTGACGTCGTGGCGGTTCGACACGCCCCTGATGCTGGCGGGCTTTCTGACGCTCGCGTCCGTTTCCTACCTGCTGCTGGTCATGAAGCGAGGAGCATTCACCCCCGCGAAGCTGCTGTTCGCGGGCGGCTTCTACGTGGCCTTCGCCGTTGGGCTCGTCCTGACGGTGTGAGACTGGAGCCATGGAGATCAACGAACAGGACCTGGTCGCCGACGTCGCCCCCAGCGGGACGGGATGCCAGGAGTGCGAGGAGTCGGGCGGGTGGTGGTTCCACCTGCGGCGGTGCGCCCGGTGCGGGCACATCGGTTGCTGCGATGACTCGCTGTCGCGCCACGCCACGGCCCACTTCACGCAGACCGGCCACACGCTCATGCAGAGCTTCGAACCCGGGGAGGACTGGTTCTGGGACTTCGCTTCCGAGACGGCCTTCGAGGGTCCCGAGCTGGTCGCGCCGCAGGAGCATCCCACTTCGCAGGGAGTGCCAGGACCGGTCGAACGCGTGCCTTCCGATTGGCAGCGGATCCTCGCGTCGCGGGACGACTGAGACTGCTCGACCGGCCTAGGTGCTGGGTGTCCGGTCGATGAGGACGCGACACTTCGCGTGGTGCACGACCTGGTCGCTGGTCGAACCGAGGAGCAGGCCGACGAATCCGCCACGGCCCCTGCTGCCCAGGACGATCAGGTCGACCCGCGAGGACGCCTCGATCAGCTTCTCGGCGACGTTGCCGTGCACGGTCGAGCACGAGATCGTGACCTCGGGGTGCTCCGTTCGGATGTGTGCGACGTCCCGCTCGAGGGCCGCAAGCGTCGCCGATTCGAACTCCTCCATCGGCGGGACGTATCCCCCGTCCATGCCCTCCGGAACCGGCGCGGTCGTCAGGCTCCAAGCCCGGACGACCTCGACGTGGCCGCCGAACACGGGAGCGCATCTGACGGCCGTGCGCAGTGCTGCCTCGGAGGAGGACGAACCGTCGTGTGCGACGAGGACCCCTCCCTGGACTGTGATCGTGTTCGTGGTGGTCATGGCCTGAGGTTAGACCCCCTCGGCGGATTTGGCGCCCCTCGTGGGTGATCGCCGTAGAGTCAGTAGTGCCGCACCCACCGACAGCAGGGAGCACCCATGTCCGAGCACCTCCGCATCCTCGCTGAGCACGAGTGCTGGGAGCTGATGTCGTCGACGACGGTCGGACGGGTTGCCTTCGTCGGCTCCGGCGGACTGCAGCTCATCCCGCTGAACTTCGCTGTCATCGACTCGAAGATCTACTTCCGCACGGCCACCGACAGCGTGCTGGACGAACTCGCTCAAGGCCTCGACGAGGTAGCTTTCGGCGTGGACTTCCACGCCTCGTCGTACCGGGAAGGCTGGAACGTCACGGCGAAAGGCGGCACCTCTCGCGTCTCGGAGCCCGAGCTGTACGAGCAGGTCATGTCGTGGTCGAGGCTGCGACCCTGGGCCGGAGGCGAGCGTGGGGTCGTGATCCACCTCGACGTCCGGGAGATCGAAGGCCGCCGCGTGCACGGCGCCTGACGCTGGGTCGTTGCCGATTGATGCGCCCCATTCGAGACACAATTCATAGATCGCACGGAACGCTGTGAGCGGTGCAGGTCAGCCGGGTCCGGTGTAGATCACATCGTCTTTGGCTGTGGGCGCGGCTGACGACACCGGCCAGCGAGCTTGCGACAAGCCCCTCCCATCTGGGGGCGAATCTTGTATTGCTCTGTGACGCACACCACGGGGATGGCTCCACTGCTGCAATCCACCGCGACAGCCGCCCGAGGCGGACACGAGCGTCGGACGTGTCGGAAGCTGTAGGTACGTTAATGACCGTGCAGCCGAAGCAGACAGCCAACTCTTTCTACGTCTCGAATGCGCAACTCGGTTCCAGCCTCCGCGCATGCGCCGAGGCGGCACGCGGACTCGGCCAGGACAATCGCTGGCGCCCCAACAGCAGCTCCGAGACAGCCACGGTGTGGCGCGCTGCAGCCACCGACATGCGAGCTCGCACTTTGACCGAAGCAGACGTGCAAGCCATCACACTTATTCACTCGGGACTTGAACATGTAGTGGCCACGGCTCAAAGCATCTCCGGCGGCAGAGCACTACTGCCGCATACGCTCGCTCGCACAGCGACCGAGCATTTACTTCGCGCCCAGCACCTCCTGGATGAGACAGCCTCGCCAGAGGACCGCATCCAGCGTCGTTTGAACGAATGGCTATACGCCATCAGGGAGTCCGGGTACAGAAGGCAAGGCCTGCTTAGCAGCGACGTAGTTGCAATGGCTGGCCTCACCCCCGACGACCTCGGCCTGAGCGAGAGCGACTTGCTTCAGCAAGTTCACGATCGAGCTGAAGCGGTGGGCGAGGTGATCACTGACCGCGACCCCAGCAACAAAAAGGCTCGCGTCTTGCGAGTAGAGGGCACACCGGGACGTCTCTCGACCATGCGCCTTGCGGAGATCTATACGGCCGGCGAAGCGGGAGGCATCCCGGCGTTCACCATGCGGGGCCTCTCTGCTTCGGTTCACGGCACAGAGATCGGTCTGCTGCAGTCCTTCTCCGATGGCGCACCCGCGGACCCCTCTCTCGGAGGTGTCATCGTTCCCGTGCCCACCCAACTCGACCCACCGGTCCTCGCCTTCAGTCTTCTCGGCGTCCTGCTAAGCCTCGTAAACGCCACCGACTCGATGCGCATCAGGTTTGCATGGCCTGGCCACACGAAAGCGGACCGTCGCTACCAGCGCGAAAAGGACGCACTCCTAGCCTTCTGGAGTAGAGCACTCGACGCACCCTGACAGTCACCGTCGACGACCTACTACCTGTGCATCTCAATGCGTTGTCGACACGGAGTGCGTCGCGAAGAGTTGATACGAACTCAATTGAGCAAAGCCCTTCCTGGCTCGTCTATGTTATTCCCCCGCGTTTCGGCGCGATACTTCGTAGGCGCGGGGGCCACCTACTCGAAGAGGATTGGGAGTACGAGTGTGACGGCGCCGAACGCCGCTAGCCCGGCTCCGATCGCGCGGACCTGCAATCTCGAATTCGTGTGGCCCACGGCCGCTAGAACTACGCCTGCAACCAACAGGACTACGCCAAAGAACATTCATAGAGCCTAGGGGTCATCGGGCTCAGTGCATCGATGAGGACTTAACACGAGCCAAGTCCGCTGGCGCCCAACAGCCGTCGACTAGTGACGGCGTATTTGCACCGCTCGCGTCCTAAGCGCGGCGCGCACGACTTGGGCAAACGTCAGCCACGCCACCTCCCGATCGCCGCTCGTTGCACTAGTTTGAGTCGTGATCGAATACGGCAATCGGGCGAATAGCCTCCCCGCGCCACCGAGCGTTGTCTGGCAGGATCTGGTCGAGCCGCGGAGCCATGGCGCACGGCCTTGGCTCAGGCTCCTGTCTGATGAGTTGCCGCCCCGGGTGATCGAGTCGGAGAAGCCTTCGCGAGTCGTCTGGTCGTCGCTTTGGCCAACGAGGGCAAACGATCAGATCGTCTTTGAAGTGTCACCCGAAAACGGTGGCTCGGTGCTCCGGTTCAGATTGCTAGCCGTCGGTGATCCGCCAGACGGCAGCAAGACGGGACATATTCGCAAACGCTTGAATCACCTGCTGTTCGCCGACTTGCGGTTCACCTATGGGCAGTGACCCACCGACGATGCGGGGCGGCCAACTCAGTCGTGAGACTCTCGTCCGGACCTCCGGCGCCCGCGTCTTTCCCCGCAAGCAGATCTGATGATCGACGATTGCAGCGCTATCAGTCGTCATAACTTTCAGCCAAGGCGCAGGCTACGAATTCCCAGCCGTCGACGTTCACGATCGCCTGCTCACCAGGTGGCTTGCCGAGGGTGTGAGCCCGATCCATATGGCTTCGCCAAAACGCACTCTGGGCTCGCGCGTAGTCGACCAAAGCATCGACGGACGATCGATCCAGCTCCGGCGGTTGCGGTGCGGACAACGGCTCAGGTAGCGCATCTGTCATCGCACGAGCATCCCACGCATGATGACTGCCAAGCGCACGCCGGCAATTAGCCAACCGCGGGAACGTACGAAATTTCACCGCGATTCCTCAGTGTGGACGGCGCCGCGCTTTGCTCTGACTTGTCGGGTATTTGTCGGACCTAACTGACACGCTCCGTGACTGTGAGCGCGAACGTTGACTCGTCGAGACAAGGTGGAGTGGAAACTGTGGTGAAGTCATTTCTGGTTGGAATTGCAGTGGCGGTTTTTACCTGGCCACTCAGCGCCTCTCAGGCTCCGGTCTCCGTGGGCGAGGCGTGGGATCGCTTCTGCTCGTGGGCCGTCGGCGCGGAACCTTGGGCGGCTGCGATGGCGCTGGCCATCCCGGGCGCCGCGCTCGTGTGGCTAGCAACTATGTACGTCGGCCGCTCGGAGGTCGCCTCCTCTAACTTGTTCGTGAACCCGCCGTTCCTATCCTTCCTAGGCGTGGCCAGTGTCGCTGCGATCTCTGCCTACTTCGGCGTATCACTCGCAGCGCAGAGTGGGTCGCCAACCGCCATCGCCGCATTAGCCGTGTGCGCGGCAATGCTAAGTCAGTTGGTGAGGATGGTCCGAGCCGCGCGCCTGGTGTACTTCTAGCAACGCGGCCGAGCAACGTAAGGACGCTGCGGGAATGTGTCAATCCGCCGCGTCAGATGGGGCATACGGCTCAGCGCAGACCAAGCCTGGCGAGTTCTCGCGCGAGGGTCTCCACGGTGTCTAGAGTTGCTAGAAGGTCGTCCTCAAGCACCAACGCCGGCGGATGTGCGACGCTGTTTCGCACAGATCGCACGGAATCGATCTCGCGCTTGAACCGGTCGCGCCATTCGATCAGTCCATTTAGGTCTGCGGGACTTAGGTGCTCTATCACCGACCTGTAAGCCACCGGCAAACGACGCCAATACTGTTCTGGCGCCTGTCCGCGGCTCACGTTTTCAGCAATCAATATGAATGGATTCAGCCCCTCGTAGGCCTCGATCAGGCGGTACTTGAGCGCGGCCATTTCTACTGGCTCCGCATCTCCTGGCGTAGATGCATGAGGCGTTACAGAGCCAACTTTCGCTTGCGCTGACTCGCTGACTGCTTTGGGATTCTGATAACTACCGTCGCCGAGGTGTAGGGCAAACGACTGATTCTGGCTGGTGCTAATCCTGATCTCGGCGAGTTGCTTCTCGACTTCCGCTTGACGTTCTTCCTGAGTTTCGACACGTGTCTTCAGCGTGAGCAGGCCGAAGATGGACACTTCCGCAAGTTCGCCGAGCAGCACCAACGCTGCTAGCGCGAATAACGGCGATACATCGTCGAGACTGGTTTGCTCTGGAAAGCAGCTCTACGTGACTTCGCTCGTGCTTGTTCCGGCGCTCACGACCCTTTTATCAACGGTCTCACATTGTGATTTCGTCGGCCCCCAGATCAGAAGCCATGCCGCCAAGCAGATCGCTGAGATCGCAATTACTCGAAGCACTAGCCGCATCCACAGCGGAACTGCCGGTTTCTGTTTGGCAGCGGAACCTCCATCGAGAGCAGAGCCTTTATCAGATGGCTCGTTTGGTCTCTCGGACTTGACGCGTGGCATGGCTACTTCCATTTCTATTCGGTGCCAACCGACAAGCGCACCCTACCGGCGCCATCGCACCACGTCCCCTGACTGCACTCGGCTCTCAGACGCCCGTGCAAGTTTCTTCTCCGGTCAGCTGGAGCAACGTGCAGACCGAGAAGTTGCGTATGGCACAGGACGAGCCACGCGCGTCAATTCACCGCGTCTCGGACGGCCCATCTGCCCTCTGCCGCGGCTCCTGAATCCGGATGCACCTAGCCTGTGATCCGCTGTAGAGCCCTGACGACAAGATCGGTCGGGTCTGTTCGTGGGTTCGTCCAGTCCGCGACGCTGGGGTGGGCGAGTGTCACTACCTGGATGCCGCCCGTGTCGCGATGGGTCAGGCTTCGCCACTGACGTGCGTTGACCTCGGTGAACGTGTCTAGTGCCGGCTCGTCGTTCACGCCGAGTTGCGCCCTGACCCATTGGCCGGTCGCCTGCCCGAGGCAGACGACGACTTGGACGTTCAGGGCCGAAATCACCTTCGCGTGGATCGACCAACAGTCTTGGAGGAGCTTCTTTGTGCGTCGAGCGTCGAGCGTTTCAACACGGCTGCTTCGAACGAACACCGCGTTACTCGCCGGCACTTTCCGAGGACTGTCAATTCCGCAAACTTCGATCAGGTGCCGAACTCGTCGTTGGAACGCGACAGCCCCGGGCCCGAAATCGTGCCAGTCGTCTTCGAAAGCCGACCAGTCGTGCCTCAGCGGAGATCGGGACGCCTCTAGGTCCGCTGCGACTGTGTAGCGATTCAGCTCGACTCTTGAAGGATCACCACCCGGATTGAAGCCGAGCAGATACATCAGTGACGGCTGTTCGAACGATGTAGCCCCGGAGTAGAACACCTCACCGGGTTCCGTAAGGAGCTCAGCAGGCACCAGGTCCAGCAATTGCTCGTGAAGAGACGGGGGGCTGTCTGTTTCACGCGGGTCGGTAGTCACAAGTTCTAGTGTCGGGCTCGTGGGCTCACTTCTGTCGGGACCTGAAACGATCCTTGAGTCATCCCACCGCTAGCGGGTCAGCAAAGACGCTGCGTGCGAGAACGGTCAATGGGAGACTCGACGAGTGCGAACCTGCGACAAGGCGTTCTACGGCGATCAGGCGGGTGCGCGCCGGGCCTTGTCCAGCATCCTCGACAAGGCTGCGATGAAAGGTAAGCCGTCCCGACTTCCGGTGAGGGTGTACCCCTGCGACGTATGTGACGGTTGGCATCTCAGCGGTCAGCCGAAGTCGCGCGAGATGCACCCCAGCTAAAGAACCGGCCTCGCGCAGGCTCGTAGCAACGTTACGCAGCGGAAGGGTGGGAATAGGCCGACCGTTCGGTTGCCATTCGCGCGCCTCTCAGCGTCTTTCCACCGCATTAGGCCTTTCATGCGTCGACGAGCGAATCCGCGGTCACCGGGCGAGTTTAAGTCCGCAGATTGTGGTCGGGTCGATCGTCGGGATCGGCCGTCATCGGCAGCACAATACGCAACGCCGCGGGTCGGTCGGCATGGTCTCCAGTGAGGTGATCCCGTAGGTCACCCGGGATCTGGCCGGCCACATTCGATCACGATCTCAGACGCAAGCGTCCTTCTAACTCACAGGCTTTCGTCGTCGGTCCAAGCAACAATGGTCCCGTGAGCGATAGAGAACTCGAATCAGTCGAACGGTGGCTCGAGAAGAGCGGGCATGCTTTCGAGCTTCGTGTCGCCCGCATCTTCCGCACGGCAGGCGCGCGGCCGGTGGACCTTTCGTTCTCGTACACCGACAAGAACACGGGCGCGCGGCGCGAGGGTGATGTCCTCGCGCACTTCAAATGGGAGTCGATGCAGGGTGTCCCGGCCTCCATTGAGGCGGTCGTCGAGTGCAAGTCTGGGTCCGACAAGCCTTGGGTGCTGTTCTACGACAGGACGATGGCTACGGCCACAGACATCAAGCGATGGGCGTACTTCATGCACGGTCCGTTCACTGGCATCACCGAGAGCCTGGACGACATCTGGGTAGGGAGGCCTCCGTTCGACCAGATGCAGGTTGCCAGCCACGTGGTGACGGCGCACGCCGACGACAGAGGAAACTCTGCGGGGAACGCGGTGCGGCAGGTGGTGTCGGCCGCCGCAGGCCGCACCCAGCACTATGTCGATCGTCAAGTCTCGGACCGCCGGGGCGTCGTAGTCATCCCGATATTGACCACCACCCAGTCCTTGTTCCGGTGCGCGCTAGCTGACGACGGCACCCTCAAAGTTGAGCCGGCCCACGTTGGGGTCGTGGGTGCCGCTAGCGACCTAAACCCGGAGGCCCGAGTCTTCATCGTCACCGAAGCGGCACTGCCTGAGTTTGCCAGGTCGCTCGCCGAACGCGCACGAGACGCAGGCGAGCAACACCGATGAGCACCCTGACGATCGCCGTGCGTAGCCCTTCTGTATGACGTATCAATTCAGGCGCAATAGAACGCCCATTAAGAGCGCCGATCGCTTCGCGCTTCGTTACGACGGCGGCGCTCGCCACCTGCCGCTATGCCCTACTCTGCGCGTATGAACGGTTCTTGTCCGCCTAGGACTTCTGATCCCGGGAGTCGGCAGGTGGCCGTCACCGAGCGATCCAATGTGCCTCCTGAACCGAGGACCTGATGGCCGACGTTGAGAGTTCGCTCGACGAGAGGGAGCGGCGGCTGCGCGACCTCGCCGACCGGTATCGGGACAAGAAAGCGACCCTGCGGTACGAAGAGATGTATGACGCGATGTCCCAGGGAGATGTGCTTGCCTATTTCCACGAGTCCCTCGACAAACACTTCAACACCATTAATAAGTGCGCAAAGACCAACGGTCACTTCTGGGCCAGCAACAGTGTCGACCTACTCGATCTCGTCGAAGCCATAGAAGAAGACCTCGATTCGTTGCAACGGGCAGGCGTCTTGGTAGTCATGACTGACACGTACCAGCGGCAGGTCGACTACGTTAGCGAGTGGGTTTCCTACAGCGGTGGCAGCCCGATCCCCGGTGATTTCAGGCCGCTAAAGATTTCGCGCTACGCCCCAGTGTTCGTCAGTCGGGACGACAACACCGTCACGGTCAGGGCTGCCAATGAGAAAGTAGAGCTCAAGCCCGTCGGCGAAGGTTCCTACGCGATCGTCTTCAGCTACGTTGATCCTCGGTATGGGAAACGCTTCGCCGTCAAGAGGGCGAAACGCAACAGCAGTCCGCGAGACCTTGAGCGCTTTAAGCGGGAGTTCACCAAACTGAGTGACCTGAGCTTCCCTCACGTCGTCGAGGTGTACCGCTACGACGACGAGCAGAACGAGTACACGATGGAGTACTGCGACAGTAACGTCCGCGACTTCATCAGCAAGCACAACAACACGCTGCCGTTCCACGTACGGCGCACGCTGGCACTCCAATGCCTTTACGGGCTCAACTATCTCCACCAGAGCGACGTCCTCCACCGGGACGTGAGCCCCCAGAATGTGCTGCTTCGGCTTTACGACAAGGGGGCGTTCTCGGCGAAGATCGCCGACCTAGGACTGCTCAAAGACCTCACCCAGGACTTTACGAAGACCCGAACGGAACTTCGTGGAACTCGACTCGACCCAGCGCTCGAGTCGATGGCCGACTTCCGTGTAGAGCACGAGATGTTCGCCGTCGGTTGGCTGCTCTGGTTCATCTTCGTTGGTCGGGAAGGGCTCCGTCCCAAAGACGCCGGCCCGGTAGCCGAGCTCGTCCGCCGCTGCATTCACAGCGATACAGGGCAGCGCCCAAAGTCGACCATGGAGCTCATCGAAGCCGTCCGCGCACTTCCTCCGCCGGTGGTCCCCGCCGGGCGGTCCTTGCGATCCTGAGGTAGGTCACACCACCGCATTTGCTCACCCCTCGTCCAGCATGGCGCCTTTCGTTATCGCTCCTGGTTGGTCGGGGCACGGATCCCCGAATGTGGCGAGGCCGTCGATATAGCGACCACCGACGTGGATGCTCGCGATCTGGTCGTACCTCCACTTGTCGACCTCGTCGACCCAGGTCCCATCGGTGCGTATGAAGCGGTGCCTGACGCGCCGCTTCCCGGCCCTCAGAAGATGACCGATCATGAGTTGCTCCTCGCCCTCGTCGCCGAGAGCGAAAGCGCTCAGTGGGTGCAGGCTGGCGGCTAGAACGACCAGGTCGTGCGCCGTGGCGTCGGGCGCGCAGGTGAAGTTCGCCAGAGGCGTTGCGATGCTGGTGAGCGCGCGGTCGACGAAGTCGCTGTGCTCGGTGCGTACCGCGGAGATGTCTCGCAGCCGCATCAACACCACACCGTCGAGGTAGACGCCGTCGGCGAGGACGTGCACGGCGACCCACTCATCAGTCAGGGTCAGGACATATCCTCGGGCCAGTTCGCTGTAGACGTCACGCCGCACTTCCATCACGCGTCGCTGACCGACCGCTTCACCAAGACGACGACGGACCTTCTGAGGCTTCACCCCCACGAGTATTCATGATCCCCGCGATGCCGAAAACCACGGTTGCACGGTCACGTAATTCCCCCGCGAACGGGTCGTCCGTGGCTAAGTGGCAAGGTTCCGCGATCCCGCCGGCGAATCTTCCGCTGACTGGCGATCCCGCTCACAGGTCCACCCTGCTAACACGTTGGGCCGGGACGATCCGAGAGACGAGTTTCATCCCTTTCCTGAAAGTCGTCGGGCGCGTGTCCGTCCTGGACCCAATCGATCAGACGGAGGAATAAGCGTTCCGCCTTCCGCTTGCGCAAGGGCTCGAGTTGAACGGACGGCGCGGCGCTGGCGGGATCGTCGGGCGCCACGGACACCACCCATCGGCTACGGAACACCGTGTGATGCAAGACCCAACCCAGGATGCTGATGAGCCCGGGCAGGACGCTGAACCAATGGACGATCTCGATGCCTTTGGTCAGGTCCCGGAACTCACTCCCGCGCGGGCGAAGCCGTACCCAGACGTTTCCACCTTCATTGCGGACTAGCCGGTTGAAGTAGTCCTGGTCGCGACGCACCGGGTCACTCTCCCAGAGCGAGATTGCTGTGTCATCTCACCGCCTTCGCGTATCAACTAGGTCCACGCGTTCGTCTATTGCCCGACCTACTTGCGCCTGAATAGTCGGATGAAGATCCCCGGAGGTTGGACTTCGTCACTGTGCACCCTGGAGAGCGCTCATCGCCGCAACGATCCCCAATCAAAAAGAGCGAAACCCCTTCAATCGAAGGGGTTTCGCTCTTGACGCTTATCTTGTGGGGTGGTGACGAAACTCAAACGCCCTGGAACGGGAGGGCAAAAAATCCCGACATTCGAGGGCTTCACACGATGTCAGCGTGATGATCACACATTTTCGGCCCTAGATCCCGTCGTTCCAGTCCATTCGCTTGTTTGGCCGCGATGCCGCGAAGAACCCGGGTCTGCGGCCGACGCGGCTACGCGCTTCGCGTCGAGATGCCCGTCTCAGACGGAGGCGTCGATCAAGTGCGCGAGCTCGGTCGGGGTCGTTGTGTGCACTCCGAAAGCTGCGGCGGTAGCCAGCACTGCCTTGTCCAGAGTCACGATGGACCAACGATCGGGCAGCAAGGTCAACGCCTCCTGGTCCAGCGCTGCCAATGCCGAGGCGACCAGAACTGGGTCGGCGGTGCCCTTGTACCCGTAGAGATCGATGAGTTCGGTGTTGCCAAGCGGGACGGTCGCCATGACCCTCCGTACGTAGCGAAGGACCGAGGGGGTGACGGCGAAGGCAAGGCTGAGGAGCGAGGCGTGATCGGGGGCGCCCCCGGCCTCGCGGAGAACATCCTCCGGGATGCGGCAAGTCTTCCTGAACGTCACGCTTCTTCGGCGGCGTTCGCCGAGGAACGTGAGCGCGTTGTTGTCCACCATGAACCGCTGGGTACTCATCGCACTGCCGCCCGGAAGTCATCGATCTGAGCGGGCTTCAGCTTGTTGGAGAACATGACCCTGCAGAAGTCGCGCCG
>Ga0075364_10001718_pt1 | contig 12059 bp, 7 predicted proteins | sample EndMetdeltDD1764_FD_71517 | JGI IMG/M metagenome (GOLD analysis project Ga0075364, IMG submission 71517) | Populus endosphere microbial communities from Tennessee, USA - Endosphere MetaG P. deltoides DD176-4 | ecosystem: Host-associated > Plants > Roots > Endosphere | place: USA: Tennessee... | reverse complement strand
TCGACCGCGATGCCGGTGATCGCGGTGTGCTTCGCGATCTGGGCGTGCTTCTCGTTCGCGGGCCTGTACGGCATCGCGATCGCGGCGACGGCGATGCTGTCGATGGCCGGCATGATCGTCGCGCTCGATGCCTACGGACCGATCACCGACAACGCCGGCGGCATCGCCGAGATGGCGGAACTGCCGTCGGAAGTGCGTGACGTCACCGATCCGCTGGACGCGGTGGGCAATACCACCAAGGCGGTGACCAAGGGTTACGCGATCGGCTCGGCCGCGCTCGCGGCGCTGGTGCTGTTCGCCGACTTCACCCACAACCTGGAGGCGAAGTATCCGGGCACCGAGTTCCGCTTCGACCTCGCCGACCCCGCGGTGATCATCGGCCTCTTCATCGGTGGCCTGATCCCGTACCTGTTCGGCGCGATGGCGATGGAAGCGGTCGGTCGCGCGGCGGGTGCGGTGGTCGAGGAAGTGCGTCGCCAGTTCCGCGAGATCCCCGGCATCATGGCCGGCACCGCGAAGCCCGACTACTCGCGCGCGGTCGACATGCTGACGAAATCCGCGATCAAGGAAATGATCGTGCCCTCGCTGTTGCCGGTGCTGGTGCCGGTGATCGTCGCACTCGGCATGAATGCCCTGATGGGACCGGGCGCCGGCATCCGCGCACTCGGCGGTCTGCTGATCGGCACGATCGTCACCGGTCTGTTCGTCGCGATCTCGATGACCACCGGCGGCGGCGCCTGGGACAACGCCAAGAAGTACATCGAGGACGGCCACCACGGCGGCAAGGGCAGCGAAGCGCACAAGGCCGCGGTGACCGGCGACACCGTCGGCGATCCCTACAAGGACACCGCGGGGCCGGCGATCAATCCCCTGATCAAGATCATCAACATAGTCGCGTTGTTGCTGGTGCCGCTGCTCTAGTCGAAGCCGAATCCGACCGGCGTCTTCTCCCCCTTCGAACGAAGGGGGCAGGCACACCGCAGCTGCGGATCAAGGTCGTCATTATCGTGGTACTGCTGATGTAGCTGGTCTAGAAATCCTGTTAAGGCCATCCCACGTGAATGCGGAGACGACGAGCGAACAGCTCCTTGTTCAGACCAACTCTAGTTGAAGCCGAATCCGCTCGGCGCCTTCGCTTGTCTCAAGAAACATAGGAGCAGCGCGGACGCACGGAGCGTCCGGATCACGATCACCCACATCGTCGCGCGTTGAGCATAAGCCACTGCTTCGACCGTCGCAGGTCCCAACGCACCATTAGTACGCAGGTCCGCTCGAACACGCCACCAATCACTCAAGAACGGTGCCTTGGACATCGAACGAAGCAGGACTACCGTTCGCGGATTCCGCGACCTGAACAGTCCAGACACGCATATCAATCATGCAGTTCAACGGCACGGCCCACCAAGCGGACTCGCGCGACACCCAAAAATGTCAGCTTCGGCCACGCAGCGGCAGTTGAATTCAACTTACGACATGCACGCGCCGCAGACGCACCAACGTCGTCGGGTTTCTTGTCGCGGATCTGCCTGCGGTGTACTCGAAGTCTGTTGGCAACCCCTATCGTTGTAGTAACCTTTCACCGTATCTCCGCGCTTCTCAAGATGCGGTGTATCGGGGTAAACAGCGGCAATCAGCGCAGCGACGCGACTGTAGTCGGCAGGGGGCGTGATCGGGAACTCGATCGCGAAGGAGCGGTTGTCTCACAGGCTGGAAGCGTCAGGTGGACGAGTCAGGGATCGAGCAGGGAGCGTGGGTGCTCCCATCCGGATCGTGGGAACGGCAAGACGCATCGGGCGACTTTTCGCTGGTGCGCTGCGGTCGCGGAACGCCGGTATCCGCCGCACTGCCAACGCTCGATGGTGCGCGACTCGCCGGCGCGCGCCGCTTCAATGGCGCCGACTACCCGCCCGAATTCGATTTCGAGCCGGACACCGGCCGGCCTTTGCCCCGGTCCACTTCCTCTGCGGCCCGGGACTGGATGCCGCCTTTCGATCATGTGCCCGGAGACGCCATTCGAGGCCTGCGCATCACGAATGGGGCCCTGTCGCTTTCGCGTGACGCAGATCAGGACGAAACCAGCGATCCGGATTGCAAACGCCCATTGCCAGCAGCGGGCCGCTACGAGTTCATGGGCATACACACGCCCGGCGGAGACGCCATGCTGCTGGCGATCTGTCCGGCACAGGGCTCTGTGAGCGTCTGGCTGCCGGCGTCCGAGCAGTGGCGAACGCTCGCGCAACTCGATGACGGCATCCTGGCGGATGCGTCGGTGCGTCAGGAGCACTGGCGGTGCGAGATCATCCGCGCTTCCGATGGAAGCGCCCGCATCTTCGTCCCCACCCACAACGGTATTGCGTGCATCGAACCGGATCCGTTCCGCCTCGGATACCACGTGGGATACGTCGGCGATGGTTCCTGCGAAGGCTCGCCGATGCTCTGGCGCGACGAGGTGTGGGCGGTCCTGAGATCACCGGACGGCGCGCTGCGACTGCAGTCGGCCACGGCGCAGGCTCAGGCCTCGCAACTGCTGGAAATTTTCGATGCGCCTGCGGACGAGATGTTTGCCACGCCGGTCGCGACGAAGCGGAACGTCATCTGGCCGGGTGAGCGCGGACAGCTCACGCTCGACATCCAAGCCGACGGCTCGCCCGTGGGGCGGTATCGGCCATGGCCGCCCGGTGTCAGCCCGCGCTTCGCTTTCGGCTCCGCATTCCAGTCTGCCGATGGTGGCCTCTGGCAGGCCTGCTGGAGCGAAGTGGACGACACCTATGTCCACATCCGGCTGGACAGCCGGACTCATGAACTGCAAGCCGCGACAGCGCCTCGCACGTCTACCGGGCGCACCAATTACCGGCTCGGCACCCGTCTGAAGCTGGCGCCTTGGATCGAGCCCGAGCACGGGAACGATGCGGAATCGCGCGCCATCTTCGTACCGCTCGTCGAGTCTGCTGCCGATACGGCGGTACTGGGGCTGCGGGTCGAGGCTGCATACGGGCTCGAAGCCCTGCTTGCGTCCGCCGACCGTGTGCGCGCGGTGCTGGAGCTCCATTCCGAGCGGCACGCCGAGATACGGCTGTACGTGGTCAACGTATCCGCCCCTTGGGCAGGACGCATGTTCATTCACGACCGCACGCTGTGGTTCTACCACCCTGAGCTGCCCCAGATTCTTGGCTGGACGCTCTTGGCATGAAGTGGCTCAGTCGGCTCGTCATCGTGGTGTTTGCCGCCGCGTCTGCGCAGTCCTGGGCGCAACAGCCCATGCAACATGCGTTTCTGGTGCAGAACTCGGGCTGGATGGAGCCGTTCTACGAAGACCCGGACTCGCAGATCAAGCCTCTGGTGAGGGCTGTCGCAACGATCGTCCATCGCCCTGGAGACCGTATCTCGCTCGCGGCATTCAATCAGACGGAACTTCCGAATCGTTCGCCGGAGCTGCTCTACGCAGGTGAAGACCCGCAGGCCTTTGCCGGAAAGATCGCGCCGCTCGAAATCGCCCGGAAGCCCTCCGGCGCGTTGGCCGATACCGACTTCCGTGAAGCAGTGAGCGCGACGATCACCGATACGTTCGGCGCCCGCAGCGGCATCCTGTGGATCTTCACCAACAACCGCAACAGTCCCGGAAACGACCCCGACACCGCCCGTCGCAATCGCGAGTTCTACGACCTGGTCCATCACGACCCGTCGATCAGTCGCAGCCTGGCGTTTCCGTTGCGCATGCCGGTCAAGGGCCAGCATTACGAGGCAACGGGTCTGATGCTCTATGCGCTCGCCTACGGTGAGCCTGCTGCACAGCGCCTCGCGCAACTGGTAGACGACGGCACCCTGGGGCGTGTGTTCACGGCAGCGCCGGCCCGGCTCAAGCCACTCGATCGCGACGCTGTGCGGATCGTTCCCGGCGGCGTGCGCAACTCGGCCAATGTGCAGGCGTCGCTGGCGCAGGACGGCAAGACACTGATCTTCGACATCGGGGCGTCGGACAAGCTCACCGAGATCAGTCTGCAGGCCGGCCTGGAGAATCTGTTCTTCCCGTACGAGATCGTTTCAGCGCGCGTATCCAGCGTTATGCACGCAGATGGGCGACAGCTCCCGGTGCGCGCATCCCTCCAGCACCTCGAAGATCTGGCGCCCGGCGCGGCTGCAGCGGTCGCTCTGTCGATCCCGGTCCCGCAGGATCAGGTGCCGTCCGCATGGTCCTTTGCGGCGCTGTCGGCAATGGGCAAACGCGTCAGCGTGCCGGCGGTCGTCGAAGTCACGCTGGACCAGCAGCAACTGCGTGTCTCGGATGCCTTCCGCGACACACTGGGCAGCCTGTTCCCCGGTGATCCGCTGTCCGAGGTCTTCGTGCCGCCCGCGACGATCGAGGCCTCGACCGCGCGCATTCCCATCGTGCTACGCGTGCAGTATCCGTTGCTGCCGGTTCTGTTGCTGGTGGCGGGCACGCTGCTGCTGGTGACAATGGGTGCGCTCCTCGCGATCCTCGCCGGCCGCACCACGCGCTATCCGATCATCGTCGACGGACACGCCCGGACGATCGCACTCAAGGCCTTCGCCAGTCTGGACATCCGCGATCCGCAGGGCCAGCCCGCCGGTCGGATTCGCCGCGGATTGGGGCAGCCGACAGTTGTTCAGGTTGCCGACGGGCACACGCTCTCGATCGGCAAGCGGTAACCGTTGTACCGATTTTTTTCGACCTCGCATGCAGGCGCATGCAGGCGTACGACCACGAATGGAGCGAGACGATGCGTGAACAGGACCAGCCGGTACAGGACAGTGGATTCGTACTGCCCCCTCCCGAAGGCGAACAGCCGGCAACCGAGACGCCACCGACGCAAAGTGAAACCGCAGTGGCGCCGCTCAATCTCCAGATCGGTCACAGCGACACGTCCTCGCGCGACCTGATGATCGGAGGCGGAATCCTGGCTGTACTGCTGGTGGCGTACTTCTTCGCCCGCGCTAGCTACGCGAACATGCTCGTCCGCAAGCGCCTGCCCCCTGGCAAGGCGAATGCCGCCGGCTGGTGGCTCTTCATCTTCCTCGCCAGCCTGTCCACGGGCGTCGTGCTGGCGGTGGTCAATCCGGCCAAGTTCCTCGCGCCGCTGACCATCGGGCCGCTCGGTGCAGTGTCGCTCCTGGCACTGGTCCTGATGCTGGTCTCGAGCCGCCGCTGACGCTTCTTTCAAGGAATTCTCATGGCAGATCCGAACATGGACGTGGCGTCCAAGCCTTCCGAGCCCCGGAAGGACGAGAAGCTGATCAAGTTGCGACCGACGCTGTTCGTGGCGATCGGTGGCACCGGCATGGAAGTGTTGATGCGACTGCGGCGGCGCACGCTCAATGCGCTGTGGGGGAGTGGTGTCCGGGTAGAAAGCCTGACCGACTTCCCGGTGGCGCAGTTCATCCAGTTCGATCTCGACCAGGGTGCGCTGGTCGAATCGGGTCGTGCGACCCAGGAAGATCTGCAGTACGACCTGCTGAAGTTCAGCGACGACGAAAAGCTGGTCGAAACCTTCGACATCGAGAAGTACAGCCGCGACGACGACGCACTGGCGCGCTTTCCGCACATCCAGAACTGGCTGCCACTGCATCCGGGCAAGATCCGTGACCTGAAGATCGATCCGGCCAAGGGCGCAGGCCAGATCCGTTCGATCTCCCGCCTTTACTTCTTCGACAAGTACGCCAAGGTCCGGGACAAGATCAGACTGAAGCTCAAGGCGCTCAAGTCCGGGCTGTCGCGCGACGCGCAACTCAAGCAACTCGGGCTCGAACTCGACCAGAGCAAGTACCGCATCGTCATCGTCGGCTCGGTCGCCGGTGGCACAGGGTCGGGCTCGTTTCTCGACATGGGCTGGCTGTCTAGCTGGATCGCCCGCGACGAGGTCGGCAGTGCCGATGTCGAACTCATGCTGTTCCTGCCGACCGGCTTTGCCAGTGCCAACAAGGACCGGACCGAAGGCAACGGCTACGCTGCGCTCATGGAGCTGGAGACCGCGATGCGCGGTTACTCCGATTACGTGAAGCGCTGGGATGGTTATGACCAGCCGAACCTGTCCAGCAAGCCGTACAGCGAGGTCTACCTGATCGACTCGGGCAACATCGCGCGCCAGCACACGGCGCAGATGAACGACGTCTACCACATGGTCGCGGATGCGTTGTTCGAGGATTTCGCGTCGGCCGACTTCGCGAACAAGAAACGCTCCATCGCGGTCAATCAGCAACAACACAAGATCCTGCCGTTCAGCCCCCCGGTTCCTGCCGGCCGCTTCGGCGACATGAAGCTCAATTACTCACGCACGTTCTCTTCGTTCGGCCAGGCGGTACTGGATACCCAGTTGAAGTTCCGCCGGGACGAACGAGCGCACACGCTCGCCGCGGCCATGCTCAAGGCCTTCTTCGGTGTCGCGGGCGGCGATGCGGGCGCGAATCGCGCGACCGAGAAGAAGCGCGACGAATTCATGTCCGCCCACCTCCACATGCGGCCCGCGCCCTTCGGCGATTTCCCCGAGTTCTCGTCGCGCGATGTCGAGCTCAAGCGTTCGGCGGGCGAGTTCCTCGACTACTTCGTCGTCGAGGAATTGCTGCAGGATCGCCAGGGCGCCCTGGTCTCCGGCGTGCAGCAGCGTGTGACCCAGCAACTCGAGGACATCAAGTCGGGCTTTGCCCGCGACGAATGGCCGGCGCAGATCCGCGAGCGCGTGCGACAACTGGAACGCGATGTGATGCGCGACCAGGATTCGGGCTCCGACACCACCGAAGACCGGATCGCACGACGCCGTCGCGAACTGCTCGACGCCATCCGGCAGGCCGTCCGTCAACAGCTGTTCGGCTACCTGGACAACAAGGAGCACGGCGGACTGGAGTACGTCCTGTCGCTTGTCGAGCAGATCAAGGACCGGCTCGAGAATCCCGATACCGGTCTGTGCAAAGCGCTGGAACTCAACGCCGCACGCTACGCCGAGATCAAGGAAGCCGTGCGCACGCACGAGTACGAACGCCTAATGCGCAACCTGGGCGAAACGCGTGGCGGCATGCTGGGTGGCCTGCTGGGGGGCGGTGAACGCCAGGCCTTGCTGGTCATGGAACAGTTGTCGACCGAAATCGCCAACAGTCTGAAGTTCCACCTGCGTGCGAAAGCGGCACACGAGGCCGTGGCTCTGATGCAGGACGTCTCCACGTGGCTCGGCGTGAAAAGCGGCGTGGACGCCGCCGGCCAACCCGTCTGGAGTGGCCTGGTTGGCGAGTTCCAGGCAGGGCGCGAAGCGGTGATGGACATGCTCGCGCAGCTCGATCGCAACGTCGCCGTCCTGCGCCACGATCTGGCCAGCGAACACGCCACCCTGATTCCGGTGCCGGCCACCGAACGTCCGTTCGCGACACCGGCCGCGAGCGTGCTGCGCGAGTGGGCCGACGAGGCGTTCAAGGATCTGGGCGGATCACGGGCCCTGTTCCCCATGCTCGCCGACAGCGAAGAACGACCTGCACTGCTGCGCAAGGTGGTCCGGATGGCCGAACGCCAGATCGCGATCAATGGCAGCGCCAATGGCGAAGAAAGCGAGCCGCTGATCGAAGCACTCGAGGCCCGCAGTCCTGCGGAACGGCAGCGGATGTTCTCCGAGCTCCTGCAGCGTGCGATGCCCTGGATCGACGCCAACCTGGCGCGAGACTTCACACCATCGTCGGACCAGTTCAAGTGTTTCATCGGCGTCGCGCGCGCCGACGAGTTCTCCCGCAAATTCAAGACCGAACTGGAGGCCTGCATCCCGGCCGGAACCGGCGTCACCGCCGCGCAGCTCGGTATCGTCGAGACGGGTGTGCCCGGACGCGCCGTCTGTTACACCGAACTGTCGGGCATTCCGCTCACCGTACTGCGTGGACTCGAGGCCTGGCGCACCAGCTATCGCAAGGAAAGCGAGAAGATTCCGGCGCACACGCACATCGACTCGACCCGGTTCTCGCATCCGCTGGCATCGAGCACGGACGAACTCAATCGTCTGGCCGACGACTTCCGCCACTACCTGCTGGCGGTCATGCTGGGCATCCTCGAACGCAGCAAACAGCGTCTGGTGCCGCCGGGTCAGTACCAGTTCGCGGTGGCACGTGGCGATGTGCGCAGGATCGGCAACGAACGCGCAATTCGCTTGAACGGCCTGCCCGTTAACTATCGCGACCAGATCGTGGAACGCGTCAATCTGGCCCTCGACGATCTTGACGGCGAGCAGTGCTGCGCTCTGGCTGCACTCGCGGACTATTACGCAACGGCCGTCTACACCGCACAATTGTTCGACGACGAAACGGGGGCGCAACAGGTCCGGGTGGGCTTCGCAAGCGCGATCGCCGCAGAGACTCGCAGGCAGCTTGGGGACCTCGCCTTGCGCAAGGGCGCCAGCATCGCTGAGCTCGATCGGGCCAAGGGGAGATTGATCGAAGACGATCTGTTGCGCGAATGGGCGGAGCCGGTGCCCGAGTCGGATGCCGACGCTTACGAATGGGAGGTCCGCCCCCCGGCAGACGCCAAGCACCCGCGCCTGAAGTACGTCATGCGTGGCGGCCATTCCGCATCCATCATTCGCGACCTGCTCAATGGACACCCTGTATCGGCACCGGTCATGACGGCACCGCCGCTGCAGCCGGCAGGCATCGCGCCACCGCCACTGCCGCCGACCGCACAGGACCTGTCCTACCACCTGAGCATTGGCGGCCAGCAATACGGTCCTTATCCGGCCAGCCAGATCCGCGACATGCTGCAGAGCCAGCGACTTGCACCTGCGCAGACACTCGTGTGGCGCGCCGGATTCTCCGCGTGGATCGCCCTGGGCGATTGCGCCGAATTGTCGGCACCGCAGCCACCCGCGGCATCGATGCCGCCTCCACCCCCGCCGCCGCTGCCGATCTGATTCATGCCAAGGAAACCTGCAAGCGAAGCACCGCCGCCCCTTATGTGCGTGGCGACGACCTGCGCGCGTCACTTGCCGCAAGCGGTTGCCTACTGCCCGTTCTGCGGCGCCTCGCAACGCGTCGCGGCCGAACCTGTTCCGCCGCCTCCGGTGGCACCGACGCCCCGTAGAAAAACGGCAGCGCGCGAGCAGGTTGCACCGCCGCCGCTTCCAGTTCCGCAGGATTCCCCCACGGAGGCAGCACACGCCCAACATGCGCAGCCAGATGCGGCAGCACCCGAGCCGCCAGCGCCGCCCCAGACACCTGCGGCGCCCCCATTGCACCCCCAATCCGCGGCGAATGCAGCGCCTGCTGCCGAGACGCTTCGAAAACGCAAGAATGGCGGCTGCCTGCCGGTTCTCATCGTGGCCGCGATCGCAGCTTGGTGGCTCTGGCCTGCAGGCGCCCCCCCCCAGGTACCGCCCGCCCAGGCGCCGTCGGCCGATCAGGAGGATGCGCCTCCTGACTGGATCGAAGCCTGCGATGCGACAACACGTGATGCACGTGCACTGCTGGAAGCAGGACAGACGGACGAAGCAGCACGCAGGCTCTCGCAAGCGCGAACGCAGTGCCAAGGCGAGCGCCTGCTGCCGCTGGACACGCTGGAGGCGCGCGTGTTGGAAATGCTTTCCGCGGCCGAGACCTGCCCCCAGGTTGAAGCCCGCGCGGATCTGTACCTCGAGAATGGTCTTCCCAAGGCGGCGCAAGCCGAGCTCGCCCCACATCAAGCCGTATGCCGCACGCGCATTGGATTTTCCCGCCGGCTCGACGATGCGACGCAGCGCGTCAGAGAGAGCGACGACCATATTGCGATGGGACAGCAATGGCTGCTCGCCGGCCGGCTCGACCAGGCCAGCCATGCGCTGGAGCGTGCGATCGAAGTTGACTCCCAGAGCGTTGGTGCCGAAAGCCTGCGTCAGGCGATCCTGAGCGCTGAATCGTCGCGGGCGCCCACTTTCGAGCCGCCGGTCGAACGGGGGCAGCCAAGCTTTGCCCCGGCCAACACCACCAGCGATACGGCCGGCATCGCCCAGGAGTTCATTCGCGATGCCAAGAACGCATTGATGGCCAAGAACTACGCAGAGGCAAAAAGCAGCGCGAGAAGCGCACTGCGCATTGCCCCCGGAAATACATCGGCCGAAGCTTTGCTGCGCCAGGCGGAAGCAGAAGAACAACAAGCGCTGCAGAACATCATCATCAACTGACGGATCAACACGCAGGGAAGTGTCCCGCCGCGACGGTCTCCAACTCAAGGAATCCACATGCTCCGCAATACACGTATCCGTGCCGCCGCCCTGGCGCTGGCCACTGCCACCCTGCTGTCGAGTTGTGCGACAACCGGCTCGGGCCAGTATGCCGGCGGCGCCCAGCAGGCCGATCGTTGCAACCCCTGGGCCGCTGGCGCGGTGGGTGCACTTCTTGGTGCAGCAGTCGGCGCGAGGCGCGACAGCGACGCCGCAGCCAAAGGCGCGATCGCTGGCGCAGCCGTGGGTGCACTCGGCTGCATCGCAATCAATGCGTCGTCCAAGCGCGTGCAATCGGCCGACACAGTGCGAGAGGAATACGCGCGTGCGAACGGCGGCGCCTTGCCTGTGGCACCCGAAGTGCTGACCTACCAGACGCAGATTCTCCCGGGCCAGACGGTTTCTGCAGGCCAGCCCATCGAAGTGAGCTCGAATCTCAAGTTGCTGGAAGGCACCGCGAGGAAGATCGAGTCGGTGCGCGAAGACATCGTGCTCGTCGATACCTCGGGTAAAGAGTTCAGACGCTTTCCCAAGGAAGTGATTGCCGGCGAGGGTGGCACCTACCACAACACGTTCGAGTTCGCCTTCCCGCGTGGCGTAACCCAAGGTTACTACGGCGTTCGTACCGAACTTTTCGTCAACGGCGAAGAAGTGCGTCAGACACAGGAGCGCCTACAACTTGTGATGGTGGAGCAGGGTGGATACCCGCCCCTCGCGCGCCGGTAATAGCCGAATCCTCCACGAATGTAGGGAGTCGACTTGCATCCAACGGGTAGAGCTCCGTTCTTTGAAATTCGAACCAGCGCACCGTAGCGATAGGTTTCGCTGCGCGTTACCCGTCCTACGTTTGCCGCGACTGCGCTACCTCCCGAAGGTGGCGCTGACCATGTCGAACCACGGTGTGCACAGAGTCTGCTGGTCGTCTGCGTAGCCGAAGTCTGCCTGCCAGACTTCGACGGCGCCGCTGGCGTCGGGCAAGAACAGGCGCGCATCGTCCGCAGCCGCGATGCCAATGCACCAGCGCACCTGGACTGGCGTGCCGGCCAGCCAGTTGGAGAAGCCGAACGTCGCATCGACGCTGTCGCCGACTGCGACACGACGCGCCAGCGGCGTGGGCGGCACGGTCGGCGCTGGCGCCGGCAACGCACGGGCGAGATGCGACAGTGTGGCGCGGGCACCGACCTGTTCCTGCAGCATGGGCACGCCTACATCGCCGGATGTCTGGCGCCGGGTCAGCACCGCATGACGATCACCGCGATCGAAGACTAATAGCGCGCGCGTGCCGGTGTTGCGGATCCGGTAGTCGACGCGGATGCCCTCGCCTTCGCGTACGAAGACCGCTTCCAGCACGACGCCTTCGGCTTCGACATGGACGCGGTCGGAATCGGTGGACGGCATCGGAGGCCTCGACAATGTGCGGGTGGGTTCGACACACAGCGCCTGCGCTGGCATCAGTGCACAGGCAACAAGATGCGTCAATTGCGATCATGACGGGCGTTGCGCTTTAAACGTGGGCGTGATGCCCACGACGTCGCACTGGGCGGGGTACAGGTCATCAGCTTGGCGTTGCAGTTCCGTAAGCGCGCGCTCGCGGGCGACTCCGCTCAGTCGATCATGTGCGACGCGCCAAGGCGGCGCATGTCGGCGCTGTCTTTTCAGCGATCACGGCGCGTCAGAGCGCGTAGCTCGGACGGTCGGGCATGCCCAATTCGCGGCGGATGCCGTTCTCTGTCAGATGGATCGGGTTGTGGGTGAGCGCACCGGTGCCGTCGAAGTCGTACGGCGTGGCGCTGGTCTCCAGTCCCACGGCCTGTCGTTCGGCGTTGGGCACCTGGCCGTTGTCAGGACCCGTGCCGCGATACGTGCCCTGCAGGAAGGTGCCGT
>Ga0075364_10001717_pt1 | contig 12059 bp, 10 predicted proteins | sample EndMetdeltDD1764_FD_71517 | JGI IMG/M metagenome (GOLD analysis project Ga0075364, IMG submission 71517) | Populus endosphere microbial communities from Tennessee, USA - Endosphere MetaG P. deltoides DD176-4 | ecosystem: Host-associated > Plants > Roots > Endosphere | place: USA: Tennessee... | reverse complement strand
TCCGTGCTCCAGAACACCGGCCTCGCGATCCAGTGGTTCGCAGCCGCCAAGGGTCAGCAGCCGATGCGCGAGCGCACCAGCGTGAGCTTCGGTGGCGACATCGACTCGCGGGTGGACTTCGTGCCGCTCTCGTTCACGCGTGACGACGTGACGCTCAGCTCGCAGGCCGGCTGGCTCACGATGACCACGGATCGCGACCTCACGCATTTCACGATGGCAGGCGAGTTCCCCGAAATGCGCGTGCTGGATGGCACCACCGGTGGCGATCGCACCGCGCTGCGTATCGAGAACACCACGTTCGACGGCGAATCGCGCCTGGGCCGCTTCGACGCCTACATCGGCGATGCACGCTTCGCCGTGGGCAACCTCTTCGTGGAAGCCGGTGGCGGCCCGATGGGGGGCACCAACCTCGCCTTCCGCGACTACGTCATCGAGACGAGCGTGAGCGAGGACGACACCAACCTCAGCCTGCAGGTCAACTACGGCATCGGCAACATGCGCGTCATGGACGTCGACCTCGGCCAGCTCCAGGTCGCACTGCGTCTGGGCAACCTGAACGGCGAGGCCGTGCGCGGCATCGTCAAGCGCTATCAGGAGCAGATGCCCGCGATCATGGCCGAATCGGCCCAGCCGGACGCTGACGAGCTGCCGCCCGCCACCGCTGCGTTCTTTGCAGAATCGATCCAGGCCTTGCTGCCCGGCAATCCGGTGCTGGCGCTCGATCCCGTCCGTGTGTCCGTGCCTGGCGGCGACAGCAGCCTGCGCCTGAACGTCACGGGCCAGCAGCCGGCCGAGCCGCAGCCGAACGATCCGCTGGCCTACGTGCGTACGCTCGACGGTTCGCTGGTGGTCTCGCGCGGCATGGTGCTCGACATCAGCAAGCGCTTCATGGAACTGCAGGCCAAGGCCATGGGCCAGGCCGTGCCGGATGCCGACAAGATGGCCGAGCAGAACTACGCCTTCATGCGCCAGATGGCACTGTCCTCGGGCTACGTGGTGGAAGAGGGCGACAACCTCGTCGTGCGCGTGTCCTACGCCGATGGCCAGGCACGTCTGAATGGCGACAACGTGGATCTCGACGAGCTCCTCGCGCCCATGGGCATCAATCCTGCTCAGCAGTTCGGCGCCGAACCTGGCGACGATGACGACGCCTTCCTGGAAGAACTCGAGCGTCTCGAAAACGACGCGATTTCTCCGGATGCGCCTGCCCCCCGACCCTGAGTGACTGAATGACCCAGCCGACAACGGATACGTCCGACCCCAAACCTTCCACCATCAGCAAACCCGTTTTCTTCACGTCGGGCGGGTTGCTGCTGGCCCTGGTCATCATGGTCACGGCCTTCCATGACCAATCGCAGCGCGTCTTTGCCGCGGTGCAGGGGTGGATCAACTTCAACGTCGGCTGGTTCTACATCCTGGCCGTGGCCCTCATCCTGATGGTCACGGTGTTCTGCATGGTGAGCCGCTTCGGCGACATCAAGCTCGGGCCGGACCACAGCAAGCCGGATTACAGCAACAGTACGTGGTTCGCCATGCTGTTCTGCGCGGGCATGGGCATCGGCCTCATGTTCTTCGGCGTGGCCGAGCCCCTCATGCACATGATCGATCCGCCCGTGGGGGATCCGAACTCGGTCCAGGCCGCGCGCGAAGCGATCAAGATCACCTTCTTCCACTGGGGGCTGCACGCCTGGGCGATCTACGCCATCGTGGCCCTCATCCTCGCGTTCTTCGCCTATCGCCATGGGCTGCCGCTCACGCTGCGCTCGGCGCTCTATCCGCTGATCGGCGAACGCATCTATGGCCCGATCGGCCATTCCGTGGACATCTTTGCCGTCATCGGCACGGTGCTCGGGATCGCCACTTCGCTCGGCTTCGGCGTGCTGCAGATCAACAGCGGCCTGCATCATCTGATGGGCATCCCGGTCGACCCGACCGTACAGATCATCCTGATCGTCGTGACGACCTCGCTGGCCACGCTCTCCGTGGTGAGTGGCCTGGACAAGGGCATCCGCCGCCTGTCCGAGCTCAACATGATCCTCGCCATCGCACTGATGCTCTTCGTGCTGGTGATGGGTCCCACCGTGTTCCTGCTCAAGGCCTACGTGCAGAACACGGGCGCGTATCTGTCGGAGATCGTGGGCAAGACTTTCAACCTCTACGCCTATCGCCAGACGGATTGGCTGGGCGGCTGGACGCTCTTCTACTGGGGCTGGTGGCTGTCGTGGTCGCCTTTCGTGGGGATGTTCATCGCGCGCATCTCGCGCGGGCGCACCATCCGCGAATTCCTCGCCGGCGTGATCTTCGTTCCGACGGGATTCACCTTCCTGTGGATGACGGTGTTCGGTGACACCGCCATCAGCATGGTGCTGGACCAGGGGCTGACGAGCCTTGCCCAAACCACCGAGGCAGACAACTCGCTCGCGCTGTTCGCCTTCCTCGAGCAGTTCCCGTTCTCTCAGTTCCTGTCCGGCCTGGCCGTGGCGATGGTCGTCATCTTCTTCGTCACCTCTGCCGACTCTGGTGCGCTGGTGGTCGACATGCTGGCCTCGGGCGGCAAAGAGAACACCCCCGTCTGGCAACGCATCTTCTGGTCGGCCGTGACCGGCGTGGTGGCCATCGTGCTGCTGTTGGCCGACGGACTCACTGCCTTGCAGACGGCGACGATCGCGAGCGCGCTACCGTACTCTCTGGTGCTGCTCGCGGCAATCTGGGGCTTGCTGAAAGCGTTGCAGATCGACGTCACCAAACGCGGCACGCGCAATTTTGCCCACCTGGCACCGCGGCCCGCCCAGGCTAATGAGGATTGGCAGCGTCGCTTGCGCAATCTCATGACGTTTCCTCGGCGCAGCCACGTGAACCGCTTCATCGAGGACGTCGTCACGCCGGCCTGCCAGGAAGTCGCTGAGGAACTGCGCAAGCAGGGCGCCGAAGTCGTCGTTGCCGGCGAATCCGGCAGCATCAAGCTCGAGGTCATGCACGGCAGTGAAGTGGACTTTGTCTACGAAATCCGCCCGCGTCCCTATGCACAGCCGGCCTTCGCAATGCGCGCCACGGAAGGCGACGAGCGCGAAGAGCGCAAGTACTTCCGCGCCGAGGTCTACCTGAAGGAAGGCGGCCAGAACTACGATGTGATGGGCTGGAGCCGCGCCGACATCATCGGCGACATTCTCGATCAATACGAGAAGCACCTGCACTTCCTGCACCTGGTGCGCTGAGACGCCAACGGCCGCGATTGACGCGGCCGTGTCAGGACCCAGGGCCGCCGCGAGGCGGCCCTCTTCATTCAAGCGAGCGACGTGGTCCCGATTTCCTGGACGATGGCTTGCCTGCAGGCCACGAGCCGCGGGCCCACGCGTTCGATGAGCATCTCGCGGCTGAAGACGAACGCCGGGCCGCCGCAATTGAAGGCGTAGCGCGTGCCGCGCGGGCCCGTGAACCCGAGCCCGATCGAGTTCACCTGCGGATGCCACTCGCCCAGCGACGCGCAGAATCCGAGGGTCTCGGCTTCCTTCAGTGAAGCCTCCACGCCCGTGCCGATGCGCGCCCATTCATCCGACGCTGCGATGCGCGCGCTATCGATCAATGCCTTGCGCTCGGCGTCGGGCAGTTCGCGCAGGTAGGCGCGTCCAATGGCCGAGGTGCAGACGTTGAGCCGTGCGCCGATGTCCAGCCGGGAGAAGATCATGCCGGTATCGGAGCGCACGGTGTCGATCAACACCATGTCGAACCGGTCCCGCACCGCCAGATGCACGGTGGCCCCGGAAAATTCTGCGAGTTCGGTCAGCATGGGCCGGATGCGGGTACGCACGTCGAAGTGCCGCAGATAGGCGCTGCCCAGATCCAGCACGCCCGGCCCCAGGGTGTAGCGGTCGCTGTCGCGTTCCTGACGCAGATGGCCATGACTCACCAGCGTGGCGATCAGGCGCGTCATGGTGGCCTTGGGAATCCCCGTCTGGCGCGACAGCTCGGTGTGGCCGATGGGGCTGGGGTGCTCGGCCACGGCGCGCAGCACGGTCAGCCCTCGGGCCAGGGCACTGACTTCGTCGGCGGATTCGGGGCGGGAGGTGGAGGCCATGGCAGAGCAGCGGTCAAGGACGCAGGAAAGGGTGCGTGCATGTTACACCCGCATGGCAGCGGGCCCCGAGGCTCGACAGCCGCCCGTGCTGGTCCGGAAGGGCGGGCGGCAGGGTCAGGCAGCCACGCGTTCCGGGGCCGGATAGGTCCGGTCCAGGGTCGTCGAGCGGCGCAGCTCGCGTCGTTGCGAGAAGTCGTAGCGGCGCCCGCGGTGCAGCGTGCAGCGGTTGTCCCAGATCACGAGATCGCCCGGTTCCCACGTATGCTCGTAGACGAACTGCGGCTGCGTGGCGTGTTCGAGCAGATCCGACAGCAGCAGCCGGCCTTCGGGCAGGCTCATGCCGTCGATGCGACTCGCGTGGGCCCCAATGAAAAGGTGCCGACGACCGGAGTCGTCGTGCGTGCGCACCAGCGGCCAGAGCACCCGAGGCATGGCGGCGACCTTGTCCTCGGAATACTCCGTGTCGCCCAGCATGAAGCGCGAATGCAGCACGAAGTGCTCGACGAGCAGATCTTCGATCTCGGCCTGGGTGTCCGCGTCCAGCGCGTCATACGCTGCCCGCATGTCGGCGAACTGCGTGGCGCCGCCCTTGGGCGGGATCACCACCGCATGCAGCATCGAGTAGCGCGCCGGCGGATTCTGAAAGGAGCTGTCGCTGTGCCAGATCTGGTTGGCGACGTTGTTCACGATGCGCCGATGCGAACGCTGGGCAATGCTGCCGTCCTCGGCCACGTTGGAGATGTCCGCGAGCTCCTGGTACTTCAGGCGCGTATGGGCGTTGGATACTTTCTTGAAGCCCAGATCGAGCGCGCCGAAGCTGCGTGTGAACGCCATCTGTTCGTCCTGCGTGAGCGGCTGGCCACGCACGACGAGCACGGCGTGCTCGGCCATCGCGCGGTCGATCTCGGCGGCCAGCTCAGCGCTGGGGCACGTCAAGTCCAGGCCGGTCACCTCGGCACAGAAGTGGCGATGCAGGGGCGTGAATTGCAGAGACATGGTTCGATCCTCGTCGGGTCAGTCGATACGGATGCCGGCCTCGCGGGCCACGGTGGTCCAGCGGGCAATGTCACTCGCGATGAAGGCGTTCCAGTCCGCAGGGGTGGACGCCACCGGCGTGATGCCGAGCTCGGTGAAGCGCTGCTGGACGGCCGGCTCGGCCATCACGCCGGCCACGCTTTCCTGCAAGGCTGAGATGAGGTGGGGCGGTGTGGCCGCAGGGGCCACGAGCCCGATCACGCTGTACACCTCGAAGCCCGGCAGCGTATCGGCGAGCACCGGCACATCGGGCAGGGCGGGGTCGCGCGAGGCGGCCGTGAGGGCCAGCATCTTGAGCTTGCCGCCTGCCACGTGCGGGCGCACCGAATGAACGATGTCGAACATCATGTCCACCCGTCCGCCCAGCAGATCCGTGAGCGCAGGGCCGCTGCCGTTGTAGGGCACGTGAACGATGTCCAGATCGGCGAACTTCTTGAACATCTCGCCCGCCAGGTGGGTGGCGGTGCCGGGGCCTGGCGTGGCGTAGCTGAGCTTGCCGGGATGGGCACGCGCGTGCGCCATGAGGCCAGGCAGATCGTCGAAGGGCGCGCTCGCGGGCACCACCAGCGCCATGTTGGCCCGAGCGACCTGGGTGATGCCTGTCAGATCACGCAGTGTGTCGTACGGCATCTGCGTGCGGATGGCGGGATTGATGGTGTAGGCGCTGATGACCATGCCAAACGTGTGGCCATCCGGCGGGGCCTTGGCCACGGCGGCCGCCCCGATCATCGTGCCGGCCCCCGGGCGGTTTTCCACCACCACCGGCTGCCCCCACCGCGCATCCAGCCCCTGCGCCAGGATGCGCGCGATCACGTCCGTGGGCCCGCCGGCGGGGAAGGGCACGACCAAGCGGGTGTCGTGAGCCGGGAACTCGGCGGCGTGGCTGGCTGGGGCAACGCTGGCCAGCGCCAGCACCGCGACGGCTGTACCGAAACGACGAAACATGGCGTCTCCGTTATATTTTTTTGGTACTCGATTCCATTTTATGCGTTGTGGAGCTGAAGTCAACGCCCATCGTGCGGCTCCCCGAATCGGCTATTCTTGATGCCCCACCCGAATGCCCGCGATGTCCCCAACTCCTGCTTCACCGACTGCTGCCGATCCGCCGCTTGGGCTGGAGCCGCCCCGGCGCCACTGGGCCGTGGCAGTCCAGGTCACGGGGATCATCATCGCCGTGCTGGACAGCTCCAGTGTGAGCGTGGCCCTGCCGACGATCGCCGCGGCGCTCGACACCGCGCCTTCTGTGGCGGTACGCATCACCAACATCTACAACCTCACGATGCTGGTGCTCCTGCTGCCGCTGGCGGCATTGGGCGAACGCATCGGCCTGCGCCGCGTCTTCGGCGCGGGCCTGCTCATCTTCGCGCTCGCCTCGCTCGCCTGCGCGCTGTCGCGCTCGATCGAGATGCTGGCGGCCGCCCGGGTGCTGCAGGGCGTGGGCTCGGCCGCCATGATGTCCATGATGGGCGGGCTGGTGCGGCACATCTATCCGCCAGCGATCTTCGGGCGCGGCATCGGCATGAATGCCATGATCGTTGCCGTGGGCGGTGCGGCGGGCCCGTCCGTCACGTCGGCCGTCCTCTCCGTGGCGGATTGGCCCTGGCTCTTCGCGTTGAACATCCCGCTGGCCCTGATCGCCTTTGCCGGGGTGCGTTGCCTGCCGGAATCCCGCCGCCACCCCCGCCGCTTCGATGGCTGGGGCGCCGTGCACACGGCGGTGGTGCTCATCCTCATCGTGCTCGGTCTGGAGCGTCTCACCTCGGCGACGTGGCTGGCGCTCGGCCTGATCGCCCTTGGCCTCGTGCTGGGTCGCAGCCTCGTGCGGCGCCAAGGTGGCCATGCCACGCCGCTCGTGCCCGTGGACTTGTACCGGCTGCCGCCCTTCGCCTATGCCAGCGCGGCATCGTTCTTTTCCTTTGCGGCCCAAATGGGGGCGTTCGTTGCCCTCCCGTTCCATTTTCAGCATGCTTTTGGCCGGGATCAGATCGCGACTGGGTTGCTGATGACCGCGTGGCCGATCGCCGGTGGCATCATGGCGCCGATCGCAGGGCGTCTGGCCGACCACTATTCCGCGGCGTGGCTGAGCGGGATCGGCGCATGCGTCATGGCGTTCGGACTGGCCGTGATCGCGCTGTTACCAGCGGGTAGTGCCGATGGGTGGATCATCGCTGCCATGGCCTTGGGCGGGGTGGGCTTCGGCTTCTTTCAGTCGCCCAATAATCGCGCCATGCTCATGGCTGTCCCGATCGCACGCAGTGGCGCTGCGGGCGGCGCTCAGGCCACCACACGCACCTTCGGCCAGTGCGTCGGCGTGGCCACGGTCGGCATCGCCCTGAGCCTGGGCGGCGCCACCGGTACCACTGTGGCCGTGGGCGCTGGTGCGCTCTTCGGGCTGGCGGCCGCGGGCGTGAACCTGGCCCGGCTACGGGCATTGCGCTGAGTACGGATCAGCAACAGGAGAGACCATGAGCGACAAGCTTCGCGTGGACAAGTGGGTGTGGGCGGCGCGCTTCTTCAAGACGCGCAGCATTGCCGTGGAAGCGATCGGCAAGGGCCGGGTGCTGGTGAACCGCCAGCCGGTCAAGCCGGCGCGGGAAGTGGGGGTCGGCGACGAAGTCGAGGTGCGCCGCGGCGACGAGGTCCTCGTCGTGCAGGTGCGCGCGATCAGTGGCGTGCGTGGGCCGGCACCCCAGGCTCGGCTGTTGTATGAGGAGACGGCCGAAAGCGTGGCCGCGCGCGAGCGCTATGCCGAGCAGCGTCGGCTCGCGCCCGAGCCGTCGGCCGATCTGGACATGGGACGGCCCACCAAGCGCGATCGGCGCCAGATGGAGCGCTGGCGGTTCGACGGCTGACCGTCAAAGGCTGAACGTCAGAGATAGGTCGCCACGCCCTGCGCCAGGCAGACCAGGCCCACGGCCATGATGATGCGGCGCGTCCAGCGCCGAAAGCCGTGATCGGTGAGGCGATCCAGCACCAGTCGGCTGAGGCTGGTGCCGATGGCGGCCAGCACGACGGCCGCGATCACCAGTTCCACTTCCAGCGCGGCGGCCTGCCAGGCGCCGACGAAGGTGCCGAAGTAAGCGAGCTTGGCCCCGTGCGCCAGCGTCTGGCAGGCCGCCTTGGTCGCCACGACCGCGCGGCGATCCATGGCACTGCGCACGAAGAACACGTCCAGCAGCGGCCCCGACACGCCGGCCAGCAGCTGCACGGCGCCATTGACCAGGCCGCAGAGCTGCGCGCCCCAGGGCTGATCCGCCTGCAACGCGGCCCGCTCCGGTAGGGCAAGCGCGAGAAAGGGCAGCAAGCCGAGCGCGATCAGCACCACGCCCCGGTCCGGCACGTAGCGAACGAAGCCGAAGAGCGCCAGCGCCGCGGCGAGACCGAATACATACCGCCCCACGATCGGCCACACCACGTGCTGGCGCCAGATGAGTGCGCGCCAGCCATTGGCCGTCATCTGGGTGATGGCGTGCAGCACCATGGCGGCCGCCACCGGCATGAACGCCAGCATGATGGCCATCAGAATCATGCCGCCCGCCATGCCGAAGACGCCGGAAATCAGGGACGTGAGCAGAACGGCGGGGGCGAGCCACCAGAGAAGGGATGCCAGCATGGTGTGAAGGGCAGGGCGAGGGCAGGAAGCGGCAGAGTCTACGCGCGGCCGCCTTTCGCGAGCCTGTCAGCCGCGCCGGGCGGTTCGCTCGCCCTGGGGGCGTCCGGCGGGCACCGAAAAACGCGGATAATACGCCTGTCGACGTTCTCCTGCGCTTCGCGCGCCTCGTCCCTATGTTTCCTGATCGACTCGTTCAAGGCTATCGCACCTTCCTCGATGGCCGTTTCCCTGGTGAGCGCGCGCGCTACGAGGCGCTTGCCGAAGTTGGCCAAAGCCCCGAAGTCATGGTCATCGGCTGCTGTGACTCGCGCGTGTCGCCCGAGGTCATCTTCGATGCCGGCCCCGGCGAGCTCTTCGTCGTTCGCAACGTGGCCAATCTCGTGCCGCCCTGCGAGGACGACAAGTTGAGCCTGCACGGCACGAGCGCGGCCATCCAGTTCGCGGTCGAAGTCCTGAAAGTCAAGCACATCGTCGTCATGGGCCACGCCCTGTGCGGTGGCGTGCGCGCCGTCGCCGAGGCCCGCCTGCCGGTGTCGCCTGACGATTTCATCGGCCGCTGGATGTCCCAGGTGCGCCATGTGGCCGAAGGCCTTGGCGATACCGGCCCGGATTTCACCGCGCGCCTGCGCAAACTGGAGCTCGCCGTCGTGGAGCACAGCGTGCAGCAGTTGCTCACCTTCCCCTTTGTCCGCGCGCGCGTCGATGCGGGCGAGCTGACCCTGCATGGTGCCTATTTCGGCGTGGCCACCGGCCGCCTGCTCATCCGTGATCCGCAGTCGGGCGAATTCCGTCCCTGCGTGAGCGACGCTGCCATTCCTTGACCCGCGAACTCGCCATGTCCGTTCACGAAATCCGTCATCCCCTGATCCGTCACAAGCTTGGCCTGATGCGTCAGGCCAGCCTGTCCACCAAGAGCTTTCGCGAGCTCGCCCAGGAAATCGCTGCGCTGCTCACCTATGAGGCTGCCAAGGATCTGCCGCTCGAGCCCAGCGAGGTCGACGGCTGGAGCGGCCCCACGCAGGTCGAGCGTCTTGCGGGGAAGAAGATCACCGTCGTGCCGATCCTGCGTGCCGGTATCGGCATGCTGGACGGGGTGCTCAGCCTGATCCCCGGGGCCCGCGTCAGTGTGGTGGGCATTGCCCGCAACGAGGAAACCCTGCAGGCACAGACCTACCTCGAGCGCCTCGTGAGTGAACTCGACCAGCGCCAAGCACTGATCGTCGATCCCATGCTGGCCACGGGCGGCTCGATGGTGGCCACGATCGATCTGTTGAAGCAGGCAGGTTGCAAGGAAATCCGGGCGCTGGTGCTGGTGGCCGCCCCCGAAGGCATCCGTCGCGTCACCGAGGCGCATCCGGACGTCTCGATCTATACGGCGTCGATCGACGAGCGCCTGAACGAGGACGGCTACATCATGCCGGGCCTGGGTGACGCGGGCGACCGCATCTTCGGCACCAAGCAGAAAGGGCATTGAGCCTGTTGCCAGGACCCCGCGTGGCGCGTGAGTGATGGCGTCCCGCAGGGGGCTTCTGTATCCGGTCAGTGTCCGTGTGGCGCCGTCACCGTCAGGGTGACGGCCGCGATGCGGTCGACGTCGGCATAGGCCGCCGTCTCCAGCTCCTCGCCGAAGACATCGGGATCCATCTCGGCGTACTGCCAGGCCACGTCCTGACTGTCGAGCAAGGGTTGCAAGGCTTCGCGCAATGGATCCCTGCCGTCCACCATGGCCGCACCGGTGTAGAGCAGGAGCTGACCACCGGGCGCGAGCCGGCGCATGCCGTCGCGCACGATCCGCAGGGACAAGGCTTCGCCGAGCGCGCCGCCGCCGTGCCGATAGGCGCGACCTGCCGCGTCGTTCAGGTAGGGCGGATTGGCCACGATGAGGTCGAACTCGCCCGGCACGTCCGTCAGCAGATTGCTGAGGGCCGTGTGCACGTGGGGCACGTCAGCTTGTCTTGCGTTGACCTCGGCCAGCGCCAGCGCGGCGGGGTTGATGTCGGTCGCCCACACCTCTGCCTCGGCATGCGCGCGTGCGACGAGGATGGCGCCGGGGGCACCACCGCAGCACACCTCGATGGCGCGCCGTACGGGCGCGCGGCGCGTGGCAAGCACATCCTGGATGGCGCGCGCGAAGCGATAGGTATCAGGACCGAAGAACACGGCATTGGCCGCATCCGTCGGATAGGCCGAATGCCAGAACGTCAGGTCATCCAGACAGGACAGCCGCAGCCGACTGCGCCAGGCGCCGTCGCTTGGCATAAGGACCTGTGCCCGGGCCATGGCGGCAAAGAGCTCGGCCGACAGCGAATCCTTCAGGAAGGGTCGGCTCCAGCCGAACACGTCCGCAGCATTGCGGGCAAACGTGTTTCCGGGCCGGCCGTTCACCCGCGCATGCGTGGCGGGCGTGACCGTGGTGTGGGTGTAGCCTTCCTCGCGAAGCAGTGAAGCGAGTTCAACGAGGGCAGCAGAATTCTCGGTCAAGGTCTTCATCAGTGGTGATGGGGGCTATCCACATTAGCAATTGTCGGGCCGCGGCGGGAACAGGGCTTGCGCTAAGGAAAGTCCTTCCTGTCCATGGCAGATTCCCGTGAATCCCGACGTCTTCTTCCAGCCGCCGCGTGTGGCCCAGGCCCCCGGCGAGGCGCAAACCCTCTACGATACCCTGCTGCGTGCTCAGCCCGCACCGGCGGCCGTCGCGCAGGCGCATGCCTGGCTGGACGACCGGCTGGCCGAGGCGGATCTGCTCGACTGCGATCTGCCCAGCGATCCGGCAGAGCTGCCGGCTTGGCTTGCCCGACGCAACGCTGCGGTCGGCGAGCAGTACACCGCCTACCTGGCCGAGCGCCAGGCGGGAGGGCCGCGGCGCTACTTCTCGAATCGCGCGCATGCGCTCTTCTTCCTTCGCGGTGTGGCCCCCACCAAACGGGTGGACGGCGCGTGGCTCTACGGACTCTCCCGCCACTGGCATGACGTGCGTTATGCCGGCCTCATCACGACCTATCTCGAAGAGCTGGGCGAGGGCGATGCACGCGCCAACCACGTGGCGATGTACGAGCGTCTGCTGGCCGAACATGGCTGCGACGCCATTGAAGGGCTCACGGATGAGCAGTATGTGCAGGGCGCCATCCAGCTTGCGCTGGCGCATGGCGCCGACCGTTATCTGCCCGAGGTCATCGGCTTCAACCTGGGTTATGAGCAGCTCCCGCTGCATCTGCTGATCACCGCCTACGAATTCAACGAACTGGGCCTGGATCCGTACTACTTCACGGTGCACGTGACGGGCGACAACGCGCACAGCGGGCACGCGCGCAAGGCCATGGATAGCGTGCGCCAACT
>Ga0075364_10001716_pt1 | contig 12061 bp, 9 predicted proteins | sample EndMetdeltDD1764_FD_71517 | JGI IMG/M metagenome (GOLD analysis project Ga0075364, IMG submission 71517) | Populus endosphere microbial communities from Tennessee, USA - Endosphere MetaG P. deltoides DD176-4 | ecosystem: Host-associated > Plants > Roots > Endosphere | place: USA: Tennessee... | reverse complement strand
GCATCCGCGAGATCGCGCTCGTATTGGCGCTGCTGCCGCTCTACGGCGGCGGCGCGCTGCTGATTCGCGAGATCGTACGGCGGACCGGCCGCGGCTGGCCCGCGATCGTGATGCTCGGCCTGGCCTACTCGCTGCTGGAGGAGGGCTTCCTCACGCAGTCGCTCTTCAATCCCAACTACGTCGGGCTCCGCCTTCTCGACTACGGCTACGTTCCTGCGCTGGGCACGTCACTCAACTGGTGCCTCTACGTCCTGTCGATTCACGTGGTCTGGAGCGTCGCGACGCCGATCCTGATCGCCGAGGGGATCGCCGCCGAGCGGCGAACCGAGCCATGGCTCCGGATCCCCGGCCTGATCGTCACGACGCTGTTGTTCGTCCTTGGCTGTGTATCGACGACGGTCTTCAGCCTGCAGGCGAGTCCGTTCGTCGCGACGGCGCCGCAGTTTGCCTCAGCCGCGGCGCTGATCCTCGCTGCCATCGCGTCGGCGTTCCTCGCCGGACGCAGGGACGATCGTCTCGTTCGTGCCGCGACGGCGCCGCGGCCGGCCGTCGTGTTCGCCGCGTCTCTCGCCATGGCGATCGCGTTCATGGTCGCCGACCAGCGCGGCTACGCGGGCGTCCCGCCGATCGCCGGCCTGCTGGCTCGCCTGGCGATCGAGACCGCGGCGGCGATCGCGCTGCTGCGATGGTCGCGTGCGCGCGACTGGCGTTCGACGCACTATCTGGTGGTCGCCTCGGCCACGACGCTGACGTATGCGGCCTTTGGAGCGCTGGCGTTCCTGCGCGGGCACACGCACCTGGGCAAGCCCACCAACGCGGTGGACGTCGCCGGCCAGATCGCCCTCGCCTCGCTCGTGTTCCTGGCCATCGCGCATGGCTCGCGGCGCAGCCGGCCGGCGTGAGCGGACTCAGATGCGCAGTTGCAGATGCTCACGTCCGGCCCATTGGCGGAGCAGCGCCAGCGGCCGGCCCGAGGCGAGCCGGTTGCCCCATCCGCGCGCCTGGACGACGACGCGCCTGCGCACGTCGACTTCGATGGTGATCACGCTTCGTGTCCGGTCGCCGCGCTGCGCGCGCAGGGACCAGATCCGCGAGACCCCGCGCCGGCATCGATCGCCGTAGTTGGCGACGCAGTGCCGGAGCGCCGCGCTCTCCTGGCGGAGCTGCTCGCTGTTGGTCAGCTCGACGAAGTGCCAGGTCGTGGACGGCGCCGCCGGGTCTCGGGGTGCATCTTCGACGGTCATCGGGCGCAGCGGCGACGCCGGCCATGTCAACCCGCCGGTCGCGGCGCCCAGACCGCGGTGCCACCCGTCCATCAGCCGCAGCAGCGACTGCGCCGTGCGGCCCCGCATCGAGAACCCCGGCTGCGGCGGATCCTGCCAGCGCATGCCACCCGGCGTCTCGACGGCGACCCGCTCGTGGCGAATCGCGTCGAGGAAGTCGACGATCGGCCCGACCTGTGCCAGGTCGATGCCCTCGCGGTTCGCCACGAGGAACTGCCACACGGTCCGCCAGAAGCCGCCGTTCCCGAGATCGCCGCCGACGCGTGTCGCCAGGACCGCCTCGACGAGCGGGGCATCCGCGCCGAGTCCCGTCAGCTCGGCGCGGCGGATCGCGCGCGGAATCGTGAGATGGTCCGGCGACGCCAGGAAAATCCGCTCCATCGACCGCGTCATGACGACCGGCAGATCCAGCGATCGGAACGGCGCGCCCGCGGCGTGCGCGACGAACCAGTCACGGTAGCGTCCGCCGCCGCCATCGTCCGGCTCGTACCACGCGGAGGCGAGAAACGCGGGAACGGGGAAGCGGGCGACCAGGTGGCGCGCGAGCGCGCCGGCCGACGCCTGCCACGACGTCCCGCAGCCGGACCACGCCGTTGGCTGCCGCCGCCACACGCCCGCGAAGAGCGAGAGATTGACGAGCGCGTCGACGCCCGGATGACGCTCGCCGGCCAGCGGCGCGTCGAGCAGCGCGGCGCTTCTGGCCCGGACGCACTGCAGCAGCGCGGTGAACGTCGATCGCGCGCACGATCCCCGACCCAGGCGCGCATACGCCTGGCTGATCGCATGGTCGGTCTGTTGCCTGTGATACCGGTCGAACCGGTCTGCCGAAGACACGATGCCCTCCCTTCACTCCAGTTGCGGACCTCCAGCCACACGGCGCCCGACGGCGCGCGCACGGCCTTGCGGAGATCTGGAACTAGATGAGGGAGAAGAACATCGCGGCGACTATCTTACTGTAGAAGCGGAGGGGACTGAATGGCCGTGACGATTCGCGACGGTGTTCGGGCTGGAGCTCGCACCGATGATCACGTTCATCCGCGTGCGGCGGGCGAGGGCCGCCGGCACGGCCTGCCTCGCGTCGACGTCGAGCGCTATCGCCGGATCGACACGACCGAGCTGGCGCTGGTCGTGTCGATCGTGTTCGCCGCGGCCTTCATGGCGCGCGGCGTGTGGTTGTTCCAGGCGCGATCCTAGAAATCGAATCGCAGGCCCAGCTGGATCCGCCGCTGGCCGTCGCCCTGCAGCGCGCCGTCGTTCGGGCCGGTGTCGCCGCGGAACGCGAGGATGCGGGTCGAGGCGCTCAGATCGACGTCCGACTGCCGCACGTACAGGTTCGCGTGGTTGAAGAGGTTGTAGGTCTCGATCCGCAGCTGCAGCGTCTTGCCGGCGCCGACGCTGACGCGCTTGGAGAAGATGGCGTCGACGGTCCACAGGCCGGGCATGCGGAAGCCGTTGCGGACGTCCATGTTCGCCGGGAACGGACCGAAGTCCGAGGTGCCCGTCAGCGGATTCGCATAGGCGCCGACTCCGGCCGCCTGGTTCGCGAGATCGAGATACACGAACGAGTTCGGATCGCCTGTCGGCGCGGGCGTCGCGCCCGGGGTCCGCGTGAGCCCTGGCTGCACGAGCAGACGCATGCAGCGGGTCGTGGCGTTCGAGCAGTCGTAGACGGTGAACGGCGCACCCGTCTGCATCTTCACCGATCCGGCGACCTGCCAGCCGCCGGCCAGCGCGCCGACGACGCCGGTGCGCTCACGCGCCCACGGCAGCGCCCACACGAATCCGCCGGTGAACCGGTGACGGATGTCGTAGTCGGCGTCTCCCTTGTCGAGTGACGGATCGAACGGGTCGAGCAGCCCGAGATTGGCGTTGTTGTTGCTCTCGCTGAAGGTCGTGCTGAGGTTGTCGGTCGCGTGGCCGTAGGTGTAGCGCGTCGTGAACGACAGGCCGGTCGACGCGACGCGGCGCGAGTCGAGTCCCAGGACGATGGCGTTGTACTGTGACGTGCCGTCGTTGGTGCGGCGGTTCAGTCCCGAGTACTGGCGATTCACGCGCCCGAGCGGCCCGTTCGACGCATCGCCGAGATACGCGACCGCCGATCCCGGCGCGTTGACGTCGCCGATCGTGTAGAGCGCGCGTCCGGCCGAGCCCGTGTAGTCCGCCGACGCCGTGAACGTCTTGAACAGCTGCCGCTGGAAGGACAGGCTCCAGAGGTGCGCGTAGGCGGTCCGGATCGAGGGATCGACGAACCGCAGGCTCGTGCGCGGCAGCGTGATCGAGCCGGTGCCCGCGAGCGGGCCGGCGTTGTCGGCGCTGATCGCGAGCGACGGCACGTCGGTGCCGGCCACCAGCGCCACCACCGCCGAGTTGGGCGGATTCTGGATCACGTTGAACGTCACGTTGTTGAAGTTCCGCTCGTAGCCCATGCCGTAGCCGCCGCGGACGGTCGTGGTGCCGTCACCCGACACGTCCCACGCGAAGCCGGCGCGCGGCGCGAAGTTGTTCCTGTCCGGCGTCCACAGTCCGCCGACGGCGCTGTCGGGCGCGATCTGCACGAGGCCGCTCCGCAGCTGCTCGAACACACTCGCGCCCGCACCCGGATAGAAATTCGAGTCGAGACGCGGATCCGTGTTGTGCTGCACGCCGTAGTATTCGTAGCGCAGGCCCAGGTCGAGCGTCAGGCGCGGGGCGAGCCGCCAGGTGTCGCTCGCATACGCCGCCCACTCGTTGTAGCGGTTCGACCGCGTGAAGCTGGGCGCGCCGAGCGGCAGGTTGACGGTTTCGCCGGGGAAGTGCCCCTGCGGATCGACCGCGCCCTGGAACTGCCGCAGCCGGCCGAGCACGAGGTTGTCGAGCGCCTCGCCGACGTTCGCGCCGAGCGTCTCGGCCGAGGTCTCGAAGGCGCCGAACGTCCGGTTGTCCATCAGGCGCGTGAAGGATCCGCCGAAGCGCAGCTCGTGCGCGCCGGTGACGCGCGTCGCGTCCTCGTACAGCTGCACGAAGTTCTGCGGACCGCCGGCCGGAATGGCGACCGCCGGGGTGTAGGGCAGGTAGCCCGGGAAGGCGACGTTCACGTTGTCGAACGAGGTCGTCGACCCGCGCATGTAGAGCGTCGGCGAGAGCGGGCCCGGGTTCAGCGGCGTGTCGCTGGCGAGACGGTTGAAGACGGCCTTGGACTGCGTGGTGAAGTTGGGCGACCAGACGTTGGTCAGCGACGCGAGGATGTTGTGATTCCTGGTCTGCTGTCCCGTGTTGAATCCCGCCCACGGGCTGTTCGAGACGGTGCCGTCGAAGAAGTCCGAGTGCTCGAGCGCGTAGCGCGCGTAGAAGCTCATGCCGGGCTTCAGCGCGAGGTCCACCTTGCCCACGGTGAGCAGCGTGTTCTGCGGGTTGCCGCCGCCGGCGTCGATCGGAATGCGCTGCTGCACCTGGCCGAAGACCGGCAGGTCGGCCGGCAGCGCCGCGAACGCCCCGTCGGGATTCGCTCCCTCGATTGCGCCGCGCGTCAGCGTCGGTCCGCCGATCGGCGCCACCAGGCGATAGGCGTTGAAGAAGGCCTGCGTCTCGGCCGACGTCCGCGCCAGGAACTCCGGCGTCGGCACCCAGGCGATGTTGGACGCGCTGCTCCGGACGCGGATGTACTCGGCGTTGCCGAAGAAGAACGCCTTGTCGCGCCGGATCGGGCCGCCGAGCGACCCGCCGTACTGGTGCCGGCTGAACGGGCTCTTCTCGATGTCGCGCGCCTTGTTGTCGAAGGTGTTGGTCGCGAGCGCGTCGTTGCGGAAGAACTCGTAGGCCGATCCGCGGAACTGGTTGGTGCCCGACTTCACCAGCACGTTGACGATGCCGCCGGTGGCGCGGCCGTACTGCGCGGGGAAGCTGTTCGAGATGACGCTGAACTCCTGCACCGAGTCGAGCGGAACCTGCTGGCCGACCGACGCGGTGAACTCGTCGTTGTTCGCCGCGCCGTCGAGCAGGACGTTGGTGGACGCGCCGCGCAGGCCGTTGAGCGAAATGCCGGCGCCGCGTCCTGAATCCTGATCCGAGGCGGTGCCCGCGAGCTCCGCGAGCGTGTAGGGATTCCGCGTGATGGTCGGCAGCTCCCTGATCTGCGTCTCCGTCAGCGTCGTCGTCACCGCCGGCGTGCGTCGATCGATCGACGAATCCTGCGCCGCGACCTGTACGGTTTCCTGCAGGTCGCCGAGCGCCATCCGTGCGTCGACGGTGGCGGTGGCGCCGACCGCGACGGTCGTGCGGATGGCCGCGGTGCGAAACCCGGAGACTTCGATCTTGATCTCGTAGTCGGTCGGTTGCACGTTGGCGAAGAGATAGACGCCCCCGGCGTCGGTGATGGTCGTCCGGCTCACCGACGTCCTGACCGCGGTGGCGGTGACCGTCACTCCCGGCAGCGCGCCGCCCTGCTGGTCGGTGATTCGTCCCGTGATTCTTCCCGTCTCAGTCTGCGCGTTCGCCGCCGGCGCCAGCAGGAGCCAGATCGCGAACACGACGCCGCTCGAGGCGGCGAGTCTCTTCCATGTCATTTCGGTGCCTCCCCCTGCGTAGGGCAGGCGGGCGGAAAACATTTCCAGCCGCGGGTGTAAGGAATGTCGGGACCGCCGGACTACCTCCAACAGGAGGAGCACGGGCATGGTCGAAGTCGAAGGTCTGCGCAAGCGTTACGGCGCCGTCACCGCGGTCGACGGAGTGTCGTTTGCCGCGCACGACGGCCGGATCACGGGACTGCTCGGCGCCAACGGCGCCGGCAAGACGACCACCATCGGGATGATCTGCGGCGTCATCGCGCCCGACGCCGGCGTCATCCGCGTCGACGGCGTCAGCGCATCCCCGATCGGGATGCGCCGGCGGATCGGAGCGCTGCACGATCACAAGGGGCTCTACGCGCGCCTGACCGCGCGCGAGAACATCCGCTACTTCGGCGCGCTGCACGGGCTGTCGGGGACCGGACTCGACGCCCGCGTCGAGGCGGTGATGTCGCGACTCGGTCTGGATGACCACGCCGACCGCGAGACGGCCGGGTTCTCGCAGGGCGAGCGGATGAAGGTCGCGCTCGGGAGAGCGCTGGTGCACGAGCCGCGGACGCTGCTCCTCGACGAGCCGACCAACGGCCTCGACATTCCCACCGTGCGGGCCGTTCGCGCGCTGCTCGCGGATATGCGTGCCCGCGGCACCTGCATCGTGTTTTCCAGCCATGTGCTGGAAGAGGTGTCGGCGCTGTGCGATCGCGTGGTCGTCATCGCCAGAGGGCGGGTGGTCGCGGACGGCGGGCTCGACGAGATCTGCCGCCAGGCGGGAACCTCGTCCCTCGACGACGCGTTCATGCGGCTGTCCGGCCGGGAGGTGACTGCATGTCTGCCCCTGGCCTGATCGTCGCGCGCAAGGAGATCGTCGATCACCTGCGCGATCGGCGATCGCTGCTGTCGGCGGTTGCCTACGCGCTGATGGGACCCGCGATCGTGCTGCTGGTGTCGTTCTCGCCGAAGTCGAGGGGCGAGTCCCTGCCGGCGGTGATGGTGGGTATGATGTCGGTGTTTGCGCTCGTATCGGCTTTCACCGGCGGCATGAACGTCGCGATGGACGCGATGTCGGGGGAGCGCGAGCGCCGCTCACTGCTGCCGCTGCTGATGACGCCGGTGCGCCGGAGGGACGTGGTCATCGGGAAATGGATCGCGGCGTCGCTGTTCGCGCTCGCCGCGCTGGCGGTCAACCTCGCGGGGCTGGTGGCCGTGCTCGCGCTGCGCCTGCCGGCGACGCTGGCGGCGCAGGCGCCGACGCTGGCGGCCTGGGCGATCCTCGGGCTGGCGCCGCTGGCGCTGCTGGCCGCCGCCCTGGAGATCCTGGTCGCGAGCTTCTCCCGGACGATGAAGGAGGCGGGAACGTCGCTGATGCTGGTGGCCTTCGTCCCGATGTTCGTCGGCATGTTCCTGGTGTTCTTTCCGGTGTCCGCGGGCGTCTGGACGGCGGTGCCGGTGGTCGGACAGCAGATCGTGATCGACGCGGGCATGCGCGGATCGCCGGCGCCGCTGCTCCAGGTCATCGCGCTCGCGGCCGTCACCGTTGGATGCGCGCTGGCCCCGCTCGCCGCTGCCGAGCGGATGATCGGCCGCGACGACGCCGCGGCCTCGCCGGCGGCGTGAAACGGCGTCAGTGTCGGCGGACTCTTCGTCGGATCGGGAAGGGCGCCTCACGGCGGTGCTCGACGCGCACGGCGCCGCGCTCGGCCGGCTGGCCGCCAGCTACGCGAGGAGCTCGGGCGAGCGGGACGACCTCTTCCAGGAGATCGTGGTGGCGATCTGGAAAGCGCTGCCCGGGTTCCGGGGCGAGTGCTCCGAGCGCACCTTCGTCTTCCGGATCGCGCACAACCGCGGCATCGCGCACCTGGCGAGGCGGCGACCGCCCGTCTCGGGCGCGGAAGAGGAGCTCGACGTGCAGTCGTCCGCCCCGGATCCCGAGCAGGCGCTCTCCCGCGCGCAGCAGGGCCGCCGGCTGCTGGACGCCGTGCAGCGGCTCCCGCTCGGCCATCGCCAGGTGGTGACGCTCACGCTCGAAGGACTCGGATACGCCGACATCGCCGAGGTGCTCGGCATCAGCGAGAGCAACGTCGGCGCGCGCCTCACGCGCGCCCGCCAGATGCTCCGCGGTTTCCTGCAGGACTGACACGTGGAACCCGATCACGAGCTCGAACGCTGGCAGCGCGAATGGCGCGCGCACGACGTGATTCCGGCAGCGCTGGCCGCACGCGTGGCGCGTGGAAGCCGGTGGATGCGCTGGGGCGTCGTCGTCGAAATCGTTGTCACCGCCGTCTTCGGCGGCGGCACGGCGGCATGGGCGATGCTGTCACGCCGCTCCGACGTCGCGATCCTGTCGGCGGGCGTGTGGCTGCTGATCGCCATCGCCTGGACGCTGTCGATGCTGCTGCGACGCGGCGCCTGGCAGCCGGCCGGCGCGACGACGGCGGCATTCATGGAGCTCTCGATTCTTCGCTGCGAGCGGGGACTCCAGGGGCTGCGGGCGCAGGTGGCGATGTTCGCCCTGATCCTCGCGTTCGATCTCGTCTGGCTCTATTGGAGCGGCGGCTACACGAGCGTCTGGACGTTCCTGACGCGCCCCGCCGTCGTCGTGATCGCGTGGATCGGCACGGCCGTGTCGGCGGCGATGGCACTCTGGTACCGCCGCCACGTGCGGCGCGAGCTGACCGAACTGCTGCGGCTGCGGAAGGAGATCGAAGGAGGCTGAAACGCCGGGCGCCCCCGATGCACCAAGTGATATCGGAGGCGCGTGATGGGTGTCAGAAAGAACGCCAAGTTCCTCACCGCGGCGGAGCGAGAGAATTTCGTCAAGGCCTGCGTCCTGATGAGGGCGCAGATCGTCAATCCGGCGGCGGCACCCGCGGCGCAGTACAGCAAGTGGGACGAGTACGTCGCGCTCCACTGGATGATCCAGGATGCGTTCGCGCCGGGAGACTCGTTCGTCAACTTCGGCCACGGCGGCAGCGGGTCGTACAGCTTTCTGAGCTGGCACCGCTACCTGCTCTTTCAGTTCGAGAAGGATCTCCAGGGCCTCGTGCCGGGCGTGATGCTGCCGTATTGGGACTGGACCGATCCGGCGTCGATCATGACCGACACGTTCATGGGGCCGAACGGCACGGTCAACGGCGAGGTCCGCAGCGGCTATTTCGCGGCGAACGCGCCGGGCACGGCCGGCAATCCGACGCCGGCGCCGGCGTGGTGGCCGGCCACGTTGACGGGATGGACGCTGCATTCGGCGTTCGGCGCCGCCTCCGGTCCGCTCCTCCGCGGCATCGGCGCGGCCGCGCAGCTGCCGACGGCCGCCGATCTGCGGAACACGCTCGCCAAGTCCACCTATCCCGCGTTCCAGAACGCCCTCGAGAGCGGCGTCGGCCTGCCGACGTTCCCCTCGCAGCAGATGCACAACGGGCTGCACGGCTGGCTCGGCGGCGCGTTCGGCCAGATGAGCGATCCGTCCTACTCGCCGTTCGATCCGTTCTTCTATCTGCACCACTGCAACATCGATCGCCTCTGGGCGATGTGGCAGATGGACGGGCACGCCACCGAGTACCCGAGCGTCGGCGGACAGGACAACCACCGCCGCAACGACATCATGTATCCCTGGACCGGCGGCACCGCCGGCTACGGCACCAACGCGGCGATCGGCAGCGCGATCCCGATGCCGGACTTCAGCGCCGTCGGCGCGAAGCGCAACGTCGACACCCTCGATTTCCGCGCCGCGTTCGGCTACACCTACGACACGCTCGCGGTGATCGGCATCGGTCTCGATCGCACCGGCAGCATGCTCGGCCTGACGCCGGATCCGATGGTGACGGCCGCTCCCGACGTGACCAAGTGGGAAGCCGCCAAGCGCGGCGTCTCCGCCTTCCTCCAGGACTGCGAGACCGTCCAGAACAGCGGCACGACGTACGTGATGGCCGGCATCAAGACGTTCCGCCGGCTCGCCGCCAACGACTTCACGCCGGTGTTCCCGGCGCCGGGCTACGGACTGGTGAAGAACGGCGGGACGTTCAGCCGCGCGGCGTTCGACACCGCCGCCGCCGCGATGACGCCCGGTGGATCGACGCCGCTCGCCGACGCGCTCAACGACGTCCGCAACACGCTGGTCGAGGCGCCGTTCGGCCACCTGCCGGCCGACGAGCGGCGCTACCTGGCGATGCTGACCGACGGGCTGCTCACCGCGGGTGCGCCGATGAGCTCGATCGCCGACGGTTCCTACGCCAGCACCGCCGTCTTCGCGATGGGCTTCGGCACCGGCGCCGACGTCGACTACGCGACGCTCGCCAGCATGGTCGCCAAAGGAGTGACGCTGCCGACCGCGCAGGTCTTCCACGGCGAGAACGCCGGCACGATCGACAAGTTCTACTCGAACGCGCTCGCCGCCGCCATCGGCTTCACCTCGGTGATCGACCCGGTCATCGAGCTCTTCGCCGGCGAGCACGCGCACGTCGACTTCCACGTCACGTCGGCCGACGAAGCGTTCCTGATCACCATCCAGGGGATGGATTTCGAGGACGACAACTGGACGTTCCACCTGCACGGCCCCGGCGGCGACATGGCCTACGGCGACGGCGGCCACGATCACGCGGCAGGCCACGCGTGCCACTGTCCCTGCACGCCGGACGTCACCGTGAAGCGCGATCGCGCGCGTCTCAGCCTCGTGCTGCAGCGCGACAACGCCGACGCCGCATGCTGGGTGGGGCAGTGGCGGGTGATGGTCGCCTACAAGGCGCGGCTCCTCGACGCGATGGTGATGCCGGGCATCGGCGAGCTGATCGCGCCGGTCTCGGCCGGGCCCGTCCGCGGACCGCGCTTCGCGCGGCTCCTGCAGGCGCCGGCGGCGCGGGTGGCGACGCGCAACATCGGCGGCGTCCGCGCCAACCGCCTCGATCGCCGTCCGGTCAGCGCCAACAGGAACGACCAGGAAGCCTGCAGCGCCGTCGTCAACATCTACGCGCGGACGCGGCTGCGCATCGAGCTGGTGCCGCCGTCGAAGCTTCTCGAGGCCGGCGCCGAACTGGCGATCAACGTCAGCGCCGACGTGCTGCAGGGCAGCGTGGCCATGGGGCGCACGTTCGCGCGGTTGATGGGGCCGGCGCAGGATCTGGCGGCGGCCGTTGCTGCGGCGGTGAAGGACCGGCCGATCCCGCGCGAGGCCCGCATCGAGGGGGCCGAGTCTCCATTCGACGCCGCGCGCCTGCTGGCGGTGCTGGAGCGGCGCGATCCCAGGCTCGCGCGGACGCGCGACGAAGAGATGAAGGTCGCCGTGCACGGCGGTCCGATGCACGTCCATGTCGAGAAGACGGACGTTCCAGGCGTGTATCACCTCGGCGTCTACGTCGACGGTACCTACTATCCCGGGCAGGACCAGCGCGCCCCGCAGGGGCACGACCACGGCGGCGGAGCGGCGATGGCCCCGGCCCCCGCAGGGGCGGGAGAGCGCTTCATCCGCATTCTCACCACGATGGTTGGCATGCCGGCGAAGGGCGCCGCCGCGCGGGCGGCCGCGAGGGCAGGCAGGGGTGCGGGCGCGCGATCGCGCCGGGCTCCGAGACGGCGTTGAACAGACGAAAGGACGAGCAGATGACGAGACCGACGTTCGACGAATTCGAGGCGTTCCCGGCGGAGACGCTCCAGAAGCGGCACAGCGCCAAGTCCCCGGTGGTGAAGGCCGCCGTACGGGCGGTGCTCATCGAGGCCGCGGGACGGCTCCTGGGCAAGCCCGCCAACCTGCCGCAGTCGCCGGTGATGACGCTCACGGCGCGCCATCCCCACGATCCGGCCGGGCTGATGGACGTCTACCATCCGGGCCGCTGGGACTGCTCGTCGAACCTGGTGTTCATGGACGTGATCAGGCAGGTCGGGCCGAGCGTCGGCGAATGGGACGGTTCCGTCGTCTACGCGCGGTTCACCGCGGCGTCGAGCGGATCGTATCTGGTCGTCGGGAACTTCTCCGGCTACCAGATCACGATGAACCTGAGCGGCCCGTGGGGGAAGAACACCGCGTACTGCGCGACGACGTCGGACCACGCGCAGGCGACGGCGCTGTGGTCGGGCACGGCCGGCGGCTCGCTGTCGTTCACGATCAACATGAACGGCCCGTACCTCGGCTACCTCGAGTCGATTCAGGTCTACCTGCTCTCGTAACGCAGCGCCTGCAGCAGATCGATCGTCGTTGCGATCAGCTGCTCGCAGGTGTCGAGCACGGCCAGGACGTCGCGCCCGGGCGCG
>Ga0075364_10001715_pt1 | contig 12063 bp, 9 predicted proteins | sample EndMetdeltDD1764_FD_71517 | JGI IMG/M metagenome (GOLD analysis project Ga0075364, IMG submission 71517) | Populus endosphere microbial communities from Tennessee, USA - Endosphere MetaG P. deltoides DD176-4 | ecosystem: Host-associated > Plants > Roots > Endosphere | place: USA: Tennessee... | reverse complement strand
CCTCGGCAACAACAACACGGGCTTCGGGAACCAGGGCAACGCGAACGCCGGCGGCGGGAACACCGGCAACGGAAACGTGGGTGGCGGAAACACCGGCAACAACAACTTCGGCTTCGGCAACACCGGCAATAACAACATCGGGATCGGGCTGACCGGTAACAATCAGACGGGCATCAACCTGGCCGGGCTGCTGAACTCGGGCAGCGGCAACATCGGCTTCGGCAACTCGGGCCACAACAACATCGGCTTCTTCAACTCCGGCGACGGCAACATCGGCCTCTTCAGCAGCGGCACCAATACCCTTCAGCCGGGCCACCTCAACAGCCTCGGCTTCGGGAACGCGGGCGCCGGCAACGTCGGCTTCGGAAACTCGGGCAATGGAAACACCGGCTTCGGGAACGCCGGGAACCTGAACACCGGCTTCGGGAACGTCGGCAGCCAGAACACGGGTTTCGGGAACGCCGGCAACCTGAACACGGGCTTCGAGAACTCGGGCGACTTCAGTACCGGCGATGGGAATTCGGGCGGCACCAACACGGGCTACGGCAATTCGGGCAACACCAACACGGGCGTCGGGTTTATCACCAACAGCGGCCTGCCCAACTCGGGCTTCAACAACACCGGTACCAATGTCTCGGGCTTCTTCAACACGGCGAGCGGCGGCGTTGCGGGCAACATGTCGGGCTTGTTTAACACCGCCAGCGGCGGCGTTGTTGCAAACGGTGCTAGCTCGGGCATTGGAAACACCGGCGTCCCGGGCAGCATCCTGGGTCCCGGCTTTAGCGGTTTCAACACGGGCTTGTTCAACAGGGGCACCGAGGTATCGGGCATCTTCAACCTCAGTCGGCTATTGCCGTAGCCGATCGGGTTGCGGGGCGTCCACGATCGCCTCGATCTACCCGCTTGCCGAGCCGCGGCTGCACGGCCTGCCTCGCCAAACTGATGATTTTCCGATGAAACACCAATATGCTGCAAACACCACAGCGTTAGGCGGTACCGGTTCGGAGACTTAGTCGCCCGGACGGCGACCGGGGGAAGCGGGTTAGGGGTCAACGGTCATGAGCTTTTTCGTATTGCCGCCAGAGATCAATTCGTTGCGGATGTTTCTTGGTGCGGGGTCCGCACCCATGCTCCAGGCCTCGTCGGCCTGGGCCGGGCTCGCCGATGAGTTGGCCGCGGCCGCGCAATCGTTTTCCTCAGTCACCTCAGGGCTAACGGGTCAGGCCTGGCAGGGCGCTGCCGCCAACGCGATGTCGGCCGTCGCGGCCCCGTATGCGAGCTTCTTGAGCGCGGCCGCGGCCCAGGCGTCAGGGGCGGCTTCGCAGGCCAACGTGGTGGCCAGCGTGTTCGAGGCCGCAAAGGCGGCGATGGTTCACCCGGAGGCGGTGGCGGCCAACCGCAGCGCGTTCATCCAATCGGTGCGGTCGAATTTCTTGGGCCTGCTCGGGCCGCAGATCATGGCCTTCGAAGAGCAGTACGAGGCGATGTGGGCCACGGACGTGGGTGCGATGTTCGGCTATCACGGCGGGGCGTCGGCGGCCGCGGCTCAGCTGACCTCCTGGCAAGCGGCGCTGCAGGGCCTGCCGGGTATCGGTCAGCTCTTCGGCGGCGGCGCGAACGCCGCGGCGAACAGCCAACCCGACCTGGGCATGGGCAACAAGGGCGGGGGCAACATCGGCAACGGCAACAACAACCCGACCACCGCCGCGGGCAACATCGGTAACGGCAACACCGGCAGCAACAACATCGGCTTCGGAAACAACGGCATCAACAACACCGGCCTCGGAAACCTGGGCACCAACACGGGGAACGGCAACAACGGCGGCAATGTGGGCTTGGGCAACATGGGAAGCCGCAACCTGGGCATGGGCAATACCGGCACCTTTAACAGCGGCATCGGTAACTTCGGCACCGGAAACCAGGGCTTCGGCAACAGCGGCAACAACAACACCGGCGGCGGCAACACCGGTGCCAACAACATCGGGTTCGGCCTCACCGGCAACAATTTGCGCGGCATCGGAGGGGCTTACTTCGACGGCAATACCGGTCAGTTCGTGTTCAACGGCCTGAACTCGGGCAGCGGCAACATCGGCTTCGGCAACTCGGGCACCAATAACATCGGCTTCGGCAACTCGGGCAGTAACAACATCGGTTTCTTCAACTCGGGCAACAACAACACTGTGTTCAACCCCCACGGCACCAACAACTTTGGCTTCGGGAACTCGGGCAACGGCAACGTCGGCCTGGGGAACTCCGGGTTGCTGAACACAGGCATCGGGAACGCGCAGACCCTCAATACCGGCTTCGGAAACAGCGGCCTCTTCGGCACCGGCTTCGGGAACAGCGGTTCCACTGACACCGGTTTCGGGAACTCCGGCCAACTGAACACGGGCTTCGGGAATTCGGGCAACACGAACACAGGCTTCTGGAATTCAGGCAACGTGAACAGCGGCGTCGGGTTCACCACCAACAGCGGCGCGACCAACTCGGGGTATGGAAACACAGGTCAAAACATCTCGGGCTTCTTCAACTCGGCCAGCGGCGGCGTAGTCAATCTTTCGATGTCGGGCTTCTTCAACAGCGCCAGCGGCGGCACAATCACCGACGGGTTTGTGTCGGGCTTCTTCAACCGTGCCGTCCCCGGCGCCCTCTTCGGCTCAATATTTGCGACCGACGTCTCTGGCGTGTTGAACTCCGGCAGCTTTTTGTCGGGCTTGTTCGGCCTCAACCGGTTGTTGCAGCCCGGTTGATGGAGCCGATGATCGATTCGGCACCATGTGCGGCTGGGTGCTGACCTTGATACTGGGAACGCCTCTGCGGTGAGAACGCCGCTTCAGCCTGTCCACCTGTAACCCGTCAGCTCACGCATGCTGGTTTGATACCGAAATCACTTCGCCGGTCAGGTAACTCGAGTAGTCGCTGGCCAAAAACGCGATCGTGGCGGCCACTTCCCAGGGTTCGGCCGCGCGCCCGAACGCCTCGCGTGCCTCCAGCTGATCGAGCAACTCGACCGAGGTGACCTTGTCCAGAAACTTGTGGCGGGCGAGGCTGGGTGAGACGGCGTTGATCCGCACCCCATACTCGGCGGCTTCTATTGCGCTGCAACGGGTTAACGCCATCACCCCGGCCTTGGCCGCGGCGTAGTGCGCCTGGGAGTGCTGAGCCCGCCAGCCCAGAACGCTGGCGTTGTTGACGATCACCCCGCCGTGCGGTGCGTCGCGGAAGTAGCGCAGCGCCGCGCGGGTGGCCCGGAACACCGACGTGAGGGTCACGTCCAGGACGCGGTCCCACTCTTCGTCGGTCATGTCGGCCACTGGCGTCTGCCCGCCCAGCCCGGCATTGTTCACCAGCACATCGAGCCGCCCCATCCGGGCGGTGGTCGAATCGATCAGGGCGTCGACCTGAGCGGTCGATGTCACGTCGCACACGACGCTCTCGACCCGGCCCAGTCCCAACGCGGACAGTTCGTCGGCGGTCTCCCCCAGCCGTCGTTCGTGGTGGTCGGAGATCATCACCTCGGCGCCCTCGGCCAGCGCCCGCCGCGCGGTGGCCGCACCGATCCCGGTGCCGGCGGCCGCGGTCACCACGACCACCTTGCCATCCAGAAGGCCGTGTCCGGCAACCTCTTTCGGCGCCTCGGACAAACTCATCCCTTTACCTCCCGGGGCAAGCCGAGCACCCGCTCGGCGATGATGTTGCGCTGGATCTCGTTGGAGCCGCCGTAGATGGTGTCGGCGCGGCTGAACAAATACAGCCGCTGCCATTCGTCGAATTCGCCGTCGGTCATGGTCATTCCGGGCTTGCCGATCACGTCCATCGCAAGTTCCCCGAGCGCGCGATGCCAGTTGGCCCACAACAACTTTGACACGTTGTCCTGGCCGGGCTGCTCGACGTCCATGGTGGCCAAGGCGTAGGAACGCATTGCCCGCAGCCCGGTCCAGGACCGGGTCAGCCGCTCGCGGATGAACGGATCCTCGGCGGCGCCGTTGCGCTGCGCGACCTCGGCCAGATTGGAAAGCTCACGCGCATAGACGATCTGCTGGCCCAGCGTCGATACGCCGCGCTCGAAGGTCAGGGTCCCCATCGCGACCCGCCAACCGTCTCCGGGTTGGCCGACCACCAGGTCGGCGTCGGTGCGGGCGTCGTCGAAGAACACCTCGTTGAACTCCGCGGCGCCGGTGATCTGGACGATCGGCCGGACCTGCACACCGGGTTGGTCCAGCGGCACCAGCAGGTACGACAGCCCGGAGTGCCGCTTGGAGCCCCTCTCGGTGCGCGCGACCACAAAACACCACTGCGCCAGGTGCGCCAGCGACGTCCACACCTTCTGGCCGTTGATCACCCATTGGTCGCCGTCGAGTTCGGCGGTGGTCGAGACATTGGCCAGGTCGCTGCCGGCACCGGGTTCTGAGTATCCCTGGCACCACAGCTCGGTGACGTCGAGGATGCGCGGCAAAAAGCGCTGCTGCTGCTCGGGCGTGCCGAAGGCGATCAGGGTCGGACCCAACAGCTCCTCGCCGAAATGGTTGATCTTGTCCGGCGCGTCGGCGCGGGCGTACTCCTCGTAGAACGCCACCCGGTGCGCGGTCGACAGCCCACGCCCACCGTGCTCGACCGGCCACCCCAGACAGGTCAGGCCCGCGGCCGCGAGATGCTGGTTCCATGCCCGGCGCTCTTCGTATGCCTCGTCCTCGCGCCCCGGCCCACCACGACCCTTGAGTGCTGCGAATTCGCCGACCAGATTGTCGGCGAGCCAACGGCGGACCTCCGCCCGGAACTCCTCGACGTCCTGCATGCCCTGTAGGCTAACCTACCAAGCACTTGTTTGGTAGCCTGGCTGGGCGCAGTGGAGAGGAGGATCGATGACAGACGACCCTCGCACCGTGCCCGCGGCGCTGGATCGTCTCGTGCGCCAATCCTCCGACCATGACGCGCTGATCACCGACGACCGCTCCTTCACCGCCGCCGGGTTGCGTGACGAGGTGTACCGGGCGGCGGCCGCGCTGATGTCACTGGGCGTCCAACCCCGAGATCGGGTGGCGATCTGGTCACCGAACACCTGGCACTGGGTGGTGGCCTGCCTGGCGATTCACCACGTCGGCGCCGCGATGGTGCCGCTGAACACCCGTTACACCGCCGCGGAGGCCGCCGACGTCCTGGCCCGCACCGATGCGCCGGTCCTGTTCGCCTCGGGCCGGTTCCTCGGCAACGATCGCGCCGCCGATTTGGATCGCCCGGACTCTCAAGCCCTGCCCGCACTGCGGCACATCGTGCGCATCCCGATCGAAACCGACGATCCTGTCCGGGGCACGTGGGACGAGTTCATCGCGCGCGGTTCGGAATTTGGGGCCGCCGATGCGGTGGCCGTCCGCGCCGCCGCCGTCGCGCCCGACGACGTCAGCGACATCCTGTTCACCTCGGGCACGACCGGTCGCAGCAAAGGCGTGCTGTGCGCGCACCGGCAGTCGCTGTCGGGCTCGGCGTCGTGGGCCGCCAACGGCAAGATCACCAGCGACGACCGCTACCTGTGCATCAACCCGTTCTTCCACAACTTCGGCTACAAGGCCGGCATCCTGGCCTGCCTGCAGACCGGGGCGACGCTGATCCCGCATTTGACGTTCGATCCGCTGCGCACCCTGCAGGCGATCGAACAACACCGCATCACCGTGCTGCCCGGGCCGCCCACCATCTACCAGATGCTGCTCGACCACCCCGCGCGCGGCGACTACGACCTGAGCTCGCTGCGGTTCGCGGTGACCGGTGCGGCGACCGTGCCGGTCGTGTTGGTGGAGCGCATGCAGTCCGAGCTCGACATCGACATCGTGCTGACGGCCTACGGCCTGACGGAGGCCAACGGCATGGGCACGATGTGCCGCGCCGACGACGACGCGGTCACCGTCGCCACCACCTGCGGGCGCCCGTTCGCCGACTTCGAATTGCGCATCTCCGAAACAGGGGACGAGACGGGAGAAGTGTTGCTGCGCGGGCCCAATGTAATGCTGGGCTACCTCGACGACCCGGAGGCGACCGCCGCCGCGATCGACCCCGACGGCTGGCTGCACACCGGCGACATCGGTGCGGTCGACGCGGCCGGTAACCTGCGCATCACCGACCGGCTCAAGGACATGTACATCTGCGGTGGGTTCAACGTCTACCCCGCCGAGGTCGAGCAGGTGATGGCGCGGATGGACGGGGTGGCCGACGCCGCGGTGATCGGCGTGCCCGACGAGCGGCTGGGCGAGGTGGGCCGGGCGTTTGTGGTCCCACGGCCCGGCGCGACGATCGATGAAGCTTCGGTAATCGCTTATACCCGTGAGCATTTGGCGAACTTCAAGGCACCCCGTTCCGTGCGGTTCGTCGACGCGTTGCCGCGCAACGCCGGGGGCAAGGTGGTCAAATCACAACTGCGAGAGTTGGCCTGATGGACCTGAATTTCGACGACGAGACCCTGGCGTTCCAGGCCGAGGTGCGCGATTTCCTCGTCGCCAATGCCGAGTCGATCCCGACGAAGTCCTACGACAACGCGGAAGGCTTTGCCCAGCACCGGGTTTGGGACCGCGTGCTGTTCGATGCCGGCCTGTCGGTGATCACTTGGCCGAAGAAGTACGGCGGCCGCGACGCGCCGCTGCTGCACTGGGTGGTGTACGAGGAGGAGTACTTCCGCGCCGGCGCCCCGGGCCGGGCCAGCGCCAACGGCACCTCGATGCTGGCGCCGACGCTGTTCGCGCACGGCACCCCCGAGCAGCGCGACCGGGTCCTGCCGAAAATGGCCAGCGGCGAACAGATCTGGGCGCAGGCCTGGTCGGAGCCCGAAGCCGGCAGCGACCTCGCGTCACTGCGGTCCACCGCCACCAAGACCGAGGGCGGCTGGCTGCTCAACGGGCAAAAGATCTGGAGCTCCCGGGCTCCGTTCGCCGACACGGGATTCGGACTGTTCCGCTCCGACCCTGCGGCCGAACGCCATCAGGGACTCACCTACTTCATGTTCGACCTGAAGGTCGACGGAATCACCGTAAGGCCGATCGTGCAGCTGGGCGGCGACACCGGTTTCGGTGAGATCTTCCTCGACGACGTCTTCGTGCCCGATGAGGACGTCATCGGCAACCCGAACGACGGCTGGCGCGCGGCCATGAGCACATCGAGCAACGAGCGCGGCATGTCGCTGCGCAGCCCGGCCCGGTTTCTGGCGGCCGCGGAGCGGCTGGTGCGGCTGTGGAAGGATAGCGGCTCGCCGCCGGAATTCGCCGACCGCGTCGCCGACGGATGGATCAAGGCGCAGGCCTACCGGCTGCAGACATTCGGCACGGTGACCAGGCTCACCGGCGGCGGGGAGCTGGGCGCGGAATCGTCGGTGACCAAGGTCTTCTGGTCCGACCTCGACGTGGCGCTGCACCAAACCGCGCTCGATATCCGCGGCGCCGACGGCGAGCTAGCCGGGCCGTGGACCGAGGGCCTGCTGTTCGCCCTCGGCGGCCCGATCTACGCCGGTACCAACGAGATCCAGCGCAATATCATCTCCGAACGGCTGCTGGGCCTGCCTCGAGAAAAGAAGGGGTAGAAGCGGTAATGGACTTTGCATTAGACGAACAGCAGCGCGACTTCGCGGCCAGCATCGACGCCGCGCTGGGCGTCGCCGATCTGCCCGGCGCGGTCCGCGCCTGGGCTGCGGGCGATGTCGCACCCGGCCGCAAGGTGTGGGAGCAGTTGGCCAATCTCGGTGTGACCGCGCTGAATGTGCCCGAGGAATTCGACGGCATCGGTGCTCACCCGGTCGACCTGGTGGTCGCCTTGGAGCGTCTGGGGCACTGGTGCGTGCCGGGGCCGGTGACCGAATCCATCGCCGTGGCACCGGTTTTGCTCGCCGGCAACGCCGAGCGCAGCGCCGGGCTGGCTTCGGGTGAGTTGATTGTCACGCTCGCGCTGCCACCGCAGGTCCCCTACGCCGTCGACGCCGACACCGCCGGGCTGGTGCTGCTGGCCGGTGAGCGAGGCGTCACCGAAGGCGAGGCCGGTGACCGACACGAGTCCCTCGACCCCGCCCGCCGCCTCTACGACGTGGCGGCCACGGGTGACCCCTGGCAGGCAGACATCGAGCGCGCCTACGAATTCGGGGCATTGGCGACCGCGGCCCAGCTGGTCGGCGCCGCCGAGGCGCTGCTCAACCACGCCGTCGACTACGCCAAGCAGCGGACCCAATTCGGCCGGGTGATCGGCTCCTATCAGGCGATCAAGCACAAGCTCGCCGACGTCCACATCGCGATCGAGCTGGCCCGGCCGCTGGTCTACGGCGCGGCATTGACCTTGGAACCCCGCGACGTCAGCGCCGCCAAGGCGGCGTCGGGCGAGGCAGCCCTGCTCGCGGCGCGGTCGTCGCTGCAGACCCACGGCGCGATCGGGTTCACCCAGGAACACGACCTGGGGCTGTTGCTGCTGCGGGTGCAGGCATTACGGTCGGCCTGGGGTACGCCGGAGGCGCATCGGCGGCGAGTGCTGGAGGCGCTATGACTGAAGAACGGGAGATGCTGCGGGAGACCGTGGCCGCATTGGTGACCAAGCACGCCAACCCGGAGGCGGTGCGGGCGGCGATGGAATCCGACCTCGGCTACGACGAGACGCTGTGGCGGCTGCTGTGCGAGCAGGTCGGCGCGGCCGCGCTGGTGATACCCGAGGAGTTGGGCGGGGCCGGCGGCGAATTGGCAGATGCGGCAACGGTTTTACAGGAACTCGGTCGGGCACTCGTGCCCTCTCCCCTGCTGGGCACCACGCTCGCCGAGCTCGCGCTGCTGTCCGCGGACGAACCGGAGGCCGAAACGCTGGCGACGCTGGCCGAAGGCAGTTCGATCGGCGCGCTGGTGCTCGACCCCGACTACGTGGTCAACGGCGATATCGCCGACGTCGTTGTCGAAGCTTCAGACGGCCGGCTGAACCGATGGACGCGGTTCAGCGCGCAGCCGGTCGCCACCATGGACCCCACCCGCCGGCTGGCCCGGCTGCAGCCCGCCGAGACCCAACCCGTCGGCGCCGACCCCGGCCTCGCCGACACCGCGGCAATCCTGTTGGCGGCCGAGCAGATCGGCGCAGCGGAACGCTGTTTGGAGCTGACCGTCGAATATGCCAAGAGCCGAGTGCAATTCGGCCGTCCCATCGGCAGCTTCCAGGCGCTCAAGCACCGGATGGCCGACCTGTACGTCGCGGTGGCCGCGGCCCGCGCCGTCGTCAACGAGGCGTGCGCCGACCCCACGCAGACCAACGCCGCCACGGCGCGGCTTGCCGCCAGTGAGGCGCTGAGTATCGTGGCGGCCGAGGGTATTCAGTTGCACGGCGGCATCGCGATCACCTGGGAACACGACATGCACCTGTATTTCAAGCGCGCGCACGCCAGCGCGCAGTTGCTCGGCTCGCCGCGAGAGTTGTTGCGCCGGCTGGAAGTCGAGGTGCTTCCAACGCCATGAACGATCGGGTCGCCCTGCGCGCCGGCATCCCGCCGTTCTATGTGATGGATGTCTGGCTGGCGGCCGCGGAGCGTCAGCGCACCCATGGCGATCTGGTGAACCTGTCGGCGGGCCAGCCCAGCGTGGGCGCCCCGGAGCCGGTGCGTGCGGCCGCGGCCGCGGCCCTGCACCTGAATCAGCTGGGTTACACGGTGGCACTGGGCATCCCGGAACTGCGTGCCGCGATTGCCGCGGATTATCAGCGGCAGCACGGCATCGACGTGGAGCCCGACGCGGTGGTGGTAACCACAGGTTCCTCCGGCGGCTTTCTGCTCACCTTCCTATCGTGCTTCGACGCGGGCGATCGGGTGGCCCTGGCCAGCCCCGGCTACCCCTGCTATCGAAACATCCTGTCGGCGTTGGGATGTGAGGTCGTCGACATCCCGTGCGGGCCCGAGACCCGGTTCCAGCCCACCGCGCGGATGCTCGCCGAACTCGACCCCCCACTACAGGGCGTGATCGTCGCCAGCCCCGCCAACCCAACCGGAACGGTCATACCACCCGAGGAGCTGGCCGCGATCGCGTCCTGGTGTGACGACACTGGCGCACGGCTGATCAGCGATGAGGTCTACCACGGCCTGGTCTACGACGGCGCACCACCGACCAGTTGCGCCTGGCAAACCTCACGAAATGCGGTGGTGGTCAACAGCTTTTCCAAGTACTTCGCGATGACGGGCTGGCGGCTGGGCTGGCTGCTCGTCCCCCAAGAACTGCGCCGCGCGGTGGATTGCCTGACCGGGAATTTCACCATCTGCCCGCCGGTTCTGTCGCAGATCGCAGCGGTGTCGGCGTTCACCCCCGAGGCCACCGCGGAGGCCGACGGCAATCTGCAGCACTACACGATCAACCGCTCGTTGCTGCTCGACGGGCTGCGCGGCATCGGCATCGACCGGCTGGCACCCACCGACGGCGCGTTCTACGTCTACGCCGACGTCTCCGACTTCACCACCGACTCGCTGGCCTTTTGCTCAAAGTTGCTGGCCGACACCGGCGTTGCCATCGCGCCGGGCATCGACTTCGACACCGCGCGCGGCAATTCGTTCGTCCGGCTTTCGTTCGCCGGACCGACGAGCGACATCGAGGCGGCGCTGCAACGCATCGGGACCTGGTTACAGCGCCGCTAGTCCAGGGTGAACTGTCCTACGCGAAAGTTTCCCCGAGGCGCGCTTCCAGCGCACCGCGCTCGCCGACGTCGGCCACGTTGATCCCGAACCGCTCGATCATGGTGTCGACGACCGCCGCCGCGTCGTCAAGAAGGATCTTCTCGGTCCCGCCCTCGCGGTGAATGGCCAGGTTTCGGCCGGACAGGTTCCAGCGGGCGTCGTCGGTGACCAGCGCCGCGGTCAGGCTGGTGACGAAGTGCGACGACGGGTGCGTCGAGGCAAACCAGCTCCCCATTTGCAGGTCGATCGGCGGCCGGGTCTGCGTGGTGAATTCATACAGCGCCTGCCACTCACCGCGAACCTGGGCCTGTAGCACCAGCCCGTCGCGGTGATCCTCAAGTCGGTAGGGCTCGCGTGTCGTTGCCTGGACCCCGCCGGTCTGTAGCCGGATGGGCGAGGTCGGGGTCTGGCCGCCGAAGCCGACGTCGACGAGATAGGGCCCCGGCGCGCCGGGGAATGTCACCGCCAATGCGGTGTGTGTTTGTGGTGGCGGCGGAGAGTCCGGCGGCCGCATCCAGACCACTCGCGCTGCCAAGCGCCGCACCCTAAAGCCGATCTCTATCAGCACGTAGCCCAGCAACCCGTTGTGCTCGAAGCAGAACCCACCTCGGCGCCGGTGAACCAGCTTGTCGGTCAGCGCCTCTGGACTCAGATCGTCGACGGCCACGCCCGTCAGCGGATCGAGGTTCTCGAACGGAATGGTTCGGGTATGCGCGGTCACCAGATGCTGCAACACGTCGAGGTTCGGCTCAGTGGGGCCGCGGTAATTGATGCGGTCGAAGTATGCCGTCAGATCCAGTGTCATGGAGGCCATTCTGGCCCGACCGTCCCGCAAAGGGGATACGCCGTGGGAATTGCATTGGCACTCAATCGATCAGGATCAAGTCGCAAAACGACGCCGCGCCCGAGCTGGTGTGCAAGCCCGCGGGTTTGCCCCAAGGGTCCCCCGTGGCACAGAAACGATTGTCGCGGAACCGTATATCCTTGAGTTCACGTTCGCTACTGTTAACCTCGCGAATCATCTATAGGTCGGAGGTTGAGCGCCGAGAAATGCCTGAAGAACCCCCCGCCGACAGTCCGGCACCGAGCGGCCTCGCCGCGGAATTGGCCGCCGCCGGGTTCGAAGACGCACGCCAGGTGGCCCGGGGCGGCGCCGGCGTCATCTATTTGTGTTACGAGTCCGCCCTGGGGCGAAACGTGGCCGTGAAGGTGCTGCCGTCACATTTCGACGAGGAGAGCAAGGAACGCTTTCTGCGCGAGGGCTATGCAATGGGCGGGCTCTCGGGGCATCCGAACATCGTCAACATCCTGCGCGTCGGCGTAACCACCAGCAACCGGCCATACATCGTGATGCCCTACCACGCCCAGGATTCTCTGGCGGTGCGGCTGCGCCAAGAGGGCCAAATCCC
>Ga0075364_10001714_pt1 | contig 12063 bp, 10 predicted proteins | sample EndMetdeltDD1764_FD_71517 | JGI IMG/M metagenome (GOLD analysis project Ga0075364, IMG submission 71517) | Populus endosphere microbial communities from Tennessee, USA - Endosphere MetaG P. deltoides DD176-4 | ecosystem: Host-associated > Plants > Roots > Endosphere | place: USA: Tennessee... | reverse complement strand
TGATAGGCGTCCATCCCGGCGTCGACGATCACTTTGTGGCGTTCGGCGTGAGCGGTCCCTTCGCAGCTTTGATGGTTGACCAGCCATCGGACGTGAGTGGCGAGCCCGCCATTCCGCGTCGACGTGCTCAGTACCGCGTGCGCGTCCCGAAGTTCGGCGACGACGAAGCGTCCCGAGCGGCGCAGCTCGAAGGACGGCGTGTCCAGCAACGATTCCCAGGTCATCAGGCGACAGTCCTCTTCAATGCCGGCACGCCCCATCGGTCGACATGCCGCGCGTAGGTTTCGAACCAATCGGCGAGCCGGTCGTATGACGCCCGCTTGAGATCGCTCGCCGGCCGGACGCCGAATACGTGTTCGCAGACGTCCGGGTTTTCGAGAGCGCCGTGCAGATACGTTCCAATGACGCGCGCGCGTCGCATGCCGTCGGCCGATCCGTTTTCGAGCACGGCGAATGGCTGTACGCCGGCCTCCGTCGCCTCCGTCCGGCCGGCGTGAATCGCATAGGCGCCGAACGTCACGCCATCCGGCAGTCGTGCCCTGACCGCTTCGGTCCGCTTGCTCTCGGTGATCACGGTCTCGGCCGGCAGCAGCGACAGTCCTTCTGTCACGGGCTCGATGCTCTCGACCGCCGCCGGATCGGCGACGCGGCGCCCCAGCATCTGGAATCCGCCGCAGACGCCCACGACTGTCGCGCCGGCTCCGTGCCGCTCCGCGATCCAGCGGGCGAGACCGGTCCGGTGGAGCCACCGCAGATCGTCGCTCGTGTTCTTCGTGCCGGGCAATACGACGAACTCGTAGTCGGCGCCTGGTGGAGCGTCGATCCAGTCGGCCCATGTCAGCAACCGGAAGTCCGTGGCGTTCGACAGATGGGGCAGCCGGACGATCGCGATGCGCGCGCCGGGAGGCGGCGGCGTGCGGCGCTTCGTCTCGAGGGCCAGTGAATCCTCGGCGTCGAGATGCACGTCGGCGGCGAACGGAAAGACGCCGAGGCAAGGCGCCGACGTCTTCTCCTCGAGAATCCGCACGCCATCGTCGAACAGCGACAGGTCGCCGCGGAACTTGTTGATCGCGAATCCGCGAAACAGCTCGCGCTCGCGCGCGGTCAGCAGTTGCACGGTGCCGACGACCGACGCGAACACGCCGCCGCGTTCGATGTCGGCGACGACGATCCACGGCACGTCGAGACTCGTGACGAGCCCCAGGTTGACGAGATCGTGGCCGCGCAGGTTGAGCTCGGAGACACTGCCGGCGCCCTCGATCACGACGACGTCGAATCGCGTCGCCAGATCGGCATACGCCGCCATCACATGCGGGCGCAGTTCGCCGGCGGCCGCGTAGTACTCGCGCGCCGCCAGCGTTTTCCACACGCGTCCGTTCACGACGACCTGGCTCCGGCCGTGTCCTGTCGGCTTGAGCAGGATCGGATTCATCGCCGGCTCGGGCTCGAGCCCGCAGGCCTCCGCCTGCGCGACCTGCGCGCGGCCAATCTCGCCGCCCGCCGCGCACGGATACGAGTTGTTCGACATGTTCTGCGCCTTGAAGGGCGCAACGGAGACGCCGCGACGCCGGAGCCACGCGCAGATCGCCGTGACCATCCAGCTCTTGCCGGCGTTCGAGGACGTGCCGCCGACGAACAGTCCCTGTCCGTCAGGCATGACCGCCCGCTTTCACCCGGCGCTCGAGCTGTGTCTGCATCCACTCGATGTTCATCCGCAGGCGGGTTTCATGCGAGACCAGCGGACAACTGGCGCAGAGGTCGCCTTGCGGCAGGAGATAGTAGCGGCAGCAGCTGGCGCGCCGCTGATACAGGTGAGTGACCGTCCCGCGCGTCACCGGATGCATGCGCGGCTGCATCCGCGCGGCATCGTCATCGCCCTGAAAGAACGCTTCGATGACAGGCAGCATGCTTCGTTGGTCGTCAGGCGTGTCGCACAGTCCCGTGAACTGCGACGCCCACGAGGACGTCAGCATGCCCCATGTTCCCCGGCGGGCAAACCCGGACCACTGATACAGCGCGTCGACCACGGGCGTGGCCTGCGCGACGAGCGCGTCCCGCAGCGTTCGCAGCAGGGCTTCACGGTCCCCCATTGTGCCTCGGGGCTGATAGATCGCAGTGCGCTCGAAGAACGTCGACTCCTTGAACTTGAAAGCGACGTTGTCGAGCCCGATGTCAGGAACGCAGTCGTACTTCAGATACGGCGCGATGGCCATTGCCGAGGCCCAGCCAAGCCGCAGAGCGAACGAAGCGGCGACCGTCCGTCGGTCGGTTGTCCCGGCCCGATCGCCGATTCGGACGAGGAGATCGTTGAATGGGCTGCGCCTGGCGTCGCGGAAGTCTTCGCCCTGAATCCATCCTGCGCCGCAGGGTCGTCCAATCTCGACGTTCCAATTGGCGTTCAACGCGTGGAGCGCCGCATATGCGCGCTCGATCGGCGACGTGTCGGCCCACGGATCGGCGCTGCGCGTCGGCACGTTGGCGCGGCCGTCGGCGCGCACGACACGAGCGCGGAACATCCCGCTCATCGCGTGCCTCCACGGCGGACCACCCAGATGAGATGCGGCCCGCCGATGAACGCCGTGATGGCGCCCGCCGGAATTTCCGCGGGGGCGAGGATGGTGCGGCCGATCGCGTCGCATCCGGCGAGCAGGACGCCGCCGAGCAGGAACGCGCAGGGCATGAGGAGGCGGTCGTCTCCCCCCAGCCGCTTGCGCAGCAGATGCGGAACGACGAGACCGACGAAGCCGATCGGTCCGGTGAGCGCCACGGTCACCGCGGCGAGCACGGATCCGGCAAGATAGCCCCGCACCAGCGCCCTGCGGACGTGCGCGCCGCGCGTCGCCGCCCACGCTTCGCCGACCGCGAGCAGGTTCCACTGGCGCGCCTGCCGGACGACCAGGAGCGACATGCACGCCACGACGCCGGCGTAGAGCATCAGCGTCGGGCGCTCCACGGCATCGAGGCCGCCGATCAGCCAGCGCGAGATCGCGAAGGACTGCGAGATGCCGGTGAAGCTGTGCACGAGCAGGATCAGCGCCGCGCAGACGCTGTTGATCGCCACCCCGGCGAGCAGAAGGCTGGATGACGACACCTGACCGTGGCGCGTCGCCGTGCCCATCACCACGAACAGGATGACGCCCGCGCCGCAAAGCGCCCCCGCCCAGATCCCGCCGACGCCTGCCACCGTGTGCCAGTCGAGCGCGATCGCCATCACCGCCCCGAGCGATGCCCCCGTCGAGACACCGAGCGTGTAGGGCGTGGCCAGCGCGTCGCGGAGCATCGACTGGAACAGCGCGCCGGCCAGCGCCAGCGCGCCCCCCGCAAAGAGGCCGAGCAGCGTGCGCGACAGCCGCAGGTCCATGAGAATCGACCAGTCGGGGTCCTGGCGCTGGAGCACGAGGCCCCAATCGATCCTGCTCGGCCCGACGAACGGCAGGAGACAACCGGCCAGCACGAACAGCAGCGCCGATCCGCCGATCCACCGCGCGACCGAGACTCGCGGCATCAGCATCAGCGGTACCTGACCCACGAGCCGGACGGACCTCGCTCGAGATCCAGGCGTGACGAAAACGTACGCAGCCAGCTCGGATCGTCGAGCGCCTCGGCGACGCCGACGTCGCGGGCGACGCCGCGATCGGCGAGGACGATCAGCCGCGTGCAGAACGTCAGCGCCAGATTGACATCGTGGGTGACCGCCAGGCAGGCGGCGCCGCGGTCCGCTTCGGCGCGGACGACGCCGAAGCACTGCAGCTGCTGATCGACGTCGAGAAACGTCGCCGGCTCGTCGAGGAGCAGGACGCGCGCCTGCTGCGCCAGGCACGCCGCCAGATAGACACGCTGCCGTTCCCCGCCGCTGAGCGTCGAGAGCGATCGCTGGCGGAATTCCAGACACCCGCACCGCGCCATCGCCTCTCGCGCGATCTCCGCATCGTCCTGCGACTCGAACCAGCGGGCGGCGTGCGGGTATCGCCCCATCAGCACGATCGCCTCCGCACGGATCGAGAGGTCGGCTCTCAACATCTGCGGCAGGTGCGCCAGCGCCCGCGCGCGCTCACGCAACGGCCATTCGTCGAGCGGCCGGCCGTCGAGCGTCGCGCTGCCTTCGCTCGGCCCGCGCAGCCCGGCGACGATGTCGAGGAGCGTGCTCTTGCCGGCGCCGTTGCGGCCCATGACCGCGACGAACTCGCCGGGCGCGACATCCAGCGAGACGTCCCGCAGGATCTCGGCCCCGGCCGGCGCCCGCCAGCCGACGTTCCTCAGCCTGAGCACGGGATCGCTCACCGCGCGTTCACCCCGTGAAACCAGAGCGCCATGGCGCGCGCCACCTCGACGACGCGCGGTCCGGGCACGACGAACGCTTCGTCGTTGGTCGCGTGCACCCCGCCCGCGCGAACTGCCGCTACGAGCCGCTGTTTTGCCCAGAGCGTCTCGGTCACCGTTCGACGCCGCTCGGAATCCTCCGGTGTTTCACCCATCTCGCCGACGTCGATGATCACGTCGGGCTTCAGGCTGATGACGGTCTCCATCGAGATCCGCGGGTACTCCAGCGCGACGGAGCCGAGAACGTTCTCGCCGCCGGCGATGCCGATCAGATCGTGCAGATACGAGCCGGGACCGACCGCGATCATGTCGCTCAAGGTGCCGGTGCGGCGGCCGACGACGATCAGCACGCGCCGCGCAGGCTTCGCCGCGACCGCCGTTCTGATTCGATCGAGCGCCGACTGGATGTCTCGCACCAGCGCTTCGCCTCGCTCGGGAACCGCCGCCGCCGCGCTGATCTGACGGATGGTCGAGAAGACACCGGGCAGCGACCCGCGATCGACGACAGCCGTCCGGACACCGAGCGCGTTCAGTTGGGTCGCGACGGTATTGGGTCCCGCGTGGACGTAGACGAGGTCCGGCTCGAGGCGCGCGATCGTTTCCGGTTCGGGCTTCAGAAACGTCCCGACCTTGGGCAGCGACAGCACCTGTTTCGGGTACCGGCAATACGTGGACACGCCGACGACCCGGTCGCCGAGCTGCAGCGCGAAGAGCGTCTCGGTGATGCTCGGCGACGTCGAGACGATCCGCGACGGGATCGCGCCGGCCTGCGCGGCCGCGCCGGCCATCGCCAGCCCGATCCCCGCAATCGTCGCAAGAAGGCTTCGGCGCGTCATGATCGTTCGCGCGTCACCAGGCGCGCGAGAAACGGTTGCCGGCCTTGCCGGTGACGTCGCGCAGCGATCCGCTGATCCCCGCGTCGTGTTCGAGCTTGCGGCCGAACAGCCAGAGCAGGTCGGAGAGACGATTCAGATAGGGGAGGATGGACGGCTGAACCGCCGCGCCAGACTCCTGCAGTCGAACCAGATTCCTCTCGGCGCGGCGGCAGATCGTCCGCGCGACGTCGTACGCCGCGGCCGCGCGATGCTCGCCGGGGATCGACCAGTCGGCGAGCATGCCGTCGATCGCTTCGAGCCGGTGGACCTCCGCGGTCAACCGTTCGACCAGGGCCGCATCGATGGCCACCTGCGGCTTCGGGCTCTCGGCTGGAGTGGCCAGCGAAGAGCCAATCTTGAACAGATCCTGCTGCACGGTCTTCGTGAAAGCCGCCATGTCGGCGTCTTCGCAGATCGACCGGGCGAAGCCCAGCGACGAGTTCAGCTCGTCGACCGTGCCGTAGGTTTCGACCCGCCAGGATCCTTTCGAGACGCGTACGCCGCCCGCCAGGCTCGTCTCGCCCGCGTCTCCTCGCATGGTGCTGATGCTTCTGGTCATTTCTCATCCGAGGGGCTTCGCCCCTCGGCCTCCCTACACGCGCTCTCGCGCGCCATTTCGCCGGCGCGCTCCGTGCGCGTGGCTCGCTCGTTGCACTCGCTCGCTTCTACTACAGGCCATCGGTTTCGTCCGGCGAACACCGCGCGCGCAGATGCGCGGCCAGACTTTGGAACGTGTCGCCTTTCACGTGTGCGCGGTCCGTGACAACCGTCCACCCGCCATCGTCCACTCGGACGGTCACCGATCGATGCCCGCCCGCCTCGACGGCGTAGCCCTCGCGCTCCAGTACCGCCTTCGCCATGTCGGCCCTGAAGCCGTGCCCTTCGATTCCGGCGAAGCCGCGCTCGCCGGTCAGCCAGCGAAACGTCCGCTCTCCCGGATGGAAGCGGATCTGGCGTCCCTCGAACGCCTGCGCGATCGCCCCGGTCGCGATGACGTCTTCGGGCGCCCCGGTCACGACTTCGCCGCCCGGCATCAGCAGCCAGATCACGTCGGCCGTCCGCAGTGCGAGCTCGAGGTCGTGCGTCGACAGCACGACGGCGAGCGACTTCTCGCGCGTCAGGCGCCGCAGCAACACCATGAGCTCGACCCGCGACGGCACGTCGAGAAACGCGGTCGGTTCGTCGAGCATCAGAAGGACCGGTTCCTGCGCCAGCGCCCGGGCCACCATCACGCGCTGTCTTTCACCGTCGGAGATCTGCGCAAAGTCACGCTCCGCGAGGTGCGACGCGCCGACGGCCTCGAGTGACCACGTGACGACGTCATGATCCCGGCTGTCGAGTCCGCCGAACCAGCCCGAATAGGGATAGCGTCCCAGCTCGACGATCTGGCGGACGCGGAGCGATTCGACGCCGACGCGCTCGGTCAGGACGACGCCCAGGCGGCGCGCCAGCTCCGAACCCGAGAGCGACGACAGCGCATCGCCGCCGATCTCCACGGCGCCCCAGAGCGCCGGCTGCATTCGGGCGAGCGTCCGCATCAGCGTGGACTTGCCGATGCCGTTCGGACCCAGAAGGCAGACCAGTTCACCGCGCGTCACCGATACGCTGACGCGTTCGAGCACCGCGCGCCGGCACCGTCGCGTGCGATACCCGACGGCCAGATCGCGGGTCTGCAGCGCCGCGGGGGCGGCGATGGACGAGGGCGCGGCGATCATGCGGCGATCGCTCCCCTGCGGTTGCGAAGCAGGATCGTCACGACGACCGGCGCGCCAACGATCGACGTCACGGCGTTGAGCGGCAGCACGCCCGCGGTGCCGGGCAGCAGGGAGACGACTTGCGCGGCAAGCGCCACGATGCCGCCCAGCATCACCACTGCCGGCACGAGCACCCGATGATTCGACGTGCCGAGCAGGCCGCGGCACAGGTGCGGAACGGCGATGCCGACAAACGCGATCGGCCCGCAGAACGCCGTCACGACCGCGCCCAGCATCGACGCGCCGAGCATCGTGAGGAGTCTGGCGCGGCGTACCGCCACTCCCATCGAACGCGCGTAGTTGTCGCCAAGCAGGAGCGCGTTCAACTGTTTGGTCGTCGCGCCTGCGACGACGAGACCCACGACGGTGATTGGCGCGAAGAGCGACAGGCGGCGCCAGGTCACCCCGGCGAACGACCCGAAGCCCCACTGGGCGAGCTGCATCAGGCGTTCGGGCGAGGTCATGCCGACGAGAACGGTCACGATCGCGGAGGCGGCGTAGCCGGACATCAACCCGAGGATGAGGACTGTCGACGGGTTGTCGACCCGGCTCGAGACCGCAAGCACGACGGCGAGGACCGCAACGGCGCCGGCGATGGCCGCGGCGATGAGCAGCGCGTCGCCGGCGAGGCCGGTTGAAGCCCCGAACGCGGTCGCGACGCTCATGCCCGATCCCAGCACGACGACCGCGACGCCAAGGCTCGCGCCGGAGGAAATCCCGAGCGCGAAGGGATCCGCCAGGGGATTGCGAAAGAGCGTCTGCATCTGGAGGCCCGCGATCCCCAGGGACGCGCCCGCGAGCACGGCCGTCAACGACCGCGGCAGGCGGATGATCTCGATGACGATCGCGCTGCCCGGGTCCGCCGCCGCCGATCGCATCAGCACTTCGACGACGCTGGCGATCGGCACGTGAGTGGATCCGAGGGCAAGGGACAACAGAAAGGCGAGGACGAACACGCCGGTGAGACCGCACAGCACGATGGCCTCACGAGCGCGAGACTCGCCGGCTCGCGCTCGATCGATACGCTCCATCGTGCCGGATGAGACGAGGGCCTCGCTCATGTCCTACTCGCGCGGAACCTGGAGGTACCACTGCCACTCGTGCTGCGGCACGAGCGCGGGATGAAAGATCTTCACGAGATCCGCGAGCACGAGGTCGGGATGCGAGACGGCGCGCGACCAGTAGTCGTTGGCCCCGGCGGCGCTGACGTGCCGCTCGTAGACCCAGACCTGACCGTTGCGGTACGCCTTGAACAGGCCGTATCGCGGTTCGTCCTTCACCATCGCCGCGAGGCTCCGCCAGCCGCCGCCGTTGATCCAGATGTCCGCGTTGCCGCGCGTCAACTGGGCTTCCAGGTCGATGGTTGCAGTCCCGGTTGCCGGGTTGTCGGCCCAGAGGTAGCGGCCCCCGGCATCCTTGATCAACGCCGCAACGTAGGAACGGCCGCCGGCAATCACGAAGTCGCCACGAGTGCCGCGGCCGGCCATGACCGTGGGCTTCCGATCGTCAGGGATCGCCGCGGCCCGCGCGCTCAACGCGCGATAGCGCCCCTTCATGTCGGCGTACATGTGTTGGGCCGCGCGTTCCTCGTTGAGAAACAGCGCGATGTACTTCAGCCACTCTCCACGGCCGAGCGCCGTCGGCTCCAGCCAGTCGTGATTGGCGACGACGGGGATGCCGGCCTGCCTGATGACGGCCAGTTCGGCCCTGGCCGGACCTCCGGTCATGAGAAGAGAAGGCTTCTGCGAGACCACCAGTTCCGTGTCGATCGCGCCGGCCGGAGCGAACACCCGCACCTGACCGCTGCCGGCCCGCCGCAGAATCTCGTCGCCGATCAGAAATGCCTTCGTCGAGACTCCGGCGAGCACGTCCAATCGTTCGAGGTCGACGAGCGGAGCCAGGTGCGTCGGCGATGCCGAGTAGAGCGACGCGATCGGAATTCGCACCACCTGCGCGCCGGCCACCTGACCCTGAAGTGTCTCGATCGGTACGCCGCATTGCGCGAGCACGTATCGTTCAGGGGATCCCGATGCAGCGGTCCGCACGACGACGACCTTGTAGGACCGGTGGTAGGTGACGCTGAAGTTCACCGCGTCTTCGACCGTGACCTTGTCGGGGAAGTAGTCCGCGGCCGCGTCGAACGACTCGACACAGCCGCGGGTGAGATTCGCCGGCCGCACCGGCGCCGTGTGTGAGCCGGCCAGGGCCTGCGTGCAAACGACGGCGGCGAGCGCGATCAGCGGACGCATGGCCGTGCCCCGCCTACCGGCCCCCGAGCTGCAATGTGATGCCCGTCCTGACGTTGATCGGCAGCCCCGGGAACCCGAACGACGGCTGGTACTCGTCGTCGAGCAGATTCTCGACGGTCGCGAACCACTTCAGACGTGAGACGACCTGCACGCTCCCGCTCAGATCGACCTTGGCGTACCCGAAGTTGAGGTTGTGATTCGGCAGGAGCATCGTGTTGCCGAAGTTCTGATCGGCGAAGACGAGGAACGTGCTGTCGTCGGCCTTGCCGGCGAAGTAGGACGTCAGCGCGCCGGTGACCCGACCGCGCGCATACGCGACGAGCAGGTTGCCCGTGTTCGCGGGACGCCGGAACGGGCGCTGTCCGACGAGAGCCGTGAAGCCGCCGATCGGCACGCCGGGGATATTCGGATTGAACTGCGGGCTGACGCTGCTGCTCAGCGAGTCGGTGACCTCGGTGTCCAGGAACGTGTAGGAAGCGGAGAGCCGGAAGGCGCCCAGTCGCGCGTCACCGGAAAGCTCCACGCCCTGCGCCTGGTACGACTGCGAGTTTACGTAGGCGCCGGTGCCGACCAGGGCTGCCACGTCCGGCGGCACGCCGAACGCAGGAAGCTGATTGCGGCTGACGAACTCGACGAGATCGAAGAACTCGTTGTTGAAGTAGCTGACGCGCGCGCGCAGACGGCTGCCGGCGAACCCCTGCTCGAATCCGACGTCGAGATTGCGTCCGCGCTCGGGACCGATCGGCCCGATGCCGTTCCGGCCGGCAATGGCTTCTCCGTCCGGAACCGTCAGCAGCAGGCGATACAGCGAACGATCCACCGATGTGGCGCTCGTCGACTTGACGCCCTTGCCGGCGTTGAACGTCAGGCGCGTGTCGTGCCACGCCGACGCGGCGGCCGGCTTCCGCAGCAGGAATGCCGCCGACACGCGAGGCGTGAGGCGCGACGCGTAGCCGTCGATGTGCGCGTAGCCGATGCCGGCCGTCACGCTGAGACGGTCCGCCGCCGTGGTCCGCCCCTCGATCCAGATCGTTCCGTTGTTGCGCGTCGTCGTGGGATCGGCATCGGGATTGGTGTACGCCGCTTCGTGCTCGTAGTTGCCTCCGCCCGAGACCGACAGCGTGCGAGCGACCGTGTACGTCGTCTGCGCGTAGAGACCCTTGCGCGCGCCGCGGCTCCGCGAGTCGTACGGACCGTAGTCCAGCACGCCGCGTCCCGTTGCCGAGTAGCCGTTCGCGCCGGTGATGGTCATCACGTCGCCGAAGCCGGTACCCGCGACGATGGTGCCGCTCGTCGCCGTGTTGACGAAACGCGATCGCTGATCGCTGATACCCACGCGCGCCGACGCGACCCACTTGTCGGCGATCTGCGTTTGGCCTCCGAACCCGACGATGTACATCCGGTTCGTCTGCGAGGCGTCGTCAGGAGTCCCGAACAGGTTCATGGCGTTGGGGGAGGCGTAGAACTTGTCGAGCCAGCGGACCGTGCCGCTCACGTACGTGGTCTGTGCGACCGTCGCTCCGAAGCGGCCGGCGTAGGTCTTCACGTGGTAGGCGTTGTTCGGCTGGTCGTTGTCGGTTTCGAAGTTGGCGAATTCGCTGAAATAGTCGGCTCTGCCCGCCACGCCGCCGACGCCTGCCGACTCCTGATGGGTGCCGAGCGTTCCGATGTTCAGGCCGAAGGTCGCCTGCGGGACGCGGGTCGTTCCACGCTTCGACGTCGCGGCGATCACGCCGGCCAGCGCGTCCGGTCCGGCGATGACGCTGTTGGCCTGCCGCAGGACTTCGATCTGGTCGAGTCCGGCGAGCGCGAACTGCGCGAGATCGACGCCGCCGCCGATGTCGTTGACGGGGACGCCGTCGACGAGGACGCGGTTGAAGTTGGAGTTGCCGCCGCGAATGAAGTCCGACGTCGTGCCTCCGCGGCCGCCCGTCTGCACCAGCGAACTGCCTGGAGCGAGACGCAGCGCCTCGATGACGTCGAGCTTGCCGATCGCATCCAGCGTCTTCCCGTCCAGCACGGTCACCGCCGCGCCGACCTGCGACGGCAGGACGTCCGTCGCCGCCGCCGTCACGCTCACCGCCGTCTCCAGCGGTCCGAGCGGCAGCGTGACATCCGCTCGCGCGGCGCCGCCGCGACCGACGAGCGTCACGTCGCTCGTGCGAGGCTGGAACCCGTCGGCATGGACGTACACCTGATAGCGCCCTTCGCTCACGCCCTCGAACGAGAACGCGCCGTCCTTCGCGGTCCTGGTGTCGGCGATCGTCTTCGAATCGAGGCGCAGCGAGACGCTGGCGTCCGCGATGGGGGCGTTGAGCGGATCCGAGATCGTTCCGGCGATCCGGCCGGTGGACTGTGCGAGTGACGGTGCGGGGAAGAGACCCAGCGCCAGAAGGACGGCGGGCGCGAGCAAACTACTCCTGAAGGGAGATCGGGAACGGACCATGTCGGCAGCCTCCGCGAGCGGCGGCGGACCTCCGACAGGCGATGAAAGTTTGTGCGTGGACGGCGGCGCGAAGCCGCGAAGACCAGGGCACTCTTTCTGTCACCCGCAGAAAGTCGACCGCGAGAACCTTTGGGTAGGTCTCCTGGCTCGGAAGGTGGCGATCGTTCAGATCGCCTGCGGCTTCACCTTCCCCGGCCGGATGGCCGAGTGGCGTTTCGAAGCCGCGTGCCCTCGCTTACAGTGGCGGGACCGCGCCGGATTTTCACCGGTCTTCCCTGTTATGCCCTCGTGGGCACCCAAAGACGAGCGGCGATCCTACCACGTCTCGCCCCGACGAATCGCGTGGCCGATGGCAGGACCGTGTCCGCGTTCAACGGATCGCGCACACGCAAGTCGGACGTAGGCCGGGTCTTCAGACC
>Ga0075364_10001712_pt1 | contig 12065 bp, 7 predicted proteins | sample EndMetdeltDD1764_FD_71517 | JGI IMG/M metagenome (GOLD analysis project Ga0075364, IMG submission 71517) | Populus endosphere microbial communities from Tennessee, USA - Endosphere MetaG P. deltoides DD176-4 | ecosystem: Host-associated > Plants > Roots > Endosphere | place: USA: Tennessee... | reverse complement strand
GCACCAAGAAGTACCGCTCGGTGTCGACGTTCACCAAGAAGCTCCCGATCACGGTCAAGGCCACGTACCTCCTCGACGGCAAGCAGATCGCGCCGTCGGATGTGGCGGGTAAGTCGGGAGCGCTGGAGGTCCGCTACGTCGTGACCAACACCACGGGAACGAGCGAGGACGTCACCTTCGAGAACGGATCAGGAGCCGAGGTGTCCGAAACGACAGACGTCGTCGTCCCGATGGTCGCATCGATGACGACGGTGCTGCCGTCCTCGTTCACCAAGGTCGAGACCCAGGGCGCCAACGCGGCAGGCGACGGTCGCGGCGGCACTCAGTTGTCCTTCACCATGACCCTGATTCCGCCGATCGGTTCGGCCACAGCGGAGATCGGTTACAAGGCGCAGGTCAAGGATGCGGTGGTTCCGCCGGCTTCGATATCGGCGCTGCCCGTCGACCCGCTACAGAACACCTCTTTCGCCACGGCCGCCTCCGGCTACAGCGGCGGCGCGCAGACCGGTCAGGACCTGACGGCAGGTGCCACCGAGATCGACGCCAACGTGCTGAAGCTCCGTGACGGCGCGAGCGATCTAGTCAACGGCATCATCCAGCTGCGCGACGGAGCCGACCAGCTCAGTGCGGGTCTACAGAACGAGGCCGCTCCCGGAGCCAAGAAGCTCGCTGACGGCGCTGACAAGCTCGACGCCGGTGCCAAGAAGCTCGCTGGCGGTACGGGAGATCTCAGTGCCGGAGCGTCGAAGCTCAGGGCTGGTGCCGGCGATCTTAGCGACGGCACGGGCAAGTTGAGCGACGGCGCCGCGAAGCTCAACAAGGGTGCCGGCGACCTGTCGGACGGTCTCAAGACCGCTGCGGCGGGTGGCCCCGCGCTGCTGGCCGGCGTCGCCCAGCTCAAGGCCGGCGCCCAGCAGGTTGATGGAGGTCTCTCGACGCTCAACGGTCTGGCCGTGCCCGGTCTGAACCAGATCAACGGTGCTGCCACGAATCTCATCAGCGCCGTCACAGGCCCGCTGTCGGCGAATCTGCAGGATGCAGCCAACAGCGCTGATGCCGCGAGCGCAGCGGTCACCAGCAGCACGACGATGGACCCAGCAGAGAAGACAGCCATCCTGACCGACATCGGCACCGCCAAGGCCAAGGCGCTCGGAGTACGCAGTGCGCTGCAGAGCACTACCGCGCCGACGGGGTTCCTCTATGGCCTCGGAGCCATCCAGCAGGGTTCGGCCGACCTGTCCGCCGGTATCAACGCCCAGACGTCGGCCGGGTCGGCGGCAACCGCAGGAACGTTGAAGAACGGTCTGGCTCAGCTCATCGGTGGTCTGACGCAGTTGCAGACCAAGGGTGGCGAGCTGTCCGACGGCTTGAGCAAGCTCTCAGCCGGTGCCGGTCAGCTCAGGGCCGGAACGGGTGACCTCTCCAAGGGTGCCGGCGATCTTGATGCAGGTGCGGGCAAACTCGCCGCCGGCACGGGTGATCTGAAGGCCGGTGCCGACCAGCTCGACGCAGGTGCTGGCACGCTCAAGGGTGGGACGGGACAGCTGTCCGATGGTGCGTCTGACCTGTCCGATGGCCTCGCCACCGCGGCTGCCGGATCGGGTGAGCTCGCCGCGGGCCTCGGTACCGCCGCCGAGAGCGCGCCAGCGTTGCCAGAGGGAGCGGAGCGCCTGTCGAAGGAGGGCACCAGTCAGCTCGTGCAGCGTGGCGACGCGACAGCGTCCGACTTCGGCAAGCGGTACGCCTTGCTCGAAGCGGGAGCCAAACGGGCGGCGACGGCCCAGCCGTACGGCAGTCCGGTCGGAGCCACGGCCTTGACGGCGTACAAGTACGAGATCGCCGGAGAGGACGGCGCAGACTCGGCCAACCTCACACGTGGTGTCGCGGCGGTCGTCCTGCTCGGCATGGCGGGTCTCGTCGCGGCCATCCGCCGTCGGGGCATCATCTGACCGATCGGGTCGAACACCGCGACCTCACCGCCCCACAGGTGGTGAGGTCGCGGTGTTCTAGTCTGTGGGCCTGATGACCATCGCCTCAGCCGCAGATCTGTGCTCCTTCGTCGACCGCTCGCCGACGCCGTTCCATGTCTGCGAGACCGTCGGCGCCGAGCTCGAGGCCGGGGGATACCGACGGCTTCGTGAGCACTCCGCCTGGCCGACCGAACCCGGCCGCTACTACGTCGTCCGCGGAGGGTCGCTGGTTGCCTGGTCCTCGGAGTCGAGTACCGCCCCGACCGACGCGTTCCGTGTGGTGGGCGGGCACACCGACAGTCCCAACCTGCGGCTCAAACAGCACCACGATCGCTCCCCGGAGAGTCTTGGCATCGTGGCGCTCGAACCGTATGGTGGGCCGATCCTGCAGACCTGGCTCGATCGCGACCTCGGCGTCGCCGGCCGACTCTCGCTCCGGGACGGTTCTAACGTGCTCGTTCGAGTGGACGAGCCGGTGCTTCGGGTTCCGCAGCTCGCGATCCACCTTTCCGACCGCAAGGCCGTCGACCTCGATCCGCAGCGCCACCTGGACGGGTTGTGGTCGACGAGGGCCGGGTCGTTCCTCGACCTCGTCGCCGCAGCGGCGGGCCTGGCAGCCGCGGACGTCCTGGGCTTCGAGGTCATGGCGTTCGACACCCAACCCAGCGCGCTCGTCGGCCGTGACGGCGAGCTGGTCAGCGCGCCCCGCCTCGACAACCAGGTCACCTGCTTCGCCGGCACTCGCGCGCTGCTGGCCGCCGACAGAGCACCCGGCATCCGTCCGGTCCTGGCGCTGTTCGACCACGAAGAGGTGGGAAGCATCTCCGAACGGGGGGCGCAGTCAGATCTCCTGGCGACGGTCCTCGAGCGGATCGTGATCGCCGCCGGCGGCTCTCGCGATGACTACCACCGCGCCGTGTCGGCGTCGGTCGCTGCATCCGGCGACATGGCCCACGCGACCCACCCCAACCACGCGGAGCGTCACGAGCCGCTGCACCACATCGCGATCGGTGGTGGTCCGGTGCTCAAGCTGCACCCCAATCTGCGGTACGCGAGCGACGCCCCCGGCACGGCCCACTTCGCCCGCGCCTGCGAGCAGGCCGGCGTCCCGCTGCAGCGGTACGAGCACCGTGCAGATCTGCCCTGCGGATCGACGATCGGGCCGCTCAGCGCGGCCCGGACAGGCATGTTGACGGTCGATGTCGGGGCGCCTCAGCTGGCCATGCATTCGGTGCGCGAGACCATGGGTGCGGCGGACGTCGATGCATACGCTCGGGCACTCTCGGCGTTCCTGTCACCTCTGTGACCCGGCTTCGCCCCTGACGGGGGAGTCCCGTACGCTTGATCCTGCGCAGACGGCCTGTACGTACCTCGGACAGAGCAGGCCCGTGCTCGTGCCCCGCCAGGCGAATCTCCCCGGCATTCTCACGATCCAAGGGCTGTTATGCGTGCCCGACAATTCCACCCATCCATCGGAGCAACTCCTTTATGACAAGCAGCATCGCCCACGTGGCACCCCAGGTAGCGGTCAATGACATCGGCTCTGAGGCAGACTTCCTCGCCGCCATTGACCTCACCATCAAGTACTTCAACGACGGCGACATCGTCGAAGGCATCATCGTCAAGGTCGATCGTGACGAGGTTCTCCTCGACATCGGCTACAAGACCGAAGGTGTCATCCCCTCCCGCGAGCTGTCCATCAAGCACGACGTCGACCCCAACGAGGTCGTTTCCGTCGGTGACAGCGTCGAAGCCCTTGTCCTGCAGAAGGAGGACAAGGAAGGCCGTCTCATCTTGTCCAAGAAGCGTGCGCAGTACGAGCGCGCGTGGGGCGACATCGAGAAGATCAAGGCCGAAGACGGCGTCGTCGAAGGCACCGTCATCGAGGTCGTCAAGGGCGGCCTGATCATGGACATCGGCCTGCGCGGCTTCCTGCCGGCGTCGCTGGTCGAGATGCGTCGCGTGCGCGACCTCGACCCGTACATCGGTCAGAAGATCGAAGCCAAGATCATCGAGCTCGACAAGAACCGCAACAACGTGGTCCTGTCGCGTCGTGCCTGGCTCGAGCAGACCCAGTCGGCCGTCCGCCAGAACTTCCTCACCGAGCTCCAGAAGGGGCAGGTCCGCAAGGGCGTCATCTCCTCGATCGTCAACTTCGGCGCGTTCGTCGATCTCGGCGGCGTCGACGGTCTGGTGCACGTCTCGGAGCTGTCGTGGAAGCACATCGATCACCCGAACGAGGTTGTCCAGGTCGGCGACGAGGTCACCGTCGAGGTGCTCGACGTCGACATGGACCGCGAGCGCGTGTCGCTGTCGCTCAAGGCGACGCAGGAAGACCCCTGGCAGCACTTCGCTCGCACCCACCAGATCGGTCAGATCGTTCCGGGCAAGGCGACCAAGCTCGTCCCGTTCGGCGCGTTCGTCCGCGTCGAGGAGGGTATCGAGGGCCTGGTGCACATCTCCGAGCTCGCCGAGCGTCACGTCGAGATTCCCGAGCAGGTCGTCCAGATCGGCGACTCGGTCATGGTCAAGATCATCGACATCGATCTCGAGCGTCGCCGTATCTCGCTGTCGCTCAAGCAGGCCAACGAGACTGAAGCCGCCGTCAGCGACGACTTCGACCCGACGCTGTACGGCATGACGTCGTCGTACGACGAGCAGGGCAACTACATCTACCCCGAAGGTTTCGATCCCGAGACCGGCGAGTGGCAGGAAGGCTTCGACGAGGCCCGCGCCACCTGGGAGAAGCAGTACGCCGAGGCGCACGAGCGCTGGGAAGCCCACAAGAAGCAGATCGAAGAGGCTGAGAAGGCCGGCATCGAGGCTGCCGAAGCATCCAACTACTCGTCGGACTCGTCCGCCGGGTCGGACGCTCCCGCTCAGGAGGGCTCGCTGGCCTCCGACGAGGCGCTGCAGGCCTTGCGCGAGAAGCTCACGGGCGGCGAGGCGTAAGCCTTTCGCTCCCCGAACGAACCCCCGGTCGTCACCGACCGGGGGTTCGTTCGTCGTGGTGGCTGCGCGGTGCGGGCCGGGACCCGTAACCGTCCTGCACGATCGTGCGGATGAGGGGAACGAGCGTGATGGTGGCCAGAAGCAAAAAAAGGATCATGGCAGTAAGTCTGGTCTCATGGCATTCCTGCCAACAGTGGCAGATATGCCACTATCCATTGATTTACTGCCATGTGGGTGACACGCTGACCTGATGAAGACAGTCGCGGTCATCGTGCAGGACGGGGCGGAGCCATTTGGTCTCGGTTCCCTCGTCGAGGTATGGGGAGAGCCGTACCATCCCGACGACGGCAACCCGGTCTTCGACTTCCGCGTCTGCACGCCTCGGCCCGGACGCGTCCGCGGGCGCGCGGGCTACGACTTGCATGTCGAGCATGGCCTCGACGCGACGGTGGACGCCGACCTGGTCTGCCTGTCGCCGCGTCATGAGTTTCTCGACTTCGACCCTGCGGTTCTCGACGCTGCCCGCGACGCGTACGCGCGCGGTGCGATCATCTACGCCCACTGCTCGGCGACGTTCATGCTGGCCGAGGCCGGCCTGCTCGACGGCCGGGAGTGCACAACCCATTGGCGCTATGGCGATCGCCTGGCACGTATGTATCCCGAAGTGATCGTGCGTCCCGACGTCCTCTACGTACAGGACGGCACCATTCTGACCGGGGCGGGGTCGGCGGCCGGCATCGATGCTTCGCTGCACCTGATGCGCCAGAAGTTCGGCGCTCGCGTCGCGGTGACAACCGCGCGGCGGATCGTCGTCCCGCCCCACCGCGACGGCGGTCAGGCACAGTTTGTCCGCACCCCGATGCACAGTACCGAGGTCGAGACGTTGGCACCGGTTCTCGACTGGATGACCGCGCACCTCGACGAGCCGTTGTCCGTGGATCGGCTGGCGGCACACGCGCACATGTCTCCGCGGACATTCGCCCGCCGGTTCCGCGACGAGACCGGCACGACGCCGCTGCAGTGGCTCACCAACCAACGGGTCGCGCTCACCGAGGAGCTGCTGGAGAACTCATCGCTGTCGGTCGAACAGATCGCATCGCGAGTCGGCTTCGGGCAGGCGGCGACCCTTCGGCACCATTTCACGGCGGCACGGGGGACAACCCCGTTGCAGTACCGCCGGTCGTTCGCCTGCGTCGACGCCTCCTAGCGTCAGAGCTCGGTGCGGCGCACCTTGCCCGTCGCGGTGCGCGGGAGTGAGATGAGGCGTTCGTAGGTCTTGGGACGCTTCGGAGGCGTCAGCCGACGTTCCGCGGCCGCTCGCAGCGTCGCCTCGTCGACGTCCCCGACGTAGGCGGCACAGACACGTTGGCCCCAGTGGTCGTCGTCTCGCCCGAACACCGCGAGGTCGACGAGGCCCTCGGTGTCCTCGAGGGCTCGCTCGACCTCGGCGGGGTAGACATTCACGCCGCCCGTGATGATGAGGTCCTCTCGCCGTGAGTCGAGGTAGACGTAGCCATCCTCCACGCGGCCGAGGTCGCCCACACTGAACGCCAGCCCGTCGGGAGTGTCCTTCCAGGTACGGGCGGTCTTGACCGGATCGTTCCAGTACGTGAAGCGCGCCCACGCCGGGACCGAGCACCACAGTTGACCCTCGTCGTCCGCCGTGACCACCCGACCGGGACGGGCCCGGCCCAGCGTTCCAGGCCGGGCGATCCACTCCGGAGCTGGGCACGCCGTGAACTGCCCCTCGGTGGAGCCGTAGAACTCCCAGACGGTGTCGACGCCGAACACGTCGTGCGCGCGCCGACGCACGGGCTCGGGACAGGCGGCGCCGGCGTGCGCCACGAGTCGAAACGACGAGACGTCGGGGGCGAGGTTGTGGGTATCGACGTGGGCGAACAGTCGCTGGAGATGCGCTGGCACGCAGAACATCGACGTCGGCCTCAGCGACTCGACGGCATCGAGAAACACCTGCGGCTCGAACTTTTCCAGGACCGCCACCGAGCCGCCGGCCAGGATCGTGCCCATCGCGAATCTCAGTGGCGCCGAGTGGTAGATCGGTGACACCACGAGATCGAGATCGTCAGGAGAGAAGCTCCACAGCTCTCGCTCCTCGCGGACCAGCGCAGCGGCATCCTCAGGTGACAGCAGGCCCGACCAGACCCCTTTGGGTCGCCCTGTGGTGCCCGAGGTGAAGTGCATGGGCCGGCACATCGGGGCATCGGCCAGCGTCCCCGCGGGCCCGGAGAGGAGATCGTGCACGATGTCGATGTCATCGACAACCAGGCGCGGCGCGACGTCGGCGATGATGGCATCGCGCTCGTAAGGCGTCAGGCGCGGATCGAGCGGCACCGGCACGATCCCGCTACGCAGGGCCCCGAGGACGACGCTGACGTAGTCGGTGCTGCCCGGCAGGGTCAAGACAACTCGATCGCCAAGCGCCAGACCTCGCTCGGCAAGACCGCCGGCGACCCGGTGTTGCTGGTGCTCGCTGACCGCGGCTGTGAGGACCTCTGGCACCGCAAGCCTCCGATTTGTGAGAGATAGGTCACTCCGGTCCGCGGGGGATGCGCCCTTCGAGGTGAACCAGTCGTCACAGTATGGTTCACTCGAACGCTGAGCCGAACTTTTGTCGATGCACTAGGTGGTCCTTCGTGGCAGATCTGCGCCACAGCAAGCACGCTGCACCGCGCACGTTGAAGCGCAAGCGCCGTACCTTCTCCTCCCGTGCGATCCTCCCGACGATCGGGATGATGGCCGTGACGGTGGCTGCAGGAGCAGCTGTCGTGCATGAGGGCAATCCGGTCCAGGCCGCCGCATCGGTCGCAGCGCCGCAGAAGGACCTCTTCGCCGCATCGGCCAGCACGGGACAGGCGCCGGCCACGGTCAGCCGTAGCGCCGAGCGGCCGCCGGTGCCCAATGTCGCGGCGGTCGAGGAGAAGATCGAGGGCCTGCGCTTCGCGACGGGCGACGTCGAGGTCCACGCCGACGCGAAATCGGGATCGCCCGTCCTGGCCACGGTGTCGTACGGCGACTCGGTCGACATCACGGGCGAGAGCAATGGCAAGTGGGCGCAGATCATGCACAACGGTCTGCCCCGCTGGGTGGAGGCCGACAGCCTCGCGGTCGAGGAGCCCCTCGGCACGGCGCCCTGTGCATCCGGATCGGGCGCCGAACGAGGTCTGCAGCCCGACACGATCAAGGTCCACCGCGCGGTGTGCGCGAAGTTCCCGTCGATCGTGCGCTACGGCGGCCTCGCCGGCCGCGGGGAGCACGGCACTGGCCAAGCGCTCGACATCATGATCTCCAGCGATCTCGGCAACGAGGTTGCTGCCTATCTGCAGGAGAACCGCGCCGAGCTCGGTATCGAGTACCTGATCTGGCGTCAGCGCATCTGGCGTCCGTCGACCTCGTCGGCGTGGCGTGGCATGAGCGACCGTGGCGGCGCCACGGCCAATCACATGGATCACGTACACGTCACGACCTACGGCAACTCGGCCACCCGCTAGGTGCGTCGGGTGTTGAAGGTCGGTCTGACCGGCGGTATCGGGTCCGGCAAAAGCACCGTCAGCGCGCTCCTGGCCGAGCGTGGCGCTGTCGTGATCGACTACGACCTGTTGGCCCGTGAGGTGGTCGCCCCCGGCAGTCCTGCGCTCGTGGCGATCGCGGAGAGGTTCGGCCCAGATGTCATCGCGGACGACGGGACGCTCGATCGGCCGGCGCTCGGTGCGATCGTGTTCGGCCAGGCCGATGCGCTGGCCGATCTCAACGGCATCACGCACCCTGCGATCGGACGTCTGGTCGCGGCCCGCGAGGCTGCCGCCGAGCATGCCGAGGTGATTGTGCATGACAGCCCCCTGCTGATCGAGATGGGCGCTGCCGACGAGTGCGACATCGTGCTTGTTGTGGATGTCCCCGAAGACGTCCAGGTCGAGCGGCTCACCAGCATCCGCGGGATGTCGGAGGCGGATGCCCGCGCCCGGATCGCTGCGCAGGCATCGCGCGAAGAAAGAACCGGTGCCGCCGATCTGGTGATCGACAACACCGGTTCTCGGGACGAGCTCGCCCGCATCGTCGGGGGTATATGGGACGAGCTCGCGTCGAGGGTTGCCGCCGAGCCGGAGCCCGGCGACAACTGATCTAGGCCGCCAGGTCCGGGTCGGCGATCCGGCGCAGCGTGGCGAGTGCCTCGCGCTCGAGCTGGCGGACCCGCTCGGCGGAGATGCCGTGCCGCTTTCCGATGTCGGCAAGCTTCTGCTGACGCCCGTCCAGTAGGCCGTAACGCGCCCGCACGATGTCGGCCTCGCGCTCGCCGAGGTTGTCAACCAGGTTGGCCACCAGATGGCGCGACTCGTCGTCGAGCATCGCGAAGTCGGGTCCGGGGGCCGTCTCGCGGGCGATCAGGTCGCCGAGAGACGTGTCACCGTCGTCGTCGACGGGGGAGTCGAGGCTGACGTGATCGCGTCCCCACGACATCAGATCGATGACCCGGTCGACGTCCATGCCGAGCTCGAGGGCGATTTCGGCAGGTTCGGGATCATAGCCGAGCTGACGCTCGAGGTTGCGGCGAGCCGCCGTGACCTGGTTGAGCTCTTCGACGACGTGGACGGGCAGACGCACGACACGAGCCTGCTGAGCGATACCGCGGGTGATGGCCTGGCGCACCCACCAGGTCGCGTAGGTCGAGAACTTGAATCCCTTGGCGTAGTCGAACTTCTCCACCGCGCGGATCAGGCCGGTATTGCCCTCCTGGACCAGATCGAGCATCGGCATCGCCGAGCGGCCGTACTTGCGTGCAATCGAGACCACGAGGCGCAGGTTGGCCTGGATGAACTCCTGAATGGCCCGGTCGCCTTCCGCGGCGAGCCAGGCAAGCTCCTCCTCGGTCGCGGACTTCGGCGCTCCGCCCTTCTTGCGGCCGACCCGGCCCTCCTCGAGCAGGTGTCGGGCGAACAGTCCGGCTTCGACCGTCTTGCTCAGCTCAACCTCGCGTGCGGCGTCGAGCAGGGGAGTGCGGGCTATTTCGGCGAGGTACATGCCCACGCTGTCTTTGCCCTCGGCGTTGGTGTTGCCGGTCTTGGTGCTCACGGTGCGCCTCCCATCAGTGTGTCTGTACTGATGTGAACGTCCGAGTGCCGCCGAGGATTCCACTCTCAGTCAAGTCTTAGGTCACCCGTGCTATGGCGCCGACCCAGCCCCGATCTGCGGGATGCTGCACCGTCCTGTGCGGGTTGTTCGGTTCAACGAGCCGCACATCGGGGCTGGGTTGTGGAGGGTCAGACGTCCGCGCCGACGGTGTCGATGATCCAGGCGAGCTCCCAGGCGCGCTCCTTCCACGATGCGTACCGACCGCTGACTCCTCCGTGACCAGCGTGCATCTCGGTCTTCAGCAGGATCGGCGCATCGCCGGTAGCGGTGGCGCGCAGGCGCGCGACCCACTTGGCCGGCTCGACGTACATGACGCGGGTGTCGTTGAGGCTCGTGACGGCCAAGATGGCGGGGTAGTCGTGGGCACCGACGTTCTCGTAGGGCGTGTACGACTTCATGTACGCGTAGACCTCGGGGTTGTCGAGGGGGTTGCCCCACTCGTCCCACTCGATAACGGTCAGCGGAAGGGACGGGTCGAGGATCGTCGTCAACGCGTCGACAAATGGGACAGCGGCGACGACGCCGGCGAAGGCGTCGGGCGCCATGTTGGCGACGGCGCCCATCAGCAGGCCGCCTGCACTGCCGCCTTCGGCGACGAGCCGGTCGGCCGACGTCCAGCCCTCGGCGACCAGGTGACGCGCTGCCGCGATGAAGTCGGTGAACGTGTTTTTCTTGTTCAGCGTCTTGCCGTCGTCGTACCAGAGGCGGCCGAGTTCACCGCCTCCGCGGACGTGCGCGATCGCGAACACGAAGCCGCGATCGAGCAACGACAGGCGCATGACCGAGAAGCCGGGGTCCATGCTGGCCTCGTACGAGCCGTAGCCGTAGATCACGGCTGGGGCGGTGCCGTCGCGAGGCGTGTCTTTGCGGCACACGATCGACACCGGTACGTGGGTGCCGTCGTCGGCGACGGCCCAGCTGCGATGCTGCTCGTAGTCCTCGCTGGTGTAGCCGCCGAGGACGGGGGCCTGCTTGCGCAGGATCAGCTCCTTGGTCGACGGGTCGAAGTCGTACACCGACGACGGCGTGATGAACGAACCCACGCCGACGCGGATCAGCGGAGGGTCCCATTCGGCGTTGCTCCCGATGCCGCTGGTGAACAACTCCTCGCCGAAGTCGATCTCCTCCATCGCGCCGAGCCCGTCGTCCTCGATGGGCAGCAGGCCGATGCGGGAGAGCGCATCTCGGCGGTACGACACCACGATGTGACGGGCAAACACGTCGACGTCCTCGAGCCGGGTTGTGTCGCTGCCGGCGATGACAACCGTGCCGCCGCTCAGATCGGCGACCGGCAGATTCTCGACCGGTATCGTGACGAGTTCGAAGTTCAGCGCGTCCTCGTTGTGCAGGATGACGAACTGGTCGCTGCCGCCGATCACCGCATGCTCGAGGGAGTACTCGATGCCGTCGCGTCGGGGGAGGACGATCCGGAATTCGCCCGTGGGGTTGTCGGCTTCGAGTACCCGGTACTCGCTGGTGATCTTGGACGACATGCCGATCACGAGGTACTTCTCGGAGTGGGTGCGTCCGACCCCGATGAAGTACCGCTCATCCGTCTCCTCGTACACCAGGGCGTCGGGCCCCGTCGAGCCGATCTCGTGCCGCCAGACACGGAACGGGCGCCAAGCGTCGTCAACCGTTGTGTAGAACAGGTGCGATCCATCGGCCGACCATGTGGCTCCGCCACTGGCACCGGTGATCTCGTCGTCCAACACCTCGCCCGTGCGGAGGTCCTTGACCCGGATCGTGTATCGCTCGTCGCCTTGCACATCAACCGACCAGGCGAGGAAGTTCTCGTCGTCACTGACGCTGAACGCGCCGAGCGAGAAGAACTCGTGCCCCTCGGCTTCGATGTTGGAGTCGAGCAACACCTCCTCGCCGGGGATGGCGCTGTCGGCGGCGAGCTCGGGGGGCGTCCAATCGTCGGGGTCGGACACGGCGCACCGGGAGCGGATCGCGTATTGCTGACCCTCAACCGTGCGGGCGTAATACCAC
>Ga0075364_10001711_pt1 | contig 12065 bp, 15 predicted proteins | sample EndMetdeltDD1764_FD_71517 | JGI IMG/M metagenome (GOLD analysis project Ga0075364, IMG submission 71517) | Populus endosphere microbial communities from Tennessee, USA - Endosphere MetaG P. deltoides DD176-4 | ecosystem: Host-associated > Plants > Roots > Endosphere | place: USA: Tennessee... | reverse complement strand
TCGACAGCGACATCACCGAGATGTCGGCGCCGCGACTCAGCGCCGGGAAGCCCAGCGGGCTCGCCCAGGTGTTGTCGATCACCGAGACCAGCCCGTGCCGCCGTGCGACTTCGGCGAGCGCGGGCACGTCCTGCACTTCCATGGTCAGGCTGCCCGGCGCTTCGAGCAGCACCGCGCGGCTGCGGGGGCCGAGCGATGCCTCGAACGCGGCGACGTCGAGCGGGTCGAAGAACTTCGCCTCCACCCCGAAGTCACGCAGCAGTCCGCGCCCCATCACGCGGGTGGGATCGTAGGCGTTGTCGGTGATGTGGAGCACATCGCCGGGCCGCAGCACCGTCAGCAGAGCGCCTGCGATGGCCGCCACGCCCGAAGGATAGAGCATCGTCCCCGCCGCGCCGGGCTCGAGCTCGGTCAGCGCCTCGGCCAGTGCCCACTGCGTCGGCGCGCCGCGGCGGCCGTAGAAGAAGCGGCCGTCCTCGTTGTGCTTCGGCCCGTCGCGGTGCGCGGCCATGTCTTCGTAGAGGTGGGTGCTGGCGCGCCAGACCGGCGGGTTGACCACCGGTCCGGTCCACTCCTTGCGCCGCCCGGCGGCGACGAGGCGGGTGGCGGCGGCGCGCTTGTCGGTCGGGGTCTTGGCCATCGCCGATGCTTAGCCCCGGCATGATCGCGAGAGCAATGGATTTGGGTTCGCGTCGCTGCGAACCGTCCTATTCGGCCGGACCTGCCGCCTTGGGCGTCCTGGGATCGGCGCCCCATTCGGCCCAGCTGCCGTCGTAGAGCGCGACGTCGTCCTTGCCGGCGAGGTGCAGCGCGAAGGCCAGCGTGCAGGCAGTCATGCCGCTGCCGCAGGTCGTAACCACGGGCCGGGCGAGGTCGACCCCGGAGGCGGCGAAGATTTCGCGCAGCTCCCGGGCATTCCTGAAGGTGCCGTCGGTTTCGAACAGCCGCGCATAGTGGACGTTGCGCGATCCCGGAATGTGGCCCGATTCGATGCCTTCGCGGGTCTCGCGGTCCTCGCCGGTGAAGCGGCCGGGGCCGCGCGCGTCGACCACCTGCTCGCGCGGCGTTTCGACATTCGTGAGCATGTCGGCCTTGCTGCGCAGCCTTGCCGGGTCGGGCCGGGCGGTGAAGCTTGCCGGCGGCGGCGGGGGCGTATCGCTGACAAGCGGACGCCCCTCGGCCTTCCACTTGGCGAGACCGCCGTCGAGAACCGCGACATGGCGCGCGCCGAATGCCTTGAGCATGTACCAGGCGCGGGCCGCCGACTTTATCGCGCTGTCGTCGTAGAGCACGATGCGGCTGTCGTCGCCGATCCCCAGGCTCTCCATCCGTCGGGCGAAGATATCGGCGGGGGGCATCGTGTTGTCGATCGGCGATGCCGGGTCGACCAGCGTCGCGAGGTCCAGGAAGACCGCGCCGGAGAGGTGCCCTGCGGCATATTCGGCCGCCGCGTCGCGGCCTGTTTCCGGCAGGTGGTAGCTTGCATCGACGATGGCGAGATCGCCCGCGCCGATCTGTTCGGCGAGCTGCTCGGTGGAAACCAGGCTCACCGCGTCGGGACGGGCTTTTCGCCGGTGTAGTCGTAGAACCCGCGGCCGACCTTGCGACCGATCCAGCCGGCCTCGACGTACTTCACCAGCAGCGGGGCGGGGCGGTACTTCGAATCGCCGGTGGTCTCGTGCAGCACCTTGATGATCTCGAACAGGGTGTCGAGCCCGACGAAGTCGGCCAGCGTCAGTGGTCCCATCGGATGGTTGAGGCCGATGTGGCAACCCTTGTCGATGTCCACGATGCTGCCCATGCCCGATCCCAGCACGAAGATCGCCTCGTTCAGCATCGGCACCAGGATGCGGTTGACGACGAAGCCGGGCTCGTCGCCCGCCAGCACGACTTCCTTCTCCATGCTCTCGGCGAAGGCGCGGGCGCGGGCGGTGGTCTCGGCCGAAGTCGGCAGGCCCGGGATCACTTCGATCAGGCCCATGACCGGCACCGGATTGAAGAAGTGCATGCCGATGAAGCGGGAAGGATCGGGCACGCGCGCGGCCATGCGGGTGATCGGGATCGAGCTGGTGTTCGATGCCAGGATCGCGGTGGGCGCCAGCACCTTGACCGCGCTTTCGAAGATCCGGTGCTTGACTTCCTCGCGCTCGGTCGCCGCCTCGACGATGATCTCGGCGTCGACCATCGGGGCGTAGTCGCCGATGGGGGTGATCCGGGCGAGCAGCGCGGTCGCGTCGGCGGCGGTCATCTTGTCGCGCTTGATCAGCTTGCCGAGCGCGGCCTCGATGCCGGCCTTGCCCTTTTGCGAGATGGCGATGTCGACGTCCGACAGCATCACGTCATGGCCGTACTGCGCCGCCGTCTGGGCGATGCCCGAACCCATCTGCCCCGCACCGATCACCGCTACCGTCGCCATGTCGTCACCCTTCGCAATCGCAGCAAAGCGGGGTGACTAGCGATTGAGCGAGGCTTTGGCTAGCGGCTTAGCGATTCTGTCCGGGAACCCACAGAACATCGCCGCTTCCCGCCGCGTTCACGGCGCGGGCGAGGACGAAGAGATAGTCCGAAAGCCGGTTCATATAGGCGAGCGCGGCGGGGTTGACCGGCGCCTCGGCGGCGAGCGCGGTCATCGCCCGCTCGGCCCGGCGCGCCGCGGCCCGCGCGATGTGGACGCGCGCCGCGGCCTCGCTCCCGCCGGGCAGGATGAAGCTGCGCAAGGGCTCCAGATCGTCATTTAGCGCGTCGATCGCGCCTTCGAGCCATTCGGCCTGGCCGGGGACGATGCGCAGGACCATCTCCGACGGGGTGAATTCCTCCCCCGGCGTGGCGAGATCCGCGCCCAGGTCGAACAAATCGTTCTGGATGCGGGTGAGCGTGGCGGCGTCGTTGCCGGCGGGCAGGGCGCAGACCGCCAGTCCGATCAGGCTGTTCGTCTCGTCCACCGCGCCGATCGCTTCCATGCGTGCCGCGTGCTTGGGGGTGCGCGATCCGTCGACAAGGCCGGTGGTGCCGTCGTCGCCGGTGCGGGTGTAGATCTTATTGAGCTTGACCAAGGGTTTAGCGGCTTACCGCCAGCAGGATCATCACCACGACGATCGCCGCGCCCTGGAACTTGATGCGTGCCCACATCATCTTGTTCTGGCGAAGCTGCAGCTCGTGCGCGCCTTGCGGGTCGACGCCGGCGTCGATGCTCTGGCGAAAGGCGTTGAGGCCCTTGAACAGGCTGAACAGGGTGAGGCCCATCAGGATGACGAGCGCGGGGATGAGGACGTACATCATGATTGCCCATCTAGTCCTTTGACCAGCGAAATGCCAGCGGGGAAGCGATGCGCGCGCAGCCGCATCGCGAGCGCGCGGCCGTTCTCTCCGGCATGGCGGCGGTCGGCGAGCGAGGGCGAGCCGCGCCGCTTGGCGAGCTTGCGGCCGTCTTCATCCACCAGCAGCCCGTGATGGTGCCAGACCGGCACCGGCAGATCGAGGAGCGCCTGCAGCAGCCGGTGGACGTGGCTCGCCGCGAAGAGGTCCGCCCCGCGAGTCACCAGCGTGATCCCGTCGGCGGCATCGTCGAGCGTGACGGCGAGGTGATAGCTCGCGGGCGCATCGCGGCGCAGCAGCACGACGTCGCCGAATATCTCCGGCCGCGCCCGCTGCACCCCGGCGCGCTCGTCGGTCCATTCGAGCGGGCCGGCAAGGTCGAGCGCCTTGCCCACGTCGAGGCGCCAGGCCGCGCCCGCCGGATCGACCTCGCGGCCGCGGCAGGTGCCCGGATAGACGGGGCCGTCGGGTCCCGTCGCGGTCCCTGCGGCGGCGATCTCGGCGCGGGTGCAGGTGCAGGGATAGAGCAGCCCCATCGCCTTGAGCCGCTCGCCCGCCGCCGCATAGCTTTCCAGCCGGTCGGACTGGACCACGACCGCGCCGTCCCAGGCGAGCCCCAGCCAGATCAGGTCGGCCAGGAACTCGGCGGCAAGCTCGGGCCGGCTGCGGCCGGGATCGATATCCTCGATCCGCAGCAGGAACTCTCCCTCGCGGTCCAGCGCCTGATCGTGCGCCACCAGCGCGGCATAGGCGTGCCCCAGATGAAGCGAGCCGTTGGGGCTCGGTGCGAAGCGGGTTCGGATCATTCGCGATCCTTCCTGTGGATTTCGCTGCCATGCAACACTTGACGGCAAATCCTCCGCCATGCTGAAACCGCGCGCATGTGCTGCCATGAAACCGCAACAGGCTCCTGCGACAGGAGGCCATGCTCAAGTCGGAGCTGATAGAGCGCGCGGCCCGGTTCCGTAGCGCAGGGGAGGACCCCTCCCGTCATTTGTCCGATTGCCCGGCCCTCGTCCTCAACGCGGACTACACCCCGCTCTCCTATTATCCGCTGAGCCTGTGGCCCTGGCAGACCGCGGTGAAGGCGATCTTCCTCGAACGTGTCGACATCGTCGCCAGCTACGAACGCGTCGTCCATTCGCCCAGCTGGTCGATGCAGGTGCCCTCGGTCATCGCACTGCGGCAGTTCGTGAAGCCCAACGAATTCCCGGCCTTCACCCGCTTCAACGTGTTCCTGCGTGATCGTTTCGCCTGCCAGTACTGCGGCAGCCCGCAGCACCTGACCTTCGACCACGTCGTCCCGCGCCGGCTGGGCGGGCGGACGAGCTGGGAGAACGTCGCCACCGCCTGCGCGCCGTGCAACATGCGCAAGGGCGGGCGCACGCCCAAGCAGGCGCGGATGCCGCTGCTGATCGAGCCGATCCGTCCGACCAGCTGGCAGCTCCAGGAACGCGGCCGCGCCTTTCCGCCCAACTATCTCCACGAGACATGGCGCGACTGGCTCTACTGGGACGTCGAGCTGGAGGCGTGATTCGCGCCTGCGGTTGACACAATGTTGACAGGGTTGACAGTGTTCAGGGAATGAAATGACACCCCTTCCAACGGCCCCGATCGGCGCTGCGGGCAGAGGCATTCGGCGTAGTGCATCCTACCTGTCTGCAACATTCAAGTGCATGTAGGAAAGTGTTTTTTCGTGGGAGGCCGATATGAAGCGGATAGCGGTCCTGATCGCCGTCGTCGTCGCCCCGGCCATGGCGGCGGAGCCGTCGCCCTACCTGGGCGCGTGGCGGATCACCGAAGCGCACGCCGCGCCCTGGGCCGTGCCGGGATCGCCCGACGGTAATCCTGAAAGCCGGCGGCTGGTGGGCAAGGTGGTCGTCTATGCGCCGGGCCGGATCGTCGGGCCGCTGCCGCTGGCCTGCTCCGCGCCGCACTATGCGATGCACGACGCCCCGCTGGACGAACTGTTCCAGGGCACGTTGACGGCGCCCGAAGCCCAGGCGGCGGCGCTCGGCTTCCACGGCCCGCTCGTGCCGACGCTCGAGACCGGCTGCGCGGGCTGGATCGATTTCCACTTCGCCGACGCATCGACCGCCATGTTCGGGCTCAACGACATGGTCTATACGCTGCGCAGGCAATAGCAGGGGCATACGATGGCCGAATTTCCCGATGACATCTTCACCGAGCCCGAGGACGTCGATCCCGAGGCGCTGCGCAACCTCGGGCCGCTGCGGCGGCTGGCCGGGGTGTGGGAAGGCACGCGCGGAGTGGATATCGCGCCCAAGGCCGACGGGCCCGAGCAGCGCGTCTTCCGCGAGCGGATCGAGATGTGGCCCTGCGATCCGCAGGCCAACGGGCCGCAACTGCTCTATGGGCTGCGCTACCACATCCACATCAACACCGACGAGGAAGCGATCACCTTCCACGACCAGACCGGCTATTGGCTGTGGGAGCCGGCGACCGGCCTGATCATGCAGTCGCTGACGATTCCGCGCGGGCAGGTCGTGCTTGCCGGCGGCAAGGCGACCGGCGACGACACGATCGTGGTGAGCGCGGCGCGCGGCAGCACCGAATACGGCATCTGCTCGACCGCGTTCCTGGAGCATGCGTTCCGCACCGACGCCTACCGGCTGGAGATCACCTTCAACCCCGACGGATCATGGAGCTACGATTCGCAGACCATGCTGGCCGTGCGCGGCAATCCGGAGGTGTTCAACCACCGCGACCGCAACACGCTGTTCAAGGTGGCCGAGCCCGAGCGCAACCCGCTGGCGGTGATCGAGGGGTGACTTCGATTTTCCTCCCCCATCGAGGGGGAAGAAGATCCGCTCAAACCCAGCGCGGGATCGGCCCCAGTTGTTCGGTCTGGTCGGGCAGTTCGACGAACGTCTCGTCCACATAGCACCAGCCCCAGCCCTCGGGCGGATCGTAGCCTTCGATGATCGGATGCCCGGCGGCGTGGAAGTGCGCCGAGGCATGGCGATTGGGCGAATCGTCGCAGCAGCCGACATGGCCGCAGGTCCGGCACAGCCGCAAGTGGACCCAGGGGCTGCCGATCCTCAGACATTCCTCGCAGCCGCGCGCGCTGGGCGTCACTGCGCGGATGCTGTCGCCATGGCTGCACGTCTCGCTCATGGTGCCTCCTAACCTGTCACCGCTGCCGCGACCGCGCCGAGCACGCGCAGCGCATCGTTCGGGTCGAGCCGCACCTGCAGCCCGCGCCGGCCGCCGTTGATATATACCAGGGGTTCGGCCAGCGCTGCCTGCTCGATCACCGCGCGGGGCGGGCGGGTCTGGCCGAACGGGCTGATCCCGCCGACCTTGTAGCCCGACAGGCGCTCGGCATCGGGCACTTTCATCATTTCGGCCTGCTTGCCGCCGCAGGCCGCGGCGAGCTTCTTCATCGCGACTTCGCGGTCCGACGGCACGATCACGCAGACCGGCTTGCCGTCGACGCGCGCCATCAGCGACTTGAGCACCCGCGCCGGGCTTTCGCCGAGCGCCTCGGCGGCCTGCAGCCCGATGCTGGGCGCATCGGGGTCATAGGCATATTCGTGGACGGTAAAGGCGACGCCGGCCCTCTCCAGCATCTGCGTGGCGCGCGTCGCCTTGGCCATGGCTGGTCCGGATCAGCAGCGCTTCAGCATGCGCGGCTTGCCGCCTTCCATCGACGATTCCATCGTTTCCTCGTCGACGACCTTGAGCTTCAGCTTCTGCGGCGCGCCTTCCATCGACAGTTCGCCGTTCTCGAGCGACCACTTGGCGAAGGGGCCGTCCTTGATCGTGCCGTCGGCGACGAACGTGATCGGCAGTTCGCACTTGTCGCCTTCGCCCCAGGTGCCGACCATGAATTCCTTCGACGGCGCTTCGCCCGCGGCGAACGCGGCCGCCCCGGCAGGAGCGGCGGCCGCGGCCTCGCTCGCAGGCGCGGCGGCTTCGCTTGCCGCCTCGGTCGCGGCCGGCTCGGTGGCCTCGGTCTTCTTGCAGGCGGTCAGCGACAGCGCCGCCGTGGCGGCGAATAGAACGGCATATTTCATAGAACATCCCCCCGTTGGATTGCGCGGGCGAACATAGGCGACTTGCCCGGCCTTTCGCGAATCAATTCGCCGGCTGCCGGGGCGATTTTCGGACTAGGGCCGGTCGGCCCGCGCAAGCTTTGTCCGTCCGTGCTTGTCGCTCGCGACATCGCGGACATAGACGTCGCTGCGAAAGGCGATGCCGCCCTCGGCCGGCATCGCGGTAAGGTAGGTGATATAGACCGGCACGACCTGCGGCAGGTCGATGCGCTGCTCGGCCGACTTTGCCCTGGCGGGCAGCGGCCTGTTCAGCAGCCAGCGGCCCAGCCGCCCGGCATCTTCGAGCCGCACGCAGCCCGAGCTGAGCTGGCGCGCGTCTTCCCTCAGCAGCGCCTTGTCGGGCGTGTCGTGCAGGAAGATGCCCAGCTCGTTGGGGAACATGAACTTCACTTTCCCCATGAAGTTGCCCTTGCCCGGAAGCTGGCGCACGCGCGGCGGCTCGGCGCCCGCCGCCACCGCCTGCCAGTCGATCCGGCCGGGATCGACCACCGCCGGGTTCGCGCTCCAGTCCGACAGCACCTGATAGCCGCCCGCCTTGAGATAGTCCGCGCCCTTGCCGAGCACGTTCGCGGCGATGCGGCTCTGGACGAGGTCGCCGGGCACGTTCCAGTACGGGTTGACGATCGCGGTGCGCAGGAAGCCCGCCATCATCGGCGTCTGCTGCTCGGCCTTGCCGACGACGACGCGCATGGTGTCGACCGGCTTGCCGTCCTCGTACATCCACAGCCGCGCGCCGGCGGTGTCGACCAGGACGTAGCGCTCGCCCGGATCGGCGGGCAGCGCGCGGATGCGTTCGAGGTTGCGGGCGATCTGCGCGCGTTGGCCTTCGTCGTAGCGGCCGCTCGCCAGCCCTTCGCGCAGCGGCGCGTAGAGCGGGTGCATCCAGCCCATTCCTTCGACATAGTGCGTGAGCGAAGGCGCCGACGCCGCTGCCTGAAGCGCCGCGCCGGTGGACGGCACGACCGGTTCGAGCGCGGGACTTTCATAGATCATCGCGCTGCGCCGCGCACCGCGCAGCGCCTTCACATAGCGGACGTAGCTGGCGGACAGCGCCAGTTCGGCCCTGGCGAGATCATCGGGCGCGCCGCTGCCCGCGCGGTCCAGCGCCCTGGCCAGACTGCGCGCTTTCAGCTTGCCGGGTTTGAGCCCGTCGACCCTGGCGGTTTCCAGCTGGCGGAGGAGCATTGCCGCTGCAGGCGATAGCTCGCCGCCGCTCGATATCCAGATCGGGCGGTTTCCGCGCGCGGCGTAGAAAGCGCGCCAGTCGCCGCCGGCACGATCCGCGATCTCGGCCTGGAAGGCCGGGGCGGCTTCGCCGGGGGCGGCGCGAACGGGCGCGGCGGGCAGCGCAACAAGCACCGCCGCGCCCAGCGCAAGGAGCATCGCTCTGGCCCTATGGCCCATCCTGGGATGGCCGGAGGCCGGAATGACGCCGCCCACTGCGCTTAACCGCGTTCGCCCGCGCGATAGCCGGTCGGCTGCACCACGGGATTGCTCTGATAGGGAGCGCCCTCGTAGTACTGGCCTTCGCGGACATAGCCGTCGACGCAGCCGTCGTTGTTGGCATCGGCCCAGACCGCGCCGGCGATACCGCCGACCGCCGCGCCTACCAGTGCGCCGCCCAGCACGCTGACGCCGCTCGCCAGGGCGCCGACGCCCGCGCCCGCCGCCGCGCCGACACCGGCGCCGGTCAGCGCGCTGCCGCCGACCGAGCGGCAGTCGCGCGGCGCTGCGGCCGACTGGTACTGACCGGGAGAGCCCGCATAATACTGGCCGTCGCGCACGTAGCCGTCGGCCCGGCCGTCATTGTCGCGGTCGGCCCAGACGGCGCCCGCCACACCGCCGACCGCGGCGCCGATCGCCGCTCCGGTCAGCACATCGCCTCCAGCGACGGCGGTGAGGCCCGCGCCGGCGGCGCCGCCGACTGCCGCGCCGGTCCCGGCGCTGGCCAAAGTACGATCGCTGGTCGATGTGCAGGCACCCAGCGGAAGCGATGCTGCTGCCAAGAGCAGGATGACGGAAGATTTCACAGTGCTTCTCCTTCGAGAATGCAGGCGGACGGCACGCGCCGTTCCGCCGCCGGACGGATACCCCCGCCGCGCAAAACGATGGAGAAGGCCGTGCGGTTCCCTTCGGCTCGTCATGCGACTCAACCGGTTCAGCGCGTCTCGCGGCGGTCGGCGGTGGCGGTGACGGCGACGTCCATGGTGACGTTGCCGACGGTCCGGACAATGTCGGGCAGCATCTCGACCGCGACGAGCAGCCCCAGCGGCGCGATCGGCACACCCATCGCCAGTGCGATCGGCGCGGTCGAGGCGATGAAGCTGATCGTTCCTGGCAGCGAGACCGATCCCAGCGTCGTCAGCAGCGCCACGCCCACGCCGGCCGCCAGCGTCAGCGGGGTGAGTTCGGTGCCGGTGAGCGCCGCGGCGTAGATCACGACCGCCAGGTTCATCGCCGGGCTGGTCGCGCGAAACAGGGCGACCGCGAGTGGCAGGACGAACTCGGCGCTGCTCTGCCGCACCCCCAATGCGCGGCAGGAGGCGAGCATCGCGGGAAGGCTCGCCAGCGAGGACTGGGTCGAGAAGGCGACCGTCTGTGCCGGCAGCACCGCGCGGGCAAAGGCGCCGAGGTTCTGCCCGGCGGCGACCACGGCCAGGACGTAGCCGGCGATCAGCACGACCAGCCCGTTCGAGGCGACCAGGACGATGTAGTGGATCAGCGCCCCGATCGCGGCGGTTCCGCTGCTCGCCGCCACGCCCATCGCCAGCGCGAAGACGCCGATCGGCGCGAGCGCCAGCACCCAGCCGATCACCACCATCATTGCCGCGGCGATGCTTTCGAACAGCAGCGCCAGATGCCCGCGCGGCGCATCGCCGAGCCGGGTGGAGGCCAGCGCGAACAGAGCGGTGAAGACGATCAGCGGCACCATCGCGCCCGCCGCCGCGGCTTCGACGATGCTGGCGGGGACCAGCGAGGAAACGAAATCGGCAAGCGTCGGCACCGGTCCCGGATCGCCGCGGGCCATCGCGCCGAGCGCGGCGGCGGCGTCCTGCGGGATCGGCAGCGCCCTCAGCAGTAGCGGCATGAGCAGCGCGGCGAGCACCGCACCGCCGCCCAGCACTGCGGCGAACAGGCCCAGCGTGCGGCGCGCCATCGCTCCCGCCTGCGCCGCCGCGACGGTCTGGACGATGCCGGTGAACAGCAGCCCGACGACCAGCGGCACGATCGTCATCTGCAGCGCGCGCAGCCATAGCGCGCCGACCGGCCCGGCGATGGCGAGCACCGGCGCTTCGGCGCCGCTTCCCGCGATCATCAGCCCGGCGATCAACCCCGCCACCAGCGCCGCGAAAGTCGCGCGCGCGGGCACGCGGATATCGGGCATCGTCGCTGCGTTCTTTTCTTCGGCCACGCGTGACATTACCGTGTCCAGGCGACATAGCAATTTGTCAGGATCTGGAGCGCTATTGCTTCCTCCTTCTCCGTTCGTCCCGAGCGCAGTCGAGGGTCCGGTTCGAGCGGCAGCATCGCAGGCTCTCGGTTTCACTCGGGACGAACGGGACGGGCGTTGAGTTCAGGCGGACGGGCGAACATGAGCAGACAGTATTTCGGCACCGACGGCATTCGGGGACAGACCAACGCAGGCGTGATGACCGCGGCGGTGGCGATGAAGGTCGGGCAGGCGGCAGGCCGCCGCTTCCTGCGCGGCCAGCACCGCCACCGGGTGGTGATCGGCAAGGATACGCGGCTTTCGGGCTACATGCTGGAGAACGCGATGGTTGCGGGCTTCACCAGCGTCGGCATGGACGTGGTGCTGCTGGGGCCGATGCCGACCCCCGCCGTGGCGCTGCTGACGCGCGAGCTGCGCGCCGATGTCGGGGTGATGATCTCGGCCAGCCACAACCCCTACGAGGACAACGGGATAAAGCTGTTCGGCCCCGACGGCTTCAAGCTGTCGGACGAGGATGAGCTGGCGATCGAGGCGATGCTGGCCGAGGAGCAGCCGCTCGCCGCCTCGTCCGACATCGGCCGCGCCCGCCGGATCGAGGACGCGCGCGGTCGCTACATCCACGCCGTGAAGGGCTCGCTGCCGCACAACGTCCGCCTCGATGGACTCAAGATCGTCGTCGACTGCGCGAACGGCGCGGCATATCAGGTCGCGCCCTCTGCGTTTTGGGAGCTGGGTGCCGAAGTGATTGCGATCGGCGTCACCCCCAACGGCAAGAACATCAACGACAAGGTTGGCTCGACCCACCTCGACCTCGTCAAGGAATCGGTCGTCGCCTCGGGCGCCGACATCGGCATCGCGCTCGATGGCGACGCCGACCGGCTGATCGTCGTCGACGAGAAGGGGCAGACGGTCGACGGCGACCAGATCATGGCGCTGATCGGCAGCCGGTGGGCCGAGCAGGGCCTGCTCAAGGGCGGCGGCGTGGTCGCGACGGTGATGTCGAACCTGGGGCTCGAACGCTTTCTCGACGGCAAGGGTATCGAACTGGTGCGGGCCAAGGTCGGCGACCGCTATGTGCTCGAGGCGATGAAGGCGGGCGGCTACAACGTCGGCGGCGAGCAATCGGGGCACATGATCCTGCTCGACCACGCGACCACCGGCGACGGCACGATCGCGGCGCTGCAGGTGCTGGCCGCGCTCGTGCCGTCGCCGGTGGTCGC
>Ga0075364_10001710_pt1 | contig 12065 bp, 12 predicted proteins | sample EndMetdeltDD1764_FD_71517 | JGI IMG/M metagenome (GOLD analysis project Ga0075364, IMG submission 71517) | Populus endosphere microbial communities from Tennessee, USA - Endosphere MetaG P. deltoides DD176-4 | ecosystem: Host-associated > Plants > Roots > Endosphere | place: USA: Tennessee... | reverse complement strand
GTGGACGGGGACACCTTGTCGGGCGAATTGAGCACATTGGACACCGTGCCGACCGACACGGCTGCCGCCGCGGCGACCTCTCGGATGCTCACCACAGGCCCCATTTGACCAGATCTCGGGACGACACGACGAAATGACCGACCGTGCGGCGTGCAGGATGGTGTGTCGGGACCTGGCAGGACGGCATGAACGGAGGCACGATGGCGCAGCACTGGATTCCGGCCGCGTTCGTCCGCGGCGGCACCAGCAAGGGGCTGTTCTTCGAGGCCCGGGATCTGCCGCCGCTGCGGCGCGACCGTGACCCGTTCCTGCTTGCCGCGATGGGTTCACCAGATCCCTACGGCCGCCAGCTCGACGGCATGGGCGGCGGGTTGTCATCGCTGTCGAAGGTCGTCATCGTGGGGCCGTCGCGCCGTGACGGCATCGACGTGGAGTACACCTTCGCCCAGATCGTCGTGGACCAGCCGGTGGTCGACTACGGCGCGAACTGCGGCAACCTGGCATCGGCGGTCGGGCCGTATGCCGTGGATCAGGGGATCGTCGATCGAGCGGACGGTCCTGCCACCGTGCGGATCCACAACACCAACACCGACAAGGTGATCGAGGCGCACTTCGAGGTGCGCGACGGCTGCGCACGGGTGGACGGCAACTTCACCATCCCGGGCGTCAGCGGCACCGGGGCACCGGTGAAGCTGGACTTCCTGGATCCGGCGGGTGCCCGGACCGGGCGGCTGCTGCCCTCCGGAGCGCCGATCGACGAGCTGAGCATCGACGGTGTGCCGTTCACGGTGTCACTGGTCGACGCCACCAACCCGGTCGTCTTCGTCGCCGCCGCGAGTTGCGGGCTTCTGGGCAGCGAATCGGTGGCAGAACTGGAGGCGCGGCCCGCGACGCTCGCGCTGCTCGATCAGATCCGCAGGCGGGCCGCGGTCGCGATGGGTCTGTGCGAGCGTCCCGAGGATGCGCCGATGTCGAACCCCAAGGTGGCCATCGTGTCTGCCCCGGCCGACTACAGCACCCTGGACGGGGCCGCTGTGCTCGCCACGGACCACGACCTGGGGATGCGGATGATCTCGGTCGGGCAGGTGCACCGCGCCGTCACCGTCACCGGCGCGCTGTGTACCGCGGTCGCGCAACAGGTTCCGGGCACGCTCGTCGCGGACATCGTTCCCGGCGATGTGGACGGGCTGCGCATCGGCAGCCCCTCAGGGGTGTTCACCGTGGACGCCGATGTCGACGGTCTGGAGGTGCGTTCGGCCTCGCTGTTCCGGACGTGCCGCAGGCTGATGCAGGGGTCGGTCGCCGCGCCCGGCTAAGGCCCGGCGGCGTGGGCGCGGACGGCGGGGGCGATCCACGCGTTCAGGAAGGCCCGAAGATCGCGTCCGGTGCGCGCCGGGCGGCCCGGATCCAGGATGAACGACTGCAGGGTCCGCAGCATGAACTCCACCAGTTCGTCGAGCTTGTTTCCGGCGAAACCCGCTGAGCCCCAATCGACATCGAAGCGTTCCAGGATCGACCGGCCGAACCCGATCGCCAGATCCGAGGTCACCCCCGCGGTGAAGGCGCTGGCCTTTCCCGGTTGCAGTACCAGCCCCAGGTATCGGTCGTGTGGAAGCTGCTCGAGCGTGTAGCCCAGGCCCTCGACGACCGCCTCGGTCGGGTCCGTGATCGAGCCCAGTCGGTCGGCGAGCCGATCGAGGAAGGCCGCCACCGAGGAGACGGCGGTGGCGGCGAGCAGCGCCTCCTGGGTGGGGAAGTAGCGGTAGATGGTCTGCCGGGTGACGCCGAGGGTCTGGGCCACCTCCGACACGCTCACCGTGCCGCTGGTGTCGATGGCCGTGCGGGTGGTGGTGATGATGCGGTTCACCGCGTCCTCGTCGTCGACCGGGATGTCACCCGACCAGCCGTGCCTGCGCATGGGTCGATCGTCGCACGATCTGCGCCCAGGTCTTGACAATACAATTGCTATTGAATGTATGGTCTGAGAATGACGACCAGCCCGCTCAAGAGCACCGACGAAGAGCTGACCCGACGCGCACTGCGGCACGCACTGGGCGGCACCACGGACATGGCCGACCGTGAACTCAAAGTGCCACTGCACTATTACCGCGATCCGAAGATCACCGAGATCGAAGAATCGCAGATCCTGCGGAGGGTGCCGCTGGCCATCGTGCCGTCGGCGCAGATCCCGGAGCGCAACGACTATGTGGTGCGTACGGTCCTCGGCGATTCGCTGTTGGTGACCCGGGACCGGACCGGCGAGAGCCACGTGCTGCTGAACTACTGCCGCCACCGCGGAGCCATGCCGGCCTGCGGCGCCGGCAACGCCGCCAGATTCGTCTGCCCGTATCACGCGTGGACGTACAAGAACACCGGCGAACTGTTCATGGTGCCCGGCAAGTCGGGCTTCGACTCGATGGACGTCAGGGACTACGGACTGGTCGAACTGCCCTCCGAAGAACGCTACGGATTCATCTGGGCGGTACTCACCGCGGACGCCACCATCGATCTGGACGCGCACCTGGGACCACTGAAAGATGAACTCGCACTGTGGGACTACCGCTCCTACGGCTATCACACCGAACGCGAGTTCTCCTCAGAGGTGTCCTGGAAGGGGGCCCTTGAGGCATTCGCCGAGGGTTACCACTTCCCGTTCGTGCACGGCGAGAGCCTGATCGGGCAGAACACCCTGCCCAACACCGCCATCTACGACGAGTTCGGCAAGCACCACCGCATCGGGTTCCCGTTCACCTGGATCAAGAACCTCGACGCCGGCGCGGGCGGAGCGACGGGCAAGGCAGACGGTGATCCGTCGGCATCGTTCGATCCGTCGGCCAATATGGGCGTCATCTACTGGGTGTATCCCAATCTCATCCTCGCCAACAGCCCGGTGGGCGTGGAGATCATCGACATGCTGCCCGACGGGGACCCGACGCGCTGTACCGTCCGGCACAGCTGGATGGGTCGCATCCCGGCGACCGATGACGACATGCGCGCGCTCTACGACACCGTCTACGAGGGTGTGCACGCCGCGGTGCGTGACGAGGATTTCGCGATGCTGCCGCAGTGCGGACAGGGCGTTCGGCACGGCCAGCACGACCATATGATCATCGGCCGCAACGAGATCGCGGTGCAACACATGATCAAGGTTTTCGCCCAGGAGCTCGGCGTCGCGCTGGGGTAGCCGCCGCGGCGGCCGCCAGCAGGGTGTCCGCCAGCCGGGTGCCGGCCGGCGTCATCCTCGACGCCGGCGGCGAGGCCAGGTAGACCTGCCAGGTGACCTGCCGTGCCAACGAATGCGACCGCAGATCGGGGAACCGGCCGGCCTCGGATGCCGGCATGAAGGTCGTGCCCAGGCCGTGGCGGACCAGCTCGGCGATCGCCGCGAACCCGGCGGGCACCTCATACGGGGTGCGTGACTGCACACCGGCGGTGTGAAACGCGTCATCCATCAGGCGGCGCAGGCCGAAGTTCGGCGGGAAGCCCACCAACTCGGTGTCGGCGAGATCTGCGAGGTCGACCGGAGCGCTGCGTGCATCGTCGGGCCGGCACACGTAGACCATCGGTTCCTCGAAGAGCAGTCGCAGGTCCAGGCTCGGCGGAAAGCGTTCCGGCACCGACACCAGCGCCAGATCCAAAGAGCCTTCGGCGAGCGCGGACAGATAGGCCGACGCACCGCTCTGGCTCAGATGCAGACGGAGCCGGACGAACGGATGGTCGCGATGGAACTGTCCGAGAGCAGCCGCGACATCCAGCGGGCCGAAGGCGATGAGCGACCCGAATTCGACGGTACCCGAGAGGGTCCCACGGAACTCCTGAACCGACTCCGCCGCGGACCTGGCCGTGTTCAGCACCTCCAGGGCGTGAATGCGGAACCGTTCGCCGGCGGCGGTCAGGCTGATCTGCTGGCGGGACCGGTCGAACAGCTGCACATCGAGTTCGCGCTCGAGTTTGGCCACCGAGGCCGACAGCGCGGACTGCACGACGTGCACGCGGGTCGCGGCGCGGGAGAAGCTCATCTCGGCGGCCACCGCGACGAAGTAATCGAGTTGGCGTAACTCCATGCAGCCAGCCTATCGACAGCAGTGATGACGCGTATCGAAAGCAATCGTTGGACTTGATGGGTGTCAGGGGGTGAGATGAGCGGGTGGACATGAGCAGACGGAACTTCGCCCGGATCACCACCGCGGCGGCGGGTGCACTGACGCTCGCGGCGTGCACGACCACCCCACAGGCCGAGGGAGCGCCGCCGGTCGCGCCTCCCGCGCCGGCACACACCCTGGGGCCGGTCAAACAGATCAAGGCCGGTCTGCTCGACGTCGGCTACGTCGAGGCGGGCCCGGCCGGCGGGCGGCCGGTCATCCTGCTGCACGGCTGGCCCTACGATATCCACAGTTATGCCGATGTCACCGCCGAACTTGCGGCCCAAGGGTTTCGGGTGATCGTCCCGTTCACCCGCGGCTTCGGATCCACCCGTTTCCTGTCCGATGACACCGTGCGCAACGGGCAGCAGGCGGCCATCGGCCGCGACGTGATCGATCTGATGGATGCGCTGAACATTCCCAGCGCGATCCTCGGCGGCTACGACTGGGGCGGCCGGACAGCCAATGTTGTTGCCGCACTGTGGCCGCAACGCGTCAGCGGGCTGGTGGCAGTCAGCGGCTACATCGTCGTCAACCTCGCGGCAAACCTCGAACCGTTGTCACCGCAGGCCGAGTACGGCTGGTGGTACCAGTACTATTTCGCCACCCCGCGCGGCGAACTCGGCTACCGGCGCAACACCAAGGACTTCAACCGGCTCATCTGGCAGAACGCCTCGCCGTTGTGGCAGTTCGCGGACTCCACCTACGACCTCAGCGCCGCGGCGTTCGACAATCCCGACCACGCCGAGATCGTGGTGCACAACTACCGGTGGCGCCAGAGCCTGGCACCCGGCGAAAACCGTTACGACGCCGACGAGCAACGCCTCGCGGGCAGACCCACGATCGCGGCTCCCACCATCACCATCAGTAGCGATTTCGACGGACCAGCCAAGGACGGCACCGGATATCGCAAGCAATACACCGGTCCGTACCAACACCGGGTCCTCGACGGCATCGGGCACAACGTCCCGCAGGAGGCGCCCGCCGAGTTCGCCGCCGCGGTGGTCGACGTCAGCCGGATGTGAGGCGCTGGTTACTCCAGCACGAAAACGGGGATCAGCCGGTCGGTCTTGGTCTGGTACTCGGCGTACGGCGGGTAGGCCTCGACGGCGAGCTTCCACCAGTGGTCGCGCTCGGCGCCCTCGATCTCACGCGCGGTCAGCTCGACGACCTTCTCGCCGTCCTGCGCGGTGACCTGGGGGTGTGCCTTGACGTTGTGATACCACGCCGGATGCTCTGGATCGCCTCCCTTGGAGGCCACCATGGCGTACTTGCCGTTCTCCTCGACGCGCATCAACGGCACATAGCGCTTCTTGCCGGACTTGGCGCCGGTGGTGGTGAACAGCACGACCGGGCGGTCGAGAACCTCGACGCCTTCGGTGGTGCCCTGCTCGAGAATGCGTTCGGTCTGGTCGCGCACCCAGTCGGTGGGGCTCAGCTCGGGGTTGTTGGACATGGCGTCTAGAACATCACAGACCCGCGGATTGTTTCCGGCTTCGACCAACTGACCACCATCTGGGACGCTGCATCTATGGCAGATGTCTTCGTCACGACCGATGAACTCGCGAAACTCCTGGACGACGGCGGGCCGGTGACCCTGCTAGACGTGCGGTGGCAACTTTCCCAGCCGGACGGTCGCGTCGACCACGAGCGCGGCCACCTGCCCGGGGCGGTCTACGTCTCCCTCGACGACGAGCTCAGCGATCACACGGTCGACGGCCGGGGCCGGCACCCGCTGCCCTCCGGATCCTCCCTGCAGCAGGCCGCACGCCGCTGGGGTGTGCGCAAAGGTGTGCCGGTGGTGGTCTACGACGACTGGAACCGTGCCGGCTCGGCGCGGGCATGGTGGGTGCTGCGGGCCGCAGGCATCGAGGACGTGCGGATCCTCGACGGTGGCCTGCGCGCCTGGACCGCCGCCGGCCGTGCGCTGGAAGCCGGCCCGGTCGAACCGTCACCCGGTGACGTCGTCGTCCTGCACGATGACCTGTACGCGGGGGCGATGCCGACGCTGACCGCGGAACAGGCCGCCGAGCATCCCAACCTGCTCGACGCCCGCGCGCCGGAACGATTCCGTGGCGAGGTCGAACCCGTCGACCCGGTGGCCGGACACATCCCCGGAGCGCGCAATGTGCCCAGTACCTCGGTTCTGAACGCCGACGGTGCCTTGCTCCCGGACGCTGAGATCGCGGCGCTGGGCTGGTCGTTCGGTGGTTCCGAGCAGGTCGGGGTCTACTGCGGTTCGGGTGTCACCGCCGCGGTCCTGGTGGCCGCACTGGCCGCTGCGGGCGTGGATGCCGCGCTGTTCCCCGGGTCGTGGTCGCAGTGGAGTGGGCAGGACCGCCCGGTCGAGACCGGGTGATCAGTGATGGGCGATCATCTTGACCGCCACCACAGCGGCACCGGCGCCGGCCAGCAGAAGCACCGCCAGCAGCTGTTGCCACCACACCAGCCCGGCCCGGTGCACCGCGGCGAACGCGATGAGCCCCATCTCCGCGACCAGGAACCACATGGCGATCCACACCGCGGTGGGAGTGTCCAGCACGCCAAAACCGGCCAGCGCCAAGATCAGTGCGGGCGCCGCCGCGGCCTGCAGGATCTGACCGGAGGACGCGAGCATCGCCCAGGCCGCGCGACCCCGCGGCGCGCTTCCCTCCACACTGAGCCGGGCGATGAACTCGGCCAGCAGCGCCGCCGCCCACAACCCGCCCGCGGCGACCGCGACATCGATCACCCGGAACCAGGCGTTCGTGTCCACGTTCGTGTAACGGGCCAGCGCCGCCAGCGTCGCCAGACACGAGATCGCGCCGTACATCCGCTCCCGCAGTGCGGCCACCACGTGTTCGACCTCGGGGGCGTCCTGCACCCTGGGCGGCTTCACGACAGCCGCTCCAGCAGGAACGTGCCGATCTCGCGGATCGAGGTGTCCATGATCTCGCGGTTCCCCTGGGTGTTGAAGGCGTGATCGACCGGGTAGGCGGTGTGCGTGACCTCGACGCCGCCCTCCCGCAGCCGGCCCGCGATCTCCACCATCTCGGGCCCCAGCGTGTCGAGGTCACCCGTCTGGATCAGGGTGGGCGGCATCTTCTTGGGCAGGTCGGTGTCGTGGTACGGCGATGCCACCGGGCTGTCGTGACTGGCCGGGTCCACGAAATAGAGGCGGGCCGAAAGCTTCTGCAGCGTCGGAGAAATCGCCGCGTTGGCCTTGGGTGAGGTGCGGTCGGTGCGCGTGCAATCCGCGACCGCGTAGGACAGCACCGCCGCCCGCAGCGCGATCGCGGTGTCGTGCGCGTACTGCGCGAGGTTCATGCTGAGCTTGGCGCCCGCGCTGGCACCGCCGACGCTGACCCGTTCGGCATCCCAGCCCTGCTGGTCGGCATGGTCCAGCGCCCATTGCAGCACGTCGATGCATTCCTCTTCTGCCACAGGGAAAGTCACCTGCGGGGCGGCGTGATAGTCGATCGCCAACACCACACAGCCGATATCGGAGGCCAGGTAACGGCAGATGTGGGCGTCCTCATGGGTGTTGCGCAGCACGAAGCCGCCGCCGTGGATGTCGATGTGCAGCGGCGGACGACGGGTGGCGCTGCCGCTCAGCGGTGACGCCGGATGTGGCCGGTAGACGAAGCAGCGGACCGGCCCGTGCCGGGTGGGCACCCGCACCACGGCGGGCGGGTCGAGACGGTGCGCCGGTCGGGGGATGTTGGGTGGCCGGAACACCAGCGGAGCGGCCTGCTGGGCCAGGTACGCCAGCGCGTACTCCAGCGGCGCGATCCGGGGGTTCGACATGGCTGACACGCTACCGTGGGCAATTCGGCTGCCCTACCGAATCGGCCGCACCGTCAGCATCTGGGACGACGCGCCGATCGGCCCGGTGTCGTCGTGAATGATGCTGTGGGTCAAGCCGAGTCCGTCGGCGCTGAACGACACGGTGGTGTCGAAACCCAGCCAGTCGCCGCGGGGTTCGGCGAACAGGTGCGCGGTCAGGTCGATGTTGGGGAAGCTCACCTCGGTCGGCTCGGCGCGGACGGCCAGCCCGTTGGCGATGTCCAGCAGCCCGATCGCCCGGGCCGACGGACTCACCGGTTCACCGGCCACCAGCCCGGTATCGGTGCGCACCCAGGCGGTGGACCGGCCCGGCGCGTGCGCGAGGCGGCGCACCTCGGCCGATGCGATGAACCCACCCGGCCACACCCCGGAGATGTCCCAGGCCGGCATCTGCTCGGCAGACGGTATCGGCGGCAGAGGCGAGCCGGCCAGATGTGCGGTCGGGAAGCGCTGCATCAGCCAGGCACGCAGCACCAGCACGGCCCGGCCGCCGTGGCTCATGGTCGCCTCCACGAGTTCGATGCTGCGCCCGGGGCGCAGCACCCGGACCGTCACATCGACCTCCGCGACGGGAACCGTGCCCAGGATGTCGTAGGACAGCCGGGTCAACGGCAGCCGGTCGTCACGACGAGCGTCACGGTCGCGTTCGATCACGTGGGCGAGCAGCCCGAGCGACGGCGCGATGTGCTGTTCGGCCGCGCTCCAGGCGCCCAGGGTGTGTTCGGTGGCCCGGAAGCACGCATCGCCGAGACGTTCGAAGTAGTGCATTGTGACCAAACGTTACAGCCCAGAATCGCGTCGATCGGATAGCTGGTCTGACAACCCCGGTTCGGCCATCGTGGCGCGGTGAGCAAGCAGATCATCTTGAACGCGTTCGACATGAACTGTGTGGCCCACATCGTCGCCGGGACCTGGCGGCACCCCGAATCGCAGGCGGCCCGCTACAAGGATCTGGAGTACTGGACCGATCTGGCCAGGCTGCTGGAACGCGGACTGTTCGACGGGCTCTTCATCGCCGACGTCCTGGGCATCTACGACGTGTACGGCGGTGGTCCGGATGCGGCCCTGCGAGCCGGAACTCAAGTGCCGGTCAATGATCCGATGCTTCTCGTCTCGGCGATGGCCGCCGCCACCCGGCATCTCGGCTTCGGGATCACCGCGGCCACCTCCTTCGAGCACCCGTACTCGTTCGCCCGCAGGATGTCCACGCTGGATCACCTCACCAAGGGCAGGATCGGGTGGAACGTCGTCACCGGCTACCTGGAGAGCGCGGCCCGCAACCACGGCCTGGACACCATCACCCCGCACGCCGATCGCTACGACATCGCCGACGAGTACACCGAGGTGCTCTACAAGCTGTGGGAGGGATCCTGGGAGGACGACGCGGTGGGCGAGGCCCCCGGCCGCGCCCACTACGCCGATCCGGCCAAGGTGCACCCGATCGAGCATGACGGCAGGCACTTCCGGGTTCCGGGTATCCACCTCTGTGAGCCCTCGCTGCAGCGCACCCCGGTGCTGTACCAGGCCGGTGCTTCCGCACGCGGCCGCACGTTCGGTGCCGAGAACGCCGAGGTCATCTTCATCGGCGCACCGACCAAGGACATCCTGCGCGAAGCCGTCGCCGACATCCGTACCCGCGCCTCCGATGCGGGCCGCGACCCGTACGACGTCAAGATCGTCAACGGTCATGTGGCGGTGACCGGGTCGACCGAAGCCGCCGCAACCGCACGTTACGAGGATTTCCGCAGGTACACCGATCCGGAAGGGGCGCTGGCGCTCTGGTCGGGCTGGCTGGGCAGCGATCTGTCGAAATTCGATCTCGATGACCCGGTCGCTGTCACCGACAACGAATACCTGAAATCCTCGGTGCAGATGTTCGGGCAGGGTCAGTGGACGCTGCGCGATTTCATCGACGCCCACGCCATCGACGCCGAGGGCGGTTTCACCGTCGGCTCGGGCGCCCAGGTCGCCGACGACCTGCAGTCCTGGGTCGAGGACACCGATGTGGACGGATTCAACATCACCAACGTCATCACGCCGGGATCCTTCGCCGACTTCATCGACCACGTGATCCCCGAGCTGCAGCGCCGCGGGGTCTACAAGACGCAATACGCCGAAGGAACGTTGCGGCACAAACTGTTCGGGCGCGGACCGCGCCTACCCGAAACCCATCGTGCGGCGGGCTACCGCCGCGTCACCCAGGAGGCACATCGATGACATCGACTGCGACCGAACCGCTCACCTATGGGTCGGCACGCCTGGCGGCGCTGCTGGCAGAGATCGGCGAAGGCGCGCTGGAACGCGAACGCGCCAATGACCGCCCCTTCGCGGTGATCGACCGGATCCGCCAGGAACGCCTCGGCGCGCTGCGGGTCCCGGCGGCCGACGGTGGTGGCGGAGCCAGCCTGCGCGAACTGTTCGCCACCGTCATCGCGCTGGCCACCGCCGATGTGAACGTCGCACACATCCTGCGCGGACATTTCGCCCACGTGGAGGAACGGTTGCGACTCTCCGGCGAGGACCGGCAACGGGCCATCGATCTGGCGTTGTCCGGTGCGATCGTCGGCAACGCCTCGACCGAACTGGGCTCCGAGCCCGCCGGCGGTTTCGTCTGGCAGACCAAGCTCACCCAGGACGGAGATGCCTTCCGGCTCAACGGCAAGAAGTTCTTCACCACCGGCACGCTGTACGCCGACTACGCCGAGGTGCTGGCCAGCGACCCCGATGATGCCTCGGTGATCGCGCTGGTGCCGACCGACCGTGACGGGGTCACCGTGCTCGACGACTGGGACGGTTTCGGTCAGCGGGCCACCGGCACCGGCACCGCGATCTTCGACAATGTCGCGGTCGGCGCCGATGAGCTGCTGCAGTTCTCCCCACCGGAAAGCGATGCCGAAAGGCCGCCGCTGTACCACTCGGGCGCCTTCTTCCAGCTGTATGTCACGGCACTGGAAGTCGGTGTGCTGCATGCGCTTCGCACCGATGCCGTCGCGCATGTGCACCAACGTGCCCGCAGCTTCACCTGGGCCCCGAACCCGTCGGCACCCGACGACCCGCTGCTGCAGCGCGAGATCGGTGAGATCGCCGCCGCCGCCTACGTCGGGGAGGCCACCGTGCTGGCCGCCGCCGACGCACTGGCGATCGCCTATGAGGCCGACGTCACCAAGACCGATCCGGATCTGGAACTCGCGCACGAGGCTTCGCTGCAGGCGGCAGCCGCGAAGGTGGTCATCGATCAGCTCGCCCAGAAGTCCGCATCGCAGATCTTCGATGTCGGCGGCGCCTCGGTGGTGCGCCAGTCGCACCAGTTGGACCGGCACTGGCGCAACATCCGGACATTGGCCTCGCACAACCCGACCTCCTACAAGGCCCAGGCGATCGGCGCGCTGTACACCCGCGGCACCAAACTGCCCGGCAGCGGCTACTTCTGAGCGGACCTGAGCGTCGATTTGCGCACATCCTGTAACGCTCACCGTTACTGGATGTGCGCACATCGCGCATCAGGCTCAGGAGAACGCGCCGCGATAGCTCGCCGCGGGGTGCCGCTCGTTGACCAGGTCGGAGCCGAACAGCTTGGCCCGGGTACTGCCGGGGGCGTACTCGCGCTGGGCCAGCCCGCGGTCCTGCAGCACCGGCATGACATGGTCGACGAACTCCAGGTAGCTGCCCGGGATGGTGGCGTTGACGACGTTGATCCCGTCCACCCCGGCATCGCGCCAGCGCTGCAACTGATCGGCGATGGACTCGGGCGTTCCGACCACCCGGGAGTTACGGCCCTGCAGCAGTCCGAGATCGCGCACGGTCGCCTCCCTTCCGGAGACGGATTCCTGGACCCATTCCACGATGCTGCGGGTCCCGTCGGTATGGCCGATATCGCCGAGCGGGGTGTCCAGGTCATGGCCACCGAAGTCCACGCCCACCGCCCCGGACAGGTGCGCCACCATGCCGTCCAGGTCGATGGCCTCGTCGAGTTCGGCCTCCTTGCGGCGGGCCTCCTCCTCGGTGCTGCCGATGACGAAGTGCAGACCCTGGAAGAACTTCAGGTCACCCCGCTTACGTCCGGCGGCCACCACCCGGCGGCGGGTGTCCTCGATCAGG
>Ga0075364_10001709_pt1 | contig 12070 bp, 11 predicted proteins | sample EndMetdeltDD1764_FD_71517 | JGI IMG/M metagenome (GOLD analysis project Ga0075364, IMG submission 71517) | Populus endosphere microbial communities from Tennessee, USA - Endosphere MetaG P. deltoides DD176-4 | ecosystem: Host-associated > Plants > Roots > Endosphere | place: USA: Tennessee... | reverse complement strand
AATGGCGCGAAGGCATGCGCCGCACCGTCGCCGCCCGCCACCCCGACAAGTACAAAGCGCCGTAGTCCACCGCGATTCCCAGCAGGTTTCGGACCCCTGTGCGGTACCAAAACCTGCTGGGAATCGTTGAATCGCCGTCAGCTCCTGGGGACGGTGGCCCAGGGGACGTCTTTGTCGACTCGTGGTTCGCCGGGGAGGCCGAGGACCTGTTCGCCGAGGATGTTGCGCATGATCTCGCTCGTGCCGCCCTCGATCGAGTTGGCGCGGACACGCAGGAAGGCGTGGCGCACGCCGTGCTCGATGCCCTCCGTCGACAGCGTCTCAGGGCGCCGGAACGTGTAGTCGTAGCCGATCAGGCCGTCCGCGCCGAGCAGATCGATGGCCAGCTCGAACAGCTCCTTGTTCAGCTCGGCCATGGCGAGCTTCGACACAGAGCCTTCCGGCCCCGGGTTGCCCAACTTGCGTGACGCACCGGCGCGGATGTTGGTGAGTCGCTGGCACTCGGCGCGCACCCACAGCTTCATCAGATGATCCTTCTGCGCCGCGCTCTGGCGATCGGCCGGCATGTGCTTCCACATGTCGACCAGTTCGCCGATGGCGCCCGAGCCGCGCTTGGGCGCGCTGCCGCTGCCACCGATCGTGCTGCGCTCGTTCATCAACGTCGTCAGCGAGACCCGCCAGCCCTCGCCCTCGGCACCGATGCGGTTGCCGTCGGGGATGCGCGCGTCGGTGAGGTACACCTCGTTGAACTCGGCCTCGCCGGTGATCTGGCGCAGCGGCCGCACCTCCACGCCGGGGCTGTGCATGTCGACCGCGAAGTACGTCATGCCCTTGTGCTTGGGCGCATCGGGGTTCGAGCGGGTGACGAGCATGCCCCAGTCGGCGAGGTGGGCGATCGTGTTCCACACCTTCTGCCCGTTGACGACCCACTCGTCACCGTCACGCACCGCCTTGCACGCGAGGCCGGCGAAGTCGCTGCCGGCGCCCGGCTCGCTGAACAGCTGGCACCACCGCTCCTCGCCCGTGAACATCGGGCGGAGGAACCGCCGGCGCTGCTCGTCGGTGCCGTGGGTGACGATCGTCGGCCCGGCAAGGGCGAGGAAGAACGTCGACGCATCGACCGGCGCGGCGCCCGCGGCACGCAGTCGCTGTTCGACCCGCTTCTGCTGATCGGGCCGCAGCGCGAGCCCGCCGAACCCGACGGGGAAGTGGACCCAGGCCAACCCGGCGTCGTACTGATGGCCACGGAACTCGGTCGGCGACTCGGACTTCGGATCGTGAGCGGCAAGCAGCTCGTCGACGGCCTTGTCGACGATCGACGATTCGGAGTCGCTGGACGTGTCGGAGGTCGAGGTCATCGTCATGCCCCAATTCTTGCCGAGAACCGAAGCGCAGCCTGAATCGCGTCGAGCCGATCGTCAGTTCTGGGTTGACGGAATCGCGCCCGGGGGATGGCTGACCGGTGGCAGGACGCGGTGATCGAGCTCCTGCGCGGGGGAGCGGGCGAGCACGACCGTGGCGAGCAGCGTCATCGTGATGCCCAAGATCGCGGGAATCGTCCATCCGGGACGCATGTGGTCGCCGAGTGCAGCGGCGCCCACGATGGTTGCGACCAAGACCTCGGTGGCCCACATCGCCGCGGTGACCGGGCCGACGTGCCCCCGGATCAGCGCGACGGCGTGCAGCCCGAGGGCGAGCACGGCGTAGATCAACACCGCCCACATCAGTGGCTCGGTGACGATGCCCGCGAACGACTGATCCTTGACGTGCACGGCGCGGGCCGCCATCGCGCTGCCCGTGAACGATGCGCCGGCGAGGATCGCGAGCAGCACCGACTTCTTCAGCTTGAGGGCCATCAGCCCGAGGATGGCGACGCCGGGCACGCCGAGCAGGATGCAGATCTTGAGCAAGTGCGTGATCGGCTTGGCCTGCTCCTCGCCGGCGGAGACGCCGACGATCACGAGGCCGATCATCGTTGCCACAACGGCGAGCTTCTCCTGCCGACCGAGGTTGGCGCCGAGGACGATGCCGGCGAGCAAGACGGTCACGGCGAGGCTGCCGGCGAGGATCGTCTGCACGGCGAACAGTGGCAGCGAGTGCAACGCGAACCGGGAGATCAACCAGCTGCCGAAGTCGGCGAGCAGGCCGAGGAGGAAGATCGGCTGGCGGGCCATGTGCAAGATGCCGTCTTCGCCCTTGGCGATCGTGCGCCGCGCACCGACGGCCTGCAGCACGGCGCCGACCCCGTAGCCGAGCGACGCGATGAGGCAGAAGAGCAACGCCAGTTTCATCGCACCGCCTCAGACATCTCGCAACCGTACCCGTTTGCCTTGCTACTGATCCTTGTTCGCGCCCGCTGCCGGCTTCTTGGCGCGGCTCGGCGCGACGCGTGGCGGTTCGCCGTCCATCTTCGGATACACAGGCGGCCACGGTGCGTCGAGCAGGCCGCGAGCCTGATCGGCGCGAACCATCTCCAACAACGGCTCGAGCGAGTTCGGCGCGTCGTCGATCGTCGCCCATGGATCGCCGTTGGCCGCGACTCGCGACGCGACCGTCGACATGATCAACTCGTCGGGGCGGATCCGGTCGAGCTCGCTCCATTCGAACGGGCACGACACGGGGGCGTGATCGCGCGAGCGCACCGACCACGGTGCGAACACCGTCTTGTGCGGCGCGTTCTGGTTGAAGTCGATGAAGATCCGCTCGCCGCGCTCCTCTTTCCACCACGCTGCGGTGATCAGCTCTGGTCGTCGCCGTTCCAGTTCGCGAGCCACAGCGACCGCGGCCGAACGGACCGCATACGAGTCCCACCCCTCCGCGATGCGTGCGTACACGTGGAGCCCGCGGTTGCCCGTCGTCTTGATGAAGCAGATGATGCCCAGCTCGTCGAACAGGCGCTTGGTCTCGTGCGCCGTCTCCTGTGCCATCGTGAACGTGGTGCCGGGCCCGGGGTCGAGGTCGATCCGCAGCTCGTCGGTGTACTGCGGCGTGGACGCTCGGATCGGCCAGGAGTGGAAGCCGAGGCAGCCGATGTTGACGGCCCAGATGAAGTGGGCCAGGTCGGCGACGACCAGCGCACGGGATTCGGTGCCATTGGGAGTGCTGACCGTCGTCGTCGTCAACCACTCCGGTGCCGAGTCGGGGATTCGCTTCTGGAAGAAGTTGCTGCCGGTGGTGCCGTTGGGGAAGCGCTGCAGCAGCACCGGGCGATCGAACATGGCCCGCATCAGCGGTTCGCCGATCGTGATGTAGAAGTTGACGAGGTCGAGCTTGGTGTCGCCGTGCGTCGGAAAGAAGACCTTCTCGGGATGGGTGATCGCAACTTCGCGACCTGCAACCTGGACCACAACATCGTCGGCGGACATCACCGCAACTCTATGACGCCGAGCGGACGGACTGGGTTCTAGGCTCTTGGCGCGTGACTCTCGACAGCATCGACAAGCGGATCATCGCCGAACTGCAGGGCGATGGTCGGATGAGCTATGCCGATCTGGCCCCGTTGGTCGGGCTGTCCCCGGCGGCCACCCGCCAGCGCGTCCAGCGCCTGACCGACTCCGGCGTGCTCCAGGTCGTCGCGGTCACCGACCCACTCGCCCTCGGGTACACCGCGATGGCGATGTTCTGCATCACCGTCGAGCGCGACGCGCAGTCGGTGGCCGACGCAGTCGGCGCGCTGCCGTCGGTGATCTACGCGGTGCTCTCGGCGGGAGGCTACGACGTCCTTGCCGAAGTGCTGTGTGAGACCAACGACGAGCTGTTCAACGTCCTCAACAACGACGTCCGTACGATCCCGGGGGTGCGCGAGGTGCATGCCTTCCCGTACTTCCGCATCCACACGCACAGGTTCAGCTGGGGCGTTCGTTGACCGCCGCCCAGGTCGGGGCAGCACATTTCACCACGGCCCAGGTGGCAGTCGTCGGCGGGGCGATCTTCTTCTCCGCGATGGTCACCGCCGTCGCCGGGTTCGGTTTCGGGCTGATGTCGGTGCCACTGATGAGCCTGGCGATCGATCTGCACAGCGCGGTGATCGTCTCGTCGATCGTCGCCGTGCTCGCCAACGGCGTGCAGACGACGCTGTTCCGACGCCATCTCGATCTCCGCCTCGGTAACCGCCTGCTGATCGCGTCGATCGTCGGCTTGCCGGTCGGCTACGTCATCTATGCGCTCGTGAACGACGACATCCTGCGCGTGATGCTCGGCGTCGGGGTTGTCGGCGCGGTCGCTGCGTTGGCCCGTGGGCTGAACCTGGCTCATCTCGGCCCCCGGATCGATTGGGTGCTCGGCTTCGTGAGCGGCGTGTTGAACACGTCGATCTCGACGAGCGGGCCACCACTCGTGTTCGATCTGCAGGCCCGCAAGCTCGCCCCGGAGGCATTCCGCGCCACGATCAACTACATCTTCCTCATCAGCGGGTTCCTCGGCCTCGTGATCTTCACCGCGGGCGGCAAGGTGCACGCGCACGAGCTGCGGACGGGACTGATCGCTGCCCCCGCGCTGGCACTCGGGATGTGGGTGGGGCTGCCGCTGCGGCGCCGCTTCTCGCCTGAGCGCTTCCGCGTGCTGGTGCTCGTCCTGCTCGTCGCCGGCGCGGTCGGTGCAGTCGCCAAGGCGTTCACGTGAGCGCGCTCGCGATCTCGCTGGTGGCGACGCTCGTCGCCGCGGTCGCGAACTGGTGGACACGGATCAAGCCGAACGAGATGTTGGAGACGATCTCCAAGCCGTTGACCACCATCTTGGTGATCTGGGTCGCGATCGCCGCCGACGGACCCCGCACCGCGACGGTCCTCGCCGTCATCGGGCTGGTGTTCTGCCTCATCGGCGACATCGCCTTGCTCGACGTGGTCGACAGGTTCGTCGTCGGCCTCGGCGCGTTCCTCGTCGGCCACGTCGTCTTCATCGTGATGTTCGCGGCACTGCACCTGCACCGGCCGCTGTGGGGCATCGCGGCGCTGGCGGTGCTCGTCCCGCACGGCGCGCTCATCGGCAGACGCATCGTCACCGGAGCGGCCGCCCAGGACGCGGCATTGAAGGTGCCCGTCGTTGCCTACCTCTTCGTGATCACGGCGATGGCCGTCGTCGCGGTGATGACCGGGCGGTGGTGGGCAATCGTCGGTGCAGCGTTCTTCGTCGCCAGCGACACGGTCCTCGGCTGGCGCGCGTTCATCGCCGAGAAGCGATGGATGGGGATCACCGTGATGATGACGTATCACGCGGCCCTGGTCGGCCTGGCGCTGTCACTGCGGTGATGGTCTACCCCCGCCCGCCGAACCATTGCATCCACATGTCCTTCGTCTTCGGCTTGAAGACGTAGTTGTCGTGGCGCAGTTCGGACATCACACCGCTGCTCGGCATCGAGTACATGTGCCCGGGGTAGACGACGGTGTCGTCGGGGAGGTTCGCGAGCAACTGCAGGCTGTCGAACATCAACTCTGGATCGCTGCCGGGAAGATCGGTACGTCCGCACCCCTCGAGGAACAGGGTGTCACCGGACACGAGCCGACCCTCGACGAGGAAGCACTGGCTTCCCGGTGTGTGCCCCGGTGTGTGCAGCAGTGTGATCTCGATGCCACCGACCTGCACGGTCTCGCCACCCGTGTGCTGCACCAGCTCGGTCGGCGACACGCCCGTCGTGCGTTGCACCCACGGTGCTTCGTCCGCCTGAACATGGATCGGGCATTGGCATCGATCAAGCAGCGCTGCCACGCCCTCGATCGTGTAGCCCATCATCGAGCCGCCGACGTGATCGGGGTGGTAATGGGTTGCGAGCACGCCGGTGACGCGCATGTCGTCGGCCTCCACGACGTCGACGAGATCGTTGACCGCGTACGCAGGGTCGACGAGGACGGCCTCGCCGGTGGAGCGGTCACCGATCGCGTACACGAAGTTGACCATCTGCCGAGCGATCGGGTCGGCGACGGCGAAGTCGCGCCCGGAGAGCAGTTGCCGAAAGTACAGCTGTGGAGCAGTCACGTGCTCACGATATGCGAACACTCCCGTGAGCCCGCCAACCGATGGCCGTCCCGTCGTCAGTGGCACGTACGATGGCCGGCGATGGGCACACAGACAGGTTCCGCCGGCGAGCAGATGCTGCGCTCGCTGCAGGCGGGTCAGCCGATCCCGTTCGGCGGCGACCGGGTGGCGTACGTCGACGAATCGCTCGCGGCCGCGTTCGCGCTCGGCGATCGATTGGTGGTCGTGCAGAGCTCCGGCGACCTGCTCCACATCCCCGCCGCTGAGCACGCCTTGGTCAGGTCCGCCGTCGACCAGGCGCGGGGAGCGTTCTCGGCGCTGGCGGCCACCACCGACGATCAGATCAGCCGCTTCTTCGACGCGTTTGCCGCCAACCTCGCCGATGACACACGCCATGCGCGAATCATCGCGGCCAACGACGCCGACGTCGCCGCGGCGACGGCACGCGGGCGCTCGACCACCCGCCTTGTGCTCTCGGAGAAGATGCGAGTCGACATGATCGCGGGGTTGCGGGCGTGGCGCGACAGTGCCGGCGGCCGCAACGACGTCGCCGATGTGGTCGAGCACGAGGGCTGGAGCGTCACCGCTCGACGCGCGCCACTGGGTGTCGTCGGGTTCGTGTTCGAGGGTCGCCCCAATGTGTTCGCCGATGCCACCGGAGTGTTGCGCACCGGGAACACCGCGGTGCTGCGCATCGGTAGCGATGCGCTCGGCACCGCCCGCGCGATCGTCGAGTCGGCGCTGCGCCCGGCGTTGGAGGAGGCCGGCTTGCCGCTCGGATGCGTGACGCTTGTCGACTCACCATCCCGCGCTGCGGGGTGGGCGTTGTTCAACGACGATCGCCTGGCACTCGCGGTTGCTCGCGGATCGGGGCGCGCCGTCGCTCAGCTGGGCGCGGTTGCGCGGCAGGCCGGCGTTCCCGTGAGCCTGCACGGCACGGGCGGTGCGTGGCTCATCGCCTCGGCGCACGCCGATGCAGATCGCTTTCGGGCCTCGGTCGTGCACTCGCTCGACCGCAAGGTGTGCAACACGCTCAACGTGTGCTGCATCGTCGCCGAACGCGCGGCCGAGCTCGTGCCGATCTTCATCGACGCCGCTCGAACCGCGGCTGCATCACGGGGCACCGGCGCGCGTCTGCACGTCGTCGCCGACAGCAGCAAATACGTGGCCGACGCGCTGTTCGCCGAGCAGGTCGCGGTCGCACGAGCGTCCGGCGACGCGATCGAGAACTTCGCCACCGAGATCGCGGTCGACGAGTTGGCGATCGAGTGGGAATGGGAGAGCTCTCCCGAGGTGAGCCTCGTGGTTGTCGCCGACATCGCCGAGGCGGTCGAGTTGTTCAATGCGCACAGCCCTCGCTTGGCAGCATCGCTGATCAGCACCGACGAAGGCGAGCAGCGCACGTTCTATGAGACGTGTGATGCTCCGTTCATCGGCGACGGCTTCACGCGGTGGGTCGACGGCCAGTTCGCGCTCGATCGCCCCGAGCTCGGCCTGTCGAACTGGGAGCACGGCCGGTTGTTCGCACGCAGCGCCGTCCTGTCCGGCGACAGTGTGTTCACCGTGCGGCTGCTGGCCCACGTCAGCGACAGCGGTCTGCACCGGTGAGGCCGTCGACAACTCGGCGAAGCGCGACACACCGCGCCGTCCTCGCCGCCCTCGTCCCGGCGCTCCTCGTCGCCTGCGCGACCGACGGGCCCGACGTCGACAGCGGGCGGGCGACGATGCACACCGCCTCGACGGACGTTCCGCCGCCAACCGTTGACGGCGCGAGCACGAACGACACGGCAGGATCGTCCGACACCCCGGAGTCGCCTCCCCGCGGCACCGACGCGCCGGACACGACCGATTCGACCGATTCGACCGATTCGACCGATTCGACGGTCACGACCGATTCGACGGGCACGACCGATCCGACCGGCACGAACTCGACTGACACCGTCGATTCGACCGATACCACGCCCTTCACGATCCCCACCGTCGGCGAGACTGCCGGCGTCAGCGGTGTCGGCGACGACCTGTTCCCCGATCTCGGCAACCCGGGCATCGATGTCGACCACTACGACATCGATGTCAGCTACGACCATGACACGAACGTGATCGGGGCGACAGCGACGCTGACGATCACCGCCGCCGCCGATCTCGACGCGTTCACGCTCGACGCGGTCGGGCTCGATGTCGACTCAGTCGCGATCGACAAACACGACGTGTCGTTCGACAACGACGATCCCGAGCTGCGGATCACACCGGGCGAGACCATCGACAAGGGCGACTCGTTCGACGTCACCGTCATATACAGCACCAAGGGCAACACCGGAACGATCTCGGCCGGGCAGACGGCAGGGTGGTTCCAAACCGACGCTGGATCGTTCGTCCTCAACGAGCCGGACGGCGCCCGCAACTGGCTGCCCAGCAACGATCATCCCAGCGACAAGGCGACGTACCACTTCACGATCCACGTCCCGAAGGGGGTCACCGCCGCCGCCAACGGGGCGTTGATCAAGCACTCATCGGTGTCCGCCGGCGAAGTGTGGGAGTGGAACCAGCCCGACCCGATGACGACCTACGTGATCCAGCTGATGACGGGTGAGCTGACCATCGTCGAGGCCGACGGACCTGATGGCCTGCCGCTGGTGAACGTGATCCAAACCGGCGACGACACGATCATGCAGCCGTTCATCGACGAGACCGCCGAGCAGATCGACTACCTCGACGATTTCTTCGGGCCGTTCCCGTTCGCCTCGTACGGCATCGCGATGACCGATGGCTACATCGGCGGGGCGATGGAGGAGGAGGGCCGCTCGTTGTTCAGCGTGGAGGACTTCCTCGGCGGCGGCCCCAACGCCGGGACGGCGCTGTTGCTCTCCCATGAGTTGACCCATCAGTGGTTCGGAGATGCCGTCAGCCCCGCGGAGTGGAAGGACATCTGGCTCAACGAGAGCTTCGCGACGTACGGCGAGTGGATGTGGATCGACCACGCCGGATACCGCTCGCTCGAGGACTCTGCCGATGGTGCACTCGACGAGCGGCAGCACAGCTCGTACGCCACGGGCGATCCCGACATTCCTGGACTGTTCGGCTTCGAGGTCTACGAGGGTGGCGCGACGATCCTGCACGCGCTGCGCGCGACCGTCGGCGACGACACCTTCTTCGAGATCCTGAGCACATGGGCCAAGGCCAACTACGGCAAGTCGCGGACCTCGGCCGATTTCATCGCGCTGAGCAGCAAGCTCGCCGGTGAGGATCTGACCGACTTCTTCGACACCTGGCTGTATTCGGTCAACCTGCCGTCGAAGTACCCGACCTGACGGCGACCGGCTGCGCGTCGGCCGGCGGGAGATGGGGATCGACCGTTGCCTCGATGCGGCGGTGCAGCTCGCCCAGAGCGTGCTCGTGGCGGGGGCTCAGCCAGCCGACCGTGTACAGGCCGGCAGCCAGGTTCTTCTGCACCATCTCACCGACGCGCACGTCCTCGTCGGCGACCTCCTCGCTGTCCTTGACGATCTCCTCGACGTCGGCGGCGTCGTCGGCGAAGAAGTACTCGAAGATCAGATCGGTCTGTGTCGGGCTGATCGGCAGCCAGCGCTCGACCGCCATGCCGCCGGGGAAGATGTCGAACGAGAAGCACGGGTAGAAGTAGCCCCAGACCCCGCTCCACGACTGGCCGTCGCGGCGGGGCGCAGTGTGGATGTTCCAGCGGTCGTCGCCCTTGCCCTCCACCTTGTACCCGAGCGCCTCGACCTCCTTGCTCATCGCCGGGTGAACGAGGGGGAGGTGGTAGCCCTCCAGGAAGTTGTCGTTGTAGACCTTCCAGTTCATCGCCATGTGGCGCACCGTGCGGCTGTGGAAGACATAGCCGTCGGTCGGGTACGCCGCGCATTCGTCGACGAAGCCGCCCAACCACTCGATGAGATCGGGCGCGGTCTGGTCGAGGCAGACGAACACGAAGCCGCGCCAGCTCTGGGCGCGGACCTTGGTGAGGCACGTTCCGGCCGGGGCCTCGCCACCGAAGTCGCGGGCGTTGATCAGGGCGCCTTCTTTGTCGAACGCCCAGCCGTGATAGCGGCAGACGAGGTTGGCCTGGTGGCCGGTGCCCTCCCACACGATGGGCCCGGCGCGGTGCGGGCACATGTTGTGAAACGCGCGGAGGCTTCCGTCTTCGGCACGCTGCACGAAGATCGGCCAGCCCGCGAGCGACTCGGCGAGGTAGTCGCCGGGACGCTGGATCTCGTGCTCGAGGCCGATCATGACCCAGGTCTTGGCGAAGATCTGATGCCTCTCGATCTCCCAGATGGCGGGATCGAGGTAATAGCGAGTCGCAAGGGTCTCGGTCAGGCTCACGGTGCGAAGTTTATCCGGGTGGTCTGGCGCGGCCCGGGCGACGATCGGATCGATGGCGAAGGCGGCGCGCGACGTGTCGTTCAGCTTCCCGCGGCGACCGACAACCCAGGAATTGTTCGTGGAGCGGCCGCGGGGATTGTCTCGAGCTGCGCGGGGAGGTGCCCATCGAGGGCGTCGGCCCAGGTGGTCGTGCGCCGCGCCGCGAGCAGCAGAGCTGCGGTCAGCAGGCCGGAGACAGCGAACGTGGGGCGCAGGCCGAAGCGATCCGATGTGTACCCCAGCATCAGCAGACCGAGGCCGTATGCCATGCCGTTGAAGCCCTGGTACCACGAGAGGATGCGGCCGCGATGCTGAGCGCTCGCGTCGCGTTGGACGACACCGCCGAACACGCTCTGCATCATCGCGATGCACGCGCCCATCACGAGGATCACGGCTGCTGCTGCGACCCAACCCGGTGCAAACTCGTGCACCGCGACCAGCACCGCCACGAGCGCCATCGCGATGGTGATGAGCGATGAGCGCCGGAAGCGCTTGACGAGGTTGGCGACGACGAGCGAGCCGATGATCGCGCCGAGGCCCTGAGCCGAGAACAGCCGGGCCGAGATGGAGGTGACCGAGGAGTCGGTGACGGCCGCCCCGCCGCGCTGCAACATCGCTCGCGTGGTCGATGGGATCAGTCCCATGAACGGGATCAGGCACAGGTGCAGCGTTGCCAATGTGGCGACCGCTGTTGCACATCCACGGCTCTGGCGCAGCGCACGCGCACCTGCGACGAGCTCGGCTCGCATCGACGACCACGCCGGCGCGCTGGGCAGGAAGCGGCGACGGCAGCCGAGGATCGCCAGCCACAGCACGGCGAAGCTGATGCCGTTGGCGGCGACGGCCCAGTGCGCGCCGAACGGCACGAGTGCGGTCGCCAGCAGTGGACCGAGCACGCGCCCGCTGTTCCAACTGGTGACGCCGAGCGCGACGGCGGACGTCAGCTCCTCGGCAGGAACGAGATCGGGGAGGATGGCCTGCAATGACGGGCCACCGAGCGCGCCGGCACTGCTCTGCAGGAGGACCAGGCCGCTCAGGGCGAGAGGGTTGCGCAGCCCGGCGGCGATCACGGAGGCGATGATCGTCGTGATGATCGTCTGCGCGCCGAGGGTCGTCAGGAACGTGCGCCGGCGGTCGAAGCGGTCGGCGAGCAGACCGCCGATCGGCGAGCACAGGCCCTGCGGTAGGAACGTCGCCGCGGCGATCATGCCGGTCGCGAGCGCGCTGCCGCTGCTGACTGCGACGAGCGAGCCGATCGCCGCCAGCTGCACCCACGTGCCGATGTCGGAGGCCGCGCCCGCGCCCCAGAACAACGAGAACGCGCGATGGCGCAGAGGTCGTAGTCCCGCAGGTAGCACGTCGTTTGACGCTACTCAGTACGACCCCCACGAACCGCGGCAATAACTGGGACACTCGTCACACGAATAGGGCCGGCTGTCGTAGCGCCGGCGGACCCGATAGTGCGGGATGGATCGAGCAGATCTGGTCGGATTCTTCACGCAGTTTTCCGTTTTCGGTCGGTTCGAAGCACTCAGTAGGGCATGGACACAACAACAGCCCACATGGCCGAAGTCGTCGCCGACGTCCAACTCGCGATCTCCATCGCCCGCGCCCGCAACAGTGCGGGATGAATCCGACCAGATCGGTCCGATTCTTCCCGCAGTATCGCGTCGTGCTGTCGCCGGGGCTGGCGTGCGAGGGATTGGGTCAGCGGCCGAGG
>Ga0075364_10001708_pt1 | contig 12071 bp, 9 predicted proteins | sample EndMetdeltDD1764_FD_71517 | JGI IMG/M metagenome (GOLD analysis project Ga0075364, IMG submission 71517) | Populus endosphere microbial communities from Tennessee, USA - Endosphere MetaG P. deltoides DD176-4 | ecosystem: Host-associated > Plants > Roots > Endosphere | place: USA: Tennessee... | reverse complement strand
GCCGGTGACTCCTTGGAGAACTTCTGCCACGCCAGGAACGCCTCGCCCAACGGCCGCTCGCCGTCGGGCATCCCGCCGTTGCCGATCACGACGCGCGCGTAGCGATCGGGCTCGGCGGCCACGAGGCGGAGACCCACGAGGCTGCCCCAGTCCTGTCCGAAGAACGTGATGTCGCGCAGATCGAGCGCGTCGAACAAGGCCGCGCGCATCCACCCGACGTGGCGGGCATAGCTGTAGTCGCTCGTCTCACCGGGCTTGTCACTGCGACCGAAGCCGACCAGATCGGGCACCACGCAGCGATGACCGGCGGCGACGAGCGACGGGATCATGAACCGGTACAGGTACGACCACGTCGGCTCGCCATGCATGAGCAGCACCGGCGCGGCGTCGGCCGGGCCCTCGTCGAGGTAGTGGACGCGCAGGCGGGTGTCGTCAACACGATCAACACCGCCGTCGACACCGCCGTCAACACCGCTGTCGATCTCCACGTACTTCGGCTCGAACGGGAAGTCGGGCAGGTCCGCAAAGCGGTCCTCTGGCGTGCGCAGCACTCGCATCACACCATCTCAGCACGTTTGGGCGCCGTTTGTGTCACCGAGGCTGACAATTGTCTCTGCAGGGCGACTCAGCCCCCACCGCCGGACCTCGGCATTACCAAGCAGGTAATCGCTTCGGTTCCCGAACGGGCGCACAGTGGTCTCCATCAACACCGACAACAACCGACAACAACCCCCAGAAACAAGGAGCCACTGACATGACCGATACAGCCACCACCATGACCGCCGCCATCGACACCTACCTCGAGGCCTACGGCGAGCCCGACGGCCAGCGCCGCGTCGCCCTGATCGAGCAGGTCTTCGCCGCCGAGGGCCACGTCTTCGATCCCCCGATCGACGGAGCGGGTCACGCCGGCATCAACGAGATGTTCGCCGCCGTGCAGAGCCAGTTCGCCGGCCACACCTTCCGCCGCACGACCGGCGTCGACAGCCATCACGGCATCGCCCGCTACGGCTGGGAGATGGTCGCCGCCGACGGCTCGGTGACGCTGGCCGGGATGGACGTCGCCGTCGTCAACGACGCCGGCAAGTTGACCCGGGTGGCCGGCTTCTTCGGCGATCTGCCCGCCCTCGATGCCTGAGCGCCACCATCGGCCTTCGGCCCGCCAGAGCGCATACGCTCGAACGATGACATCGACCGGTGCCGGCCCCCTGCTCAAGGAGTGGAGGGGCCGGCGGCGGCGCAGCCAGCTGGATCTGGCGGTGGAGGTCGGGGTGTCGACCAAGCACCTCAGCTTCGTCGAGACCGGGCGGGCCAAGCCCAGCCGCGAGCTCCTGCTGACCCTGGCGCGTCACCTCGACGTGCCCCTGCGCGACCGCAACTCGCTGCTGCTCGCGGCGGGCTACGCACCGCGCTACCACGAGACCTCGATCGACGATCCGGTGTCGGCGCACGTCCGCGCCTCGCTCGAGCGACTGCTCTCGACGCACGATCCGTATCCGGGCGTCGTCCTCGATCGGCAGTGGAACGTCGTGCTCGCCAACCAGGCCGCATCGAACCTCCTCGCCGGAGTATCGGCCGAGCTGTTGACGCCGCGCGTGAACGTCTTCCGCGTCAGCCTGCACCCGCAGGGACTCGGGGCGATCACGATCAACTTCGCCGAGTGGGCCGACTACATGCTCGGCCAGTTGCGGCGCGTCGTGATGATGAGCAACGACCCGGAGCTGGCCGAGATCGAACAGGAGATCCTGGCCTACCCCAACGTCGTCGAGCATCTCGCCAGCGCGCAGCCGACCGCCGGTGACGAACCTCCCTTGCTCGTGCCATGCCGGCTGAACATGGGCGGGGTCGAGTTGTCGCTGTTCACCACGCTCACGACGTTCGGCACGCCACGCGACATCACGCTCGATGAGCTGGCCGTCGAGCTGTTCTTCCCAGCCGACGATGTAACGGAAGCGATCCTGCGCAGCACAGTGACGAAGCCGGCCTGAACCTGGGCACACCGCCTAGTGTGCGCTGACGGCTTACGGCGACCATGCCGATCGAGATGCGGAGCGCAATGAGAACTTTCGTCAGAAGATGTGCAGTCGCAGCGCTTGCTGCTGGATCGTTGTGCACGATCGCACCGGCCGTCGCGGCCCACGCAACCGATGTGGCCACGTTCCATGGACTGACCCCGGCACGACTGATGGATACACGCTCCGGCGCCTCCACGATCGACGGCGCCTTCAGCGGACTCGGTCCGATCGCACTCGGAGCGACGCGGAACGTCAGCGTCGTCGGACGCGGTGGCGTGCCGGCGACCGGGGTCGGCGCTGTCGCGCTCAACGTGACCGTCACCAACCCCACCGGTACCGGCTATCTCACCGTCTTCCCGACCGGCCAACCTCAACCGACCGCATCGAACCTGAACTTCACGCCCGGCCAGACGATCCCGAACATGGCGCTCGTCGCCGTTGGCGCCGGCGGCCAGGTCTCGATCTTCAACTCCAGCGGCAACTCCGACGTCATCGTCGACGTGCTCGGCTGGTTCCCGACCGGTGCTGCCTTCACCGGCGTCAACCCCGCACGCCTGCTCGAGACCCGACTCGGATTCTCCACGATCGACGGAATCTCGGCCGGAGCGGGCCCTGTCATCGCCAACGGGTCGACACAATTCGTCGCGTCTGGACGTGGCTCGGTGCCGTCGTCCGGCGTCGGAGCGGTGGCGCTGAACGTGACGGTCACCAATCCCAGCCTCGCCGGCTATCTCACGGTGTTCCCAACAGGCTCGCCGCGTCCCACAGCGTCGAACCTCAACTTCGTCACGGGACTCACGATCCCCAACATGGTCATCGTTCCCCTCGGGACCGACGGCAGGGTGTCGATCTTCAACGGCAGCGGCGGAAACGTCGACGTCATCGTCGATGTGCTCGGTTGGTTCCCGACCGGTAGCGCGTTCACGGGCCTCACGCCGGCGCGCGTGCTCGACACGCGCATCGGCCAGCCCACTGTCGACGGCCTCTTCAGCGGCTTCGGCAAGCTCTTCGGTGATGCCACGATGAACGTTCGGGTCACCGGCCGCGGCGGCGTACCGGCGACAGGTGTGGGGGCGGTTGCGCTCAACGTCACCGTCACCAACCCGACCTCGAACGGCTACCTCACGGTGTACCCGTCGGGCAACAGCCATCCCACGGCGTCGAACCTCAACTTCGTTCCCTACCAGACGATCCCCAACATGGTCATCGTCCCGGTCGGCAACAACGGCCAGATCGCGATCTACAACTCGGGCGGTGACTCCGACATCATCGTCGACGTCCTGGGTTGGTTCCCGAACCCGACCGAGCCGCCGACTGCGGTCGGCAACGCGTTGACCCTGCGCTCAGACGGCCTCGGCGCCAACAACTTCGGCGCGCAGCCGTCGGTCGTCATCTCCGCGGTGAGCGCCCTGTACGGTCCACCCACGATCAACCGGGACATCACGTTCACATACGATCCGGCCAGCATGGTGTACGAGTCGTCCGAAGGCGAGTTGTTCGCCTTCCCGTTCGGCAAGAACGTGTGCTGGCACGAAAACCTGTGCATCGATTTCGGCGGCGTGTCCACCGCGGCGCTCGGGCTCACCGGCTACAGCTACTACAGCGACTTCCAGGCCCTGCTGTTCGACAGCAACGGTCTCGGCATGTCGTCACGCGCCGCCGACTGGCCCGGCACGTACTCGTACCAGGCGGCCGGGTGCTACGCGTACAGCACCGGCACGACAGCGACCGGGATCCTCGTCAGCCTGATCTCCCGTGGCGCCCCGTTCGGCCCGACGCTTCCGGCTCCGGGCGACGTGTACATCACTGGGTTCTACGCCGGCTACCACATCTACTCCGCAGAAGGGGAGGATTGCTGACATGCGAACACTTCTCGGCAAGCTCGCAATCACCGCGGTCGCCGTGGCGTCCGTCGGAATCACTGGCGCCTCCGGCGCCGCGCACGCGGTCGACGTGGCGACGTTCCATGGCCTCGCTCCCGCGCGACTGGTGGACACCCGCGGCGGACAGCCCACGATCGACGGACTGTTCTCCGGCCTCGGCCCGGTCGGCAATGACGCGAGCGTCAACGTGACCGTCGCCGGTCGCGGTGGCGTGCCGGCGACGGGGGCGGGGTCCGTGGCCCTCAACGTCACCGTCACGGCACCGACGGGTAACGGCTACCTGACGGTCTTCCCCGCCGGCGCAACGCGGCCGACGGCGTCGAACCTCAACTTCACCACCGGCAAGACCGTGCCCAACATGGTCGTGGTCGCCGTCGGCAGCGCCGGGCAGGTGTCGATCTACAACTCGTCGGGCAGCTCGCACGTCATCGTCGACGTGCTCGGCTGGTTCCCGGCGGTCGGTGCCTTCACGGGGGTCGTCCCCGGGCGCCTCCTCGACAGCCGAACGGGCTTCCCGACGGTCGACGGGCAGTTCTCCGGCACCGGCGCGCTCAACGCGAACGGCGAGCAGCTGCTCGTCGCCGCCGGCCGCGGCGGTGTTCCTTCGGCGGGTGTCGGCGCCGTGGCCCTCAACGTCACCGTCACCAGCCCGGTCACCAACGGGTACCTGACCGTGTACCCGACCGGCGCGACACGTCCCACCGCGTCGAACCTCAACTTCGTCTCGGGCCAGACGGTGCCCAACATGGTGATCGTGCCGCTGGGCTCGGGCGGCCAGGTGTCGGTGTTCAACGGCAGCGGCGGCTCGCTCCATCTGATCGTCGACGTGCTCGGCTGGTTCCCCTCTGGCAGCACGTTCACGGGGCTCACGCCGACTCGCCTCGCCGACACGCGCATCGGCTCACCGACCATCGACGGCAAGTACAGCGGGTACCGGGCGATCACCAACCAGGGCCCGTTCAGCCTCGACCCCACCGTGTTCAACGTGATCGTCGCCGGGCGCGGCGGTGTTCCCGCAACCGATGTCGGTGCCGTCGCGTTGAACGTCACGGTCACCAGCCCAACGGCAGCCGGCTTCCTCACCGTCTATCCGGCCGGAACGCATCGGCCGACCGCGTCGAACCTCAACTTCACACCGTTCCAGACCGTGCCCAACATGGTGATCGTCCCGCTCGGCAACAATGGCCAGATCTCGATCTACAACTCGGCCGGCTCCGCAGACGTGATCGTCGACGTGCTCGGCTGGTTCCCCGCCTCGACCAGTCCGCCCACGCCGTACGGCAACAACCTCACCCTCGCCCATGCCGCGCTCGGCTCGCTCCCGTTCGGGTCGAGCCCGACCTCGGTGATCGCCCTCGCCCAGACCGTGTTCGGCGCGCCGACCGCTGACGAGAGCGAGGATTTCCCGACGTTCAGCCCCGGCTCGAACATGTACTACAACGACGCCAGCGGTGACTCGTTCGCCTTCCAGTCCGGCCGCGAGGTCTGCTTCGGCGGTCAGTCCCGGCCCTTCTGCGTCTCCTTCGGGGGCGCCAACGCCGGCGTGTTGACCTTCGTCGGATGGACGTACTACGGCGACCCAGAGGGCCTGCTGTTCGACAGCAACGCCGTCGGCTTCGGATCGCGGGCCGCCGACTTCCCCGGCGCGATCTCGTACGACCCGGGTGGCTGCATCAACCAGGGTGTCGGCAACACGTCGTCGGGCATCCGCTTGTTCCTGTTCTCCCGCGGATCGGACTTCGCCACGTTCATCAACGACACGTACATCCCACTGCTGCCCGCAGCCGCCGATGTGTACGTCGCGGGCATGAACTCGGGCGACTACATCATCGCCGAAGGCGACTGCTGAGACCGGGGCGAGAGTCGTCAGGCTGCGGCGCGGGTGCGCCGTAGCAGCGGATCGGCGACGCGCAGGACGGTGTCGGCGAGGCGCATGACGCGCCCCGCCGCACCCGGCGTCTCGCCGTCGATCAAGTTGCCCATCACCGACAACGTGACGTTGGCGGCCGCCTGCGTGCCGACCGCGACGCGCAGGCCACTGCGCAGCAGTAGTGGGTGGCCGATGATGAAGCTGAACCGGCGGCCGGTGCGCAGGAACGAGTCGAATCTTTCGCCGACGACGCGGTCGTACACGTCGGGCGCGGTGACCGGGTTGGCGATGCAGAGGTCGGCCGCGAGGACGCCGCTCTCCAGGCCGTAGTCGATGCCCTCGCCGTTCATCGGGTTGATGAAGCCGGCGGCGTCGCCGATCGCCAACCAGCCGGGGCCGTGCCGGCGGACGCTGCTCATCGGGAGGCGCCAGGCGCGGGGCTTTTCGAGATACGGGCCGAGGCTCCAGCTGTCGCGCACGATGGCCGCATACTGGTCGAGCAGCGTGTTGAGGTTGAGCGCCTTGAACCCGCGCATCGTGCTCAACGCGCCGACGCCGATGTTCACCGTTCCGTCGCCGGCCGGGAACATCCAGCCGTAACCGGGCACCGGAACGCCGTGTTCGTCTCGGAGCGACAGGCACGCCTCGAGATGTCGTTCGGCGTGGCGGGGTGTTTCGGCATAGGCGCGGATGGCGAGGCCGAACGTCTCGTCCGGATCGCGCTCAGCGCCGAGCAGCTTCGCCGCCGCGCCCTGGGCACCGGCAGCGAGAACGGTGAGCGGCGCACGAACCGTCTCGCCGGCACACGACGCGCCGACGACACGACCGTCCTCGAGAAGGGGCAGGGCCTCGCTGTCGAAGCGAACCTCGGCCCCTTCTTTGATCGCGATGTCGATGAGGTACGTGTCGAACCTGCGCCGCGGCCACACCGCGCCGTAGTTGGGAAACCGATCGGTCGTCGGCCAGGCCAGTTCGCGCGCGGTCTTGCCCGCGATCATGCGCAGACCGTCGATGCGATGGGCGTCGTCGATCCCGATGTCGAGATCCTGCAGCGCGGCGACAGCCCGTGGGGTGAGGCCGTCGCCGCACACCTTGTCGCGACCGTGCGGTCCCTTCTCGAACACCGTGACCGTGGCGCCGGCGCGGGCGGCGCGGATTGCAGCCGCGGCACCGGCCGGCCCGCCGCCGATCACGACCATGTCCCGTTGGCTCGCGCGTTGACTCACTGCGTCAGCCTGCCAGTTCGCGGCGACGATCCCTCCCATCGATCGCGCTCGAACGCTGTGAGCTGTGCCACGTTCAACCGGGCGACGTTCAACGGGGCGAGACCCCATGATCCTCGAACGAGTAGCCGACCCAGCGCCCGACGGCGACGGCGACACCGATCGCGGCGAGCTCGGTCAGCACTCGCCGATCGAGCCGCCAGCGCCCGATCGACTGCCCGCTCAGGCCCGGGATCGCGGCCAGCTCCAACACCGCGACGACCGTGATGATCACGGGCGCCTTGTCGTGGGCGACGAGGGCGGACCACACCCAACCACCGCCGAAGCCGAGCAGGAGCCCGAACACGAGCTTGCCCCAGCGGCGGCTCAAGGCCTCCCCGATGCCTTGGAAGAACAGTTCGCCGACCACCTGGACGACGAGCTCGATCAAGAATTCCACGGGTCAGATCGTGGCAGAGCGGGCCTCGGTCGCGTACCACTCGCGGAGGCGGGCCAGGCCTTCGTCGATCGTGACCGTGGGTGTCCAGCCGAGGTCGTCGCGAGCCGGGCGCGGGTCGAACCAGTGCGCCGTGCCCAGCTGCTCGGCGAGGAAGCGGGTCAGCGGTGGCTCGGTGTCGGCACCGCGAAGGCGCCAGACGCGCTCCACCGCCGAGCCGGCGAGCAGAGCGATGCGCCGCGGGACGGTGCGGGGTTCGATGTCGACACCAGCCGCGGCGCAGATGCCGAGCACCAGCTCGCGGATCGGGCGGGGCTCGCCGTTGGCGATCACGTACGCGCGCCCGTTGCACACCGCGCCGGGATGGGCCGCGTCGAGCGCGGCCACCAACGCCCCGGCGGCACAATCGATGTACGTCGTGTCGATCAGTGCCGCGCCATCGCCGACGAGCGCGAGGCGGCCGGCGCGGGCGCGCTCGACGATGCGCCCGACGAGCTGAGTGTCTTCCGGCCCCCACACGAGGTGCGGCCGGATCGCGACGACCGCGACGGCCGGCGACGCCGCGGCACGAGCCAGGTTCTCGGCGATCGCCTTCGACTCCGGGTACCACGCACCGCTGCGACCGGTGATCGGCGCGTCGGCCCCGCCGCCCACGATGGCGTCGCCTGCGTGGGCCACCGACGGCGTCGAGACGTGCACGATCCGGCCGACTTCGTTGCGCCGGGCCGCGGCGATGACGTTGGCGGTGCCGTCGACGTTGATCGACCGGTACTCCTCCCACGACCCGACGACGCCGACCTTGGCCGCGGCGTGGATGATCGCATCGCAACCGACCGCGGCCAGGGCAACGGCTTCGTCGTCGCGCACGTCGCCGAGCACCTGCTCGGCATCGATCGTCGCCGCACGGCGTTGGAAGCAGACGACGTGATCACCGCGCGCCAGCAACGCTTCTGCTGTGCGCCGCGCGAGCAGGCTGCCTGCGCCGGTCACGAGCACCTTCATCAGCTCACCATGATGGCTTGGCCCGCCGCCCGGCGAGGACATCCTCCGCCCAGCGCGCGACCGCGGTGCGGTCGATCTTGGTGTTGTGGCGGATGTCGACGGGCAGATCGCCGACGGTGAGCACGGCTGCGACCGGGTGACGCACCGCATCGCGCACCCGGGCCACGACGGCGTCGGCCGCGATGCCGTCGGCGCGGCCCGGGTTCTCGACGACGACGACGAGCTGCTGGCAGCCCGCCGGACCGATGCCGACGGCTGCTGCGCGCTGGACGCCATCGAGGCGTTCCACCGCGACCTCGACCGGTACGGGTGTGATCGGGCCCGGATCGGCGTCGATCACGTGCACGGTGCGGCCCTCGACCCACAGCCGACCGGCATCGTCGAGGTGGCCGACGTCGCCGGAGCGATGCCATGTGCGGCCCTCCTGGTCGCGCGGGCGGGCATCGTGTTGGATCCGCCACAGCTGGTCGTAGCCCTCCGACACCCACGGCGCGCGCACGAGTATCTCGCCGGTCAGCTCCACCGGCACGGCGGCGACAGGATGATCGGCATCGAAGCCGAGCGGCGCGATGAGCACCTCGACGCCGCCAACCGGCAGACCGACGCACACACCACCGGCGCCGACGTTGCCGCGGCGGGCGGCCTCGATGTCGGCCAGCTCGATGTCGGCCACCGGCAGGCATTCGGTCATCCCGTAGGGCGTGTGCAGCTCGGCCCCCGGGCACAGCTCGGCGGTCGCGCGCAACGTCGCGATCGGGACGGGTGCGCCGGCGGAGAGAACGAGCCGGACCCGGGCCAGCCGCTTGTCGCCGTCGACCGGTGCGGTGATGTCGACGTTGGCCAGCGCCGCCGGCGACGCGAACACGATCGTGGCGTCGATCGACTCGACTGCGGCGCCGAGCGCGGCACACGTCAGCGACCCCGGCGCGGTCACATCGACGTCGGGGATCGTGGAGGTGATGCCCAACGCCGGGCCGTAGAGCGCGAACGGCGCGAACGCGGCGACGAGACGGTCGTCAGCGCTGATGCGGTACAGCGCGGCGAGCGCATCGCGCTGGCTGGCCATCTGACCGTGCACGTAGCGCACGCCCTTGGCGGGCCCCGTTGCCCCCGACGTGTACAGCACGGCCGCCGGTGCCTCGGCGCCCGGCTCGGGTGGGGATGGCGCCTCCAACCCAACCAATTCGTCCAAGGTCGCGAGTGAGCCCACCCTGTTGCGGCGCGCGACCGCGAATCGGCCCGCACGAGGAGCCCACCGCAAGACCCGGGCAGCGGTGAGCGCCTTCGGCGTGCCGATCACCCAGCGCACGTGTGCTCCGCGCACCGCACGGCCGAGGCCACCCAGGCCGAGACCGCGGTCGGCGATCACGGTCACCGCACCGGCGCGCCAGCATCCGTACACGGTTGCGAGCAGATCGACGCCGGGCTCGACGAGCACCGCGATGCGGTCGCCGGGGGACACGCCCTTGGCGGCGAGCCCGGCGGCGATGCCCATCACACGCCGGTGCAGCTCGGCGAACGATGTCGACCGGCCGGTCGCACCGTCGACGTACGCCACCATCGGGTCGCTGGCCCGAGCGGCCAACGCGAACCAGATCGGCGCCGCAACGGTTGGCGCTGTCGGCGCGGTCGGCAACGCCTCGGTCTCGCGCCTCGTGACGACACGTTCCGTCAGCCAACCATCGACGACACCGGCGACGTCGGCCTCCTCCACGACGAGGTGGCCGGCACGCCCGAAGCGGTGGAGGTCGGCGTGGGGCATCCGCGTGGCGAGATCGGCAGCGAAGTCGTCGTTGAACACCGGGTCGGCCGATCCCCAGGCGAGCAGCACCGGCATCGTGAGCGCGCGCACGCCATCGGCGACGGCAGCGATCGCCTCCGCCGACGGATCGTCGTCCTTGAACGGCACGTCGGCGACGAAGTCGGCGATCGCGGCCCGGTCGGTCACCCGTCGATACGGCGCGCGGTACGCCTCGCGGGCGACCTTGCCGACGCGACGACGAGACAGCGCCAGCGTTCCGTTGACGAACGCGCTCGTGCGGCGGCAGACGATGCCCGTCACCGGCCGGCTGGCCGCGAGGCGGATCAGGCCGGGCGCGCGCCGCCCGGCGGGCACGGCGACACCTGTGTTGCACAGCACGATTCCGCTGACGCGCTCACGGTTGCGCAGCACCCAACCCAGGGCGATCGCTCCGCCCCAGTCGTGGGCGGCGACGATCACCGGGCCGGGCACCCCGAGCGCATCGATCACGGTGCCGAGATCGTCGACCCGTTGCGCAAACCGGCGCCGCTCGGTGCGATCGGAATAGCCCATCCCCAACTGATCGACGGCGATGACCCGGTAGCGGTCGCCGAACCGATGCAGGAAGCTGCGCCAGTAGAACGACCACGTCGGGTTGCCGTGCACGCAGACGATCGTCGCGATCGGTACGGCCGCCGGCGGCGGGCCCGTGTCGAGCACATGCCATGTGTGCGCCTCGCCGTCGGAGCCGACGACATCGAGCGACCGCGACCACGCGGGATCGACACCCCATCGGTCGAACTGCTCGGCGCTGGGCAACGCCGGGCGAGCGCGCTCGGCTCGAGTCACCAGACCAGTTCGGTGAAGCTCGTGTTCAGGCCAGACCCGATGCCCATGCACAGCACGCGCTCGCCGACGCCGAGCTCTTCGGCGACGTTCGCCAACGTGATCGGGATCGCGGCCGGGCCGACGTTGCCGTACTTCGGGTAGGTCAGCGGAACGCGCTTGGGTTCGATGTCGAGCAGCTCGCACAACAGGCGGGTGTGCACCGAGCTGATCTGGTGGATGACGTAGCGGTCCATGCCCTCGTGCCAGTCGTGGTCGAGCTTGGCTTCGTTCCAGCACGCCTCGCCGAGCTCGAGGCCCGCCTGCAACAGCGCCGCTGTATCGGTCGTCATCTTCTCCAGATCGCCGACGCACAGCTTGTTGTGCTGCGTGGCCGCGCGGGCGACACCACCGACGACGCGGTGCGCGTCGGGATGATCGTCGAGGCTGCCGAGCACCATCGCCGCCGCGCCGGAGCCGAGCGTGAGCGAGGCGAACTCGTCGAACACATCGCCGGCCGTGGCGGTCGGCGACTGCAGTCGCTTGATCGTCGCCAGCTGCGTCGAGCGGCTGCCTTCGCCGTCGACGATCAGCGCGTAGCGGATGTCGCCGGCGTCGATCGCCCGCGCGGCGAGGTGCATCGCGTTGACGAAGCCGAGGCAGGCGTTGCCGAGATCGAAGTTGGTGCACGCTGTCGGGAGGCCGAGCGCATCGTGCACAGCGCATGCGACCGACGGTTCGAGGTGGTGCTTGCACACCGACGTCGAGATCAGCAGGCCGATGTGCTCCTGGTCGATGCCGGCCGCTTCGATCGCCTTGCGACCGGCCATCGCCGCTGCGTGGTCGAAGGTGACGTCCTCCGGCCACCAGCGCCGCTCGTTGATGCCCGCCAGCTCAGCGAGCAAGCCGGGGCGCACGCCGGTGCGCTCGTAGGTGTCGGCCAGCTGCTCGTCGATCCAGGCGGAGGTGACGACCTCCGGCGGCTCGACGGCCTCGACAGAAATCACGCCGGCGCGCCGGTGGCTGAAACTCGCATTCCCACTCATGGGGCGCTCCGATCTTGGATGACGTCTCCC
>Ga0075364_10001707_pt1 | contig 12073 bp, 12 predicted proteins | sample EndMetdeltDD1764_FD_71517 | JGI IMG/M metagenome (GOLD analysis project Ga0075364, IMG submission 71517) | Populus endosphere microbial communities from Tennessee, USA - Endosphere MetaG P. deltoides DD176-4 | ecosystem: Host-associated > Plants > Roots > Endosphere | place: USA: Tennessee... | reverse complement strand
GATCCATTCGATGCGCAGCGACAGCGGCCCGCGCGGCACGCGCTCCAGCAGCACGGCGCCGGCGCCGTGCTGCTGGAGCGCGTGCCGCGCGGGCCGCTGTCGCTGCGCATCGAATGGATCGACCTGTCGTCGGCAGCGCACGAGCTGCCGGTGTGCATGTACTCGGGCGCCGACCGGAACGCCGAGGGCGGCCTCGACGGCTGGGCGCGCACGCAGCCGCAGGATTGGCACCGCGACTCGACCTTCGCGATCAAGCAGGACGTGCGCCTGCTCAACGAGAACATCGTGCGCGCCACGCTGGGCGAGCCGCTCGCGGCCATCGTCGAGCGGCGCGGCCTGAAGGCGGCCGACATCGACTGGTTCCTGCCGCACCTGTCGTCGAACTATTTCGTCGAACCCGTGGCCCGCTGCCTCGAAGCCATGGACTTCGCAATCCCGCGCGAGCGCTGGTTCAGCAACCTGGCGCGCAAGGGCAATACCGGGGCGGCATCGCCTTACATCATGCTCGACGAGCTGTTCCGTTCCGGGCGCATCAAGCCCGGCCACAAGCTCTTGATGTTCGTGCCCGAAAGCGGCCGTTTTTCCAGCGGCTTCATCTATATGGAGGCTGTGTAGCCATGGACCTCGACGCCGTTCCGCAAGAAGGCAATGCCACCCTCGGCGGTCATGCCAAGCTCATGTACGCGCGCGATGCGCAGGGCCGTGTCGTCACCACCACCTCGCGCGGCTGGGAGGCGGAAGAAATCGTCACCAGCCATGCGGTCGACGTGCTCGTCGTGCAGGCGCAGGCGGCCAAGGAGCGCGTGGCCCAGGGGCTCGCGTCGCCGCTCGAATACTGGATGTACGAACGCCGCATGGACGTGGCGCTGCTCTCGCAGACCAGCGGCTTCTGGCAATGGCGCGTGCGGCGCCACTTGAGGCCCAAGCACTTCGCAGCGCTGTCGCAAAAGCACATGGCGCGCTATTCGGAGGCGCTGGGCCTGCCCGTTTCCACCTTGCAAGGCCTGCCGTGAACTTCGAACATCAACAAGCAGCGCATTGCGAAAGCGGCGTCATCTCGAACCTGATGCGCCACCATGGCGCGCCCATGACCGAGAGCATGGCGCTCGGCCTGTCGTCGGCGCTGTCGTTCGCCTACCTGCCGTTCATCAAGCTCTCGGGCCTGCCGCTCATCTCGTACCGCATGCCGCCCAAGGCCATCATCAAGGGCCTGCTGGCGCCCATGGCCGCGCGCTTCCGCTTCGAGACCTTTCGCAGCCCCGAGGCCGGTGCCCAGCGGCTCGACGCCCTGCTGGCCGGCGGGCAGATCGTGGGGCTGCAGACTTCGGTCTACTGGCTGCCTTACTTTCCACCCAACATGCGCTTTCACTTCAATGCGCACAACCTGCTGGTCTACGGCAAGGACGGCGACGACTACCTGATCAGCGACCCGGTGTTCGAAGAGCCGGTGCGCTGCGCCAGCGCCGACCTTTCGCGTGCGCGCTTCGCCAAGGGCGTGCTCGCGCCCAAGGGCCTCATGTATTACCCGCAGGCCATCGAGCGCAAGACGGTCGACGCGGCATCGGTGACAAAGGCCATCCGCAAGACCGTCCGAAACATGCTCGCGCCGGTTCCCATCGTCGGCGTGCGTGGCATGCGCACGCTGGCCAAGCGCATGCAGAAGCTGTCGCCAACCGACCCACGCAGCGTCGATTTCATCGGCCACGTGGTGCGCATGCAGGAAGAAATCGGCACGGGCGGGGCGGGTTTCCGTTTCATCTATGCGGGCTTCCTGCAGGAGGCGGCGCAGTTGCTCGACAAGCCGCAGTTGCAGCAGATGTCCGAACGGCTCATCGCCATCGGCGACGGCTGGCGCGCCTTCGCGCTCAAGGCAGCGCGCATGGTGAAGGGGCGCGAGCCGGTCGATCCGGTGACGCTGGCTGACAAGCTGCGTGAACAGGCGCAGCAGGAGGAGACATTCTTTCGTGACCTCAAGGCTGTTGTTGCCTGAGATGAAGCCTTGTCCTGCTGTGTGTCACCCTGTCTTTGACGCGCGCTGTTCAGGGCGCGTGCACAGGCCACCGGGTACTCCCCTCCGCGAATGTCCCCCGTCGGCGGGATCACGCCCTGAACAAGAGCGCGGGCGCCTTGAACAACAGCGCCCTGACCGTGCGACCGCCCGATGCTCGAACTGAAGACCCTCAGCTACCGCTATCCGCACGCCGAGCGGCCCGCGTTGGCCGACGTCTCGCTCGCGATTCCGCGCGGTTGCGTGATGGGCCTGCTCGGCCCCAACGGCGCAGGCAAGACCACGCTGATCTCTCACCTCTCGGGCGCGCTGGCCGTGCAGTCGGGCGAGATCCTCATCGACGGCCAAGCGCTCCAGCAGGTTCGCGCCAAGGCGCCCACGCGCATCGCGGTGGCGCCGCAGGACCAGGCTTTCTATCCCATGCTCACGGTGGCCGAGAACCTTGCATGCTTCGCGGCTGCGGGCGGTCTCGCCGGTGCGCGCAAGAAGGCGCGCATCGAAGCCTGCACGCAGTTTGCCCAGCTCGAACAGTTCGCGGGCGTGCGCGCCGAGCGCCTCTCGGGCGGACTGAAACGCCGGCTCAACCTGGCGATCGCCTTGCTGCCCGAACCCGAGCTGATGCTGTTCGACGAGCCCACGGTGGGCGTCGATCCGCAATCGCGCGCGTTCATCCTCGACGCCATCAAGAGCCTGGCGCAACAGGGCGCGGCAGTGATCTATGCCTCGCACTACATGGAAGAGATCGAAGCCATCGCCGACCGCGTCGCCATCCTCGACCATGGCCGCGTGCTGCGCGAAGGCTCGCTCGAAGAGCTGCTGTCGAAGAGTGGGATGCTGCTCACGCTGGCGGCCGACGGGCTGGACGAACAGAAGCTCTCGCGCTTCGGCACCGTGGAGACGGGTGGCGTGCATTGGCGCGTTCACCTCAACGAGGGCACTGGCCCCGGTCCCGTGCTGCAGGCCCTGGAAGCCGAAGGCATCGAGGTGCGCCACGCCGAGTTCGGCCGCCACGACCTCGAGCAGCTTTTCATGGCGCTCACCCATCGTTCCCTGCGCGACTGAACGCCATGCTGCTTGCGCTCATCAAGAAAGAACTGCTCGCACTCGTGCGCGACATGCACGGGCTGGCGGCGCTGTTCTTCATGCCGATGGTCTTCATCGTGCTGATGTCGCTCACGCTCAAAGACATCTATCGCCCGCCGCTGGCCGAATTGAGCTACGCCGTGGACGTGCGCGACACCGGGACGCCGGCCCAATGGTTGCAGCAGATCTGGCAGCGCAGCCATGGCGCACCCCGCGCGCTCGACGCCGACTGGCAGGCGCAGCTGCGCAGCGGCGCGCTCAAGTACGTCATCGTGCTGGAGCCCGGCCTCTCGGCGGAACTGGAGTCGGCCGCGCTCTCGACCAAGGCCCACATCCGTCTGCTGACCGAGCCGGGCATCGACGCCAACCTGTTCAACGCCCTGCGCGCCGAACTGGTCGGTGCGTCCGGCGAGCTGAAGGCGCGCCTCGCGCTGGCGGTGCCCGGCACGTCCGGCCCGCCGCCGGGTGCCTCGATCCAGGCGCTGGTGAATGCCGAGCGTTATTCCACCGCCGGGCCGCGGCCCACCTCGGTGCAGCAGAACGTGCCGGCGTGGCTGGTGTTCGGCATGTTCTTCGTGGTGGCCTCGCTCTCCAGCCTGTTCGTGCAGGAGCGCAGCTCGGGCGCGCTGGGCCGCCTGCGCAGCCTGGGTGTGTCGCGCTTCATGCTGCTGATGTCAAAGGCGCTGCCTTACCTCGGCGTCAACGCGCTGCAGGCCGTGCTGATGCTGGCTGCCGGCATCTGGCTGATGCCGCTCATCGGTGGCGATGCGCTCTCGCTCGCGGGTATCCATTGGGACGCGCTGGTGCTGGCGCTGGCCGCGGTGAGCCTGGCCGCAGTCAGCCTGTCGCTGGCCCTGGCATGCCTGGTGCGCAGCCATGCGCAGGCTGCGACCATCGGGCCGATGGTCAATGTGCTGATGGCGGCCGCCGGCGGCATCATGGTGCCGAAGTTCGTCATGCCGGGTTTCATGCAGCGGCTGGTCGAAATCTCCCCGATGAACTGGGGACTGGAAGCGCTGCTCACCGTGCTGTTGCGCGGCGGTGGCGTGGCCGACACCTTGCCGCAGGTCGGCCGGCTCGTGGTGTTCGCGGCCGCCATGTTCCTGCTTGCCGTCTTTCTGTTTCGCAGGCCCGCATCGTGACCGACTCCGTATCCGCTGAATTCATTGCCAGACTGAAGGCCATGGTGCTCGAGGCCGTCGAAAAAGAGGCGCCGCCGGGTGGCCTTGGCGACGACGAACCGCTGTTCGGGCCCGAAGCCCGGCTCGATCTCGACTCGCTCGACGCCCTGCAGGTGTCGATGACGATCCAGCAGCACTTTGGCCTGCGCATGCCCGACAGCAAGGAAACGCGGCGCGCGCTCACGTCCATTGCGCACCTGGCCGACCACCTGGTGCAAGCGGGCAAGGCATGAGCCGCCGCCCGGCCGCTCCGAAGGGGGCTCGCACCGCAGTGCGAAGCACGAAGGTCATTCAATGAGCATCGAGGGCGTGTATGTTGCCGGCATGGGTCTGGCCTGTGCGCTGGGCAACGATCTCGCGTCCTCCCTGACAGCACTTGCGCGCGGCGGCGTGCAGCCCAGTCCGGTTGCCGTCTCCGAAGGCTTCCGCTGGCCTGTGTTCATGCTGCCCACGCAGGATGGCAGCTGGGCCGAGCGCTTGGCGCGCACCGTGCGCAGCGTCGCGGCGCAGGCAGGCGAGGGCGCAGGCGGACGTTCCAGCCCGCTCTTCGTGGCATCGTCTTCGCTGGACATTGGCAACATGGAGCACGAGGTGCAAGACCTCCGCCTGGGCGGCGACCTGCAGGACTTTGCAGGCCTCGTGGCCGGTGCGCTCGGCTGGCAGGGGCCGGTTTTCACCATCTCCACGGCCTGCACCTCGGCGCTCAATGCCGTGCTTGCGGCCTGCGACTTCATTCACAGCGGGGAAGTCGACGAGGCACTGGTCATCGGGGCCGAACTCGGCAATCGCTTCACCGTGGCCGGCTTCGGCGCCATGCAACTGCTCTCGCCCGACAGCGCACGGCCCTTCGGCGCCGGCCGCAACGGGCTGGTGCTCGGCGAGGCGGTGGCCGCATTGCGCCTCGGCTCGCGCGCGGCGCGCTGGCGCATTGCCGGTGGATCCAACGTGGTCGATGGCCGCAACCCCTCGGGCACCGAAGCCAGTGCGTTGATTGCCATGTGCCACGGGGCCCTGTCGCAGAGCGGGCTGAGTCCGCGGGATATCGACCTGGTCAAGGTGCAGGCTGCGGGCAGCCCGGTCAACGATGCGATCGAGGCGCAGGCGCTGAAGCAGGTCTTCGACACGCTGCCGCCGCTGGTGTCGCTCAAGTCGCTGCTTGGCCATACGCTGGGCGCATCGGGTGCCGCCGAACTGGCGTTGCTCGTCGCCTGCATCGAAGCCGGGGCATGGCCTTCGACCGGCTACGCGATCGACGGCGAACTCGGCATCGCATTGAGTTCGCAGGCGCCCGCCAGGCTGCGCAACATCCTGCTCAACGTGGTCGGATTCGGCGGTGGGCACGCCTCGCTGGTGCTGGAGGATTGCACCGCATGAACGCCGGTTCCTCCGTCGCGTGGCGCACCGTTGCGCACTTCAGCGCCGATCCGCTGCCTGCGGATTGGCGCGACCAGCTGGCGCATCGGCTCGGCCGTCGGCCGCGGCGCGTCGGCCTCTGGACCGAACTCGCGATGTACGGCGCGCGCTGCTGCCTCGATGCCGCGGGCGAGGACGCGCTGCCCACGGGTGCCCGCCTGCGCGTGTCGAGCATGCGCGGTGCCTGGGGCGCGACGCATGCGGGCCTGGCGCAGCTCGACGCGGGCGCGCTGATGCCGTTCACCTTCATGCAGGGCCAGCCCGCGTTGATGCTGGCAGAGGTCGGCCGTTGCCTCGAATGGCAGGGCGACGCGGGCTTTGCGCTGTGCCGCGACCCGCAGCAGCTGCTGCAGCTTTCGCGAATCGGCGCGGGGAGCGCCGGCTTGCTGCTGGGCGTGGTGGAAGAGGAGCGCAATGGCGAAAAGCCGCGCTCCGAATGGTGGCGGCTGGTGCCGGCCTGAAGCACCGCAGTCTCGCCCGCGCTTTGCAGAATCAGGCCGTGGCCGCGATCGACCGCGCCAGATTGGCGCGAGCACGCGCCTCCAGCAGCGCATGCATCCGGGGCGTGGCGTAGATCGCTTCCCGTGCCAGGAAGCGCTGCAGGATGGCGCGGCGGCGCGGCAAGCGCACCGCGTCGGGCACGAAGGCGTATTCGGCGTGCACCTGCCGCTCGTATTCGTCGAAGCGCTCCCGCTCCGCACCGAGGATCGACAGGTCGATGTCGATCAGCAATTCGGCATCGCAGCCTTCAGGCACGGCATCGTGCCGCGTGGCCATCACGAGGGCGTGCACGCGTTCGGCCGCCTCGGCCTGCGCGCCGGACGCGAGCATCGCGCTGCGCGCCCATTCGGCACTGCGTGCCTCGTTGTCGTGGGCGTGCACGTCGTAGATCGCGTCGTGAAACCAGAGCGCAAGCGCCACTTCGCCCGGGCGCTCGGCCAGCGCTTGCTCGCGCTCGAACCACGTCAGGCATTCGCCCAGGTGCTGCAGGGTGTGATAGTGGCGCTGCGGCTCGCTGTAGCGGCGCTGGAGCTCGATGCACAGCGCTTCGTCGGCGGACGCCACGCCCAGCGCGCGCCACGCGGCGTTCCAGCTGGCCCGAAATGCCTCGGGTGTCACGGCGTCATTGCTCCATCGCGGCCTTGACCTCCTGGCCAAGGTCGAGCACCGACATCGCGTAGTAGCTGCTCCAGTTGTAGCGCGTGATCACGTAGAAGTTGCGCGTGCCCGCCACATAGGTCGGTGGTGCATCGGCGCCGTTCTGCAGTTCGATGAGCGCGAGCAGGCCCTTGTGCAGCAGGCCCTCGCCTTCGGGCACCGCGCCAGCCGCCACGAAGCTGTCGGCGCTGAAGCTCGGCAGGATGTCGGGAGCCAGAAGCACCGCCTTCTTGAGTCGGGCCTCCTCGAAATGCACGGGGTAGACGGCGGGCATGCCGGGTGTCCAGCCAAAGGCCTTGAAGTAATTGGCCACCGAGCCGATCACGTCGGCGGGGTTGTCGACCAGGTCGATGCGGCTGTCGCCGTCGAAATCGACCGCGTACTTGGCGATGCTGCTCGGCATGAACTGCGGCATGCCCATGGCGCCTGCGTAGCTGCCCACGGGCCGCAGGGGGTCGTCGGAGGTGCGGCTCTCGGTGCTGAGAAAACTCTCCAGCTCGCCGCGGAAGAACGCTTCGCGCTCGGCCGCGCGCGGGTGGGCCTGCGGAAAGTCGAACGCCAGCGTGGCCAGCGCATCGATCACCCGGAAGTTGCCCATGTTGCGGCCGTAGATGGTCTCGACCCCCACGATGCCCACGATGATTTCCGGCGGCACGCCGTACACCTCTTCAGCCCGCGCGAGCGTCTCGGCATTGGCGCGCCAGAAGCGCACGCCGGCGGCGATGCGCGTCGCGTCGATGAAGCGGCTGCGATAGGCCTGCCAGTTCTTTACGGAGCCGGCAGGCCCGGGCAACATCAGGCGCGGCACGTTCGGCAGGAAGCGGGCGCTGCCGATGGTGGCACGCACCCATTCGCGGTCGAGGCCGCGGCGTTCGGCCACGTCGTCGGCAAAGCGCATGGCGTCGTCGCGCGTGGCGTAGGGCGTGCTGCCGGCCACGGTTTTCACCGCGCGGCCGTTGGCGGGTTTCTGGGCTTGTGCACCCACGGACCACGCGCAGCAAGCGGCGAGCAGGATGACGGCAGCGGCGCGCGGCGGCGCAGGTAGAAAAAATCGCATGGGCGCGATTGTGCCGTCCGTCCGCGAGCCGGCCTTCGCGGGACACATGCGGTTTCAGCGCTTGGGGTTCGGCATGGGCCAGTTCAGCCGGCGGAACTCGGTGCGCAGGGCCGCCAGCGAATTGGGCGAGGCCTCGGCGTAGCGCTGGGCTTCGAGCTTCAGCAGCCAGTCGCGCACCGCCTGGGCAGCGGGGCCGAAGCGTGCTTCGGCCTGCGCGGCCATCTGGCGCGGCGGCGCTGTCTCGGGCACCTGGAGGCCTGCCTTGGCGAGGCGCGCGCGCGCCTGGGCCAGCAGGCGCAGCCAAGGGTCATGCTGGCTGCGTTCCCACAAGGCCCATCCCGCCCCGGCCAGGCTTGCGCCCACCAGCAGGTAGAGCAGCACATAGGCCAGGTCTTCGAGGCTCGGCGTCTCGAAGCCCATGCTCTTCAGCAGGTTGAGCTGGCGGCTCTGGGTGTAGTTGAGCACCCACTGGTTCCAGCCGTTGTTCACGGCTTCCCACGCGGCGCGCACGTTTTGCGCCAGTGTCGGGCTCATCGCGCCGATGGCACCGGCAAACAGGCCCGGCTGGGGCACGAGCCGCTGCTGCTGGCCGACACGCCCCGGCGACACCGCGCCGGTGGGATCGACGCGCATCCAGCCCACGCCTTCCTGCCAGATCTCGGTCCAGGCGTGCGCATCGCTCTGGCGCAGCACCCAGTAGTTGTCGACGCTGTTGAGTTCGCCGCCCTGGTAGCCGGTCACGATGCGCGCCGGAACGCCCAGCCCGCGCATCAGCACCACGAACGCCGAGGCGATGTGCTCGCAGAAACCTTCCTTGCGATCGAACCAGAACTCGTCGGCCGTATCGTTGCCGTAGATGCCGGGCTCCAGCGTGTAGGTGTAGCCGCCGGTGCGCAGCCGCTGCAGCGCCGCGCGAACGAAGGCCTGCGTGTCGGCGTTGGCCAAGGCGGGCTGGGCGCGCATTTCGGCGGCCAGCGCGGCGGTGCGCGGGTTCGTGCCGGGCGGCAGCGCAAGGTATGGGCGCAGCGCGGCTGTCTGCCGTGTCGGACCGCTCGCGAACTGCGTATGGCTTTCGGCGCGGTAGCGCACCAGGTCGGAGATGGGGCGGTTCGCGAGCCACTGCAGGTCGGGCGTGCCCAGCACTTCGAAGCCGGGCACTTCGGGCGGGTTTTGCGCCGCATCGAGCGTGAGCAGCCAGGGCCGGTGGCTGGGCTCCAGCGTGATCTCGTAGCGTACCGGCTGGCCGCTGGTGCGCAGGTTGGCCGATGTTGGCGCGCCGCGCGACCAGGGCGGCAGCGCCGTCCATTCGCGCCCGTCGAACTGCGCGAGCACCGGGCCGCGGAAATAAAGCTGGCTCTGCGGCGGCACGCGGTCGTTCTCGAACTTGATGCGAGCCGCAATGCCGTCGTCCAGCGCCAGTTCGGCAATGGTGCCCACGCGCATGGTGTTCGACAAGCCCGTGCGGCCAGCCATGGCGTCGCCGGGCGTGCCCCACAGCGGCGCGAAGCGCGGGAACAGCAGGAACAGCGCCAGCATGATCGGCGCGCCCAGCAAGGCCATCCAGCTGGCGGTGCGCGCCGCCAGCATCAGCGGCGGCTTGCCCACCGGCATGTGCGCATTGACCAGCGCGGTGAGCAGGCCCAGCAGCGCAAGCAGCATGGTGACCGCGGTCATCAGCGACTGCGAATAGAAGAAGTTCGTGAGCATCGCGAAGAAGCCCAGGAAGAACAGCACGAAGGCGTCCCTGCGCGCACGCAGCTCCAGCGTCTTGAGCGCCAGCAGGATCACGACCAGCGTGACGCCCGCATCGCGGCCCAGCAGCGTACGGTGCGTGGCGTAGGTGGCGGCCAGCGTGAGCGCCAGCAGGCCTACGCGCGCCCACTTGCCCGGCAGCGGGCGGGCTTCGATGGCCAGCGTGCCGCGGTACACCAGGACCATCGCGGTGATGGCGGTGCACCACCAGGGCAGGTTCTCGGCCTGTGGAAGCACGATGAGTGCGATGACGATCAGCAGGAACAGGGTGTCCCTGGCGTCCCTTGGCAACGCCGAGATTTCGCGCATGAACTTGTTCATGCGCGGCGCTCCGAATGGGAAGAGTGGGCGTTCAACATAGGGCCAGCGCTTCCAGGCAGGCTCTGCGGTGTGCCTCGCCCTGCGACGGCTGCAGCACCCGACCGGCCACGCGAACACCGTAGTCCACGCCCAGCCGGTCGGCCATCAGCACCCAGGCGCAGAGCCGCGAAAGACGTGCTTCGGTGTCGGCGACGTTGGCTGCCTGCGCATCGAGCCACAGCTCTTCGCGCTGGGTTTGCTGCGTATCGCGGCTCACCAGGTCTTCCGATCCGGTGGCTTGCGCGCGGGCCGCCTTTTTCCAGACCACGAGCTTGAGCGGGTCGCCGCGCCGGTAGGCCCGCAGGCCGTCGTATTCCCCGGCGGCCTGGGCGCGCAGGGCGGCCGACGTGGCCGCCGGGCCCGACAGGGGCTCGCCGGGCGGCAGCGGCGGCGGATGCGCCTCGGGCGTCGGATAGACCAGCATCTGCGCGGCGGGCCGCCACACCGTCCAGACGCGGAAGGTTCCGAGCGGAAAACGGGTTTCGGCCGTGAGCGGCGGCACCGGGTGGAGGCCGCGCCTTTCGGGCTGGAAGGCGATCTCGACGGTGGCGCTGCCTTCGGCCGGCACGTCGGTCCAGGCCCATTGGCCGCTGCCGCGCACTGCCATGCCGATGCCGTAGCGCACGCTGCGCCGCGTGTTGTGCAGCACCACGCGAAAAACGGCGGCGGCGCCCGCGTAATGCGGCTCGGGCGGCGTCAGGTGCATGGCCAGGCCGCGCAGCGTGGCATGGCACACATGCATGCCCACGGCCACGCTGCCCGCGAGCAGGAAGGTCAGCAGATAGCCGAGGTTGAGCTGGTAGTTGATCGATGCGATCAAGAGCACCAGCAGCGTGGCGCCCAGCAGCCAGCCGGCGCGCGTGGGCACGATGTAGACGTTGCGCTGCGTGAGCTCCAGCGTGTCCGAAGGCGGCCGGCGCGACAGGAACCAGCCGTCGATGCGCGAGCGTAGCGACGCGATCATCGGTGGCAAATCGTCCGGTTCACGGGCGGGTTCATCTTTACGGCAGCGGCACGTCCGCGATCATCGCGCGCACCTGCTCCACGGCGCCCCGGCCCGCATCGCCCACCGGGGTGAGGCGGTGCGCGATGGTTTGCGGCAATATCGACTGCACGTCGTCCGGCGCGACATAGTTGCGGTTGGCCAGCAGCGCCTGTGCCTTGGCGGCGCGCAGCACGGCAATGCCGGCCCGCGGCGAGAGGCCCTGCAAGAACCACCGGCCGGAACGCGTGGCGGCGATCAGGTCCTGCACGTAGTTCAGCAGCGGATCGGCGGCGTGCACCTGCTGCACGCGCTGCTGCAGTGCCGTCAGCTCGCCCGCGGTCAGCATGGCGGGCAGGGTGGCCAGCATTTCGCGGCGGTCGGCGCCCGCGAGCAGCTCGCGCTCCGCGGCGCGGTCGGGATAGCCGAGCGAAATGCGCATCAGGAACCGGTCGAGCTGCGACTCCGGCAGGGCAAAGGTGCCGAGCTGGTCCTGCGGGTTCTGCGTGGCAATCACGAAGAATGGCGTGGGCAGCGGCCGCGTTTCGCCCTCGATGGTGACCTGCTTCTCTTCCATCGCCTCGAGCAGCGCGCTCTGCGTCTTGGGGCTGGCGCGATTGATCTCGTCCGCCAGCAGCACCTGCGCGAAGATCGGGCCGGGGTGGAACACGAAGGCCTGCTGGCCGCGGTCGTAGATGGCCACGCCCGACAGGTCGCCCGGCATCAGGTCGGCCGTGAACTGCACGCGCGAGAACTGGAGGCCGAAGGTGTGCGACAGCGCATGGGCGAGGGTGGTCTTGCCGACCCCTGGCACATCCTCGATCAAGAGGTGCCCGCCCGCGAGCAGGCATGCCACGCAGTCGCGCACCTGGGGCTCCTTGCCTACGATCACCGTGTTAAGCTGACTCAGCAAAGTGGCAAGCTTCGCAGCGACGTCCATATTTGTATCCATATGCAAACGATACCGTAAGACCGCCCGGCCCCATGCTGTGTGAGGTCTAGATACGACAGAGACACGGCAAAGACATGGGCAAGACCGGGTACTTCACACATCGCGACTGCTGGAAGCACGACATGGG
>Ga0075364_10001706_pt1 | contig 12075 bp, 8 predicted proteins | sample EndMetdeltDD1764_FD_71517 | JGI IMG/M metagenome (GOLD analysis project Ga0075364, IMG submission 71517) | Populus endosphere microbial communities from Tennessee, USA - Endosphere MetaG P. deltoides DD176-4 | ecosystem: Host-associated > Plants > Roots > Endosphere | place: USA: Tennessee... | reverse complement strand
GATCCCGCCCGGCCCGCCGCAGCAGGAACAGGCGCGGCCCGAACCGGAACCGGCGCCCAGGCCCGAGCCGAAGATCGAACTGCCGCCGGACGTGGTGCCGGAGGTGATCGACCCGTACCAGCCGCCGCAGACCGAGCAGCAGGACGACCCCTCGGACGAGGCCAACGTCGACCGCACCCTGGCGCCGCCGGACGTGCAGGCAGCCTCGGCTGCACGCTACGCCGCACGGCAGACCACGTCGGGCACCAGCGGCCGAGCCGCCGCGACCTGGCAGGGACTGTTGCTCGGCCATCTGGAAAAGTACCGGCGCTATCCACGTTCGGCCGAGCGCCGCCGCGACGAGGGCGTTACCTACGTGCGCTTCAGCGTCGACCGCCAGGGCAATGCGCACGAGGTCCGCATCGGCCGCAGCAGCGGACACGCGCTGCTGGACGAGGAAACGCTGGCCACGGTGCAGCGGGCGACGCCGGTGCCGCCGCCACCTCCGGACCTGGAAGGCGAGCGGATCGAGGTGATGGTGCCGGTCGAGTTCTTCATCCGCCGGCGCTGACGGCCGCGGAGCATGGGCGGAGATATGGCGTTCCCGATGCGGCGGCCGGACGTGACCTCCCGGTCCGAGTCCAGCGACGCCGCTGCGGCGATCCGCACAGCGCCTGCGCCAGACCCGGATCGAACGTTCAGCGCCGGCGGATGTGCCGTCCGCGTTGCCGTCCTGCACGGAGCGGCGACCGCGACATGTCGATGATGACGCGGCGAATCCCGGCTCTGCCAGTCCGCTGGCTGTTTCGCCTTCTCACTGCGGGAGGAAAGGGCAGGTGGCGCGCGGGACACGCTTCCACGGAAGCCGTGTTGCGCCTCGATCAGGGCATGAAGCGGGCCGGCAGCCGGCCGGGCCTGTTCGATGCGAGGCGTCTACTCCGCATGTCCATGCCATGCGCGCGCGACCTCGCCCACGCGGGCCGGTGCGCCTCCTCATCCCGGTCGGGACGGGATGAAGAGGCGGAACGCGGCACTGCGCCTTAGAGCAGCGGCACCAGCAGCAGCGCGACGATGTTGATGATCTTGATCAGCGGATTGATCGCCGGGCCGGCGGTGTCCTTGTAGGGGTCGCCGACGGTGTCGCCGGTGACCGCGGCCTTGTGCGCCTCGCTGCCCTTGCCGCCGTGGTGGCCGTCCTCGATGTACTTCTTGGCGTTGTCCCAGGCGCCGCCGCCGGTGGTCATCGAGATCGCGACGAACAGGCCGGTGACGATCGTGCCGATCAGCAGGCCGCCCAGCGCCTTCGGGCCCAGCAGCAGGCCCACGATCACCGGCACCACCACCGGCAGCAGCGAGGGCACGATCATTTCCCGGATCGCCGAGCGCGTGAGCATGTCCACCGCGCGGTCGTACTGCGGTTTGCCGGTGCCCTGCATGATCCCGGCGATCTCGCGGAACTGCCGGCGCACCTCCTCGACCACCGCACCGGCGGCACGACCGACCGCTTCCATCGCCATCGCGCCGAACAGGTAGGGGATCAGGCCGCCGATCAGCAGGCCGATGATCACCGTGTGGTCGGACAGGTCGAACGCGAACACCTCGCCCGGATTGCTCGCCTGCAGGTTGTGCGTGTAGTCGGCGAACAGCACCAGCGCCGCCAGCGCGGCCGAGCCGATCGCATAGCCCTTGGTCACCGCCTTGGTGGTGTTGCCGACCGCGTCCAACGGATCGGTGACGTTGCGCACCTCCGGCGGCAGCTCGCTCATCTCGGCGATGCCGCCGGCGTTGTCGGTGATCGGACCGTACGCGTCGAGCGCGACGATCATGCCGGCCATCGACAGCATCGCCGTCGCCGCGATCGCGATGCCGTACAGCCCGCCCAGCGCATGCGCGCCCCAGATCGCCGCGCAGACCGCGATCACCGGCCAGGCGGTGGATTTCATCGACACGCCGAGCCCGGCGATGATGTTGGTGCCATGCCCGGTGGTGCTGGCCGCAGCCACGTGCTTGACCGGCGCGTACTCGGTGCCGGTGTAGTACTCGGTGATCCACACGATCAGGCCGGTCAGCAGCAGGCCGATCAGCGCGCAGAAATACAGGTTCAATGCACCATGCGCGTTGTCCGGCATCAGCTGCACGGTGATCGGATAGAACGCGACAGCCGCCAGCACGGCCGACACGATCACGCCCTTGTACAGCGCGCCCATGATCGAGCCGCCGGGCTTCACCCGGACGAAGAACGCGCCGATGATCGAGGCGATGATCGACGCACCGCCCAGCACCAGCGGATACAGCACCGCGTTGGCGCCGACCTCGGCCATCATCAGCCCGCCCAGCAGCATCGTCGCGATCACCGTCACCGCGTAGGTTTCGAACAGGTCGGCGGCCATGCCGGCGCAGTCGCCGACGTTGTCGCCGACGTTGTCGGCGATCACCGCCGGGTTGCGCGGGTCGTCCTCGGGAATGCCGGCCTCGACCTTGCCGACCAGGTCGGCGCCCACGTCGGCGCCCTTGGTGAAGATGCCGCCGCCCAGCCGCGCGAAGATCGAGATCAGCGAACTGCCGAACGCCAGCCCGACCAGCGCGTGCAGGTTGTCGGCCATCGACAGGCCCAGCCGGATCAGCAGCCAGTGGTAGCCGGCGACGCCGAGCAGACCCAGGCCGACCACCAGCATCCCGGTGATCGCGCCGCCACGGAATGCAACGTCCATCGCCGGCCCCAGGCCACGCCGCGCCGCTTCGGCGGTGCGCACGTTCGCGCGCACCGACACGTTCATGCCGATGTAGCCGGCCAGCCCGGACAACACCGCGCCCAGCGCGAAGCCGACTGCCGTGTACCAGCTCAGGAACACGCCGACCAGCACGAACAGCGCCACGCCGGCGATCGAGATCGTGAGGTACTGCCGGTTGAGGTAGGCGCGTGCGCCTTCCTGGATCGCCGAGGCGATCTCCTGCATGCGCGGGTTGCCGGCTGGCTGCGCCAGGATCCAGCGGGTGGAGACGATTCCGTAGAGGATCGCGAGGACGGCGCACAGCAGCGCCAGCGGCAGACCGTATTGCTCCAGCATGACCCCTCCCAAGGTTGATGGAAAACCGTCCAGCGCCCAGCCGGATCCGGTCCCACGCCTTGCGAGTCTGCTGACACTGGAACCGACCCGACCTGAGTGGCCGCATGCGGCCGGTGGCGCGTCACCGTGTTCGACAATCGCTGGAGCGCCCCGAGTATGCGCCCGCCCGCGCGCATCCGGCTACACGCGGTTCACATCGGCGCTGCCACGCTTCGCGCATGAGTCGAGATGCATCGCTGCTCCATCGCCGCCGCTTCCGCCACGCGCGCACCGTCGCGGTCGCGCGTTCGCTGAGTCCGGCCCGTTTCCGGATCGAGGTCCTGGTCGTGCTGCTGATCGCCGCGCTGGCGGTGGCTTCGCCGCTGAAGGCCGATGAGCCGGCGCCGGAACGGCAGCGGGAGACCGGCGCCGCACAGGCCAGCGGCACGCTGCACACGGTGCGCCAGATTCCCGAGGCCTGCACCCGCATCGATGGCGTGTTCACCGGCGACTCCGCGCAGCCGTACCGGATGATGACGGTACGCACGTCGCCGTCATGCCAGCCGCGCGCGCGTTTCGTCGAGGCCGGCCAGGCCGCCCCCACGCAGGCGGCAGGCTGGATCCTCAACGACGTGATCCGCGTCCCCTCTGCCAGCTGCCCGTCGCAGCAGGCGGTCACGCGGGTCTGGCGCAAGCCCGGTGCGGCCGCCCCTGCACGGGATGGACAGGGCCAGTCGCGCGTGTACTTGGAAGATGCGAAGCGCCAGGGCGCTCAGGCCGCGGCGTTGCCCCAGTTCACCGCGGTGCTGTCGGTCGAAGGCGAAGGCTGCCGCTGACACGGCTGCGGCCGGACCGTGGTCCGGCACGATGCGGCCATCGACCTGAGGGGTGTGGGCCAGGGACCCGAGTGTTCCGGATCACCGCATAGACGCCTCGTCGCACGACACCAGCGCCGCCCGGCTGCTGTCGTCCAGTTTGCGAGCGTGGCGTCGTCGATACAGGCCGGCAGCGGCGCGACGCTGGCTCAGCGCTGGTCCACCGTTTCCAGCAGCGGTGATGCGAAGATCGCCGCCGGCGAGATGACCGGCTCGTGCAGCGGAACCTGGTTGCCATAGCGCTCGCGCAGCTTCACCCGCACCGGTGCCGCATCCAGATCGAAACTGCCGAGCGTGGCCAATGGCGCCAGCTCGATGCCCGCCGCCGAGCGATAGAGCTTCCACACCAGTTCCGAGCAGTAGATGCGCTCGTCCGACCATTCGAAGGTGAGGTCGTAGGGTTTGCCCAGATACCGCGCGGCCTGCTGCTGGAGGCCGGCGGCCGCTTCCGCGGACAAGGGAGCACGCGGTCGCTTGACCACGTAGCGCCCCTGCCTGCCGCGGTCGAGCCAGGCCTGCAGCGGCGTGTACCCGACCGGCTGCACGGCTTCCAGCACGTAGGGCCTGCCGTCGCGCAGCATGACGATGCCCATGTGGCTGTAGGGCGAGCGGGTCGCGGCCTGCACCGCCACGCTCTGGCTGGAGGTCGAGGTGTGGAAGACGATGTCGCCGGTCCGCGGCACGTAGTCGCGCGCGGACACGGATGCGGCGAGCAGCAGGCCGATCAGCAGGGTGGCGGTGCGTTTCAGGGGCAGGCTCCGTGCAGCGTGATTCGGACGGTGAGGTGAGGCCGCGCCGGTGGCATGCGGGCATTGCGGCGGCAGGCAGCCGGTCCATCGCCATGGAGCGCGCCTGCGCTGCGCGAAACCGCGGCCTGGTGCGGCCGGCAGCACGCCGCGGCCGATGTCCGTCATGCCGCGGCGTGCAGGCGCCGGCCGTCCGGCGCCGTGGATGTTCAGCCGTCCCAGCCGGGCAGGGTCTTCTTCACCGCCACGTTCTTCAGCGTCACGTACTTCGGCAGGCCGTCGCGGCCCCATGGCAGCGGTGCCTCGCCGCGGATCAGCGGTTCCAGATAGGTGCGGGCACGGGCGGTGATGCCGAAGCCGTCCTTGCGGATGAAACCGGCCGGCATCGTCTTCTCGTGGTTGGCGACCTTGTGCAGCGGCGCCGCATCGATCTTCCAGCGGTACGGCGCATCGCTGCCGCGCACGATCACCGGCATCGTCGCGTTGCGGCCGGCCAGGGCGAACCTGACCGCCGCACGGCCCACCGCCTGCGCCTGCTCCCAGTCGGTCTTCGAGGCGACATGGCGGGCCGAGCGCTGCAGGTAGTCGGGCACGGTCCAGTGCACCTTGTAGCCCAGCGCATCCTTGACCCGGCCGGCCAGGTGCGAGGCGACGCCGCCCAGCTGGGTATGGCCGAATGCATCGGTGCCGCCCCCGGCATCGGCGACGAAGCGGCCATCGGCATCGCGAATGCCCTCGCTGGCCACGACCACGCACCAGCCGACCTTCTTCACCACTTTGTCGACCTGGGCCAGGAACGCGGCCTCGTCGTAGGCGCGCTCGGGGAACAGGATGATCTGCGGCGCATCGTCGGGCGACTGCCCGGCCAGACCGGCGGCGGCGGCCAGCCAGCCGGCGTGGCGGCCCATCGCCTCGTAGACGAACACGCGGGTCGAGGTGTCGGCCATCGCCGCCACGTCCAGCGCGGCCTCGCGCACCGACACCGCGGTGTACTTGGCGGCCGAGCCGAAGCCCGGGCAGCAGTCGGTCACGGCCAGGTCGTTGTCGATGGTCTTGGGCACGCCGATGCAGGTCAGCGGGTAGTCGAATTCCGCGGCCAGCTGCGAGACCTTCCACGCGGTATCGGCCGAATCGTTGCCGCCGTTGTAGAGGAACCAGCGCACGTCGTGTGCCTGCAGCACCTGCAGCAGGCGTTCGTACTTCGCCCTGTCGGCATCCACCGACTTGAGCTTGTAGCGGCACGAACCGAACGCGCCGCCCGGCGTGTGCGCCAGCGCGGCGATGCTTGCCGCCGATTCCTTCGAGGTGTCGATCAGGTCCTCGCGCAGCGCGCCGAGGATGCCGTTGCGCGCCGCCAGCACCTTGATCCTGCTGGCGCGGGCCTCGGCGATGACGCCGGCGGCGGTGGCGTTGATGACGGCGGTGACGCCGCCCGACTGGGCGTAGAGCAGGGTGCCTTGGGCCATGCGTGGTCCTCCTTCCGGCAGCGGGACAATTCTGGGACAGTGTCACGGGATGCGGTAAGCTGCACCGCGTTGGTGCGGCGCAGCGTGGCCTGGCGTTCAGTCTAGCCCGGCGCCGCCTTCTGATATTTCCGTCTGGGAGCGATCGATGCGACTGGTACTACTGGGCCCACCCGGTTCGGGCAAGGGAACGCAGGCCGCGCGCCTGAAAGAACAGCTGGCTGTCCCGCACATTTCCACCGGCGATCTGCTGCGCGCCGAAGTGGCCGCCGGCACCGAGCTGGGCAAGCAGGCCAAGGAAGTGATGGACCGCGGCGACCTGGTGTCCGATGCGATCCTGCTGGGCATGCTCGAGTCGCGCCTGGGTCGCGAGGACGCGGCCAACGGCTTCATCCTCGACGGCTACCCGCGCAACCTGGCCCAGGCCGACGCGCTGGATGGGCTGCTGGGCCGCATCGGCCAGCCGCTGGACGCGGTGGTGCAGCTGGATGTCGCCACCGAACTGCTGGTCGAGCGCATCGCCGGCCGCGCCCAGGCCGAAGGCCGCGCGGACGACAATCCCGAATCGGTGCGCAAGCGCCTGCAGGTCTACAACGATTCGACCGCCCCGGTGATCGGCTTCTACGAGAAGCGCGGCACCCTGGCCCGCATCGATGGCGTGGGCAGCCTGGACGAGGTGTCCGCCCGCATCGCCGCCGCGCTGAAGGGCTGAGCGGCCAGGCAGCGTCGGCTGCAAAGAGAAACCCCGGCCCGCGTTGCGCGGACCGGGGTTTCCGTGGTGTCGGCGGTTGGGCTTGCTCAGGGCCCCGCAGCATGAGCGCTTCCGGGGATCGGCCACTTGGGGAGTAGGACCGGGAAGGCACTGCGACCGACCCGTGTAGTGTGGCGTCGGCACGCGCCGACCGCAGTCGGGGAGATCCCGACGTTTCGCATCATCCGCATCCCGTAGCGTTCCGCGGGTGCAGCCGATCGGCGACAATTGCGCCGATGAGCAGACTCCACATTCTCGGTATCGCCGGCACCTTCATGGGCGGCGTGGCGGCGCTGGCGCGCGAGCTCGGCCATGCGGTCGAAGGCAGCGACCAGGCGGTGTATCCGCCGATGTCCACCCAGCTCGAGCGGCTGGGCATCTCCCTGCGGCAGGGCTACCAGCCCGGCCACATCGGCGCGGACTGCGACGAGGTCATCGTCGGCAACGCGCTGTCGCGCGGCAATCCGGCGGTGGAGCAGGTGCTCGACGACGGCCGCCGCTACACCTCCGGCGCGCAGTGGCTGGCCGAGCACGTGCTGCCCGGACGCGAGACCATCGCCGTCGCCGGTACCCACGGCAAGACCACGACGACGACGATCCTCGCCTTCCTGCTGGACGCGGCCGGACGCGAGCCGGGCTTCCTGATCGGCGGCGTGGCCGAGGACTTCGGCGTGTCGGCGCGGCTGGGCGCAGGCCGCGAGTTCGTGGTCGAGGCCGACGAGTACGACACCGCGTTCTTCGACAAGCGCAGCAAGTTCGTCCACTACCGGCCGACGGTGGCCATCCTCAACAATCTCGAGTACGACCACGCCGACATTTTCCCGGACGTGGGCGCGATCCAGCGCCAGTTCCATCACCTGGTGCGCACCGTGCCGCGCCGTGGCCGGCTGCTGGTCAACGGCGAGGACGCGCATCTGGCGCAGGTGCTGGCGATGGGCTGCTGGACGCCGGTGGAAACCTTCGGCATCGCCGCCGATGGCGCCAGCTTCGACTGGGCCGCCCGCCTGCTGGCCGACGACGGCAGCGCCTTCGTCGTGCTGCACCAGGGCCGCGCACTGGGCGAGGTGCACTGGCCGCTGCTGGGCCGGCACAACGTGATGAACGCGCTGGCGGCGCTGGCCGCCGTACATGCGGTCGGCGTCGCACCGGAGACGGTGATGCCGGCGTTGGCCGGATTCCGCAGCGTGAAGCGGCGGATGGAAGTGGTCGGCGACGCCAACGGCATCACCGTCTACGACGATTTCGCCCACCACCCGACCGCGATCCGGACCACGCTGGAAGGTCTGCGTGCGAAGGTCGGCGCAGCGCGGATCGTCGTGGCGATGGAGCCGCGCAGCAATTCGATGCGGCTGGGCGCCCACGCGGATGCGCTGGCGCCATCGCTGGACGGCGCCGACGTGGTGCTGTTCCTGCACCGGCCGCAGCTGGCCTGGGATGCCGGCGCGGTGGTCGCCGCCGTACGCGGCCAGGCGCAGACCGCGCCCGACACCGACGCGCTGCTGGACGCCCTGCAGGCGCAGGTGCGGCCGGGCGACCATGTGGTGTTCATGTCCAATGGCGGCTTCGATGGTGCGCCGCGCCGCTTCGCCGCGCTGATCGGCGCGCCGGCCTGAACCCCTCCGGCAGGTATCGCTGCATGCGGCCGTATTGACGCGTTGCCGGGCTGGACGGAGTACCCTGCGCGTTCCTCCTGCATGGCGACACCGTGTCGACACCGAACGAGTTCCTGCCGCTGTTTCCACTGCACACAGTGCTGCTGCCGGGTGCGCCGCTCGGCCTGCGCGTGTTCGAGCGGCGCTACCTGGACCTGGTCGCCGAGTGCGGCCGCAACGGCAGCGGGTTCGGTGTCTGCCGGATCCTGAAGGGCGAGGAGACCGGTGAACCGGCAACGCCGGCCACGCATGGCGTGGAGGCGCGGATCGAGGACTTCGGCACCGACCGCAACGGCCTGCTGACCCTGCAGGTGCGCGGTGCGCGCCGGTTCCGGATCGTCCGCACGCGGGTGCGCGACAGCGGCCTGCTGGTCGGCGACGTGCACTGGTACGACGAGCCCGCCGCCACGCCGCTGCGCCCCGAGCATGCGGTGATGGCGACCCTGCTGGCCGAACTGCTGGAAAAGGTCGGCGGCCAGTACGCGGCGGTCAACCTGCGCCAGCTCGAGGATGCGGACTGGGTCGGCTGGCGCCTGGCCGAACTGCTGCCGATCACCGACCCGCAGCGGCTGGTGCTGCTGCAGGAGCAGGACCCGCACCGGCGCCTGGATCATCTGCTGCGCTGGATGGACGAGTAGAACCTGCGCGCGCCGAGGTGCGGATCGGATCGCCCGCCCGCACGCCATGCCGGCAGCGTCTTGCGCCCGCATGGCGACTGCCGCCGAGGCGGCGCGCATCCTTGCACGCTGTTGCTCCGTACGCCCTGGATGGAGCGGTCCTGGGTGCGCGGGCCGGCGACTGCGCCGTTCCGGTTCGCAGGGGCGGTGTGAGGTGGATGCGCCGCTGCGAGCGAGGGACGGCACGCGCCACATCGTCGTGATCGCACGGTGCAACCGGGATGCGTCCCCGGTGACCGTGCGCTGCGATCGGGCTGCCCGTGAAGCCGCCTTCCTCCGGTCCCGCGCATGCGCACCACGCGGTGTGGGGGAATCCCGGCGCAGCGGGCAGCGCGGGCAGCCGACGAAGCCCTGCCAGCTCCCGGCAGCCTGTTGCCAGGCTGCCGGCGTGATCAGTCCGCGGCCGGCGCCTGCAGCGGCGCCACGTCGGTGCGCAGGCGCAGCGTCGGCAGCTGCGATGCCGGGTGCGGGGCGACCAGATGGGTCAGGTCGCCGACCGACTGCAGCAGTTGTTCGAGGGCCGGGTCGGCGCCGCGCTGCGGGCGCCAGCTGCCGATCAGGCCGAAGCTGTGCGTGTAGTGCAGGGTCTGCACGGTGCCGACCCACAGTGGCGCATCGCCGGGCTGCAGGCGGGTCGGGCTGGTCCACAGGCGCAAGGCGTAGCGCACGCCGTCCTGTTCGCCATCGCGGACCATCAGCAGCGCCTCGGTGCGCGCATCCAGCGTGGCCGGCAGCACCGGCACGCTGCCCGGGTCGGCGTCGGTATCGAACAGGTTGAGTGCGTCTTCCCAGCGCGCCTGCGGCTGCACAACCCAGCCACCGGCCTCGAGCCGGGACTGCAGCGGCGCCAGCGGGCCGGCCACCTGTACGTCCAGCGGCCAGCGCAGCTCGTCGTCGAACTCGTTGCGGCGCGCGGGCTGCAGTGCCCAGTCGCGCTGCCACCAGGCGGCCAGGTCCGCGGCGACCGCCGGTGGCGCCGGCGGCTCGAACTTGGCCAGCTTGACCTCGACATTGCGCGGCGCGTACCACAGTGCCGCGGCCAGGAAGCTGCCATAGAAGATCCAGGCCAGCGGCGTGATCCAGAACGAGCGGTTGTAGCGGCGCCGGTAGGCGATGCCCAGCACCAGCAGCCAGGCGATGCCGAACAGCATCCCGCCGACCACGTCGCTGAGCCAGTGCGCGCCCAGGTAGAGGCGGGCGAAGCCGATCACCGTCACCACCGCGCCCGACAGCAGGTAGGGCCAGACGCGGGTCCGGCCCGGCAGCTCGCGTGCGATCAGCACCGCGAAGAAGCCGAACACCACGGTCGACATCGTCACCGCGATCGAGGGGAAGCCGAAGCCGCTGCCCGCGCCGGGCGGGCGGACCACGTCGACGGTGGCGCCGAGCAGGGTGGTCAGGGCCAGGCCGAACGCCAGCGCGGCCAGCCAGTGCGCGGCGGCCATCCAGCGCTGGCGCCAGATGAAGTAGCCCAGCACCAGCGCACAGGCCGGCACCAGCACCGGCCAGTCGCCCAGCGAAGCCAACGCGGCCATCGGGTAGTCGGCCAGCGGATTGCGCAGGGCCAGCATCAGGTCGTGCACGGCCAGGTCGAGCGTCAGTGGCTCGCCATGGCCGATCACCGCGATGGTCAGCGCGAACCAGCCCCAGCCGATCGCCAGCAGCAGCACCGCCAGCAGCGCCAGCGGCACCGATTCGCGCCGGGCCGGGTCGAACACCGCGAGCGAGTAGCGGCCCAGCACCGGGTGCCTGCCGGACCAGTCGATCGCCCGGCTCAGCAGCGCGTCGGCGTGGTCGGCGAACCAGCGGTAGGTGTAGAGCACCAGCGCCCAGACCAGCGCCAGCGCGGCGATGAACAGGCCGACCACGGTGACCAGATGCCCGGCCACGCCCGCGACCGCGTCGTAGGCCTCGCCCAGCACCCAGCCGGGCAGCAGGAACAGCACGCCCCAGGACACGCAGGCCAGCGCGCTGGGCATCGCGTAGCGGCGGAACGGCATCTTGGCCATCCCGGCGATGGCCGGCACGAACGGCCGGATCGCACCGACGTAGCGGGCGACGAGGATGCTCTTGAAGGCATTGCGCCGGAACAGCAGCTCGCCGCGGTCCAGCAGCTGCGGGTAGCGGCTGAACGGCCAGACCCCGCGCAGGCGGTTGCCCCAGCGGTGGCCAACCCAGTAGCTCAGGGCATCGCCGGCGAACGCGCCCAGCGAGGCGCAGGCCACCGCGTACGGGCCCGAGATCTCGCCCATGCCGATCAGCATGCCGACCGCGAACAGCAGCGGCAACGCGGGCACGATGGCACCGAGAATGATCACCGCGTCGGAAAACGCGATCGCAAAAATCACCAGGCCGGCCAGATGCGGGTGTTCCCCGATCCAGGCCAGCATGCGGTCCATCCAGGAGGCTTCCATCGCGGGATTATAGGTGGCCGATCCTTGCGACTGGCTTAAACCATGGTCCGGGCCGCTGTGTCGTTCATGCCCGGTGCCCGGCGCGCGCGACCGGCCTAGAATGGCGCGATGGACAGCAGCATCGCCGCGACCGACGTGATGAAGTGCGACACGTTCGGGCGCATCGTGCTCGTGCGCGGGGCCGGCGATGCCTTCATCCGGCGCGACCTGTCCGGCGCGCCGTGGTGGTCGAGCAGGCTGGCGGCCTGGCTCGCCGGCCGCGAGGCGCGCGCGCTGCGGCAGCTCGACGGGCTGGCGGACACGCCCCGGCTGCTGGGGTGGAATGGTATCCAGCTGGACCGCAGCTTCATCGCCGGCGCGGCGATGTACCAGCGGCCGCCGCATGGCGACCTGGCCTACTTCCGGGCCGCGCGCCGGCTGCTGCAGCACCTGCACCGGCAGGGCGTGGCCCACAACGACCTGGCCAAGGAA
>Ga0075364_10001705_pt1 | contig 12078 bp, 6 predicted proteins | sample EndMetdeltDD1764_FD_71517 | JGI IMG/M metagenome (GOLD analysis project Ga0075364, IMG submission 71517) | Populus endosphere microbial communities from Tennessee, USA - Endosphere MetaG P. deltoides DD176-4 | ecosystem: Host-associated > Plants > Roots > Endosphere | place: USA: Tennessee... | reverse complement strand
CTCCGACGAGGTGCTGCAGAAGGTTCGCGCGGGCGATGTCGACTTCGGCATTCTCCTGGGCCCCCAGCGCGACCCGGACCTGGAGGTCTGCGTGCTGGACGTCTTCGAGCCCGAGCTGGCCGTGCCGATGGAGGATCCGCTCTCGGAATTCCCCGCGGTGTCGCTCTCCGACCTGGCCGGGCGTCGGGTCGCGGTGGGCATGAAGGACAACACCACCGACCTCTACAAGAACGCCTACTCGTGGATCGACGAGGTGGGGGCGACTGCGGTGCCGGCGATCGAAGGGCGCCGCTTCATCTTCGAGCGAGCGGAAACCCATCGGCTGTTCGTCATCTGCTACGCGCCCAACGAGCGGGTGCCGGAGAGCTTCGTGCGCCGGCGGATCCGCAACTGTCCCTTCCGCATCGAGCTGTGCCTCGTGCACGCCCGGCGCACCCTCTCGCCGGCGGGTGAACGACTGTGGCGGCTTGGCCAGGAGCAGGCCGCCGAGCGCCTGAACACGATCGGCCAGGACGCCGGCTGAGGCCGCATCAGGCCTTCGCGGCCGCCTCGCTCAGGCGCCGGCGGTCCGCCTTGTGGTTGCTGGTGAGCGGCACCTCGTCGACGATCCTCAAGGTCTTGGGCAGCTTGTAGCCGGCCAGTTCGGCGCGGGCGAAAGTCGCCAGCTCCTCGCGGGTGAGCGCCGCGCCCGGCGCCAGCGCCACGGCCGCCTCAACCCGCTCGCCCCAATATGGATCTGGAACGCCATAGACGCAGACCTCGCGCACCGCCGGATGGCGCGACAGCACGGCCTCCACCTCGTTGGGGAAGACGTTCTCGCCGCCGGTCTTGATCATCTCCTTCTTGCGGCCCGCCACCGTGACCCAGCCGTCGTCGGCTATTGAGCCCAGGTCGCCCAGCCGGACGCCCAGCGGGGTGAAGGTGGCCGCGGTCTCCTCCGGCCGGCCCCAGTAGCCGGCCGCCTGGCCGAGCGAGGTGACCACGAACTCGCCCACCTCGCCGGGCGGCAAAGGGTTCATCGCCTCGTCCACCACGGTCACCCGGCAACCGGGCAGCGGCCGCCCCACGCCCATGGTTCGCCCGGAGCGCAGGTCGCGGTCCTGCATGCCGGTCACCGGTCCGTGTTCGGTCGCGCCGAAACGGTACATGAAGCGCGCTTGGGGAAAGTCCTGCGCCAGCTGGGTCAGGAATTCCGAGGTGATGGCGCTTCCACCGATGATCACCATGCGCACCCGCCCGCGCTCCACCCCGGCGAACCGGGGGTCGGCGCGCAGGGCGGTGAAGAGGGTCACCGCCCCCATCAGGACCGTGACGTCCTCCCCGATGGCGGCGATCGCCCGCTCCACGGAGAACTGGCGCAGCACCCGCACGGTGGCCCCGGTGAACAGGCTCGTCATCCAGCCGACGAAGGAGCTGACGTGGAAGAAGGGCTGGAAGTAGAGCTCGACGTCGTCGGAGATGCGGGTGGCGTTCAGGCAAGAGGACGCCAGCCATAGGAACAGGCCCCGGTGGCTCCAGACCGCGCCCTTGGGCAGGCCGGTGGTGCCGCCGGTGGGGATGATGATGGCCAAGTCGGTTTCGGCGAGGTCCGCCGTCCGCGGCCGGGCGCCGGCCAGGGGCGCCAGCCGAAGGTCCAGGGGCCCATTGGCCTCGGCGGCGGCCAGGACCACGAGGCGCGGACCAAGGCCGGCCGCGATCGGCGCATGGGTCGCGTCGGCGACGACCAGCGCCGGCTCGATGGGCGCCAGGAAGCGCTCCAGCTCCGGGGCCGTCAGGCGGGTGTTCAGGATGCAGGGGACGAAGCCGCCGGCCATGGCGCCCAGCACCACGACGATGTGCGCCAGCGTCGGGCTCATGGCGGTGGCGACCCGGTCGCCCTTGGCCAGGCCCGCGTCCTGCAGGGCCCCCGCCACGGTCTCGATCCCGGCCCAGAGCTGCTGGTAGGTGATCGCCCCGACCTCGTCGGCGAGCGCGATCTTGTCGGCGTACTGCTGCGCGTGCCGGCGCAGCTGCTCGGTCACCAGCAGCGGCTCGTGACGAAGGCCGGGCGAGATGGCGGCCATTAGATCTCCCGCATGTCGGTGGCCGGTTGCGCGCATGCAGGACGCGCCCCTCCCCCCATCATTGCGGCCCATCCTTCCAGCAGAGCTCTGGGGCGGCCAAGGCGGCTGTCTGGCATGGCGCAATGCCAACCCTCCCTTGGACGATCGCTTCCGCGGGCCGCCTGGACAACGCCCCCCATAACCGCCACAAGCGCTCAACCCGTCAGCCATGCCGCAGACTTATGACCCTGGCGCAACTGGCCAACTTCGTCCGCATCGCCGAGCTGCGCAGCCTCTCCAAGGCCGCGGCGGTGATCCGCATCGCCCAGCCGGCGCTCTCGCGCCAGGTCCGCCAGCTCGAGGCCGAGCTCGGGGGCAAGCTGATGACGCGGCACGCCTGGGGCGTCAGCCTGACGCCGGCGGGGGAGACCCTCCTGCAGCATGCCCGGCGCGTGCTGGCCGAGACCGAGGCGGCGCGCGACGCGGTGCTGGCCCTGGCCGCCGATCCCGCCGGTCGGGTGGCCGTGGGGGTGCCAAGCTCGCTGGCCGCCGTCCTGATCCCGGAATTGGCCGCCGCGCTGAGCATCCGCTACCCAAGGCTTCGGCCGCAGTTCGTCGACGGCTTCAGCGCCGCCCTGCATGCCCGCACCATCGCCGGCGGCCTGGATCTGGCGGTGCTCTACGAGGACCGGGCCAACGGGCCGCTGTCCACCGCGCCCCTGTTCAGCGAGCCCTTGTCCTTGGTGGGCCCGGCCACGGCGAGCGAGCGGCCGGCGTTGGCGGGCCAGACCCTGATCCTGCCGGCGCGACCCAATCGCCTGCGCCTGATCGTCGACGCCGCCCTGGCCGAATCCGCGGATGCGACGCGCATCGTCGAGGTGGATTCCCTGCCGGCCATCGTCGCCCTCGTGCGGCGCGGACTGGGCTGGACGGTGCTTCCCTATTCCAGCGTCATCGAGGCCGTGGCGCGCAGCGAGGTGCGGGTGTGGGACCTGGACGCCCCTGGGCTTTCGCGGACGCTGGTGCTCGCCCACCCGCCAGGGCGCCCGGAGGCCGCCTCGGCGCTCGCGGTGGAGCAGGAGCTGCGCGCGCTCATCCAGCGCCTGGGGCCGGCGCTGCGCTGGACGGCCCTTTAGCCTCAGCCTCCGGCGTAGACCGCCTGGCCGTCCTTGGCCTTGAGGCCCGTCCATTGCTTGCGCACCTGCGCCTTCACGCTCGCCGGCAGGGGCACGTAGTCGAGGCCCGTGGCCGCGGCGTCGCCCTCGCCATAGGCCCAGTCGAAGAAGGCCAGCACGGCCTTGACCTTGGTCGCGGCGGCGGGCTCCCGCGGCACCAGGATGAAGGTGGCGCCGGTGATGGGCCACGCGGCCGGTCCGGCCTGGTCGATCAGCAGCAGATAGTTGCCGGGCGCCTGGCTCCAGTCGGCGCCCGCCGCGGCGGCGGAGAAGGCCGCGCCCGCGGGCTGCACGAACTGGCCGTCGTGGTTCTTCAGGCTGGCGTAGGTGAGCTTGTTCTGGGCGGCGTAGGCGTATTCGACATAGCCGACCGCGCCCGGCGTCTGGCGCACGAAGGCGGCGACTCCGTCATTGCCCTTGCCGCCGATGCCGGTCGGCCACTGGACGCTGTCGCTCGCCCCGGCCTTCTGCGCCCACGCCGGGCTCTGGCCGGAAAGATAGGTGGTGAAGAGGAAGGTGGTGCCCGAGCCGTCGGAGCGGTGGACCACGGTGATCGGCAGGTTCGGCAGCTTCAGGCCCGGATTGGCGGCGGCGATCTGTGGGTCGGCCCAGGTCTTCACCGTCCCAAGGTAGATGTCGCCCAGAAGGGATCCGGTCAGCTTCACCTGACCCGCCGCCACGCCCGGCAGGTTGAGCACCGGCGCCACGCCGCCGATCACCGCCGGGAACTGATAGAGGCTGTTCTTCTCGAGCTCGTCCGGCTTGAGCGGCTTGTCCGAGGCGCCGAAGTCGACGGTGCCGCCGATGATCTGCTTGACGCCCCCGCCCGAGCCGATGGCCTGGTAGTTCACCAGCACGCCGGACTTGGCCTTGTAGGTCTCCGCCCAGCGGGCGTAGAGCGGCGCCGGGAAGGTGGCGCCCGCGCCGGCGAGCGAGGCCGTGGCGTTGGGCGCCTGGGTCTTGTCCGACTTGCCGCAGGCGCTCAGCAACAGCGCCCCCGCGGCGAGCGCGAGCATGGTCCGCTTCAAGATTGCGCCTGTCATGTGCTGTCCTCCGGTCGCTTGCCCCTCGGCTTATGACCAGAGCGTTCGGCAGGCAAGCAGGGCCTCGTCCGCGGACGGACGAGGCCCCCCTCCCCGATCAGCCGCTCGGCAGGGTCGCGACGACGTCGTTGGTCTTTGCGATGAAGCGCACCCCCTTGAGCCGCGCCTTTGGATAGCTCGGCCATTCGCCCTTCACCTCGACGGGGGTCACCGCCGGGGTCGCCGGGGTCTGGGGCCGGTAGCCGATCACATCGACGTCGTAGACGCCGTCCGCGGGCGGGCCCGGGTTGATGCGCGGCAGGAAGGTCAGGTTGTAATAGCCCCCGGACGCGGTCCTGCCGACGGCCTTGAGGATGATGCTGTCCGGCGCGCTCCCCGCCTCGATGGTCGCGCTGTCCACCCGCAGGATCTGCTCCTGGCCGGCGTACAGCTGCGCCGAGCGCGAGGCGTAGCGCTTGGGCGCCGGCGTGGTGGCTTCGCTCTTCGACTGCTGACAGGCGGCGAGGCCGAGCGCCAGGCCGGCCACGATCACAAAAGCACGCATAGGTATCCGAACCTCCCGTAGTCTCTTGTTACGGTAGAGGTTGCGCCGCGTCGCGGCGGCCGGCAAGCCTTGGTTCCGGGAGCCTTGAGGCTCAGGCTTCTCCGGCGGACAACAACTGGTCGAAGTAGGCGATGGTGCGCCGAAGCCCCTCCTCCAGATGCACCGTAGGCGTCCAGTCCAGGACCGCCTTGGCCTTGGAGATGTCGGGCTGGCGCTGCTGGGGGTCGTCCTGCGGCAGGGGGCGGAATTCCAGCTTCGACTTTGAACCGGTCAGCTCCAGCACCTTCTCCGCCAGCGCCCGGATGGTGAACTCGCCGGGATTGCCGAGGTTGATCGGGCCGGTGACGTCATCGCCGGTGGCCATCAGGCGCAGGAAGCCTTCCACCAGGTCGTCGACGAAGCAGAAGGAGCGGGTCTGTTGGCCTTCCCCATAGAGGGTGATGGCCTCGCCCTTGAGCGCCTGGACGACGAAGTTCGACACCACCCGGCCATCGTTCGGATGCATCCGCGGGCCGTAGGTGTTGAAGATCCGGGCCACCTTGATGCGCAGGTTGTGCTGGCGCCGGTAGTCGAAGAACAGGGTCTCGGCGCAGCGCTTGCCTTCGTCGTAGCAGGAGCGGAAGCCGATCGGATTGACGTTGCCCCAGTACTCCTCCGGCTGCGGATGGACGGTGGGGTCGCCATAGACCTCGCTGGTTGAGGCCTGGAAGATTTTCGCCCGCCGACGCTTGGCCAGGCCCAGCATGTTGATCGCCCCGTGCACGGAGGTCTTGGTCGTCTGCACCGGGTCGTACTGGTAGTGGATCGGGCTCGCCGGGCACGCCAGGTTGTAGATCTCGTCGACTTCCACGAAGAGCGGGAAGGTCACGTCATGGCGCAACAGCTCGAAGTTGGAGTTGTCCATGAGCGGCGCCACGTTGCGCCGCGAACCGGTGTAGAAGTTGTCGACGCAGAGCACCTCGTGCCCCTGCGCGATCAGGCGCTCGCAGAGATGCGAGCCGATGAAGCCCGCTCCGCCCGTCACCAGGATGCGTTTCATGTGCGTGCGTCTCCTGCGCTCGCCCCGGGCATAGCTTGATTCCCGCCGCCGCCGTCCCGAGGCGGTGAGACCTGACGCCTCAGCGGCCGCTCGCGCGCTTGCGCTTGGGCGCCTCGGCCTCCGCCGTGGGCGCGGAGCGCTCGCCGCCCGCCGGATCGCCCGCCCAGAGGCGCCCGTCGGAGGGCAAGGGTCGTGACCGGTGCCGGTTGGCGAGCTTGGCGCGGTAGAAGTCGTCGTAGTGCGGCGCCAGGCCCAGCATCTCCTGGGCGTCGTGGTCGAAATCGATCGCGACCCGCAGGTAGGTGTCGAGATTGGTCAGGTCCGGCTGCGGCGTGCGCCCCTCCCGGTGCTCGGCGGCCATGCCGTCGTAGAGCGCCTCCAGGCTGGCGACGAGCTTCTCCATGTTGAAGAGATCGCAGGTGGGGCGGTTCATCTCCAGCTTGGCCTTCAGCGCCGCCACCGTGGCCGGGGCGCTGGCGAGCTCGATCGCGCGGCGCACGAAGTCCTGGGGCGTCTCGCACACCAGCTCCGGCAGGCCCGCGGCGCGCACCAGGCTGGCGCAGACCCGGGAGGCGAAGCTGCGGCCGGTCATGGTCAGCAGCGGCACGCCCATCCACAGGGCGTCGGAGGCGGTGGTGTGGGCCCCGTAGGGGAAGCTGTCGAGGAACAGGTCCGCCAGCGGATAACGCGCCAGGTGGAAGGGATTGGCGATCTTCGGCGCGCTGATCAGCCGGGCCGGATCGACGCCCTTGGTCTCGGCGTAGGCCCGCAGGCGCTGGAAGGTGTCGTCCACCGGGTCCAGCATCCACAGCACGCTGCCTGGCACCGCGCGCATGATCTCCAGCCACCGCTCGTAGGTGTGCCGCGTCAGCTTCTGCGCGCCGTTGAAGCTGCAGAAGACGAAGGCGTCTTCCGGCAGGCCGTATTGCGCGCGGCTGGGCTTGGCGGCCACCGCCCGCTTGCGGTCGTTGGGCTGGTAGCAGGGCAGCCGCAGCACCTTCTCGGTGTAGTAGTGCTCCGCGCCCGGCGGGATGATGAAGTCATCGGCGATGACGTAGTTGTGGTAGGGCGTGCCCATGGTGCCCGGGTAGCCCAGCCAGTTGACGATCACCGGCGCGGGCCGGCGGGCGAACACCAGGCTGCGGGCGTCGCGGGTGTGGCCGTTGACGTCCACAAGGATGTCGATCCCGTCGGCGGCGATGCGCTCCGCCGCCGCCTCGTCGGTCATCTCGCGGATGTCGATCCAGTGCTCGACGGCCGCGTGGATGCGCTGCTTCAGCGCGCCCTCGTCCTTGCGCCCGCAATAGTAGGCGAAGACCTCGACGTGGTTGCGGTCGTGCAGCTCGAAGAGCTCGGCCATCAGATAGCCGATCGCATGGTCCCGCAGGTCCGAGGAGACATAGCCCACCCGCAGGCGCCGGCCGGTTTCGATGGCCGCGTCGCGGCGGTCGAAGCGATGGTCCTCGGGGTCGGGCGTCGACTGCTGCACGAAGCGCACGGAGGTCGCCAGCTGCAGCACAGGATCGTCGGCGTAAGCGGCCGCCGAGAGCGGGCTGATGGCGTTCATCAGCGTCTTGCGATCGAGCCGCTCGGTGGTGGCCAGGACCGGCCATTCGCACTGGCCCATGCGCAGGGCGATGTACTGTTCGATCACGTCGCGCTGCTCGGGCACTAGGTCGAGGGCCTCGCGCAGCGCCTGCTCGGCGGCGGCGGCCTTGTGCTGGTCGTTCAGCACGCGGCCCATCTGCTTGAGGGCCGTCACCTTCATGTCGATGGCGTGACCGGTGACCGGCAGGGTCCGCTGCGCCAGTGCGCGCCAGGTCTCCACACCCATATCCGGGTTGCCGCCGCGCTCGAGCACCCCGCCAAGGTTGATGTAGGCCGGGAAGAAGTCCGGATTTCCGGCGACCGCCTGCTGCAGCATCTCCGCCGCCAGCGCCAGATTGCCCGTGTCGCTCTCAAGCACGGCGCAGTTGAACAGCGCCACATGCAGCCAGGGGTCCTGGGGATTGAGCTTGGCCCACAGGCGATAGAGCTGCTTGGAGAGCACGACCTGCCCGCTCGCATTGAGCTTGCCGGCGGCGTCGATCAGCTCGCGCAGCGGCAAGGCGCCGTCGGTGACCTTTTGCAGGGCCTCGAGGAAGACGGTGTCGGACATGCAGCTCCCGGCGGTCAGGACGCGAGCCTGCGGTCGGGGCGCAGGCTGCAACGATGATGCGACTTAGGCGACCATCGCACGATTCTGCGGCGCGGAAGGTGGCGGGAGGCAGGACCCGCCCGCCGCGGCTTTTCCGCGGCGGGCGGCCTGCTTTGGATCAGCTCGCCAGGATGTAGGCCTCGGCCTGGGCCTGGGTCATCGCGGTGACCTGGGCCTGGCTGAAGCCCGCGAGCTGGGTCGTGCTCATGGCGCTGATGTTGGTCGTGCTCAGCTGACCGATCTGGGTGCTCGTCAGACCGCCGATCTGGGTGGAGTAGAGCGCCCCCACCTCCGTCGTCGTGAACGATCCGATCACCGTGGTCGAGAGCGCGCCGATCTGCGTGGAGCTCAGGGCCTGGATCTGCGTCGAGGTGAGCTGGGCCACATCGTCGCTGGTCATGGCCAGGAGTTGCGCCGCGACCATCGCCTTCAGCTGGGTCGCCTGCAGGCCGGTCACCTGGGTGGTGCTCAGCAGGCCGACGTTGGTGCTGGTGAGCGCCGCCATCTGGGTCGAGGTCAGGGCGCCCAGCTGGGTCGAGGTCAGACCCGAGACGTTGTCGCTCGTCAGACCCTTGATCTGCGTCGAGTTGATCCCGGACAGCTGGGTCGTGGAGAGCCCGCCGACCTCGGTCGAGGTCAGGCCGGTCAGGGCCGTCGCCGTCATCGCCCCGAGCTGGGTCGAGGTCAGGCCCGAGACCTGGGTCGTCGTCAGGCTGCTCACCGAGGTGGAGCTGAGGCTGGTGAGCTGGCTGGAGGTCAGGCCGGCGACTTGCGTCGTCGTCAGGCCCTGGAGCGCCGTGGTGCTCATCACCCCCAGGTTGGTGGAGGAGAGTTGCGACAGCTGGGTCGAGGTGAGGCTGTCGATCTGGGTGTCGGTGAGTTCGCCGAAGTCTCCGGTGCTGAGCGACTTGAGCTGGGTGGTCGTCAGACCGGCCAGTTGGGTCGTGGTCAGCCCCTGGACCTGGGTCGAGGTCAGGGCGGCGTAGCTGGTGGTGGCGAGCGAGCCGAGCTGGGTCGTCGTCAGGCCGGCGAGTTGGCCGGTGCCGAGCGTGGCCAGGTTGGTCGTCGTCAGCGCCCCGAGCTGCGTCGTGGTCAGCGCCCCGACCTGGGTCGAGGTGAAGCCCGAGACGTTGTCGCTGGTCAGGCCCTTGAGCTGGGTGGCGTTGATCCCGGCCAGTTGCGTCGTCGTCAGGCCGCCGACCTCGGTGGAGGTCAGGCCGGTCAGCGCCGTCGAGGAGAGCGCCCCGACCTGCGTCGACGTCAGGTTGGAGACCTGGGTCGTCGTCAGGCTGCTCACCGAGGTGGAGCTCAGGCTGCCGAGCTGGCTGGAGGTCAGGCCGGCGACCTGCGTCGTGGTCAGACCTTGCAGGGCCGTCGTGCTCATCACGCCCAGGTTGGACGAGGAGAGTTGCGACAGTTGGGTCGAGGTGAGCGCGTCCACCTGGGTGTCGGTGAACTCGGTGAAGTCGCTGGTGTTCAGGGCCTTGAGCTGGGTGGTGGTCAGGCCCGTCAGCTGGGTCGTGGTCAGCCCCTGGACCTGGGTCGAAGTCAGGGCCGAGTAGGCGGAGGTGGCCAGTGAGCCGAGCTGGGTCGTCGTCAGGCCGGCGAGCTGGCCAGTTCCGAGCAGCGCCAGGTTGGTGGTCGTCAGCGCCCCGAGCTGGGTCGTCGTGAGCGCCCCGACCTGGGTCGAGGTGAAGCCCGAGACGTTGTCGCTGGAGAGACCCTTGAGCTGGGTGGCGTTCAGGCCAGCCAGTTGGGTCGTCGTCAGACCGCCCACTTCCGTCGAGGTCAGGCCGTTCAGCGCCGTCGAGGAGAGCGCGCCAAGCTGGCCGGACGTCAGGTTGGAGACCTGGGTCGTGGTCAGGCTGCTGACCGAGGTCGAGCCAAGGCCGGTGAACTGCGTGGAGGTCAGGCCGGCGACTTGCGTCGTGGTCAGGCCTTGCAGCGCCGTGGTGCTCATCACCCCCAGGTTGGTGGAGGAGAGCTGCGAGAGCTGGGTCGAGGAGAGCGCGTCCACCTGGGTGTCGGTGAATTCGCCGAAGTCAGCCGAGCTGATCGCCTTCAGTTCGGTCGTCGTCAGACCCGTGAGCTGGGTCGTGGTCAGCGACTGGACCTGGGTCGAGGTCAGGGCCGAGTAGGCCGAGGTCGCCAGGGCGCTCAGTTGGGTGGTCGTCAGGCCCGCCAGCTGATCGGTGCCAAGCAGGGCCAGGTTGGTGTTGGTCAGGGCGCCCAGCTGGCTGGTCGTCAGGGCGCCGACCTGGGTCGAGGTCAGGCCCGAGACGTTGTCGCTGGTGAGACCCTTGATCTGGGTCGCCGTGACGCCCTTCAGCTGGGTGGTCGAGAGCCCGCCGACCTCGGTCGAGGTCAGGCCCGTCAGAGCCGTGGCCGAGAGGGCCCCGATCTGGGTCGACGTCAGGTTGGAAACCTGGGTCGTCGTCAGGCTGCTGACCGAGGTGGAGCTCAGGCTGCCGAGCTGGCTGGAGGTCAGGCCGGCGACTTGCGTCGTGGTCAGGCCTTGCAGAGCCGTCGTGCTCATCACGCCCAGGTTGGCCGAGGAGAGCTGGGCCAGCTGGGTCGAGGTGAGGCTGTCGACCTGGGTGTCGGTCAGCTCGGTGAAATCACCGGTGCTGAGCGCCTTGAGCTGGGTGGTCGTCAGACCGGCCAGTTGGGTCGTGGTCAGCCCTTGGACCTGGGTCGAGGTCAGGGCCGAGAGGTTGGAGCTGGCGAGCGAGCCGAGCTGGGTGGTCGTCAGGCCAGCCAGTTGGCCGGTGCCGAGCAGGGCCAGGTTGGTGGTCGTCAGGGCGCCGAGTTGCGCCGTCGAGAGCGCGCCGACCTGGGTGGAGGTCAGGCCCGAGACGTTGTCGCTCGTCAGGCCCTTGAGCTGGGTGGCGTTGACGCCGGCCAGTTGGGTCGTCGAGAGCCCGCCCACTTCCGTGGAGGTCAGGCCCGTCAGGGCGGTGGCCGAGAGGGCGCCGATCTGCGTCGACGTCAGGTTGGAGACCTGGGTCGTGGTCAGGCTGCTCACCGAGGTGGAGCTGAGGCTGCCGAGCTGGCTGGCGGTCAGGCCGGCGACCTGCGTCGTCGTCAGGCCCTGCAGGGCCGTGGTGCTCATCACCCCCAGGTTGGCCGAGGAGAGCTGCGACAGCTGGGTCGAGGAGAGGCTGTCGATCTGAGTATCGGTGAATTCGCCGAAGTCAGCGGTGCTCAGGGCCTTGAGTTCAGTGGTCGTCAGACCGGTGAGCTGGGTGGTGGTCAGCGACTGCACCTGGGTCGAGGTCAGGGCCGAGTAGGCCGAGGTCGCCAGGGCGCCCAGTTGCGTCGTCGTCAGGCCGGCCAGTTGGTCGGTTCCGAGCAGCGCCAGGTTGGTGTTGGTCAGCGCGCCGAGCTGCGCCGTCGAGAGCGCTCCGACCTGGGTCGAGGTCAGGCCCGAGACGTTGTCGCTCGTCAGGCCCTTAACCTGGGTCGCCGTGATCCCCTTCAGCTGGGTCGTGGAGAGCCCACCGACTTCGGTGGAGGTCAGGCCCGTCAGAGCCGTGGCCGAGAGGGCCCCGATCTGGGTCGACGTCAGGTTGGAAACCTGGGTCGTCGTCAAGCTGCTGACCGAGGTGGAGCTCAGGCTGCCGAGCTGGCTGGAGGTCAGGCCCGCGACCTGGGTCGTGGTCAGGCCTTGCAGGGCCGTGGTGCTCATCACGCCCAGGTTGGACGAGGAGAGCTGCGAGAGCTGCGTCGAGGTGAGGCTATCCACCTGCGTATCAGTGAACTCACTGAAATCGCTGGTGTTCAGCGCCTTGAGCTGGGCGGTCGTCAGGCCGGCCAGCTGGGTCGTGGTCAGCGACTGGACCTGCGTCGAGGTCAGGGCCGAGTAGCTGGAGGTGGCGAGCGAGCCAAGCTGGGTCGTCGTCAGGCCGGCGAGTTGGCCGGTGCCGAGCAGCGCCAGGTTGGTAGTCGTCAGGGCGCCAAGCTGCGCCGTCGAGAGCGCGCCGACCTGGGTGGAGGTCAGGCCCGAGACGTTGTCGCTGGAGAGGCCCTTCAGCTGGG
>Ga0075364_10001704_pt1 | contig 12083 bp, 12 predicted proteins | sample EndMetdeltDD1764_FD_71517 | JGI IMG/M metagenome (GOLD analysis project Ga0075364, IMG submission 71517) | Populus endosphere microbial communities from Tennessee, USA - Endosphere MetaG P. deltoides DD176-4 | ecosystem: Host-associated > Plants > Roots > Endosphere | place: USA: Tennessee... | reverse complement strand
CGGCGGCTTGGGCTTGCTACGCAGACTGAAGGGGAACAGGCGCATTGATCAGTTGCCCCGGATGACCGAGCTGCCGCTGGTGCTCGGCTGCCAGGCTTCGTCGACCGCCGGGTTGGGGCCGCCCTTCTTCAACAGTCCCTTGGCTCGGTCCTTGGCATCTTGGGGGAAGAACAGCAGGCACTGCTTGCCCGGCGGACAGGTGCGCCCCGTCGGCGTCTCGGCCGTGCTCGACGACAGGGCAGGACCCGTTGCCTTGGGGGCCACGTCCTGCGTGATGGGCACCGCCGGCTTGGGGCCAGCCTCGTTCTCGACCTCGAACCGATACATGCCGGTGGTGAGGTCGATCTTCAGCCGCGGGCCTTCCGCCACGTCCTTGCCGCGCGAGACGACGACATGGCCGACCAGCAGCACCGTGTTGGCCTTCACGTCGAAGGTCGCCCAGTCGCCCGTGGCCGTCTGCCCGTCCTTGGAGGTGATCAGCACCTTCTCCTTGGCTTCGACGCGGGTGAGCTGCGAGGTCACGCCGCCTTTCGCATCCTCGCCCGGGCCGCCCATGCCGAACGCCGATTGGCCGGTGTAGAAGGCGGTCAGCTCGACCGTGCGGATCACCATGTCACCCTGCTGCGCCTTCACATTGGTGCGGAACACGGCCTGCTTGGTGGCGTCGAAGATGTCCAGCGTGTTGGCCTCGATGTCCATCGGCGCCCCAGGATCGGCCTTGAAGGTTCCCAGCATGCCGCCCGTCACGGCGCTCGCCATCTCACTAGCGGCGGACTTCGCGGGCTTGGGCGAGGCAGCTTTGCCCTCGGCCTGAATGAGCGTGGCGGCGATGCGGCCGACCGGCTGGCCGCCCTCTCCGGGCGAGTCGAGGCGGCTCTTGTTGTTCTTGCGGTCGACGAACAGCCGGCGGCCCTGCAGCACATTCTTCTGCTGGTTGATGAGCACGTTGCCCAAGAACAGCGCCGTATCCGCCTTGGCATCGAAATCGGCCTGATCGGCAGCGATGCGCCGGTCGGCGCCCATGGTGATGACCGCCCCCTTGCTCGCCACCATGCGCGACAGGCGCGAGCCACCGCTGGCGGCGTCAGCCTTGGGCGCCTCGGCCTTCGCACTGGTCAGCGAATCCGCCGCCTTGCCCTCGTAGGCGATGCGCAGCTCGGGCGTCTTGAGAGTCGTATCGCCCTGCAGCGCCACGACACCGCCCGTGAACAGAGCGATGCGGTCCGTGTCGTTGATGTAGAGCTGCTCGGCGGTGACGTCGACGGGCTGGCGCGAGTCGCGCCCGAAGCCGGCCGACGACTGCTGCGCGGTCGGCGCCAGATTGACGGCGACGTCGCCGACGAAGGTGGACTCGTGCGTGTCGGTGCGCATGGTCATGGATGCGCCGCGCACCGTGCCGGTCGGCATCACCAGTTGCACGGGATCCTTGGAGACGACGCGGTGCTCCTTCGAGTAGACCGTGGCGCGCGACATGCGCGCGCTCATGCCGTTGGAGGCGTCGATCTCGATGCCGTCGTACAGCTCGAGCTCGCCGCTGGCATTGTTGAGCAGGCCGTTCTTGGCTTTCAGCTTGGTGACCACGTTGCTCGGCTGCACGAGGTCGCCGTCGATCTCCATCAGCTTGATCGGCGCCTTCGGATTGATATCGAGCACGGCCCGCTTGGCGCGCACCTCGTAGCGGCTGCCGTCCTTGTTGACCCCGAAGTACTTGGGGTTCTTCATCGTCATGTCTTCGGCCGTCAGCTCGACCTGGCCGACGTCGAGCCGGCCCTTACCGATCTTCCAACTGGTGCGGAGCATCACCGCGTAGGCGAGGCAGATGCACACCGCCGACACCGGCAGCGCCAGGCGGAGCGCGCGCACCAGCCGCGTGTGCCGCCCGGCAACGCGGAACGCGCGGGCGCCGTCGGCAGCAGTGCCCGGCCCCGCGACCGCAGAGCCGCGCATGTCCATCGTCATTGCCATCGGCGAGCTACCGGATTGCGGCGGGAACCCCATCCCGCCCGAGTCGCGCGGAAACTGCTGGCCAATTTGGGTTATATTGTGGGCAGTGGCAAGCGCTCCGCCGCAGTGCAACAGGCCGCGTTCACGCCTTTGGAATCAATGCGCAAAGATATCGGTGTCCTCGAAGCCGGCGAGGTCGAGACCGGCCCGCACGCCGAGGAAGCGAAAGCAGGCCTCAGCCTCCGTTAACCGGCCTTCCCGCTGCAGCATGGCGTCGAGCTTTGCCTTCAGAGCGTGCAGGTGCAGGACGTCGGAGGCGGCGTAGTGCTTCTGCTGGTCGGTCAGCTTGTCCGCCCCCCAGTCCGAGCTTTGCTGCTGCTTGGACAGATCGACGCCGAGCAGCTCCGCGCACAGATCCTTCAGGCCATGCCGATCGGTATACGTGCGCACCAGCTTGGAGGCGATCTTGGTGCAGTAGACGGGCTGCGGCAGCACGCCCAGATACTGCTTCAACATGGCCATGTCGAAGCGGGCGAAGTGGAAGATCTTCAGCACGCCCGCATCGCCCAGCAGGGCTTTGAGCCGCGGCGCCGACCAATCCTTGCCGTCGAACTGCACCAGATGGGCGGTGCCGTCGCCGGCGGAGAGCTGCACGACGCACAACCGGTCGCGCTGCGGATTGAGGCCCATGGTCTCCGAGTCGATCGCCACGCCGTCCGGAAAGCTGAGGCCCGCGGGCAGATCGTTCTTGTGCAGCTTGATGACGGGGCTCACGGCATCCATCCGGCAATCTCGATTGCGTCGAAGGTTTCCGCTTCTAACAGCACCAAAAGGTTATCGAAAGGTGGCAAACCCCGGCCATCACCCGAAATCGTGCCTGTTTTGGGAAGCAGCACCGGCGCTCACACTGCGGTCCCCGGTCAGGTCGTGGCATCGACGGGGCTTCCGAACGAGCCATTCCAGCTCACTGTCCCCGAGCCCACAGGCTGCGCGCTGCTCGCCTCCAAATGAACGCAGGCTATGCTGGCGCGCACTCATTGACGGTTCCCCCGGACCAGTACAGAAGAGGCTGATCATCATGGATGCGAGGCTCCAAACGCATGGGAAAATCCATTCTGCTGTTCTGTCCATTTTCTGTAGCAGCCGGACAATCAGCCGAGAGCTCACCACTTGGGGGCATCGAGGCGGCCAACCTAGAGCTCGCGCGTGCGCTTGCAAGACGCGGGCACAAAGTGACCCTTGCCACCAAGGATACGAAGCTTAGCGAGGATATCTTCAGCCACGTCCCTTTGAATGCCATAGGCAGTACGAGTGGCCTTTCAGCGATCATCAGCAGCAACGAGACACGCCCGTTTGATCTGATGCCGAAGGAGGTCATAAGGGTTTGGTGGATACACAATCCGTTTGCGATTGAGAAACTGATTAGAAAGGGGCACGCGCTCCCGCTGCTGCGTCATTCGGTTCATGCGGTTTTTCTGAGCGCTGATGCCGAGCGGATATTTACAAAGATTGCACCACTAAAATCTCGAACTGTTATTTCTTATGGGGTCCAAGAAGTATTTCGGCAAGAAAGAGGCGCCAAACAGCGCCGCCCTATTTTTGTCTGGGCATCTCAACCACAGCGTGGCTTAAAAGAAACCATTGGCGCGTGGCTCCAGGCGCGCCCTGAAGCGGAAATGCATATTTTTGGCGTCCGCCCAGACCAGATCGGAATGAGTGAAAAAGACCTGACGCCACATCGCGTACTTTTTCTTCCCCGTCTGGGCAAAGCGGAGCTTGCGCGACGTTATGCGGAAGCACTTGCCATGATTTACCCCGGTGCCCGCGATGAAACGTTTTGCCTTGCGGCTGCCGAGGCGCAAAGCATGGGACTTCCGGTAATTACCTTGGGCATAGGTTCGCTGAGTGAGCGCGTCCAGAACGGGATCAATGGCATCGTCTGCCGCACTCATGCGGAGATGATGGTGCACGCAAAGCGTCTCATAGCCGACCCCGATTGGTGGTCACAACTTAGCGAAGGTGCCGTAGGGACGAGCCACCCGTATACCTGGAAACGCGCAAGCAACCAATGGGATTGGTTGCTTCATGGCCGCGGTGAACTTACCGGATGAGCGTTGATGCGACCCTATAGTTGGATCCATCGATAAGTAATCGCGTCACCACCCTAGCTGCCACGTCGAACGATGCCCCGGAGATTCAGTTCAGCTGGCAAGGCACTCATCCAAAGCGCCTTCAAGCTCCGCGGCGTTGACGGCGAAACACTCGTTCCGATCACCGACACCGCCGATCAGCGCTCGATAGCTTTGCCCCATCGCGATTGTAAGAAGAAAATAATGCTCTCGCAGATGATTGGCCGGAAACAGCTCCAGCACCCGGCTGCGATTACACGCGAATAGGCCGTTCGTGAGTCCGGCGCCATGGGGGCCAATAACCACTTCGGCGCTCATGAACAATGCAATTTGGTCGCGAAATGACAGCCTGCCAGGCAATACGACTTCAAAGCCGCGCCTAGCAAGAATAGGCAGAAGGTCGCATTCATTGGAAATTCGTCTCAGCTTGGCATCGGAACGGCTGACGTATAGGCGACGCGTGCGATGCGGCGCGCCCAAACCGTAACCGTTGACCACGAGCGAGCGAATGAACGCGAGGTACGACGTGCTGGCTAGCGTACGCGGGACGCTCTGGAAGTTGTCGACGTAATAAAGACAGTCTACGTTCCACCTTTCGTTCGTAGGCACAGCCTCAAATCGCACATTGGAGAACTGCCGTGCAATGAACTCGTAAGTATCTCGCTGAAATCCGGGCAGGTCGGTATTGGTAAGGACGACAATTGGTTCGCGACCGACATCGAAGTGGTTGAGCAAGTAATAGAGCTTGGGCAACCTGTCGAAGATGAAATGATAGTAATGCCTGTGGCCTCGATGGTACTCGAGCATGTTGAAATAATTGCCCGGTGGCTTATGCACGCGCTTGGTTGCCACTAAACGCACGTCATTGGGTGTCACGATGGGGGAACCGCCTCGAGAACGCATTAGCGTACCGCGATCCTCGTCAAAAACGGCTCCCGTAGAGCCTAAGAGGGTGGCGTTCTCCATCGCGATGAGCGCCACTGAGCGCTGCACCGTCAGCGGTACCGGATTGGATAGTTTTTTTGCAAAAGCCGCGTTGTCAGCGGTCATGCTTAGCGATTGCTGTTCTGTGAGCGTTTGCGCGACGTTGGCTTCAACGATTGATTGTACTGTGTTGATGATCGGGAACCTGCTCCGCAAACAGGGCATGCCACTCAGGGCCTGGGCGAGCAAAAATTTTCCTTGCCGAATACTGAGTTTTCGGCTGCCTCGCTTGAACACCTTGACCTTAAACCGCGATGAGGAGGGAAGCCCGACTACTGAGACAACGACCACGTCAGCATACTATGCTTGAAGATGTAACGGAACGCTGTCAAGCAAGGCACAGCGAGCCAGGCGAGCACCTAGTAGAAGCAGTCCGTTCAGCAGCGTCAGTGACGGCTGCTGACAACCTCGGGACGCCCCACGAGCTGCAAGTCCTCTTCGGTTGGAGGAAGCTGAAACTGCCAGAGAGCTACGCAGCAGCGGCCAGCCGCAAGCGCTTGGCGCCCGCCTCTGGAGCCAGAGCGGACCGCGAACAAAAATCTCTCACTCCTGATATCCAAGCACCCCCGACGAGGGAAAAAAGAGCGTTATCAAGGAAAGACCGAGGGTGGTGGTGCCCAGGAGAGGACTCGAACCTCCACGCCTTGCAGCGCTAGTACCTGAAACTAGTGCGTCTACCAATTCCGCCACCTGGGCAGGCCGGCAATCATGGAACGGCATGAGTTAGTGCCCGGCCCCGGCGTTGTCAATTGCGCTGCGGGCCGCGATAGCCGCCACCCGTCTATTCCTGCCAAGCGCGGCGCAGAGCGGGAATCCAGCGCCGAAGACCAACCTTGTTGTTTCGGGTGGATTCCCGCTCGACGCGTCATGCTGAAAGCATGCCTCCGGCATGGCGCGCTGGCGGGAATGACGATCGCAACGGCTTCACAGGGGGCGCCCGCTTCGCTATTGCTCCGCCAGGGCTGGAATTGCGGAGGTTGGGAAGATGCCATCGCGGCTGGAGCAGGGCAGTCTGGTCACCGTGCTGGGTGGATCGGGCTTCGTCGGCCGCCACACGGTCAGGGCGCTGGCCCGCGACCGCTGGCGGGTGCGCGCCGCCGTGCGCCGACCCGACCTCGCCGGCCACCTGCAGCCGATGGGCGACGTGGGCCAGATCCACGCCGTGCAGGCCAACCTGCGCTACCCGGATTCCGTGCGACGTGCGGTGGACGGCGCCGACGCGGTGGTCAACCTGGTCGGCATCCTCGCCAAGTCCGGCGCCCAGACCTTCCACGCCGTGCACGTGGCTGGCGCCCGTGCCGCGGCGAAAGCGGCCCGTGAGGCCGGCGTGAAGACCTTCGTGCACGTCTCGGCGCTCGGGGCGAACCGCAAGTCCAATGCCCGCTATGCCCGCACCAAGGCCGCCGGCGAGGCCGCCGTGCTCGAGGCGTTTCCGGGCGCGGTGATCCTGCGGCCGTCGCTGGTGTTCGGCCCCGAGGACCAGCTGTTCAACCGCTTCGCCGCCATGGCCCGCTTCTCGCCGTTCCTGCCGCTGATCGGCGGCGGCCATACCAAGTTCCAGCCGATCTATGTCGGCGACGTCGCCGCGGCAGTGGCGGCCGCCTGCGCCGGCCAGGCGAAGGCTGACACCGTCTACGAGCTCGGCGGGCCGGACGTCGTCACCTTCCGCGAGCTGCTCGACCGCATGCAGGAGTGGTCGGGGCGGCGGCGGCCCTACCTGCGCATCCCCTTCATGTTTGCCAAGCTCGGTGCGCTGCTGACGCTGCCGCTGCCCAATTCGCTGCGGCCGCTGACTGTCGACCAGGTGCGCCTGCTGCAGCGGCCCAACGTGGTGAGCGAGGCGGCTACCAAAGAGAGCCGCACGCTGGCCGCTCTCGGCATCGTCGCACCGCGCACCATGGCGTCGGTGGTGCCGGCCTACCTCGAGCGCTTCCAGCCGCACGGCCAGTTCGCCCACTACCGGGGTTGAAGCGCCCCCTCTCCCCCGGGGGAGAGGGCATGAGGCCATGACTTACGGCTGCAACCTGCACGCTCGAAAATTGCGCCGCCGAACAGGCCAGCAGCCGTAAGTCATTCGGCCGAATTGGTGAGGGGCGACTTTCGTTCGGCGGGAGGGACACCCCCTCATCCGGTCCTGCGGACCACCTTCTCCCCAAGGGGAGAAGGGCCTCGTCATCGCCTAGTTTCTTGTGGCTACCGCAGCCGAGGGGTCTGACCCCGCCTCCCCAGCCAGCCGCCTGGTCGGCCGGTCGTGGGCGAGGAGCTGGGCGAAGCCGGCGATCAGGCCGATGATCACCCCCGCCTGCAGGGCCCGGTCGTAGGAGCCGAGCGCGTCGTAGATCGCCCCGCCGCCCCAGGCTCCGAGGAACGAGCCGACCTGGTGCGAGAAGAAGGCGATGCCGGTCAGCGTCGACAGGAACTTGATGCCGAACATCTGCACCACCAGGCCATTCAGCAGCGGGATGACGCCGAGCCAGGTGAGCCCCATCAGCGCCGCGAAGATCAGCGTCGAGGTGGGCGTCACGGGCAGCATGAAATAGGTGGCCATCACCAGCGAGCGGATGATGTAGATCGAGCCCAGCAGCATGCGCTTGCTATGGCGGTCGCCGAGCCAGCCGAAGCCCCATGAGCCGATCACGTTGAACAGGCCGATCACCGCCAGCGCCTGCGCGCCCAGCATCGGGTCCATGCCGCACAGGGCGAGATAGCTCGGCAGGTGCGTGGTGAGGAACACGAGCTGCAGCCCGCACACGAAGAAGGCGAGGCTCATGATCACGTAGCCGCTGTGCCGGCGCGCCTCGCCGAGCGCGCCGGTGAGTGTCAGATCCTTGTCGGCGGCGCTGGAGTTGGGCAGCTGGCCGGCGCGGCCGGCCAGGAACGCGGCCGGCAGCATGAACAGGCTGAGCGCCAGGAAGGCGTAGAGCGCCGCCCGCCAGCCGCCGACCTGCATCACGGCCTGCCCGAGCGGGGCGGCGAAGAACGTTCCCATCGAGCCGGCCGCCGAGACGATGCCGAAGCCCAGGCTGCGCCGGCTCGGCACGATGACGCGCGCGGCGACGTTGGCGGCGATGCCGCTGGTGGTGCACGACAGCGCCACGCCGATCAGCACGCCGGCACCCAGCATGATCATCTGCGCACTGGTCGCGGTCGCCGTGATGGCGAGACCTACCGCGTAGATGATCGCCCCGAACACGGCGACCAGGCGCGGGCCGAAGCGATCGACGAACGCGCCGGCGAACGGCTGCGTGACGCCCCAGATGATGTTCTGCACGGCAATCGCCATGGCGTAGTCGGCCGCCTGCAACCCGAGGTCCTGCACCACCGGCGTCTGGAACAGGCCGAGGCTCTGCCGCAATCCCATGGCGATCGACAGCATCACCGCCGCGCTCGACAGGATCAGCATGGATTCGAAGCGCGTCAGCAGACCGGTGTGGAACGGCTCAGCTGCGGCGGTGCGCTGTTGCATGGTTCTTGTTCCTCCTGCCTGCGAGCCTAGCCGTGAATGGAGCGTGGCGGCACCCACGCACACAGATGAACAGCTATGCAGCCGCCCCCCAAGTTCACCCGTAATCCCGAACGTCGCGCGGCTACGATCGGGACCTCAGGCGACGCGTGTGGCTGGGTCCCGGCTCTGAGCTGCGCTCAGGCCGGGATGACAATTGTTACGGCCCGATCTTCAACGAGGCGACGAAGCGCTCGGCCTCGGCTGAGCGGGCCGAGCCGGGCGCGCCGATGTGGAGCAGCGTGTAGAGCTGGCGGCCTTTCAGTACGGAGTACGAGCGGATCTCGCTGCCCTCGCGCAGCCCGATGGCGTCGACCCCCGTTGCGCCCGGCAGTTTGACAAAATTGGCACTCCCCCACTTGCCGCCGTCCATGTCCTTGGCGGTGCGGTCGAGCGAGGACTGCAGCACGCGCTGCTGGTCGGCAACGTTGACGTCCCTGGGATAGATTACGAACTGCACGACATAGGCCGACGCGCCCTGCTCCAGCTGATACTGGTGCATCGTGTAGGCGACGCCCGCGGGCGTCGACGACTGGGCCGTCGTATACTTCGGCTCCGCCGGAAGATCGGCGGTGAAGCTCTTCTCCGGCCCCGTCATGGTGTGCCAGGCTTCCTGGGCCGGCGCGGCTCCCGCCAAGGCCAAGAGCACCGTGCCGAGCAGTGCCGAAAGCAGACCCGATCCCCGTGACGTCATCGCCACCACCCTCTTTTTCCGCCGCCGCCGAAGCGCGGCAGAATAGAGTCTCGACGGCAAAAGCCAAGGTCGATGGCGGCTTGTCCCGCTATCCTACAGCGAACATTTCATTCCCCGCGTTGCCGTGATAAGCCGACTCCGGGGGAATGGGAGGGAGCCGTACTGCAATGACGCCGGCGCGTTGGTATCTGGCTGCGTCCGACACGATCGTGGTGGCGCTCATCTGCCTGCTGGCTGCGTATGCGCTCCTGTCGCTGGCGTTGCGCGACGACACCATCGTCATGCGCGTGTTGCGCGCCGTCACCAGTCCCGTGCGCGTGCCGGTGGCCGTGGTGACGCCGAGGCTGCTGCCGCGCGCTGTCGTCGCCATCTACACGATCGGTGTCTTGTATGTGGTCCGCATCGCCCTGTTCATCGCCGCGCAGAGCATCCGGTGATGGCCATGCACGCTGCTCCACCAAGCCTGGCCGATATTCTGCTGAAGCGCACGCTGCCGCTCGCGCTGATCGTCGCGCTGGCGGTGGCGCACGGTGCCATCCTGTCGCCGCTGTACGACTTCGTCTCCTACTTCGTGTCGGCCTTCAGCCGCCGCACGATGTTCTATCACCCGCAGGTGCTGGAGATTTTTCCGTCCGTGGTGATCGCGCTGTTCACGCTGCTGCTCGGCGGCATACCGGCCGCCGTCTACGAGCGCGTGCGCGGCCTGCAGCAGAGTTCGTCGGCCTCGATGGTGATCTGGCTGCTGACGACGATCCTGATCAGCGCGCCGGTGCTGTCGCGCGCGCTGGGGCTGCGGTGACGGTAGCTGTCATCCCAACCGAGGGCGAAGCCCGAGAGCAGGGACCCAGAGTAGCAAGCACATGGCAATTTCTGGGTCCCGGATATTCGCTTCGCGAATTCCGGGATGACAGTCGTTACTTTTTCGCGACTGCCACGTTGGTGGTCCAGCCAGGCGCGTCATCACTGCGCGCCGGTGCGGTGGCCGGCTTGAGCTGGGAGGCGACCTTGTCCGGCGTGGCGACCGGCGCTGCCGGCATCGGCTTCGGCTCGGCCTTCACCATCTGCTGCAGGTAGTCGACGTTGGAGGCTACCCGGTCGGGCGGCAGGTCGCGGCCGATGGCCACCTTGGCTTCGTCGTACTTGCCCTGCAGGCCGAGCACGAGGGCCAGGTTCTGGTTGACGCGGGCATCGTCCCCGCCGAGCGCAGCGGCCCGGCGCAGCAGCGGCTCCGCCTTCTCCACGTTGCCCTCCATGGCATAGGCGAGCGCCAGATTGCTCATCACGGAGGGCTGCTCGGGAGCCAGCTGCAGAGCCCGCTCGAACAGCGGGATGGCCTTGCTGTACTGGTTCTGCTTGGCAAGCACGGTGCCGCGCGCCGACACGATCTTCCAGTCCGGATTGACGGGATCGTCGGCCTGCTCGAGCAGCTTCTCGGCCAGCGTGACGTGATTGTACTCGAGCACCAGGCGGCCGTACTCGCCGGCAATGCCTTTGTGGGTCGGATTGGCGGCCGAGGCCTGCTGCAGGACGGCCAGCGACTGCTGCTTCTCGCCCTGCGCCTTGAGGTTGCGGGCGTAGTTGAGGGCCGCCTGCGCGTCCTTGGGGTACTTCGAATAGACGGTGCCCCAGTATTCGGTAGCCTTGGCCAGCTCGGCCTTGCCGTCGTCGGCCGGCGTCGTGGCGCCGGTGGTGATCGAGCCGGTGGCCTGGTCGGGCTTCTGCAGAGCCAGCAGGTCGGACAGCGACGAATCCATCTTCGAGCAGGCCGCCAGCAGCAAGCAGGACGCCATCGCGATCAGCAGCCCGCTGGTGTTGCGTACGGTGCCGATCGCACCCCGATTGCCTGTTTCGGCCATTGTTGGACCCCCGCCCGAATCGCCCCGCTGATTCGCGGGTTAACGGCAGTTTCTGGGACGGCGGTCAATAATGTCTTAACCAGAGTTTACGGCTTGCTACCGGCGGCCGCGAGTTCGGCCTTGGCGCCGGCCTCCCAGTCCTGCATGGCCGGCAGCGCGAAGACTGCGGCGACGTAGGCGGCCGCGGTGCCGTCGTCGCCATAGGCGCCAAGGTTCGAGATGTATGTACGGAACCGAGAGGCCACGGGAGCGTACATGGCATCGGCCGCCGTGAAGGCCCCGAACAGGCAGGGACCACCGGCTCCGAACCGGCCGCGGCACTCCTTCCAGACGGCCACGATACGGCGCACGTCGGCCGCCACGGGGTCCGCGAGTTGCTCCCGCGGCATCCGCGCAACGAAGTCCATGGGGCAGTGCTCGCGCAACTGCTGGAAGCCCGAATGCATTTCTGCGCTGACGGACCTGGCTTGGGCTCGGGCACGGGCCTGCTCAGGCCACAGTCGGGCCTCGGGATGGGTCTCGGCGAGGTACTCGAGGATGGCCAGCGTGTCCCAAACCACGAAACCGCCTGCTGCCGGATCATCAATCAGCAGGGCCGGCACCTTGCCTGAAGGGGAATGACGAAGGATCTGCTCCTTCGTGTCGGTCATTCGCAGCTTGATGTTGATCTCTTCGAACGCGATCCCGGCGTGCCGCAAGGCCAGCCACGGCCGCAAGCTCCAGCTCGAGGTGTTCTTGTTGCCGATTACCAGTCGATAGCCCATGGCTTGCCCACACCCCAATCTAGCAGCGGCAATTGTCTTTCGCCCACGCGCTGCCGATAATGCCGGCGTGTCGCGCTATCACGCCCCCGCCAACCTGTTTTGAGCAAAACCTCCATGCCGGCAAGCGAAAAGACCAAACCCGCGCTCGCCTCCACGAGCGCACTGGCGACCGCTGACGCCGGCAGCAAATCGGTCCCGGTCTGGCTCGCC
>Ga0075364_10001703_pt1 | contig 12083 bp, 11 predicted proteins | sample EndMetdeltDD1764_FD_71517 | JGI IMG/M metagenome (GOLD analysis project Ga0075364, IMG submission 71517) | Populus endosphere microbial communities from Tennessee, USA - Endosphere MetaG P. deltoides DD176-4 | ecosystem: Host-associated > Plants > Roots > Endosphere | place: USA: Tennessee... | reverse complement strand
AGATAGAACTCCTCTACTGTATTGTCATTCTGAGCTTGTTTCAGGATCTATACCCATGCTACCAGAGATCCTGAAACAATACTGAAACGAGTTCAGCACATGCTTCAGGATGACAGGCAGTACACAGGATGACAGCAGGTGGCTCGGGATGAGACTTGTACACAAATTATAACTTATTCAACTGTCACGCTCTTGGCCAGATTACGCGGCTGGTCCACGTCAGTTCCTCGGGCTACGGCTACATAGTAGGCCAGTAATTGCAGAACAATATTCATTAGGAGCGGCTCAGTCCACGAAGAAGTGGTAGTGAGATGAATAGTAAATTTTCCTTCGGTTTTTTTGGTATCGGTGATTAATAACGTCGTGCCACCCCGAGCTTTGATTTCCTGAATGTTAGAGATAGTCTTATCAACGAGCGCACCTTTGCCCAACATGAAGACAATCAACATCTGATCATCCACCAGTGCGATAGGGCCATGCTTTACCTCACCTGCCGGATAAGCTTCGGCGTGCAGATAACTCACCTCTTTGAGCTTAAGGGCACCTTCTAGGGCAATCGGGTACAGTAAGTCACGACCAAGATAAATAGCGTTATTGAATTTGCTGATCTTTTTGGCTACCTTCTTCACTTCATCATGCATGGCTAGTACTTTTTTCAGTTCGTCCGGTAATTTCTCTAGTGCTGCAACCACCTCTTTACCCTCGTCAATCGAGAGATCGCGACGCCGACCAACATGCAGTCCGAACAGCAATAACCCAAGTACTTGATTAGTGAAAGCCTTAGTGGAAGCAACGGATATCTCCGGCCCAGCATGCAGATAGATGCCGCCGTCCACTGTACGTGCAATAGTTGAACCAATCACATTAACAAGTCCCAGAGTATGAACTCCGCGACGTTTCATTTCTTCCACGCAGGCAAGCGTGTCGGCCGTCTCGCCAGATTGAGAAATAAATAAGGCAACGGTATTAGGTGCAATGACAGGGTTACGATAGCGGAATTCCGAAGCCACTTCTACGTCCACTGGGATACGCGTCATTTTTTCGATGAGGTATTTACCCAACGCGCCGGCGTAAAAAGCGGTGCCACAGCCGACAATCACAATACGCTCAACATCGCGCAGTTGTTTATCGGTCATATTGAGGCCACCAAGCCGCGCTGTACCTTCTTCGGTTGATAATCGACCCCGAAGTATAGCATTCACTGTCTGGGGTTGTTCCATAATCTCTTTGAGCAAGAAATGATCATACCCGGCTTTCTCAATTGCTTCAGAGGCGAGCTCCAGTTCCTCGGTCTCGCGCTCACGAACGCTAAAATTAAAGTCCATTAGCCGGTAGCCATCGGCTTTAATGACCGCCGCTTCGTTATCTTCCAGGTAGACTACCTTTTTGGTGTGTTCTACGATTGCCGTTGCATCGCTGGCAATCATCATTTCGTTATCACCAACGCCAAGCAAAATAGGGCTTCCACGACGGGCAGCTATAAGGGTATCGGGCTCTTTTCTGTTGAGTACTACAATCCCAAATGTCCCCTCCAGCTCAAGCAGGGTCGCAATGACCGCTTTTTCAAAGTCATTCTCGGTTGTAAGTTTTTCGGCAATGAGATGAGCGATTGTCTCACTGTCTGTATCGCTGGTAAATGCGTGTCCTTTGGCAATAAGCTGTTCACGAAGTTCCTGATAGTTCTCGATGATCCCATTGTGCACTACGGCTATATCTTCCGAGACATGCGGGTGGGCATTGCGTTTACTCGGCGCACCATGCGTTGCCCAGCGCGTATGACCAATGCCAACGCTAGCCTTGCCGAATACGCCACTACCAAGCGAGTTTGCCAACTCACTCACTTTTCCTTTTTCTTTGGAGACCTGCAACTGGTTGTCGCCAATGACAGCGATCCCAGCCGAGTCATAGCCTCTATATTCTAGCCGCTTCAATCCGTTGATGAGCACTGGCGCCGCGGCCCGATCGCCAATGTAGCCAACAATACCACACATACAGTTAAGTATATCGCCTGTTGTCAACCACGCAACTTAACTGCCAGTTTTCATATTGGGCTGTCCCATCGGCTTAGATTCCGGCGAGCCTCGCTGTCGCAAGAAGACAGAGAGGACGAGTGAAAAGTGAACTTTCTTTGATAAAGCGCTTCATCAATTATTAATTGTACTTGGCTTTGGCTTTATCGCGATTTTGCCTCCGAATTTTTTCTACCTTACCCTTGTTCATAATTGGTTCATCTTCACAAAAATCTTTGACCGTTTCGCAAGTCTGGCACTTGATCATACCGCCGTCTTCATCTTTGTACAGGATTGCAGTAGTGTCTTTAGTTTCGCAATAGGGACAGTTGGTAATAATGAGCTCGCCCATCATGAGCATTTCCAGACCACTCACTCTACTTAGCATGCCATGCGACTGGTAGTCACCACCTTTTTTCTTGGAGCGGGTTCCACAAGAGGATGTTTCGGCTGTCGCATAGGCACGGTTTCGAGCACTTGCATCGCCGTTTCGGGCATCACGAATATCCTGTGCACCTCTGCCAAAAGCCGCGGGGTCAATATCTTTATCTTCGATAGCCCGATCGACTGCCTGTTTTTCGCATATATCATGCATAGCCCGGAATGCTTCCAGTGGGGTAGTCAGCTTTCCAGATTTACGAAGTTCTATGAGCGCATTAACCACCTTGGTGGCAGCCTCATCCATACGAGCCATGCGCGTTTCGCAATAGTCAACGAAGGCCTTGTAATTTTGCGGCTCCTGCTTGGTGCCAAAGAATCTATCCTGACCCAGCTCTTGATCGCAAAGTTGGACGATATCTACAATACCGTCCTGCATACGACTCTTAGGCACTAATAGCGCTTGGTGTAGCACTTCTTGTGCAGTAGTCGGCATAGGCGCCTCTACCCCAAGCTTATGCCGGACATTAGCAACGGTGTGGAAGTCATGACGACGAGCAAACTTCCCCTGTACAGTGTCCACACCCTCTTGTACACCCCGCATAAAAGCTGACTCAGTCACTAGTTCATCTGATCCACTCTCGGAAGTTGTGGCCTGAATAGCATACGTCATTGTATCCAAAAAGTATCCGTCATCAGCTACTGCCTCGATAGGAGCATTATTGGGAATAAGGGAGAAGACAACAAAATAATGATCTTTGAGCTTGCCTTCTTTAGCCAAGGCTGCAATCCGCTCACCATTAAGTACTTCGATTTCGGTAATTTTCTCTAGTTTCGCATGCCGTTTTTCTCTCTCTGTGAGCGTGTTAGCGTAAATACTCCTCATACTTTGCCCGTATTGGACAATCTCACCTTGTTCATCCAGCCAAGATTTTACTTTGGTCACATTGCCGGTTTTGAAGCACATTTCGATTAAATTCGTCCGTGCATTGATCGCCAAAGATGACAAAGCCGTCTCATCTCCTTTCTCGGCAAGATCCAATTGTTCAATTAACGATACTTTGGGTTCTGACTCGGCAACCTCTGGCCCAGTTTTTACTTCACGACCAGTCGCGAATGAGCCCAACCATTGTTCTGTACGAGCCCGTATAGCCTCTTCCCCAGCTAGGCTCTCGGCCAGGATGGCTTTTTCGGGTTGGGGTTGAGTGGACACTTCTGGAGGTTTTGATTGGTGCTGCCCAAGCCAATGCAAGCCTCCGAGAGAAAGTTTTTTAGCTAACTCTGTCAGGTGCGACAATTCGGGATCATGAAGCCCGCTGAGTGCATTCCCCTCAGGTGACCCTACCCTTGCTTCAACTGCTATACCCGGCATCAAAAATCCCCTTCTTCTTTAAGCAGAAAAGGGGTGTCAAAGCCTACCTCCACACGTTTTTAGAGGTAGCGCCTTCCTGCTCGGGAAGATATAACTAACTGCAGGTGTATCGGGCTTTCACCGTTGCGGCACAGCTCACGAATTACACGTGATTCCGCCTACAGATAGCTAGATTGTTAATGCTTTTAAGTATACCACTATACGTAGTGGCGCATGCTGTAAAATGAGCACTATTTGTGGAAGTCTACCAAAAAAACGGCCCCTCATCTGGGGCCGTTTTTTCATTTTTTGAAAAGCTATTTATTTCTTCAAGCGAAGAGCGCGAGCCAAACCTTGCTTTGAACGCACATAGGTGTGGGCAGCGTACCCCAAGGCACTTGTGCCTGCGAGAGCACCAAGACCTTCAGCACCAGTCTGTGGCAGACTTTCTTCACCTTTACCACCTGTGGCAGGAGTTTCAGGCTTAGGGGTAACAGGTGCGGGGGTTTCGGGCTTTGGAGTTTCAGGCTGCTTAGGAGTCTCTGGAACATTCACCTTCACTTTAGCAGTGTCACAACCCTGCTGTGGGTTATCTTTTACTTCACTGTCACCAGTAAAGCAGGCTTTGTTGTCGATCAATGCGCCGTTTTGCTTAGAAGTAACCTTTACGGTGTACTCCTTGGTAACTTTTTGACCTGGCTTCAGCGTGCCAAGGTCCTCGGTGATGGTGCGCTTGGCGGGATCACTGACCAGTTCCACACCTTCTGGTAAAGTGTCAGTCAACTTCGTACCAGCCATGTCGTTGCCATTGTCGTTAGTGGCTTCACCATCGTTGCGTACTTCGATGACATATTTAAGAGTGTCGCCTGGCTTGGCGGCCAGTGCTTGAGCGGCGTCATTGGCGTCGGCTACCACACTGTTCGTGGTGACATTCTGCACTTTTTTGACAATCGCACCCTTTGGATGCCATGCCATTGCTGGTGCTGCCACTACGGCTGCGGCGACAAAACCAGTAATTCCCACCCCTAGTAGAGCTTTAGTGATGCTCATAGGATATACTTCCCTTCCGCTTTATTTGCAGAGAACCTCCCAGTTCTCAGTAACACGCTTAGGGTAGTACAAAATTAGTAATTTGTCAAGTAATATGGCTTGATTATCGTTGTAGTTTTTTCTTACTATAGGCTGCTTGCGTCTCTTTGGCGAGCTCTATACACTCTTCCGGATCAAAGCCCAGATCGTCACACCAACGGATAAGCGAGAAGAGTAGGTTACCCATCTCTTTCTTAATCTCCACCTCCGAAATTTCATCCCCTTCTTTTTGAGCCCGAGCTTGGCGGCATAGATCCCCATACACCACACCTAAAGCAATAACGATATGATCGAGCGCCATAGGTGTGTCACCCCAGATCTGTCGAGCCTCCGTAAGTAATGAATCGATTTGCATTAGCATCCCCTTTTCTCTCATTATATAAGGCGATGCACATATTATCTTTCCATAAAATTACCCCTGACCAACTTGCACTAGTAGGAGGTAAAGGACTGAATCTAGCTCGACTTACTCAACTTGGTGTCAATGTTCCTGCGGGTTTTGTAGTTACCACTGAGTCGTATCGGCAATTCGCTCGAGTGCCCTTACCCTCCTCTTTTCGAAACGAATTACTGGATGCTTTTGCTACGCTACGAGCACCACTAGTGGCCGTGCGCTCGTCTGCGGTGGCAGAGGATGGACGGCAGAACTCCTGGGCAGGCCAATTCGCCACCTATCTTGATGTGACGCGAGATACATTACTCCAAAGAATTCAAGATAGCTGGGCTTCGGTGTATTCCCGTCATGCCACAGCGTATGGCGATACTTCTACCGAAATGGCTGTGGTAGTCCAACAAATGATCCCGAGCGAAAGCGCTGGTGTCCTTTTTACGGCCAACCCCGTAAATGGTGCTCAGAGCGAGATTGTCATCGAAGCGGTCTACGGTTTAGGTGAGCTACTCGTGCAAGGTGCAAGCATTCCTGATAATTTCGTCCTGTCTAAAACGACTCACCAGGTAATCACCCAGGAGATTGGCCACAAGGATCAAATGCTGATCCATAAAGACGGCCAGCATGTCCAAGTACCTGTATCTGCCGCCAAGCAAGACTCCCCAGTCCTTAACGACGATCAACTCGCCGAACTCGCTAAGACTGGGCAATACATTGAAGCCAAGTACGGCTATCCGCTCGACCTTGAATGGGCGTATTATGATAATCAGTTATTTATTCTACAGGCTCGGCCAATCACAACACTTTAGGAGGAAGTATGAGCAAAGACCATATCGCATTTTTCAAACGACAAGTCTCCTTGACTGAGTGGTTTAATGAAGTTAACCCTGCCGAAAGCGCTGCTTTTCGCGATGAAGATAATCCCAAGCGTGAACGCCTCGGCATTGTCAGTAAGATCATCGGCCTCCCCTACGATAAACCCGCTTCCTTTCCGGCCACAGCCGTCTTCGAAGATGATCCTGCTTTTACTGCCTTCGTTAAGGAACATGGCGATGAACTATGTGCCGTGCGTATCATCCCCAAAGATCCAAATGACCCAAAATTGCGCATGCGTGGTCACACCGTCACTGACGGCATTACTTGGTGCAAAGAACAGGATATCGATCCAAAGAAATATACCGTCGATATTGTCCCGCATGCTGAAGACAAAGAATGGGCGACAGTCTTTGTGCTCAATCAGCACGGCGCTTTTGGAGAAATTACCAGTGGTGATCATAGTGAACTCACCCAAGGCTATTATGAGCATGAGTCGCCGATTGTTTTTGAATGGGACTTTCAAAAATGGACGTTTAGTCGCGAAGCAAGCGGTGCCAAAGAGCATCTAGAAAAAATCATGCAGTACCTTAAAGTTGCTGACGCCGACAAGCGCAAGGCGCTGCAACAAGAGGTGAACGCCACCTTTGCTCATAACTATTTAGAGGGCTACTTTGAAACCACCAGTCACTATAGTACTGGTGTATGGTTCATCGATTACAATCGTATTTTAGGTAAAACCTTTAGCAATATCACTAGCGTGATTGGGAGTAATGCTCACGAAGATAACTTGCACGGGCGCACCGGTAGCGGCGGGAAAGCCCAAGGAAAAGTTCGTATTGTACGCGATGAAGACCTCGCAAGTACACAACTGACTAACCAAGAAGTGCTAGTCTGCGTTATGACCAGCCCTGAATATGTACCACTCATGCAACAAGCTGCCGCTATTGTTACCGACCTTGGCGGTGTATTGAGTCACGCCGCGATTATCGCCCGGGAGCTTAAAAAACCTTGCATCGTTGGTACTCGCACCGCAACCACTTCACTCAAAGAAGGTCAGTATATTGAGGTGGATGCCGATAACGGTATCGTCACCATTTTATAGACAAAACAAAAGAGGCTTCCAAGGAAGCCTCTTTCGGGGCATTTAGGGTTAATATTACGTATACTCTAGAGTAGAGGTAATCGTACGTCGTTATCTAGTTAAAGATATTAACGACAAAGTTGACGACATTGTGACTGCCGTTGATAACTAAGTTGACGTTGTTGGAGACAGCATTACTGCCACCACCATAGCCACTAGCTGCGTGGTTGTTAAACCAGCTTACACATAGGCCTTGGTTCTTGAAACCAAAATGCTTCCAACCGCCATCCTTACAAGCTGCTTTGCTTGGTGGGTTTGGAGCGTTTGGATCACGTTGTGCTGCAGCATTTGCTGCACCTGTGACGCCTACCAATGCGGTCGCTACCATGACCGCCACACCGAGTACAATTTTGTTGGGTGACTTTCTCTTCTGACCTGGTAACGTACGGGTTTTGTTGATTCTCATACTATCCCCCTTGCGTTATTGCCCAATATCAATTTTATCATTCGTTGCAACGCGGACTCTACCAAGCGGTCAGTATTTCCACAGGTTTTCCACAATTGTGAAATATAATTCTACCTCTGTGCTTGTCGTCTTGACGCTCTTTGGCTTTCACGGATTTCAATAGCCATAGATATTGTACCGATCACAACAATCCAGAAGGTGTAGACGGCAAAATTTTGGGCTAATTGCCCATTTTGCCGCACAGTGAAAAAAAGCACCGTTGTTCCAAAGGTCATAAGCCCCATTAAAAAGGTCGTTTTGCTGGGGACTCGCCGCCAAAAAGCCCACACGGCATACAGAAGTAGCATTACTTGGCCGATAAGCAAGGATTGCAATAGAAAACCAGCGCCCATACCAACAATTGCCAGCATAGGCATTGCCAGCCACGCAAAGCGTCTTTTTTTCACGGGGGTTTCCTGCTGCTGTAAAACCTCAGAAGGGGCGTACGAGGGCTTAGGTGCCGCCTGCGAGGCAGGTTGACGGGCAATAGCAGAAGGTTGCGGTTGCGCCACACGGGATACGGGTGGCGCTGGGGTAATTACGGGTACTGGGGCTGGGGTCGATTGTGGTTTAGAAGTATGCCAAAACCCTTCCAACGATTTTGGGCCACCAATCGGGTGGCTTTTGGGGAGTCGGCGAAGTTGTGTTTGGGGCATGGCTGGACGTTGCACACTATTCTCCTTTAAAAGCTTGGTTGCGATAGAGGGTCATACTGTCAGTATCAGTCACAAGGTGAAATTCAGGATGATCTTTGAGGTAGTCATATTGCTGATAATCGAGCTCTTTGGCTACCATAATATATTTTACCTCATACCGGCTAAGCTTCGTGCCAAATTGCGGGTCTTTGGCTGCCGTGCACAAGGCTTTGGTAAGCGATTGTTGTTCCTTAGTTGCCGCAAAAGTGAGATTATCAATTTCCGGGTCACTCGTGGTAATAATTGGCGCGTCAAAATACGCCGGCGCAGGGTTTGCGATCAAGCGATCAGCAAAGCCAAAACTCATATAGTGATGCCAGGGTAAGAAGAGTACTTTTTGCGGTTGAGGATCTGCTTGCAAACGCTGGTTGATAATTTGCCAGCCGGTTGGATACTGGCGGGGACGTAGCTGTCCCGCAAACCCCCATAGCATTGTGGGTGCCAAAATAAACGGTAACAGGTATATCGCTCCCTTGGTGAATACTTGAGTAGTGGGCCAATCTTGCCAGCGGCGCAGGAGCCACTCAGCACCCACGGTCATAAAGGCAACGTAACAGAGCGCTAGTAGGGCGACGAACTTTTGGGGCTCACGATATCCGGCAAAGAATGGTATATGCGCTGCCAGCCAACTATGACCAATACCACTCGCCACGAATATCGCCAGCAGAGCCATACAGCCAAAAAACCAGAAGTACCGCCGCGCCTGACGCCATACTACGCCCGCACCTATAACCACCAATACCCATAAAAAGAGAGTGCCCAAACGCCAAATAGGCATAATAGCCTGCGGCATCGTAAAGAGCTCTCTTCCCTCTTGCCAAAAACCCTGCAGTTGCAGCACCTGCATAACCCGCCCCAGCGTCCCCCCTCCCAGAGTGGCGAATGCCTGCGCATCAGCTTGCGTAAAGCCGGCAATTGCCTCCGCTGTTGCTCCTTTACCAAACAGTGCCGGAAGCAACCAATAACATGCGCCCACCAGAAAAACACCTAGGCTAACGAGCAATGAGGCAAACGCTCGGCGCCACTGCGCATGGTGCCAGCCAAAAGCTATACTCGATGCAACAACGGCAATAACCACAAATCCAGTGGCGTGTATAGATACGACGCTCACTGCCAAACACAAGCCGCTCAACTGCCATGCTCGGCGCCAGTTCGGCCGTTGCCAAAATTGGAGCAACACCAGGCTCACCCACGGTAATAGCGCATAGCCGAGCAGTACTAAATACTGGCCAGCCATAAAGCGGTCATATACAAATGGGTTGAGCATACTCAACAGTCCCGCGGCATATGGAAGCGCGGAAGACTTGCGTTTTACTACCGTAAGTACATGTCGAGCGAGATAGTACCCGCCGAGTCCCATCAGCAACAAAGCGCCAAAGAGGATAAGCTTCTGTAATATATCGGCGGGGATCGCTAGATTAAGGAAATGGAGCAGGGCAAAAAACGGATATGTATTAGTGACCTGCTCGGGCAGTCGCAGTCGAGGCGTAAAGATCATGTCTACAGTCAACAAAAAACCTGGTCGTAATAGCGGTGCCATTACCAACAACGCTACCCCGACAAAAATAACCGTTGTTTTATATCGCTGTATCTTTTGAGAACGAACCAATTGCCAAATGTTGGTGAACCGACTAATGAGTATTCTCCTTTGTGGTCACATTTCTGGATATGTTTGCCTACCTATTATACTGGGTGTGCAATGAGCCATGAACGGGAGTATTCACCAGAGCAATTACTCACCAAGCAGGTCGCTATCGTGACGGGTGGAGCGCAGGGCGTGGGTAAAGGAATTGCCACTTGTTTAGCTCGTGAAGGCGCCCAGGTTGTCATTGCTGACATCGATCACGACGTTGGAGCATATGCAGCCCAAGAGTTAAATGAGCTTAGGTCAGGCTGTGCCTTAGCCGTTCAGGCCGATACAAGCAATGAAGAAAGTCTTTTTTCTTTATACAACAAAGTCATAGGACACTTTGGCACGGTTGATATATTAGTAAATAATGTGGGTATTACTACGGGTCGCAAAGACTTATTGGGTCTTATGGATCTGGTACCTTTGCAACTTCGTAGAGTCTACGAGACGAATATTATTGGTCCACTCTACCTCACCCAACAAGTTGCCAGGCAGATGATACAACGCGAGCAAGGCGGCACTATTCTTTTTACCTCTTCTATTCACGATCATACTCCTCGCCGCAACTTAGCCTACAGTTCATCAAAAGCTGCACTTGGCATGATCGTCAAGGAAGTAGCTCTCGAGCTGGCACCGCACAGTATTACGGTGAATGCCATTGCTCCCGGTGCGGTTAGTCCTACCGAAGAGAGACGCCCTAACCCTCATGTGCCGATTGGTCGCAATTCTACCCCAGAGGAAGTAGGAGCCCTTGCCGCCTTTTTAGCTTCGCCGCATGCTCGGACCCTTACTGGGCAAACATTAGTGGTGGATGGGGGGCTGAGCTTGGCCAGTATTCACGATATGCAACAAAGAGGTTTTAAGATCTAGCTTGTAAATAATCGCTGTATCGTATCGGTCTTCTTTTTCTCCAAGGCATGACCCCAATGGAAAAAGGCCACCCCGGCTGGTTCAGATAATTTGGCTTGTTCATATGCAGCGGCGATTTCTTTGGGATGTAATGTATCCGGAAGACTATCTGGCATATCTTTGAGCTGCAGAATCGGCAAAATTGCTGCTTCGGTGGTCTGTTTAAGCCAATCTATGTACTGACTAATGTATTCTACCGGTTTGCCAAGCATGCGATGGTATAACATCGGACTTACCTCTTCAAAATATGGCGCGAGCTGAGTATGGTCCTGCCCAAGACTCTCGATTACTTCGGGGTGCTCTGATGGCAGCAGTGGCACGGCATAATAGCCCATCGCTACCCATGGCGGCATCTGCCGACGTACTTCACGAGCAACTTTAGCGAGCTCTTGTGGTCGATCAACCTGATCGCAAAACGCACAAGATGAATGCAGTTCGGCTACCTTCTTTTTGTCCGTTTCCCAGTGGCCGCCAAAACGGAAGTGATCAAGCCAGATAGCAACTGGCGTATAATCAAGCGCTTTGTCAATAAGCTTGCGCAGCCGTGGCCATGCCGCTGGATCCATCGGACATGACTTGTCGCGGGGGAAGGCATTAAGTGAGATACTCATCGGTATATCAGCCTCTTGCAATTTGCGCCACCGACGCTTATTGAGACCATCCCACGAAACTACTAATTCATGGGCGCCCGAAGCGGCGAGCGCAGGAATATCATAATTGCCAGCCTCATTATGGCCGACATAAAGCTGCTTTTTGTACATGCTATTCCCCCCGCGCGCCATGTCGCCTTCTTGTTATTACCAAGTATACTATTGTGGTCAAAATGACGGTGGTACTAAGAATAGTACCAGCCACAAACCAGCGTTGCGGAGCATACTCAATAACCATCTGCATGTCATATGAGCCGTCAGCATTCTTGTGACAAGCGCTCGAGGTACCACATAGCTGCGCCGGATCGACATACCAGCCATTCACAAAACCATTAAGCTGCACATGCTGCTTTGCGGATACCGCCTTTGGATGAGCAAGCGGCCACCAACTATGCAACGGACCATGCGTTTTGCTATCGGCAAGTTCAGCCCGCCAGCCCTTGTCGTAGGTTTCACTCATCGTCAGATAGAATGGCGTAGTCGCCCCTTTGACCATCGCCTTCTTTTTGGTTGGGCCAACGATTTGGTAATCAACGCGTTGCGGCGAAGTTATCTTACTTGGGGGCTCGCTCACTATATGCA
>Ga0075364_10001702_pt1 | contig 12085 bp, 8 predicted proteins | sample EndMetdeltDD1764_FD_71517 | JGI IMG/M metagenome (GOLD analysis project Ga0075364, IMG submission 71517) | Populus endosphere microbial communities from Tennessee, USA - Endosphere MetaG P. deltoides DD176-4 | ecosystem: Host-associated > Plants > Roots > Endosphere | place: USA: Tennessee... | reverse complement strand
CGCCGGGCGGACCGCCGACCTGCCGCGCGCCGATGGCCGCGAAGTGCTGGAAGCGCGCTTCTTCGCCGCCGACGCGCTGCCGCCCGACATGCCGGCGATGCTGCGCACGCATCTGCCCGCGTGGATCACAGCAGCGAAAGCTGGCCGTCCGGCCGATCCTCCTCCGATCCCTCCACGCCGTCCGGTCCCGCCCCCTCCAGCGAAGACAGCGTGAGCCCCATCAGCCGCACCGGCTGCGGCAGGGGCAGCACTTCGGCGAGCAGGGCATGGCCGACTTGCGCGAACTCGCGCTTGTCGGCCACCGCCCGCGCCAACGACCTCGCCCGGGTATGGCTGGTGAAATCGATGTGCTTGAGCTTCAGCGTTACCGTCCGTCCCCTCGCCCCGGCGCGCTCGATTCGCTCCCAGACGATGTCGATGATATTGTCGAGCGCCTCGCGCAGCGCCGCGCCCGACGACAGGTCGCGATCGAAGGTCCGCTCGCCGCCCAGCGACTTGCGCGCCCGGCTGGCGCTGACCCGCCGCAAATCGATGCCTCGCGCGGCGCGGTAGAGGTAATCCGCCATCGAGCCGAAGTGCGCGCGCAGGAAGGCGATGTCCTTCGCCGCAAGGTCCGCGCCGGTCTCGATGCCCAGCTTCGCCATCCGCTCGGCCGCGCGCGGACCCACGCCGTGGAAGCGCCGCACCGGCAGCGCCGCGACGAAGGCCGCCCCCTCGCCCGGCCGGACAACGCATAGCCCGTTGGGCTTGTTCTGGTCGCTGGCCAGCTTGGCGAGCAGCTTGTTGTACGACACGCCCGCGCTGGCGGTGAGCCCGCCGGTCTCCCGGGCGATGCGCGCCCGGATCAGCGCGGCGATCCGCGTCGCCGAACCGATGCCCTTCAGGTCGTCGGTGACGTCGAGATAGGCCTCGTCGAGCGCAAGCGGCTCGACGTGCGGCGTGTAGTCGAGGAAGATCGCGCGGATGCGGTCCGACACCTGGCGATAGACGTCGAAGCGCGCCCTGCGGAAGATCAGCCCCGGACAGAGCCGCGCCGCCCGCACCGAAGGCATCGCCGACCGCACCCCGAAAGCCCGCGCCTCGTAACTCGCCGCCGCGACCACCCCGCGCTCGGACGACCCGCCGACCGCCACCGGCCTGCCCCGCAGCGAAGGATCGTCGCGCTGCTCGACGCTGGCGTAGAAGGCATCCATGTCGACATGGATGACCTTGCGCAGCCCCGGCGAGCCATCGCCATCATCGTCGTCAGGGACAGGCACCGCCGCGGTCATGCGGCGAGGTTAGCACCTATTGGCAGCCGAGCTACATCTCCGGCCTCGCCAGCGACATATCGAGCCTGGTGATCTCCAACACCAGGCTCGAGGTCGAAGACGGACGCAACGACGCCACGATCCGCCTGGGCTCCACCACGATCGGAGATCTGGTTCAGGGGCTGCATGCGCTCAAGGTCGATACGCGCCGGATGATCGGCATCCTGCAGGCCTTGCGATCCGCAGGCGCACTGCATGCCGAACTGATTGTCGAATAAGCGCTGTGCCTATTCGAGTCTTTGGACCGGGCCTTTGGACGGGACACCGGTTCATAGCCTGCCCCGCAAGCCGATTGCCGCCTACGCCCCGGTGTGTGTAGACACCGTTGCAGAAGCACCAAGCGCTCCGGAGCGGGTGAGGATCGATGGACGACTGGAAATGCGACGATGGTCTGCGATGGCGCACCCTCGAGCCGTTCGGCGCCGAGATCGACCGCGATCTGAGCGAGCCCTTGCCGGCAGCAGCGGCACGGCGTTTCGTGGCCCTGTTTCGCGAGCACAGCCTGATCATCGCGCACGGCCAGACGCTCTCCAGACCGCAGCAGCAGGCATTGCTGGCGCTGCTGGGGCCGCTCATGCTGACCCGCCAGAACGAATCCGGCTTCATTTCCACCGACCTGCAACACGATTCGGCCACGGCCGCATACCCCTTCCATTCCGACGGTGCCTACACCGAAAACCCCTTCGAAGTGCTCTCGCTTCACGCCGTGGATGTCGTAGACGGCGCGTCCTCCACGCGCTTCGTCAATGCCGAACGAGGCTATGACCAGCTGCCACACGCGCTGCGCGAGCGGCTTGGATCGCACGGCGCCGAAATGATCAAATCGACTTATGACACCGTCGGCCTACGCGCTTTCGAAACGCCCGATCCCGAAGCGACACGGCGCGACGAACGGCCCGCCGTCCGCATCCATCCTCACAGCAGCCGGCCCTACATCGCCGTAAACGAAATGCAGACCGCGCGCCTGGTGGACATGGACTGGGAGGACAGCCGCGCTTTGCTGGCGGAAGTGTTCGACCGGCTCTACGCACCGGCCAACGTAAACGAACACGTCTGGCGCAAAGGCGATATCGTGATTTGGGACAACATCGCCTGCCAGCATGCGCGCGGCTCTCTGGAAAGCGCGGGGCGCCGCGTCCTGCAGCGAGTGCTGGTGGGCGGAGAAGACTGCTGAGGGGCCGCTTGAGATGATTACCGAACAACTCGATCTCACGGGGCGTAGCGCCATCGTCACCGGCGGCGGCACCGGCATCGGCTATGCGACGGCGCTGCAACTCGCCCGCCTGGGGGCCAGCGTCGCGATTGCGGCGCGTACAGCCGATGAACTCGAAGATGCCGCGGCGCGCATCCGCCAGCAGAGCGGCGCACGATGCATCGCGATCCCCACCGACGTGAAGGACGAAGATGCCATCGTCCGCATGGTTTCGCGTACAGCGGACGAATTCGGCAGGATCGACATCCTGGTCAACAATGCCGGCGGCACGCGCATGGGTCCGCTCGAGCAGATTCCGACCAGGGGCTGGGATTCGATCTTCGACCTCAATGTGAAGTCCGCCTATCTGTGCACCAGAGAAGCAGGGCGGCACATGATGGCACAGAAAACGGGCGCGATCGTCAATATATCCTCAGGCGCCGGGGTGACCGGCGTCAAGGGTGGCGCCCACTATTCGGCAGCCAAATCCGCCCTGCAGATGTTCACGCGGGTGACGGCGGCGGAATGGGGCAAGCACGGCATCCGCGTGAATTGCGTCGCCGCCGGAGCGATCGCCTCGCCCCGCGCGGTGGAGGCGTGGAAGGTCGCCGGGCTGGATGCCGACGCCATGGGCGTGGTCACGCCTCTCGGGCGAACGGGCCTGCCGGACGAGATCGCCAACATGATCGTATTTCTGGCAAGCGACGCGGCATCCTACGTTTCAGGACAGACCATCGCTGTGAACGGCGGTCCGGTGCTGCCCGGCATACCCGACTAAACCCAAGCAGGCGGGCGTCGGGGGGTACTCACGTCAAGCTGGAGTTGATATTCGCCCATGGCGCTACACCGCGGGAAGGCTGCCGCGATCACCTGACCGCCGCTAGATCCGCTCGGCCTCGGCGACGGATTCGCTGGCGCGCAGGGCGCTGACGATGCGAGTGAGGTGCGCGACGTTCTTCACTTCCAGATCGACCTCGTAAGTGCCAAAGGGGTCGTCGCGGTGGCTCATCTGCAGATTGACGACGTTGGCATTGTTGCTCGCGAAGATCGCGGTCACCTCGGCGAGCGTGCCGGGGCGGTTGTAGAGCACCACGCGCAGCCTTCCGACCGCGCCGTCCGAACGCTCGCCCCACTGCAGGTCGAGCCAGTCGACATCGACGCCGCTGGCGAGCTCAAGGCAATCGATCGTATGCACTTCCACGCCCTTCCCCGGCTGCAGCAGGCCGACGATGCGGTCGTCGGGCACCGGGTGGCAGCAATCGGCAAGGTGGAAGGCCATGCCCGGCGTCAGCCCGCGGATAGATATCGCACGCTCCTGCCTCGGCCATTCGACCTGATCGGGCAGGCCCGCGGCGCTGCCGGGCACGAGCGCCTCCATCACGTCGCGGTCGGCGAGCTTGGCTGAGCCGATCGCGACCATCATGTCTTCTTCGTCCTTGAAGCCCAGCTTCTTCGCCGCCGCCGCGATCGCCTTACGGCCGATCTTGGCGGGCAGGCGCGAGGCGATCTCGTCGAACAGCTTGGTGCCGATCGCGGCGACTTCCTGCCGCTCCTTGGCGCGCACCGCGCGGCGGATGGCGGCGCGCGCCTTGCCGGTAACGACGAAGCCCAGCCATGACAGCTGCGGCTCGGTATTGCGGCTCTTGATGATGTCGACGACATCGCCGTTGGCCAGCGGCGTGCGCAGCGGCATGTGGCGGCCGTTGATCTTGGCGCCGACCGCCGCATTGCCGAGGTCGGTGTGCACGGCATAGGCGAAGTCGATGGGCGTCGCGCCCTTGGGCAGCTGGTGCAGCGCGCCCTTGGGCGTGAAGGCGAAGATGCGGTCCTGGTAGATCGCCAGCTTGGTATGCTCGAGCAGTTCCTCGGCGTCGTGGCTGGCATCGACGATCTCGATCAGGTCGCGCAGCCAGCCCACCTGGCCATCGGGACGGTCGCCCTGCTTGTATGCCCAGTGCGCAGCGAGACCGTATTCGTTGGTGCGGTGCATCTCTCGCGTCCGGATCTGCACTTCCATGCGCATCGAGTTCTCATAGATCAGCGCGGTGTGGAGCGAGCGATAACCGTTCGACTTGGGAGTCGAGATGTAGTCCTTGAAGCGCCCGGGGATCATCTGCCAGGTCTGGTGCAGGACACCGAGCGCGCGGTAGCAGTCCTGCGTGTTATCGGCGAGGACACGGAAAGCCATGATATCGGTTATCTGCTCGAAACTGACGTGGCGTTCGGCCATCTTCTTCCAGATCGAATAGGGATGCTTCTCGCGCCCCCAGACCTCGACGTTCATCCCCGCGGCGGCGAGCGCCTGCTTGATGGCGAGCGCGATCGCGTCGACCTGACCGCCCTCGACGCTGCGGATCTGCGCGAGGCGGCCGGTGATCGTGGCATAGGCCTCCGGCTCCAGCTGCTCGAAGGCGAGCAGCTGCATCTCGCGCATGTATTCGTACATGCCGACGCGCTCCGCCAGGGGCGCGTAGATATCCATCGTCTCCTTGGCGATGCGGTGCCGCTTTTCCGCGCTCTTGATGAAGTGCAGCGTGCGCATGTTATGGAGCCGGTCGGCGAGCTTGACGAGGAGGACGCGCAGGTCCTCGCTCATCGCCAGGAAGAACTTGCGCAGGTTCTCGGCGGCGCGCTCGTTCTCGGTCAGCGTCTCGATCTTCGAGAGCTTGGTGACGCCGTCGACCAGCCGCGCGATATCGGGGCCGAAGTACTGCTCGACCTCTTCGATCGTCGCCAGCGTGTCCTCGACCGTATCGTGAAGCAGCGCGGTGACCACGGTATCCTGGTCGAGCTTCAGCTCGGTCATCAGCCCCGCGACTTCAATCGGATGGCTGAAGTAGGGATCGCCGCTGGCGCGCTTCTGGGTGCCGTGCTTCTGGATGGTATAGACATAAGCGCGGTTGAGGATGGCCTCATCCGCATCGGGCTCGTAGGCCATTACCCGTTCGACAAGTTCGTATTGACGCAGCATGCTCGCCCATGATGTGCGGATTAATCGCCGCGGAGCAAGGGGAAGCGGCATCCCATCCTCCGGTTTGCGGCACGCGGCCAGATTGACGGTTGGCCGAATCGTGCGGATAGGGCTCACTCCGGACTGCAAAAGCATCTCGTTATTGAACCCTATATTGTCTTTCAAACCATTGATATAAAGAATAAATCTTAATACGATTCCATTCTGCACACTGCGTCCGGTAAACAGCAGCAAGCGCGAATGCGTGACTGCACATATTCCGATGGCCCGCCTCTATTTGACGCGGAGTGCCGGTGGCAGGACGATCCAATCATATAGGTACAAATACCTATCGCATTCGTTACCCGACATGATTGCCAACTCCTTAAAGTGAAGCGCGACCGACCGAGCCAGAGGGGCCGAGCATGCGTGGTGGACGCCAATCCGTGATGATGAAGGCGCCCGCCGAGCCGCCGCAGGCCGAGATCGGCCGCCTGATCGCGCTTTACGAACGTGGCGAGCTTTCCGCCTTGGCCCGGCAGTGCCGCGCGGCTCTGGCCCGTCATCCGCGCTCGGCGATGCTTCACAACATCATGGGCGCGGCCGCGATCGGGCTCGACGACCACACCGCCGCCGAGGCTGCCTATGTCAAAGCCGCCGCGATCGATCCGGACAATCCCGAAGTCCACAACAACCACGGCATCGCGCTGAGCGCCCAGGCCAAGCTGGATGAGGCGGTCACCGCCTTCGGCCGCGCGCTGGCGCTGAATCCGCGCTATGGCGAGGCGCACTACAATCTGGGTAACGCGCTTCGCAAACAGTACGCGCTGGAAGCCGCGATCGCATCGTACCAGCGCGCGCTGGCGATCGATCCCAACGATGCCGACACCTACAACAACCTCGGCCTCGCCTACCGCGACCAGGGCCGCCAGGAAGAGGCGCTCGCAGCCTATGGCAAAGCGCTGACGATCCGGCCGAACTTCGCCGACGCACTCCACAATCTGGGCGTGCTGCTGATGGAGCTCAAGAACTTCGGCGGCGCGATCAAGGCCTACACGCTGGCACTGGCGATCGATCCCGGCAAGACCGACGCGCGCGGCCAGCTGCTCTATGCCAGGGCGCACGTCTGCGATTTCTCGGTCTACGACGACTATGCGGCGCAGCTGGCCGAAGGACGTCTCGAGCCCGGACAGGCATCGCCGTTCACGATGCTGGTCTTCGCCGACGACCCGGCGCACCAGCTTGCCTATTCACGCGCGTGGCCGGGATCGCAGCAAGCGCCGCAGCCGCTGCCGGTCGTGGCAAAAGCGCCCGGCGCGCGTATCAGGATCGGCTATTTCTCGGCCGACTTCCACGACCACGCCACGCTGTGGCTGATGGCGGGACTATTCCGCGAGCACGACCGCGATCGCTTCGAGGTCTTCGCCTACAGCTATGGCCCCGCCTCCGACGATGCGCTGCGCGCCGCGCTGATTCGCGACGTCGATCACTTCGTGGACATCAAGGACATGACCGACGCCGAGGCCGTAGCGCTGGCGCGAAGCCACGAACTCGACATCGCGATCGATCTCAAGGGCTATACCCAGCATTCGCGCTCGCGCATCTTCGTGCCGCGCGTGGCCCCGGTGCAGATGAACTACCTGGGCTATCCGGGATCGATGGGCGCCGATTTCATCGACTACCTCGTCGGCGACGACGTGGTCGTCCCACCCGCCGAACGGGCCTTCTACAGCGAGAAGATCGTCGCCCTCCCCGGCAGCTACCAGCCCAACGACAACCTGCGCCCCATAACCGGAAGGGATGCGACCCGCACCGACCTGGGCCTGCCCGAGCAGGGGTTCGTCTTCTGCTGCTTCAATCAGACCTACAAGATCTCCCCCCGCGAATTCGCGATCTGGATGCGGCTGCTGGGCAAGGTCCAGGGCAGCGTGCTGTGGCTGCTGCGCTCGAACGAATGGGCCGAGGAGAACCTGCGCCGCGAAGCCGCGGCGCACGGCATCGATCCCACCCGGCTGGTCTTCGCCGAAACGCTGCCGCACACCGAGCATCTCGGCCGGCTGCGCCACGCCGACTTGTTCCTCGACACCTTCAACGTGAACGCGCACACCACCGCCAGCGACGCGCTGTGGGGCGGATTGCCTGTGCTAACCCTCGCCGGCCGCCAGTTCGCCGCGCGCGTCTGTGCGAGCCTGGTCAACGCGGTCGGCCTGCCCGAACTGGTGACCGCGACCGAGGACGACTACGAAGCCCGCGCACTGTCGCTGGCGTCCGACCGCGACGAGCTAAAGCGCCTGCGCGAGCGGCTTGCGGCGAACCGCCTGGACCATTCCCTATTCGATACGGCCGGCTACACTCGACAGCTCGAAGCCGCATTCGCGGCGGTTCACGAACGCCGGATCGCCGGCCTGGCGCCCGAGGATATCGTGATCCGCCGCGAATGCTAAGCAGAGGCCTTCCGCAATAGCGCAGGGCGATCCGGCGAGCGGTGCCGCTATCGCGGCTCAAACCCCCGCTGGACAAACCGCGTGATCGCTCGCAGGTTCGCAACCGCAGCACGGCGCGGGGGGTGACGGGTTCATGGCGGATCGCTGGCAGCGAGCAGCGGAGCAGGCAGCGGACCAGGTGTTCGCCTCGCCGGTGCTCAACGTCGCGCGCACGCTCGCCTTCGTTGCGATCGTCTTCGCGCTCGCCACCGAAGGCTATGTCTATGCGGGCTGGAGCCTGGCCGACGCCGCCTACATGGTGACGCTGACGCTGTTCTCGGTCGGCTACGGCGAAGTCCATCCGATCGACACGACCTACCTGCGCACGCTGACCATGGCGACGATGATCCTGGGCTGCACCGGCATGATCGTGCTGACCGGCGCGCTCGTGCAATTGTTCGCGCAGTACCAGCTCCGCAATCTTCTGGGGATCGACCGCATGCAGACGCAGATCGAGAGGCTATCGCAACATTCCATCATCTGCGGGTTCGGCCGCATCGGGCAGCAGCTCGCCAAGGAGCTGTGGGCCGCCCGGCAACCGTTCATCATCGTCGAGCGCAACCCGGTCAAGATCGCGATGGCCGAAGCCGCGGGCTACCTCTGCCTCGCTGCCGACGCCGCGGACGAGGCTTCGCTCCGGCTCGCCGGGATCGACAGCGCGCGAGTGCTGGCGACGGTCCTTCCCGACGATGCGACCAACGTGTTCATCACGCTGTCGGCGCGCAGCCTGAACTCGAAGCTGGAGATCATCGCCCGCGGCGAGCTGCCCTCGACCGAAACCAAGCTGATCCATGCGGGCGCCGACAAGGTGGTCCTGCCGACGCTGATCGGCGCCGAGCGCATCGCCGAGATGATCCTCTATCCGACGACATCGCGCTTCGTGCAGGAATCCTCGCAAGTGCGGGATCTGAAGCGCGGGCTTCATGAATACGGGCTGGAGATCGAGGCGCTGACCGTACCCGAGGAAGGCGCGATGACCGGCGAGACCGTCGGCGCGGCCGAGCGGCGTAGCGGTGGCGCATTCTTCATCGTCCAGATCGACCGCCCGGGCGGCCAGAGCTTCGTCCATCCCGGCGAGGACGTGCGGATCGAGGCAGGCGACACGGTGGTACTGGTGGTGCGCGGATCGAAAGTCTCGGCCGGCGCGATCTTCAACGAATCGAAGAAGGTGAAGATCGGACGCAGCTACTTCTGATCGATCGCGACAGCGGAGCGGCAGAAAAGTTACCGCAGCCTGGCGGATCGGGAGGCCGGTGCCGCCACCGGCCCGCATAGACTGCGGGGGAGTGGCGGCAGCCGCACTTGCTGCCCTGGCAGGAAGCAAGCAAGTGGGATCGTGCTCCCGCATCGTTTCAGCGGCGTGACACGGCCTGAAACACCGCTCGACGGCGTCCGGCGAAACGACGTTCACGAAGCTTCAAAGATCCCGCCAAACAAGAGTTCTTCGCAACTCGTCCAGCGCAGCGCAGTCCGGTATTGCGAGTGCCGTTGCTATCCGATCATCGATCTTCGCAGCTACGCCGATCCGCCGGACGATGCCGCAAGCGCCTGCGCGAAATCGGCTATCAGATCGTCGGGATCTTCGATGCCGACCGAAATCCGCACGAGATTGTCGGTAATTCCCAGCATCGCCTTGCGCTCGGCCGGAACCGAGAGGTGGGTCATCGCCGCGGGATGGCTGGCAAGGGTTTCGGTGCCGCCCAAACTGACCGCGAGCTTGGCGACCTTGAGCGCATCGAGGAATGCGAAGGCCTCCGCCTCGCCGCCCTTGAGATAGAGCGAGAATGTCGAGCCCGCACCGGTGCAGTGCCTTCGATAGATATCGGCCTGGCTGCTGCCTTCGGCGAGAAAGCCCAGGTATCCTACGTGCTCGACTCCGGGGTGGCCGCGCAGCATCTCGCAGACCTTGGCGGCGTTCTCGCCCGCGCGGCTCATACGGAGTTCGAGCGTCTCGAGACTGCGCAGCAGCATCCATGCGGAATGGGGATCGGTGATCGTTCCGATCGTGTTTCGCATCGTCCGGATCGGCGTGATCGCCGCACAGGCGCCGACGACTGCCCCGGCGACGAGGTCCGAATGGCCTCCGGCATATTTGGTGAGGCTATAGATCACGAGATCGGCACCGTGCCGCAACGGCCTTTGCCACAACGGACCGAGGAAGGTGTTGTCGATTGCGATCAGCGGGCGATCCACAGGAAACACCGTGTCGCACGCGGCACTTACGGCTTCTATGTCAACGAGCGTATTGGTGGGGTTTGAAGGGCTTTCGACGAATACCAGCGGCACGCGGCTGGTGCCGGCCTGCTGTAGAACCTTCTCGATTCCGCACTGCGATGCACCGGCGGGAAAGTCCAGCCAGTTGACCCCCAACCGGCCCAGTACCTTGCCGATCAAGGTTTCGGTCGCGGCATAGAGCGGCGCCGAGTGGATGATCGTATCGCCGGGCTTCACGTGCGTGAGCAGCAGCGTCGCGATCGCCGACATGCCCGATGAGAACGACAAGGCATCTTCGCCGCCATCCCAGATGCTCAGCCGGTCCTCCAGGATTTCCTGATCGGGACCGTTGAAACGCGAATAGACCAGACCTTCGGCTTCGCCCGAGCGGATACCGGTTACAGCCTCGAAATGCCGCTTTCCCGCCGCGGCGCTCTCGAACGCGAAAGTCGAGGTCAAAAAGATCGGCGGCTTGAGCGCGCCCTCCGAAAGCGCGGGATCGTAGCCATATCCCATCATCAGCGTCGAAGGTCGCAGCGGGCGGCCACCGATTTCCAGAATGCCCCTTTTCGGACGCCGCCTGGCCGGCACACCGGTCAAGCTTGCTTCGGTCTCGTTCGAATTGGCCATATTCCGCCTCCATATCCGATAACCTGCGAGACCGGAAAAAGCTTCATGCCGGCGCACAAGAAATCCGCCGCGATCATCAGCGCGGCACATGTTGAAGTTACTGTATCATCGGCGGATTTACGGAACCGATCTTGCCCGCAACGATCGTTTTGACTTGCACAAATCCTGCCCCCTTGCTTTGAGCAAAAAAAAAGGGACGGGATGCGAACAGGTTTTATCATCGTGACGAGCGCGGTCTGCGCGCTCGCACCAAGCGTAGCGTTGGCGCAACGGGCTGCCGACAACGCCCTCGCGAGCGCCGAAGACGGCTTCGGCACCACTGTCGGGCTGGAAAACATCGGTATCTATTCCGAGTCAGACACGCGCGGTTTCAGTCCTTTGAAAGCTGGTAACGTCAGGTTCGACGGCATCTATGTAGATACAGTTCAGACAATCCCTGGCCGCCTCCGAACGGGCACGGCGATTCGTGTGGGATTTTCCGCGGCCGAATACCCGTTTCATGCGCCTACCGGCATCGTCGATCACATGCTTCGTCCCTATCCAAGCAAAACGGGCATGAGTTTGGCGGTCAATCGCATGCCGTATGGCGGGAGTATTCTGGAAGGCGATCTGCGCTGGCGGATTGATGGGGATCATCTCGCCCTAACCGGCGGCTTCACCCGGGCCGACACGCGGCAAGGCGATGGCGGCGGGAATTTCACCTATGGCGTGACAATCCGGCCGATAGTGCGATTCAATGGCGTAGAAATCGCGCCCTACATTCACCGAGGCGCATACCGCACAATCTACTCGCATCCACTGATCGTTGTCACGAACACGCCCTTGCCGCGGCTACCGCCGCATCGGCAATTCCTCGGGCAAGACTGGGCTTCGGGTCGGCAAAAGTATAATAATACGGGTGTCGTGGTCAAAGCCGCGATTAGCGAGAACCTCTCGATGCGAGGAGGCCTGTTCTTCATCGAAGGTGATCGACTCCAGAACTTCACCGAGATTTTCTCGATAGCCGCCCCCTTTGAGGCCGGCGGCGATACGCGGGCTCGTTACCGGGTGATCGCCGACCCGGTGCACGACGTTCAATCAACCAGCGGCGAAGCGCAGATTGCGTGGCACATGAAACGGGGCAACTGGCAGCACCGCATTATTGCCGGCTATCGCGGACGTAACCGTTTAACCGAAACCGGCGGCTCGGCCATCAAGGACTTTGGGCTTATCGCTTTCGGCTCTTCGAATCCGCATCCAGAACCGGCGTTGAACTATGGGCATCCCAATGCGGGGCGGGTCCGGCAGACCGCGGTTATGCTCGGCT
>Ga0075364_10001701_pt1 | contig 12086 bp, 13 predicted proteins | sample EndMetdeltDD1764_FD_71517 | JGI IMG/M metagenome (GOLD analysis project Ga0075364, IMG submission 71517) | Populus endosphere microbial communities from Tennessee, USA - Endosphere MetaG P. deltoides DD176-4 | ecosystem: Host-associated > Plants > Roots > Endosphere | place: USA: Tennessee... | reverse complement strand
GTTTCGAGCCGAGCCTGCGGGTCTCATCGGCCCGCTCGTAGTAGAGCCGCGACGCGGAGGCGATCGTCCCCGTCAACCAGTAGGTACTGATCTCGGTCAGCAGTTCATCTTTGGTGAACGCAGCTTCGACATCGCCGCCGCAATCGCTGTACGCGCGGTACTTGTCGATCAACCACGCCGCCAGCCCGACGGGCGAATCGTTGAGCCCGAAGGCCAACGTGTGTGGTCGAGTGCTGTTGACCGCAACATGCACGACATTGCCGGCCGCCTGATGCCCGGCCCAGTCGTCCAGCCCACGCTGGTCGGACACACTGAGAACATCGACGTCTTCGCCCGACGGCGGCAGTCCGAGGGGCATCGTGAGATGGAGTCCGCACACGTGGGCTCCACGGTCAGCTCTCGCGAGTTCGGTGCTGATGATCGCACCCCAGTCGCCACCGGCCAACCCGAAGCGCTCGTATCCGAGGTCGTGCATCAGCGTCGCGAACGCAGATGCGATCCTGGCCGGTCCCCATCCGGGCCGGCGGGTCGGCCCCGAGAATCCGTATCCGGGGATCGACGGAGCGATCATGTGGAAGGAGTCGGCCTCGTCCGCGCCGAACGAACTGGGCCGAGACAGCGGATCGAGCACCTTGACGTACTCGAACACGGACCCAGGCCAACCGTGGATCAGCAACAACGGCAGCGCGTCCGGCTGTGGCGAGCGGACGTGCACGAAGTGGATCGGTTGCCCGTCGACCTCGGTCACGTACTGGCTGTACGAGTTGAGCAGAGACTCTTGTGCCCGCCAGTCGAACGATGTCTGCCAGTACTCGCACAGCTCCTTCAGATAGCTGCGACTCACGCCAAGTTCCCACGGCGTCTCCGGGAAGTCGTCGATCCAGCGGGTTCGAGCCAGCCTCACGCGCAGATCGTCGAGGTGGTCCTCGGGAATCGACACCGCGAAGGGAGTCATCGACGGCACAAACAACCACCTTTCTGTAGTTGATGACAAGTTACTCGAAGTGCTTTGCCGGCGTCGCGCTCGGGCCACTCGGTCACGATGCGGCCCGACTGCGCGAGATCTCCCGTCATGGGAAGCTGGCGGGTCATGAGCTGGTCGGACCCTTGACTTCGAGCGCGCTCGAAGTTCTACCGTCGTCTCATGACCGACGAGACCAGACAATCCCGCTTCGATCGAGGCATGACGACGCTGACAGCCATCGACGGCGAAGCCGGCCACAAGGTGATCGCCACATTGGCGGACATCTCGCCCGAACTCGGTCACCAGGTCGTCGCCTGGGCCTTCGGCGACATGTACTCGCGGGACGGCCTCGCACCTCGCGACCGCCAACTCGTCACCCTCGGGATGCTCACCGCCCTGGGTGGCTGCGAACCCCAACTGGACGTGCACATCAACGCCGCGCTCAACGTCGGTCTGGCACCCGAGGAGATCGTGGAGGCGCTCCTGCACTCCGCCGTCTACTGCGGCATGCCCAGGGCGATCAATGCCACCTTCGTGGCCAAGAAGGTGTTCGCCGAGCGAAACGTGCTGCCAGTCACCGCGTCATAGGCGCGACTGCTCGACGCACTGCTGATCGACCAACCGATCCTGAAACGGCGAGGTGTCGGCGTCAGCCGTCGCCGCCCGCGGCCGCCCGTGTGACGGGGGCGGCAGCGGCTATCGGGTGAACGTGAGGTGGGTGACGCCGCTTGGCGTCGTGACCGACTCGACGCGGTACTGCTGCTCCAACCCTTCCAGGCCGTCCCATAGCCGAACACCGCGACCGAGCAGGATCGGCACGAACACGACGTGCAGGTGGTCGACGAGGCCGGCCGCGAGAAACTCGCGCAACATGGTCGGACCACCGCCGATGCGGACGTCCTGACCGGCGGCTGCATCCCGCGCGACCGCGAGTGCGTCCGCCGGCGCGGCGTCGAGGAAGTGGAACGTCGTGCCACCCTCCATCTCCAGCGACGGGCGCGGGCGATGGGTCAGGACATATGTCGGCGTGTGGAACGGCGGGTTGTCGCCCCACCACCCGCGCCACTCCGAATCGTCCTGCCAGCCCGGAGGGCCGAACTTGTTCGCGCCCATGATCTCCGCCCCGATCCCGGGTCCGTGCTGGACGGCCAGCGCGTGGTCGAGGCCCTCTGTGCCGCCCGACTCACCGAAGACCTCGCGGCGCGCGAACGCCGTGGCCATCATCCACTCGTGGAGCCGATGCCCAGCGTGGCCGAACGGCGACTCGAGCGACTGCCCCTCGCCGGTGGCGAATCCGTCGAGCGAGATCGAGAAGTTGTGGATGCGGACGCGCGACATGGCGACTCCTTCGGGTGGTGGTCGTTGGTGGGTCAGATCGGTTGACGTGTCCCTGGCGAGGCCTCATCGGCCGTGGAACTCGGTCGACCCAAGAAAGTTGGCGAGCTTCTGCATCGTCTGCAGGCCCTGCTCGACCGCGCCGAAGCCGATGCCTGCATTTCGCTGGTCGACGGTTGGATGAAGCTGTCGCAAGGTCAACACCGTCTTCCCATCTGCTTGTTCGTCGAAGGTCAGCGTCACTCGGAACCGTGTCGGGTCATCGTCGACATCGTGGCCGTGATCCAGCACCATCCGTTCGGCCGGCACGATGTCGAGGTAGTCGAAGCGGTTCGTGTAGAGGATGCCGTCCCCGGAAACCATGTCGAAGCGCGCTCGACCGCCAGGGCGCACGTCCATCTCACGCACAGTGCACGTGAACCCATCGGGGCCGAACCATTGGCAGAAGTCGTCCGCCTCGGTCCACGCGGCGAACACCGCTTCACGCGTGGCGTCAAGAACTCGAACGAGCACGATCTCACGATCGAGTGCCCACGTGGTCGGATCGCTGATTGACGGGGTCTCGCTCACGGCTTCCTCGATGTCGCCACGGACGCGGATCGGTCAGCGGTGCGCCGGAGGTGCGCATCGAGCCGGTCGAGACGATGCTCCCACGCAGCTCGTGTGTGCTCCGCCCAGGCGGCGATCTCGACCAGAGGCTCCGGCCGCAGTCGGCACGGCCGCCGTTGCCCGTCTCGGCCGCGACTGATCAGACCCGCCTGTTCGAGCACCTTCAGATGACGAGAGATGGCCGGAAGGCTGATCGGGAAGGGCTCAGCCAACTCGAGCACGGTCAACTCACCGTCGGCCAGCCGGCGCACGATCGAGCGCCGCGTCGGATCAGACAACGCGGCGAAGACGACGTCGAACCGCTCGGCCGTCACGGTCATCGGTGCCGTCGCTGTTGCAGATACTTCACAGATCAGTTATTTAACAGACTGGCTATATCTTGTCAACCGAACCTCACACACGTTCGAGCGGGCGACGCGGACCGGGCGGCTCCGACACGGCGATCCCATCTCCGACAGCGACGTGGCCGCCGCGGATCACGACGCCCATGATCCCGGCACGACGCACCAGCGCGCCGTCGCGCGTACGGAAGGCAACCTGGCCCAACAGTCCCGTTTGAAAGCTTTCGATCTGCGCGCACGGGTTGCGCAGTCCGGTGACGGCGACGAGAGCATCCTCGCCGAGCAGCAGCACGGACCCGACCGCCAACCCGTGCAGGTCCAGATTCCGCGTCGTGACGTTCTCGCCGAGATCGCCTGCCCCGACCGTGTGTCCCGCGGATGCAAGAAGATCGAACAGCTCGGAAGCGATGAGGTGGATCTGGCGAAGGTTGGGCTGCGACGCGTCGACCGCCACGCGCGACCGATGCTGCACGAGCGGTCCCGCGTGTACGTCGCCGACAACGCCAACTCCAGCAACGAGGTCCAAGCCGTCCACCGAACTCTTCGAGAAGCCGTGTCTCTCGCTGCGATGCAGGGCCACCACCGACGACACGGCTCAAGTCAAACCCAAACCTTGCGAGGCGATCAAGCACAATTGTCCGTCTGGCGGTGACCGCTCGGCCCATGTCGTTCAACCGGATGAACCAGCCGGACGTATCTCGCCGGAGCCGCGGGGCACCAAGGTCGTGGGCACGACGACAGATCTACTCGGCTCGGAGTTTCCGTCCATTCGCTCGAACAGCAGCTCGGCCGCGACCTGACCGATGCGGCGGGGATCTTGCGCGACCACCGTCACTGCGGGCTCGAGCAGATCGGCGAGGAGGAAGTCGTCGAAGCCCACGAGTGCGACGCGCCGCTGCAAATCGAGGTCACGCAAACCACGGATCGCGCCCATCGTGACGAGGTTCTGACCGGCGAAGATCGCGGAGGGTGGAGCGTCGAGATCGAACAGCCCTTTCGTTGCCAGTTGTGCGGCGTCGATCGAGCGCAAGTCGTGGATGATGATCCGTTCGTCGATCGCAATGTTGTTCGCGTCGAGGGAGTCGAGGTAGCCCTGGAACCTGTCTTCCGCGGTGGCGATGCTGCGGAGGTCGCCGAGGAACGCGACCCTCCGGTGCCCGCCCCGCACCAGATGGTCGCAGCCAGAGCGGGCGCCGTGGCGGTTGTCGCTCAGAACGGCGTCAGCATCGAGCAGTCGCGGGGCGCGATCGACGAACACGATCTGCATGCCGGAGCGGCGTTCGATCAACAGATAGCTCTGATCCGCGCCCGTTGGCACGATGATCAGACCGTCGACGCGCCGCTCGACCAGTGTCAACGCGAGGGCCCGTTCGGTCTCGACCTGCTCGTCGAGCGAGCCGGCCAGCACGAGCACGCCGCGCGTGCGTGCGACGTCTTCGATGGCGCGCAGCACCGTCGCCGAGAACGGGTTGGAGACGTCCTCGAGCAAGAGGCCGATCGTGCGCGTCTTGCCATCCCGGCGGCGCAGGGCGCTCGCGGCGCGGTTGGGCTTGAAGTCGAGCTGGTCTGCCGCTCGGCGCACCCTGTCGGCGAGGTCGGTCGCCACCGCTCCTTCCCCGTTGACGACCCGCGAGACCGTCTTGAGGCTGACTCCGGCCAGTGCGGCGACATCCTTCATCGTCGGTCGTGGCCGGTCCCCGATGCTCATGAGAGAGCATCATAGACAACGATGTCCGACAGCGGTATCTGGGAGACTCGTCCCTTGTTGACAAGCCACAGCCGGCTCGTTATCGTGCGTGAGACAACGTTGTCTCGCTCATGGGGATCGAGGCAGAAGGGGGAGTCATGACATCGAGGTTCACCATGCTCGCGGTCGGTGCGGCATCACTGCTGTTCATCACCGCGTGTGGTTCCGACAAGGAATCCACGAAGAGCACGACCGCGGCGACCTCGGTCGCGACGGCAGCGACGACGGCAGCGACCACTGCGGCGACGACGGCCGGCTCGACGGGGACGGCATCGACCGAGGAGGTCGGAATCGCGCTGATCTTGAAGAACACGACCAACCCGTTCTTCGTCAGCATGCAGAAGAGCGCCGAGGACGCAGCGGACGCCGACAACGTCAAGCTCACGGTGTCAGCGGGAACCAAGGACGGAGACGAAGCCACCCAGATCACCGCGATCGAGAACGCGATCTCAGCCGGCGACAAGGGGATCCTGATCACTCCGAACGGCAACGGTGTCGTCTCCGCACTCGACAAGGCCCGTGCGGCCGGGCTGTTCGTGATCGCTCTCGACACGCCCCCGGATCCCGCGTCGTCGGTCGACATCACCTTCGCCACCGACAACCTCCTCGCCGGCAAGCTGATCGGGCAGTGGACAGCCAAGACCTTGGCCGGAGGCGCGGCGACGATCGCGATGCTCGACCTCTTCGACGACAAGATCGTCTCGGTCGACCTGCAGCGTGACCATGGCTTCCTGGAGGGCATGGGGATCGACGTCGGCGACGAGACCAAGAATGGCGGCGAGGCATCGAGCGGTTCGTACTCCGGCGGCACGTACGAGATCGCCTGCCATGAAGCCACGCAGGGGGCCGAGGACGGAGGCCGCACCGCGATGGAGAACTGTCTGTCCAAGAACCCTGACATCAACGTCGTGTACACGATCAACGAGCCGGCGGCCAACGGCGCCTACAAGGCACTTCAAGCCGCAGGCAAGGAGAAGGATGCGATCATCGTGTCCGTCGACGGTGGCTGCTCTGGCGTCCAGTTCGTGAAGGACGGAGTGATCGGCGCGACGGCGCAGCAGTACCCCGGCAAGATGGCGACGCTCGGCATGAAGGCGATCGCCGACCTCGCCAGGGGCGGCGCCAAGCCGAGCGTGTCGAGTGGCCTCGACTTCTTCAACACGGGCGTCGCCCTGGTGACCGACAAGCCGGTCGACGGCGTGGAGAGCATCAGCGTCGCCGACGGTCTCGGCAGTTGCTGGGGCTGACCTCGATGCTGATCGATGGGGTGCCGCCTGCCACCCGGCGGCACCCCATCCACTTTCTGCCACACTGTCCACGAACGTCACGGGGGTGACAGCAGATGTCCATCGATTCACATGCGTTGCCGTTGCTTGGGCCCGTCGAGCCCGTCGAACACGTCGTGCCTCGGACCACGATGGCCGAACGAGTGCAGCGGGTTCTGCATCGATATCCCGCACTCAGCCCGGCGGTCGTGCTGCTGCTCGCCGGCGTCGTGTTCTCGTTCCTGAACAGCCGGTTCCTGCTGCCCGGCAACCTCAGCCTCATATTCCAGCAAGTCGCAGTGGTCGGTGCGCTCGGCGTCGCCCAGACGATGATCGTGCTGACCGCCGGCATCGACCTGTCGGTCGGCGCCGCGATGCTCATCACCCAGACGATCATGGCCAAGGTCGCCGTCGATCGCGGTTGGCCGGGAGGCGTCTGCTTGATCATCGGGCTCGCCGCCGGCATGCTCACCGGACTCGTCAACGGCGCGCTGGTGACCAGGGTCAAACTGCCACCGTTCATCGTCACCCTCGGAACGCTGAGCATCTTCACTGCGATGACGCTGAAGGTCTCCAGCGGGCAGACGATCGACGGCGCCAAGCTGCCGTCGCTGCTGCTGTGGACGGGTGAGACGCTGAAGCTGGGCAGCGTCACGATCACGATGGGCGTGCTGCTGATGTTCGCCCTCTACCTCGTCTTCAGCTTCGTGCTCAAGAAAACGGCGTGGGGACGACACGTCTACGCCGTCGGCGACGACGCCGAGGCATCGCAGTTGGCCGGCATCCGCACGCAACGTGTCGTCCTGAGCGTCTACATGGTCGCCGGAGCGGTGATCGCGCTGACGGCTTGGATCCTCATCGGGCGTGTTGGATCGGCGAGCCCAAACGCCGGCGCCGATGCCAACCTCGACAGCATCACGGCTGTCGTCATCGGCGGGACGAGCCTGTTCGGAGGCCGAGGTGTCCTGATCGGCACGCTCCTCGGCGCGCTCATCGTCGGTGTGTTCCGCAACGGGCTCGCCCTCGCGGGAGTTGATGTCCTCTACCAGACGTTCGCCGTCGGGGTGCTCATCATCGTCGCGGTCAGCGTCGACCAATGGATCCGGAGGGTTCGCAAATGACCGAGAGCGACGTGAGTCTGCGGCAACCGGTGCTGAAAGCACGGGGTTTGGTCAAGACGTTCGGGCGCGTCGTCGGTCTCGACGGCGTCGACCTCGATCTGTACCCGGGCGAAGTGCTCGGCATCATCGGCGACAACGGGGCCGGCAAATCGACGCTCATCAAATGCCTCACCGGCGCGCTGATCCCAGATGCCGGAACGATCTTCCTCGACAGCGCACCGATGCAGTTCCGCGGGCCGCAGGACGCTCGCGCAGCGGGCATCGAGACCGTGTATCAGACACTGGCCCTCGCGCCGGCGCTCGACATCGCGAGCAACCTGTACCTCGGTCGCGAGCACCGCAAGAAGGGAATCCTCGGGTCGATCTTCCGCATTCTCGACACAGCAGGTATGACGCGCGAAGCCAAAGCGCACATGGCCGCACTCGGCATCGGCACGATCCAGAACATGAACCAGGCCGTCGAGACGCTGTCCGGCGGTCAGCGGCAGGCGGTAGCCGTCGCCCGCGCCGCCGCGTTCGGCAGCCGCGTCGTCGTGCTCGACGAGCCGACAGCTGCACTGGGCGTCAAGGAATCGGGCCAGGTGCTGCAGATGATCAAGGACCTGCGCGCCCACGGACTGCCCGTCATCCTCGTCAGCCACAACATGCCGCACATGTTCGAGGTCGCCGACCGCATACACATCCAACGGTTGGGCCGCTGTGCCGGTGTCATCGACCCGCAGACGACGTCGATGGGCGACGCGGTCGCAATCATGACCGGCGCAAAGTCCGTGCTCGAACAGGTCGCATGATCGTCGTCGCCGGCGAGGCGCTCGTCGACATCCTGATCGACGCAACGACCAAGGTGCAGGCCGTGCTCGGTGGTGGACCGTTCAACGCCGCCCGCACGATCGGGCGCCTGGGACATCCGTGCCGCTTCATCGGCCGCCTCTCCAGCGATCGTTTCGGCGCGGCGCTGGCGTCGTCGTTGGCGGCCGACTCGATCGAGATCGCCGTTGGGGATCTTGCCGGCGAACCGACCACGCTCGCGTCCGCCGAATTGGACGACCATGGTGCCGCTGCGTACCGCTTCTACGTCGAAGGCACCTCGGCGCCAAGGCTGTCGTGCGAGCACCTGCGCCGCACCTCCCTCGACGACGCCGACGCCGTGCACGTCGGGTCGCTCGCTCTGATCATCGAGCCGATGGCGAGCGCGCTGTTGACCTGGCTCCGGAACGCACCCGTCGACGTGCTTGTGATGATCGATCTCAACTGCAGACCGCAGGCTGTCACCGATCACCATCGGTACCGGACGAACCTCTACAACTTCGTCGCGTGCGCGCATGTCGTCAAGGCGAGTCGAGAAGACATCTCCTTTCTCTACCCACATGACACCGCCGAATCGGGTGCGGCGCGGCTGCTCGCTTCCGGCGCTCGCGTCGTCCTGCTCACCGACGCCGATCGTCCGACGCGCATCATCACCTCGCGCGGCTCACGGACGGTCTCGGTTCCACTCGTCACCGTCGTCGACACGGTGGGAGCAGGCGACTCGTTCGGCGCCGCGTTCTTGACTTGGTGGGTCGAGAACGGTGGCGGGCTCGACGGTTTGGAGGAGCTGGACGATCTGGAACGGGCCGTCGCGGTGGGCAACGAAGTCTCCACGATCACATGCACGAGGTCGGGAGCAAACCCACCACGGCGCAGCGAGCTCGCCGCCTGGTCGTAGGCGACGCAGAGCGGGCGATGGCCGCCATGCGGATCACCTTGGAAGACGTACACCGGCACGAGCGCGCCGTGGCTTGCTCACTGGCGGCGGCGGAGGTGAGGGCCCTACGCTGCCGCACGCCTGCGGGCGAGCCGTTTGATCCGCGCCTCGGTCTCGTCGACGAGGTCCTCGAACAGTGCGTCGTTTCCGTACCGGCGCAGGGTGGGTGCGTAGCGCGTGAGGGCAGCGCCGAGGTCGCCCCGCTGGGGAAGCGGGACCGCGATCTCCTGGATGAGGATCCCGCAGGTGACGCGCGAGATCTGCACCACCTGCTGGGCGACCTGCTCGTCGGACAGGCCGGCGCGCTCGAGCGAGGCGGCGAGGTGCTCGAGCGCGGCGATCCACGACCGGTTGAGCGACGTGCTCGTGCCCAGCAACGAGCCCAGCCACGGGTGTTCGAGCCAGTGGGCTCGGACGCTGCGCATCCAGAAGGCGACCGCCTGCTTCGAGCTGTCCTCGACCGTCAGGTCGTCGAGGACCAACTCGACGACGGCGCTCTCGAGCTCGGCACGATCTCGGATATGGCGGTACAGGGCCATGGCGGTGACCCCCAGCCGCTCACCGAGGCGCGCCATGGAGAAGCCCGCCAGACCATCGTCGTCGAGTAGGTCACGGGCCGCCGCGATCACCGTGGCGCGGTCAAGGTTGGCGCGGGTCACCACGCCATGATATACGTATAGGGCATAAACAACGCCGACCCGAAGGGACCAGATATGGCGATCATCGATCAGCACCGGACGTGGGCGAAGGTGGAGGAACGGCTCGCCATCGAGACCGACCCCGTGCTCCGTCGCAACCTCGAGCTACTGCTCCAGCACATGAAGGCCGAGGCGACGCAGGACATGGAGAAGCTGATGGCCACTGTGTCCGACCGCGCCAGGTACCAGAACTTCGCCCGTGGAGGCGAGGGGCCGGTCGGCAAGGCCGCGGTGCAGAAGTTCTACGAGGACTTCGCCGCGACGGGCGCCGAGAAGCTCGAGCACGACCTCGACCGCCTGGTCGTCGACGCACGCTGCATCCTCACCGAAGGCCGGATGCGGATGGCGTGGCCCGGCAGGACCCTCCAGGGCATGGGCATCGAGGTCGACGATCCCGATGCCGACTACCTGTATGAGGCCCACATGGCAATCCTGTGGCCGATCGACGAGCACGGCCTCTTCATCGGCGAGGACTCCTACGTCGGCGGCGACGGCTTCGAGGGCATCGCCGACCGCAAGGTCGACCCGAACGACGTGATTCTCTACCGGCCGACGGAATCGGCTGCCTGACCGCGCTGGAGAGGAGCGTCCTTGCCCGAGCTTGAGGGAATCGCCGTCATCACCGGAGCCGGCAGTGGGCTTGGTGCAGGCCTCGCCGAGCAGGCCGCGGCACGCGGCATGGCGGTCGTCGCCGCCGACGTGGACGGGGCGAGGCTCGACGCCCTCGACGTCGAGGTGGCGGCGCGCGTGCTGTGCGACGTCCGCCGTTACGAGGACGTCGAACGGCTTGCCGGCGTCGCCTACGGCCTCGGCGAGGTCGGCCTGCTGTGCAACAACGCCGGCGTGGCCGACCTCGGACCGCTGTGGGAGCAGTCGGTGGACACGTGGCACCGCCTCGTCGACATCAACCTCAACGGCGTCTACCACGGCATCAAGGCGTTCGTGCCCCGGATGCTGGCGTCTGGGCGCGCCGCCGTCGTGTTGAACACGGCGTCGATCGGGGGCTTCAGCACCGGCCGCGACCACGGCGCCTACCAGGTGACCAAGCACGCCGTGGTCGCCCTGAGCCAGTGCCTGGCCAACGACTTGGCCGATGCCCGCCAGATCCACGTCGCGGTGGCCTGCCCGGGACCCGTGGCCACGCGCATCTTCACCGACGCCAACGAGAGCACGGTGACCGACACCATGCGCGACATGCTTGCCACGCAGGGCATGACCGGTGCGGAGGCGGCGGGCCTGCTGCTCGACCAGGTCGTCGAGGGCCGCTTCTGGGTGACGCCCCACCCCGACATGTTCCGCCAGAGCGTCGACCGACGTGTCAACGCGCTGACCGCAGCCCGCGACTCGTTCTGACATGGGTACGTCAGACCGGCTTGGAGCACAGCTCTCCGCGGTTGATCCGCGGCATGTTTACATCGTAAGCTCACGGCGCCAACGAAGGCGTGAGTGCTACCTCACCTCGATCGGAACGGAGGTCTGACCGTGGACGCACTCGGCTACGACATCATCGATGCCGACAACCACTTCTACGAGCCCGACGACTGCTGCACGCGCCACCTCGAATCGCGGTTCGGTGATCGCGCGGTGCATCTGCGTGACCATGCCGACGGGCGGCGGCGGTGGTACTTCGGCGACAGGCCGTTGCAGTTCCATCCGCTCGCGCGCGACCAGGTCATGCGGCCTGGCGACTACCGCGTGATGATGTCGGGTGGCCCGGCAGGCGAATGGCAGCAGATCCCCTCCGACCGACCGGAGTTCCGCGGGAGCGACGCACGGCTCGCGGTGATGGATGCCCAGGGGATCGATGCCGCGATCATCGTGCCGAGTTTCGGCGTCGCTTTCGATGCCGACATCGAGGCGGATATCGAAGCCACGTACGCGAACGTGCGCGCGTTCAACCGCTTCATCGAGGACGACTGGGGCTACGCGCACGCGGAGCGGATCTTCGCGCCACCGTACATCCCGATGCTCGACCCGGTGCTCGCGTTGGAGGAACTGAACCGGGTGCTCGACCTCGGAGCGCGGGCGGTCACCATGCGACCGGGTCCAGCGCGCTTCGGCGTCTCGCCCGCCGACCCCCAATACGACGCGATCTGGGCCACCGTGCAGGAGGCCGACATCCCGGTGGTGTATCACATCGGCATCACGTCGTACTTCAGGATGGTCGGTCCGATGTGGGGCGAGGATCCCACGCAGGCCGACGAAGAGCACATGACGCCGTTCCAATCCTTCCTCTGCTTCGGAAACCGGCCGATCGCGGAC
>Ga0075364_10001700_pt1 | contig 12087 bp, 13 predicted proteins | sample EndMetdeltDD1764_FD_71517 | JGI IMG/M metagenome (GOLD analysis project Ga0075364, IMG submission 71517) | Populus endosphere microbial communities from Tennessee, USA - Endosphere MetaG P. deltoides DD176-4 | ecosystem: Host-associated > Plants > Roots > Endosphere | place: USA: Tennessee... | reverse complement strand
ATTTCAAGAACGACGACGCCCTGGCCGCCCGCGCGCTGGACACCGCGCTGCGCAGGTTCGGCGACACCGCCGACCGGGTGGACCTCGCCCGCGCCTTGGCCGACCGGGTGGAACTGGCCATCGCGCTCGCCGACACCGAGGCCGAGGCCACGGCCGCGGCGGCACTGGAAGCGATGGTGCTGACCGATACCGAAACCGAGGCCATCGCCCTGGAACTCGCGGCGATCGCCACACTGAGGCAATGGCTGGCGTAACCGCACCCACCGTTCGACTGCTGGTGCTCGGCATGGTGCACACCCGCGGCGGCATGCACGGCTACGCCGTCCACAAGGAACTGATGGCGTGGCGCGTCGACACCTGGACTGCGGTCAAGCCACCGTCGATCTATCACGCCGTCAAACAACTGACCCGCGAAGGACTGCTGCGCGCAGCCGAACCAGCGAACAGCCCACGCGGCCCCAGTCGGGTGTCCTACGCGATCACCGAAGCCGGTGTCGACGAGTTCCACCGGCTCCTGGAGGGCGCACTGGTCAGCCCGGACATCGAGGAACTCGGCGCGGGCATCGCATTCATGCGCTGCCTGCCCCGGGCCACGGTCGCCGGTCTGTTGCGCACCCAGCTGCAGACCACCCGCGATATCGGCGAACAGCTGCAGGACATGAAGTCGCTGTGGCCCGAACCCGGCGAGCCGCCGCATGCGCAGCACCTGCTGGACCTGTGGCGGGGTTCGTTCGCCGCGCACGCGGTCTGGACCGCGGCCATGGTGGAACGCATCGCGGCGGGGGAGTTCCGCTTCGCCGACGATCCGGACCGCTAGACCGCCGGAGCGCTGCGCAACGCCGGGATCAGATAACGCCGGACGTGGGTGAGAAGCTGGGCGGAATCGGTCGGATCCAGGGTGTCGCCCGGCACGGTCGCCAACGAGATCACAATGCGGGCAACCCATTCCGAGGCCTCGTCGATGACGACGTCGGGGTGGATCTCGCCGCTGTCGCGTGCGGCGATCAGGTAGCGGGACCAGAACCCGGCAAGGTCGGGCACCAGGCCCTGCACGCCGGCGCCGGCACAGGCGGCGAACTCCTCGGGCTCGTCGACGCGCAGCTTCATCAACAGGGCGCCCGGATCGTCATAGGCGGTGCGGCCGTGCCGGATGCCCGCGACGATCTGCTCGTCGAGTCCGTGGATCTGTTCGAGGACGGCGTGGGCCTGTGACCAGTAGACCTCGTTGAGGCGCACGATCGCGGCGCCGAGGAGGGTGACCTTGTCCGGGAAGTGGCGGTAGAGCCAGCCCCGTGACACACCGGCGGTTTCGGCGACCTCCGAGACGGTGGTGGCCCGGATGCCCTTGGCGTGCAGACACACCTCGGCCGCATCGATCAGGCGATCGCGGACGGTGGCCGTGCTGGTCGGCACTTTCGGGCTCCTCGGCGGTGGGGATCTGGTGATTAGCAGACGTGTTGATGCATTCTGCCAACAACCCCACCGATGCGGTGGAGCAGGCCAGCAATGGTAGACAGTCTGCAGAATCTGTTCACCGAGACGGAGGTGCCCGGGTATGGCGGACACACTGCAACAACTGCTGCGCACCCGGGCAGAGCAGGACACGGCCGCGGTCAAATACGGCGCTGACGTGTGGACGTGGCGCGAACACATCGCCGACGCCGGTCGCCAGGCCGCGGCACTCATCGCACTCGCCGATCCCGCCCGGCCGCTGCACGTCGGCGCGCTGCTGGGCAACTCGCCGCGCATGCTCACCGCGCTGGCCGCCGCCGGGCTGGGCGGTTATGTGCTGTGCGGTATCAACACCACCCGCCGCGGCGACGCCCTGGCCCGCGACATCGCCAAGGTCGACACCCAGATCCTGCTCACCGACGCCGACCACCGCCACCTGCTCGACGGGGTGCAGTTGCCCGGCGTCACGGTGATCGACACCTCCGGGGAGCAGTGGGCGAAGATGCTGGCCGAGGCCCCGGAGCTCACACCGCACCGCGAATGCGCGCCCGATGACACCTTCATGATGATCTTCACCTCCGGTACCAGCGGTGAGCCCAAGGCCGTCGAGGTGCCGCATTCGACGGTGCTGTTCGCCGGTAGCGCCCTGGTGCAGCGCTACGAGCTGAGCGATCAGGACACCTGCTACCTGGCCATGCCGCTGTTCCATTCCAATGCCGTCTACGCGGGGTGGAGCGTCGCCCTCGGCGCGGGTGCGGCCATGGCGCCCGCGACGTTCTCCGCCTCGTCGTTCCTGCCGGACATCCGGCGCTACGGCGCCACCTACATGAACTACGTCGGTAAGCCGCTGGCCTACATCCTGGCCACCGCCGAAGGCCCCGACGACGCGGACAACCCCTTGCGCGTCGCCTTCGGCAACGAGGCCGCCGACCGCGATATCGAGGCCTTCAGCCGACGGTTCGGCTGCACGGTGTGGGACGGATTCGGGTCCACCGAAACCGCCGTCATCATCACCCGGCTGGAGAACTGCCCGGCCGGCTCGATCGGCCAGGGCTTCCCGGGTGTCGCGATCTACAACTCCGAGACCGGCCAGGAATGCGAGGTCGCGCGGTTCGACGCCAACGGCGCCCTGCTCAACGCCGAGGCCGCGACGGGGGAGTTGGTCAACGCAGGCGGCAGCGGGCTGTTCCGCGGTTACTACAACGATCCCGGCGCCACCGGGGAGCGGTTGCGCGGCGGCATCTACTGGTCCGGCGACCTCGCCTACCGCGACGAGGACGGCTGGATCTACCTGGCCGGCCGCACCGCGGACTGGATGCGGGTCGACGGGGAGAACCTGACGACGGCGCCGATCGAGCGGATACTGCTGCGGCTCGACGCGATCAACCGGGTCGCGGTCTATCCCGTGCCCGACGAGCACGTCGGAGATCAGGTGATGGCCGCGGTGGTGCTGCAGGACGACACCGAACTCACCCCCGCGGCGTTCGCCGAGTTCCTCGCCGCCCAGGCCGACCTGTCACCGAAGGCGCGCCCGCGCTACGTCTGGGTGGCCGAGGATCTGCCGAGCACCGCCACCAACAAGATCCTCAAACGCGAACTCATCGCCCTGGGCACCGCGCCGCGCGGGCGCTGCATCTGGGAACGCACCGGTCAGACCTACACGCCGTGCACCGGGGAATAGCGGCCGGTGGTGAGGCGTTTTCGCATTCGACGGTTGACCTGGCATAATTCACCGTCGACCCTCGGTTCCGGTTCACGCTCGAAGACTCCCAGGTCTGGGCTCGGGCGACCCGGCGGCCAACGATTGCAGAGGAAAAGCCATGAAATCGGGTATTCACCCCAATTACGCCGAGACCAACGTGGTCTGCGGCTGCGGTAACACGTTCACGACCCGCAGCACCAAGGACAACGGCCACATCGTGGTCGAGGTCTGCTCGCAGTGCCACCCGTTCTACACCGGCAAGCAGAAGATCCTCGACAGCGGCGGCCGCGTTGCCCGCTTCGAGAAGCGCTACGGCAAGCGCAACACCAAGGCTGCTGCAGACAACTAGCTGCCCTATCGGCGCCCGAACCTGGCACATGTGCCAGGACCGGGCGCCGATTTGCGTTTTCAGGCCGTTCTTGAGGAGTCCAGGTGACCGATACCGCACCCGCGATCGAGGCGTTGCTCGCAGAGCACGCCGACCTGGAGACCCAACTCGCCGATCCCGCGCTGCACGCGGACGCCGGTGCGGCCCGCCGAGTCGGGCGCCGGTTCGCGCAGATCTCCCCGATCGTCTCGACGTACCGCAAGCTCGAAGCGGTCCGCGGTGACCTGGAGGCGGCCCGCGAGCTGGCCGCCGAGGACGAGACCTTCGCCGCCGAAGTGCCCGACCTCGAGGCGCGTGCCGCCGAACTCGATGCCCGGCTGACCGATCTGCTGGCCCCGCGCGATCCGCACGACGCCGACGATGTCGTGCTCGAGGTGAAATCCGGTGAAGGCGGCGAAGAATCGGCGCTGTTCGCCTCCGACCTCGCCCGCATGTACATCCGCTACGCCGAGCGGCACGGCTGGACGGTCACCGTGCTCGACGAGACCTGGTCGGACCTCGGCGGCTACAAGGACGCCACCATCACCATCGCCGGCAAGGGCGACTCCGCCGACGGCGTGTGGTCGCGGATGAAGTTCGAGGGCGGTGTGCACCGCGTGCAGCGCGTGCCGGTCACCGAGTCCCAGGGCCGGGTACACACCTCGGCCGCGGGCGTACTCGTCTACCCCGAACCCGAAGACGTCGAGGCCGTCCAGATCGACGAGTCCGATCTGCGCATCGACGTCTACCGGTCCTCGGGCAAGGGCGGCCAGGGCGTCAACACCACCGACTCCGCGGTCCGCATCACCCACCTGCCCACCGGCATCGTCGTCACCTGCCAGAACGAGCGCAGCCAGCTGCAGAACAAGGCCCGCGCCATGGTGGTGCTCGCCGCGCGCCTGCAGGCGCTGGCCGAGGAGCAGGCTTCCGCGGACGCTTCGGCCGACCGCGCCAGCCAGATCCGGACCGTCGACCGCAGCGAACGGATCCGCACCTACAACTTCCCGGAGAACCGGATCGCCGACCACCGCATCAACTTCAAGTCGCACAACCTCGACCAGGTGCTCGACGGCGACATGGACGCGCTGCTGGACGCTCTCGCGGCCGCCGACAAGCAGGCGCGACTCCAGCAGGCGTGATGAACGCGCTGCAGCAGGCGATCTCCGACGCGGCCACAGCGCTCGCCGCAGCCGGCATCGACTCCGCCCGCACCGACGCCGAACAGCTGGCCGCGCACGTGCTCGGCACCGACCGCGGGCGGCTCATGTTCGCCGAACCCGGCCCCGCCTTCCTGGACGAGTTCCGCGCCCTCGTCGGACAGCGTGCGCTGCGCATTCCGTTGCAGCACCTGCTGGACAGTGCCGGCTTCGGCCCGTTGACCCTGGCCGTCGGGCCCGGGGTGTTCATCCCACGGCCCGAGACCGAGGCGCTGCTGGAGTGGGCCCAAGCGGTCCCCGTGCCGCCGGGCGGCGTGATCGTGGACCTGTGCACCGGTTCGGGCGCGCTCGCGCTCGCACTCGCCTCCTACCGCCCCGACGCCCGCGTGATCGCGGTGGAGCGGTCCGAGGAGGCGCTGCGGTACGCCCGCGCCAATGTGGACGGGTCGACGGTGGAGCTGGTGCACGCCGATGTCACCGACCGTGACGTGCTGGCCGACCTCACCGGCCGGGTCGACCTGGTGGTTGCGAACCCGCCCTACATTCCCGACGGGGCGGACCTGGAACCCGAAGTGGCAGAACATGACCCGCATGCCGCGCTGTTCGGTGGACCCGACGGGATGGCCGTCATCGCGCCGATCGTCGAGCTGGTCTCGCGGCTGCTGCGGCCCGGCGGGCGGGTGGGGGTCGAGCATGACGACACCACGTCGGCGGCGACCGTCGACCTCTTCGGCGCCGCCGGCGCCTTCACCGATATCGCGGCACGCCGCGACCTGGCCGGTCGGCACCGGTTCGTGACCGCGGTGAGAAGCTGAGTGGTATGAGCCAGCACTTCGACTGCGCGGACCCCGAACAACGGGCCACCGGCCTCACGTCGGCGATCAGCGCCGTCAAGGGCGGGGGACTGGTCGTGCTGCCCACCGACACCGTCTACGGCCTCGGCGCGGACGCCTTCAACGGTGAAGCGGTGTCCGCGTTGCTCGCGGCCAAGAACCGGGGCCGCGACATGCCGGTCGGTGTGCTCGTCGGCTCCTGGCACACCATCGACGGATTGGTCTACGCGGTGCCACCCGCCGCACGCGAACTGATCCAGGCGTTCTGGCCGGGCGCGCTGAGCCTGGTGGTCCGCCACGCCCCGTCGCTGCACTGGGACCTCGGCGATGCCAACAACACCGTCATGCTGCGGATGCCACTGCACCCGGTGGCCATCGAACTGTTACGCGAGGTCGGCCCGATGGCCGTCTCCAGCGCGAACATCTCCGGTTTCCCGGCCGCGGTCACCGCGGCCGATGCCCAGGCGCAGCTGGGTGCGCGCGTCGAGGTCTACCTGGACGGTGGACCGTCGCCGCGGGGCGCGGCCTCCACGATCGTGGACGTGTCCGGCCCGCAGCCCCGGGTGCTGCGGGAGGGGCCGGTATCGGTTGCCGACGTCGCCCGGGTGCTCGGTGTGGACGCCGGGGCCCTCACACCCGAGGACGCCCGTGGGACCACCCCTTAGGCCACAGTCTCGTCGCGTACGGTGCACCTCGTGGTGAGCGAATCGGTCTGGATGGCTGACGGTCTGCTCGCCCTGTCGGACCGCGGCGCGGGTGTCCCGCTGCGCGAACTCGCGCTCGTCGGGCTCACCGCCGCGATCATCACCTACTTCGCGACCGGCTGGGTCCGGGTGCTGGCCATCCGGCTGGGCGCCGTCGCCTACCCGCGGGAACGCGATGTGCACGTCCAGCCCACACCGCGGATGGGCGGGCTGGCGATCTACATCGGTGTGGTGGTCGCGGTGCTGCTGGCGTCCCAGCTGCCCGCGCTCAATCGCGGGTTCGTGTACTCCACCGGTATGCCCGCGGTGGTGGTCGCCGGCGGGCTCATCATGCTGGTGGGCCTCATCGACGACCGGTGGGGCCTGGACGCGCTGACGAAATTCGCCGGCCAGATCACCGCCGCCAGCGTGCTGGTCACCATGGGTGTGGCGTGGAGTGTGCTGTACATCCCGATCGGCGGGGTCGGCACCATCGTGCTGGATCAGGTCACCTCGATCCTGCTCACGCTGGCGCTGACGGTGTCGATCGTCAACGCCATGAACTTCGTGGACGGTCTGGACGGGCTGGCCGCCGGGCTGGGCCTGATCACCGCCCTGGCGATCTGCATCTTCTCGGTCGGCCTGCTCCGCGATCACGGCGGCGACGTGTTGTTCTACCCGCCGGCCATGATCTCGGTGGTGCTCGCCGGTGCGTGTCTGGGCTTCCTGCCGCACAACTTCCACCGCGCGAAGATCTTCATGGGCGACTCGGGCTCGATGCTGATCGGCCTGATGCTCGCGGCGGCATCGACGACGGCGGCCGGCCCCATCTCGCAGAACGCCTACGGGGCCCGCGACGTCTTCGCGTTGCTGTCGCCGTTCCTGTTGGTCGTCGCGGTGATGTTCGTGCCCGCCCTGGACATGCTGCTGGCGATCGTGCGCCGCACCCGTGCCGGGAAGAGCCCGTTCAGCCCGGACAAGATGCATCTGCATCATCGTCTGCTGCAGATCGGGCACTCGCACCGGCGCGTCGTGCTGCTCATTTATTTGTGGGTGAGCATCGTCGCGCTGGGGGCCGCAAGCACGATCTTCTTCGACCCGCGCTACACCGGCGCAGTGATGCTCGCCGCAATTCTGGTGGCCGGCGTGGTGACGCTGATACCGCTGCTGCGGGGGCGCAACAGTCCGGTCGAAGACCCGTAGAAGCTCGTGTACGACGAAAAGTAGTAGGCCTGTTTTTGTGCCTCCTACCTTGTGGTACGGTTCTGCGCATAACCCGAAAACCTCGCGGGTTGCCGGCCCGGCCCAGCGGTCCACCCGACCGTTCGGTGCCGATACACGACCGACAAAAGGGAGCTACCCCTTGGGTGATTCCAGCGCGCCCGCTGCCCTCCGATACTCTCGTCGGGCACGCACAGGAATTTTGCAGTTTTCAGTGTCAGTGATCAGTACCCCCCTCGACGACGCGGGATTGAGGTGAACGACGTGACGACGCCAGCGCAGGACGCGCCCCTGGTGTTCCCTTCCGTCGCCTTCCGTCCGTTGCGGCTCCTGCTGGTCTGCCTGGCGCTCACCGCCGTGGCCATCGCGGCCGCCGGCTACATCGGCAACATCTTCTTCGGTGTGTTCTTCGGTATCGGGCTCGGTCTCGGTTTGCTCAATGCGCTGCTGGTGCGACGAGCCGTCGAGTCGATCACGATGGAGGACCACCCACTCAAGAAGAAAATGGCCATAAACTCCGCCACGCGACTGTTGGTGATCACCGCAGTCGCGATGGTGGTGGCCATCTACTTCAAGGCACACGGCGGAATTGCGGTGCTGTTCGGGTTGGCAATCTTCCAGGCGCTGCTGGTGATGAGCACCAGCATCCCGGTGCTGAAGAAGATCCGCTCCAACGGTTTGGACGTCGAAGACGTCCCCGCATCGGATTCGAAGGATTGAGCTGACCCGAATGACTGAGACTGTGCTTGCCGCCGAAGAGGGTGGCGCCGCCATCCACGTCGGACACCACACGATGGTGTTCGAACTGTTCGGCATGACCTTCAACGGCGACACGATCATGGCCACCGCGATCACCGCGGTGATCATCATCGGACTGGCGTTCTACCTGAAGTCCAAGGTCACCTCGACCGGAGTGCCCGGTGGCGTGCAGCTGTTCTGGGAGGCGCTGACCATCCAGATGCGCCAGCAGATCGAAGGTTCGATCGGCATGAAGGTGGCGCCGTTCGTCCTGCCCCTGGCCGTCGCGCTGTTCGCGTTCATCCTGATCTCGAACTGGCTGGCCGTCCTGCCCTGGCAGTACGGGGGCTCCGACGGCGCCGCGGCCGAGCTCTACAAGCCGCCGGCCTCGGACATCAACTTCGTGCTGGCCCTCGCCCTGTTCGTGTTCATCTGCTACCACGCGGCGGGCATCTGGCGCCGCGGCGCCATCGGCCACCCGGTCGCGGTCGTCAAGGGCCACGTCGCCTTCCTGGCCCCGATCAACATCGTCGAGGAACTCGCCAAGCCGATCTCGCTGGCACTGCGACTCTTCGGCAACATCTTCGCCGGCGGCATCCTGGTGGCACTGATCGCGATGTTCCCCTGGTACATCCAGTGGCTGCCCAATGCCATCTGGAAGACCTTCGACCTGTTCGTCGGCTTGATCCAGGCCTTCATCTTCAGCCTGCTGACGATCCTGTACTTCAGCCAGTCGATGGAAGTTCACGACGACCACGACACCAAAGAACACGCGCACTGACTCTCGACCGTTTGACCAAGCTGCACTGACACGTACGACAGAAGTCCTGGTGGCACCGCCACCAGTTACAAGGAGGAAAAAGGAATGGAACTCGATCCCAACGCCATCATCACTGCTGGCGCGCTGATCGGTGGCGGTCTGATCATGGGTGGCGGTGCCATCGGCGCCGGTATCGGTGACGGTATCGCGGGTAACGCGCTGATCTCCGGCATCGCCCGGCAGCCCGAGGCCCAGGGCCGGCTGTTCACCCCGTTCTTCATCACCGTCGGTCTGGTGGAGGCCGCGTACTTCATCAACCTGGCGTTCATGGCGCTGTTCGTCTTCGCCACGCCGGGCCTGCAGTAGTCCGACAGCATGGACCAGCTGACCGTATCCATCGTGGCCGCGGAAGAGGGCGGGGGCACCAGTAACTTCCTGGTCCCCAATGGCACCTTTTTCGCCGTGCTGCTCATCTTCCTGATCACGCTCGGCGTGATCTGGAAATGGGTGGTGCCGCCGATCAGCAAGGTGCTCGCCGAGCGCGAGGCCATGCTGGCCAAAACTGCTGCCGACAGCCGCAAGTCGGCTGAGCAGGTGGCAGCCGCTCAAGCCGACTACGACGAGGCGATGGCCGGCGCACGCGCCGAGGCATCGGCACTTCGTGACGAGGCCCGCGCCGAAGGCCGTCAGGTCGTCGACTCGAAGCGGGCCGAGGCCAGCGGTGAAGTCGCCGAGACGGTACGCCAGGCCAACGAGAAGCTGTCCCAACAGGGTTCAGCTGCTCAAGCCGAGCTGGCCTCGTCGGTGGATGGCCTGTCGGCCACCCTGGCGAGCCGCATCCTCGGCGTCGACGTGAATTCGGGACGGAACAACTAGATGTCGACTTTCATCGGACAGCTGATCGGCTTCGCCGTCATCGTGTTCATCATCGCCAAATGGGTGGCACCCCTGGTGAAGGGGTTGATGGTCAAGCAGCAGGAGGCCATCCGCGTCGCTCTGGCCGAGAGTGCCGAGGCGGCGAAGAAGCTCGCCGAGGCCGATGCCATGCATGCCAAGGCCCTGGCGGACGCCGAGGCCGAGGCCGGCAGCGTCACCGGTGAGGCGAAGCAGGACTCCGAGCGCATCAAGGCCCAGCTCGAAGAGCAGGCCGGCGTCGACGCCGAGCGCATCAAGGCCCAGGGCGGGCAGCAGGTTCACCTGCTCCGCCAGCAGCTGGTGCGCGAGCTGCGGCTCGGGCTGGGCGATGAAGCGGTCGCCAAGGCGGCCGATCTGGTCCGTGCGCACGTGGCCGACTCGGCAGCGCAGGCGGCAACCGTCGACCGCTTCCTGGACGATCTCGACCAGATGGCCCCCTCGGCCGCTGTCATCGAGACCGGTGCGACCGCGGGACTGCGGGCGGCCAGCCGTGAGGCATTGGCCAACCTGGTTTCCGAGTTCGACAGTGTCGCAGGCAACAACGGCGGTGCAGGTGGTTTGGATGCCGACGGTCTGACGGCCCTGGCCGACGATCTGGCCGCGGTGGCCAAGCTGCTCATCACCGAGACCGCCCTGACCAAGCATCTGGCCGAGCCGGCGGACTCCGCCACGGCCAAGGTCGCGCTGGTCGACAAGTTGCTGACCGGCAAGGTCGGCGAGCCCGCCCTGAAGTTGGTCCGCACCGCCGGATCCCAGCGCTGGTCCACCGAGGGCAACCTGGTCGACGCCATCGAGCACATCGCGCGGCTGGCCCTCCTGCAGCGCGCAAATGCCGCCGGCGAGGTCGACGAGGTGGAAGACCAGCTGTTCCAGTTCGGCCGGGTGCTCGACGCCGAGCCGAAGCTGTCCGCACTGCTGAGCGACTACACCACCGATGCCGCAGGTCGAATCGCTCTGCTGGACAAGGTGGTCGGTACCGGAAGCAGCGCCAACGGCACCGCCGCCGCGCTGCTGTCGCAGACCATCGGCCTGCTCCGCGGCGAGCGGGCAGACGAAGCGGTCATCGATCTCGCCGAGCTCGCAGTGGCCCGGCGCGGAGAGGTCGTGGCTCACGTCAGCGCCGCGGCGGATCTGACCGATGCACAGCGCGATCGCCTGGCGACCGTGCTCACGCGCATCTATGGGCATCCGGTGTCCATCCAGTTGCATGTCGATCCGGAACTGCTCGGTGGTCTGTCGATCACCGTCGGGGACGAAGTGATCGACGGATCCATCGCGTCCCGCTTGGCTGCCGCGCAGACCCAGCTGCCGGACTGACCCGAAGACTTATCACCCAGATCAAAAGGTAGGAAGACGAAAAACCATGGCAGAGTTGACAATCTCGGCTGCTGATATCGAAGGTGCCATCGAGGGTTACGTATCCTCGTTTTCCGCCGACACCGAGCGGGAAGAGGTCGGCACCGTTGTCGATGCCGGTGACGGCATCGCCCACGTCGAGGGCCTGCCCTCGGTCATGACACAGGAGCTGCTCGAATTCCCGGGCGGCGTTCTGGGCGTGGCGCTGAACCTCGACGAGCACAGCGTCGGCGCCGTGATCCTGGGTGACTTCGAGAAGATCGCCGAGGGCCAGCAGGTCAAGCGCACCGGTGAGGTGCTCTCCGTGCCGGTGGGCGACGCCTTCCTGGGCCGCGTGGTGAACCCGCTCGGACAGCCCATCGACGGACAGGGCGACATCGAGGCCGAGACCCGTCGCGCCCTCGAGCTGCAGGCACCTTCGGTGGTGCAGCGCCAGGGCGTCGGTGAGCCGCTGCAGACCGGTATCAAGGCCATCGACGCCATGACCCCGATCGGCCGCGGCCAGCGCCAGCTGATCATCGGTGACCGCAAGACCGGCAAGACCGCCGTCGCCGTCGACACCATCCTCAACCAGCGCGAAGCCTGGGAGAGTGGCGACCCGAAGCAGCAGGTGCGCTGCGTGTACGTCGCGATCGGCCAGAAGGGCACCACGATCGCCTCCGTGAAGCGGGCGCTCGAAGACGGCGGCGCGATGGAGTACACCACCATCGTCGCGGCCCCCGCCTCCGACGCTGCCGGCTTCAAGTGGCTGGCGCCCTACACCGGTTCGGCCATCGGCCAGCACTGGATGTACGACGGCAAGCACGTCCTCATCGTGTTCGACGACCTGTCCAAGCAGGCCGACGCCTACCGCGCGATCTCGCTGCTGCTGCGCCGCCCGCCGGGCCGCGAGGCGTTCCCCGG
>Ga0075364_10001699_pt1 | contig 12088 bp, 10 predicted proteins | sample EndMetdeltDD1764_FD_71517 | JGI IMG/M metagenome (GOLD analysis project Ga0075364, IMG submission 71517) | Populus endosphere microbial communities from Tennessee, USA - Endosphere MetaG P. deltoides DD176-4 | ecosystem: Host-associated > Plants > Roots > Endosphere | place: USA: Tennessee... | reverse complement strand
ATGCCACACTGCGCGACCGGCTGACATCGCTGCCCAACCATATCGCGCTGTCGGAGCGGCTCGAAGGGCTTTATTCTGCAGCGGCGGAAGGCAAGCGCTCGGCGCTTTTCCTCGTTTCGCTCAACCGCCTGTTCGATATCACCCAGGTGCCAAACGATACTGTCGGCAACCGGGTTTTGAAAAAATCCGCATCGATCTTCCGCAACACCATCAAGAAAAACGATTTTGTGGCCCGCATTGGCCCGCGCGAATTCGCCTTCCTGTTCGATAATGTCGGCCAGGAAAATGTCGGCGCGATTGCCGACCGGCTGAACAATTCGATCATCAACGGCCTGCAACTCATTCCCGACGAGAGCCGTCCGGCAACGCTACCGATGGAACTGGCTATCGGCGTTGCGCTGACCGACGACGCCCATTCGCCGCAGGAATTGCGTAGCCGCGCCGCCATCGCACTCGACAGTGCGCTTTCCAATCCACGCCAGCCGGTGGTGATCGGCGGCGGCAAGGCCGTGGCACGTACAGCACGCGCATAATCACTTTGCCATGACGGCTTGTCAGGGCCTGCGGTTTCAGCCAAAACCGCCGCCATGATTACGATTACCGATCTTTCCGCCCGCATTGCCGGACGTCTTCTCATCGACCATGCCAGCGTGACGCTTCCGGCGGGCACGAAGGCAGGCCTTGTCGGTCGCAACGGCGCCGGTAAATCGACGCTGTTCAAGATCATCACCGGCGACATGGCATCGGAAAGCGGATCGGTATCGATCCCGAAAAACGCCCGTATCGGACAGGTGGCACAGGAAGCACCGGGAACGGAAGATTCGCTCATCACTATCGTCATGGCTGCCGACAAGGAGCGTACCGCGCTTCTGGCCGAGGCCGAGACGGCAACCGATCCGAACCGCATCGCCGAAATCCAGATGCGGCTGGTCGATATTGATGCCCACTCGGCTGAAGCACGCGCTGCCAGCATTCTGGCCGGCCTCGGCTTTAATGCCGAAGCACAGCTGCGCCCGGCCTCCTCCTTCTCCGGCGGCTGGCGCATGCGCGTCGCCCTGGCGGCAGTCCTGTTCGCCGAACCGGACCTGTTGCTGCTCGACGAACCGACCAACTATCTCGATCTCGAAGGCACGATGTGGCTGGAGGATTATGTCCGGCGTTACCCGCACACGGTCATCGTCATTTCCCACGATCGCGACATGCTCAACAATGCCGTCAATTCGATTGTACATCTCGACCAGCAGAAGCTGACCTTTTATCGCGGCGGTTACGACCAGTTCGAGCGTCAGAAGGCCGAAAACGACGAATTGCAGATGAAGGCGAAAGCGAAAAGCGACGCCGCCAGAAAGCATATCCAGAGCTATATCGATCGGTTCCGCTACAAGGCTTCCAAGGCCAAACAGGCGCAAAGCCGCATCAAGGCGCTGGAGCGCATGGGCACGGTGTCTGCGGTGGTTGAGGATCACGTGCAGCCGATCACCTTTCCGGAGCCGGAAAAACAGCCCGCCTCGCCCATCGTCGCGATCAGCAAGGGCGGCGTCGGTTACGAACCGGGCAAGCCGATCCTGAAAAACATCAGCCTGCGCATCGATGTCGACGACCGTATCGCCCTGCTGGGTTCCAACGGCAACGGGAAATCCACCTTCGCCAAGCTGATCTCCGGCCGCCTGAAGATCGATGGCGGTGAGATGAAGCTCACGCCGTCGCTGTCCATCGGCTTTTTCGCACAGCACCAGCTGGACGATCTGATCCCGAACGAATCTCCCGTCGATCATGTGCGCCGGCTGATGCCGGATGCGCCGGAAGCCAAGGTGCGCGCCCGCGTGGCACAGATGGGCCTTGCAACGGAAAAAATGGCGACGGCAGCCAAGGATCTGTCGGGTGGCGAAAAGGCACGTCTGCTGATGGGCCTTGCCGCTTTTCATGCGCCGAACCTGCTCATCCTCGACGAACCGACCAACCATCTCGACATCGACAGCCGCCGCGCATTGATCGAGGCGCTGAACGACTATGACGGCGCGGTCATCCTCATCAGTCACGACCGCCATCTGATCGAGGCGACGGTAGACCGGCTCTGGCTGGTCAACGAAGGCACGGTCAAACCGTTCGAGGGCGACCTTGAGGAATATCGCGACCTGATCGTCGCCTCGAGCCGCAAGAAGGACGACAAACCGCAGGCTTCAGCCGACGAACAGGTTAACAAGGCTGACCAGCGCAAGGCCAATGCCGAAAAGCGTGCGTCACTCGCGCCGCTCAAGAAAAAGATCAATGAAGCCGAGGCCTTGACCGCCAAGCTTGAGAAGCTGATTCAGGCGCTTGATAAAGAGCTTGCGGACCCGGCCTTGTACGAAAAAGCCCCGGCCAAGGCCGCGCAAAAGGCCAAGGAACGCGGCGAGGCCGCAGCTAAACTGTCCGCTGCCGAAGAGGACTGGCTGATGCTTTCCTCCGAGTATGAAGAGGCGATGGCGGGGTGAGGCCTGCCAACATACCATGGGATCGTGATGCTACCTGTCATGCCATTTTTCCAAATCGCGCTTCACGTTAACTTCTGATTTACAGCGCTACTCTTACGCTGTCGCTACTGCGGCCAACTTCAATCACGATCATATTTTGACTGTTTTTAAATACGTTGTTTTTGACGAAATCGATCACACAAAACGGCTCGCGAAATTATCTCCGATGCTGATCGATGGCAGGCGCCTTGCATTCTTTAAGCCGGATATTGCTGAGGCAAGTACGATAGAAGAGTCCTTAAACGGCGATTATATTCAAGCGACATTTTTCGAGGGATCAGACACGCCGATTTGCATGCTGGCTTCGCTTTCCGAGGTAGTGCAGACCAAATACATGTCATCGGGTTCACAAGGCATTTTCATTCAGGGTACGCTGGATGAAAGCGCCCGGAAAACAGCAACTCACTTTCTGAGAGGTTCTGATACGCTCGAATTGAACAATGCTCATCACACCGCCCGCGGCGGCTCGCTTTTTGTTGATAGCGGCGGGTTTGCCTACGTAGGTGAGCGTTACGAGCAATTCAAACGGGTGATCCTGCTCGCGATGTTAAGCAGGGCCTATATCCTCGCTCTCGAAAAGCGCGTCAGTGCGCTTTCAGAATCGATCAGGAAAAGGCCGGATAGGCTCAAGGCAATAGAGCTTCACCACAACATGCTGGCGTTCAACGCGGGTTTCTATCCCCGACTGCCAGTCAACCTTGCGCGACACGAGTTGAGTAAAGTCTGGGATGTGTTTTCACAAAGCTACCGGATCAATGAGCTTCGCGATGAGCACACCAATCAATTGTCCGCAATTGCACTATGGCTGCGTGACCTGCAGGAAGCAGAGCATGCCAGATTGCGTGCGGCGAGAGCGGTCGCAGAAGCATCAGCCATCGAGCAGCAGCGACAAAAGGAAGCTAAGCGGGAGAGGCGCGTCAACATATACCTTACGGTCCTATCGATTGCGCTTGCCTTGTTGTCTCTGGCGGTTGCCATTATGGCGCTGCCAAATGATGTTTTGAAATTGGCATTCGGCTGGATAAAGTAAGCTTGGCGGTCAACCTCTCGGCTCACTCAATCCACACTACAAAAAAGTGGCCTCTTGTGGAGGTTGCCCCGCACCTCCTCCATCCCTAGGTAAAGACCTGAACGCAGAGGAGACCTTTCATGGATCTGTATCTCGAAGACGACAACGACCCGAAGACGCTTGCTTTCGTTGCCGAGCGCAACGAGCATTTCGACAAAACATTCAGGACGCCGGAATTCGAGACGGAACGTGATGCGTTGAAGGCGATGATCGAGCGCGAGGATCGCCTGATCGTGCCGACGCGGCGCGGCAGATGGCTGTTCGATTTTCACCGTTCGAAAGATAATCCGCTCGGCCTGTGGCGTCGCTTGCCCGTCGGCCAGGAGCCGAAACCGGATGCAGCCTGGGAAACGGTGCTTGATTTCGACGCTTTCTGCGCCAAGGAAGGCAAACGCTGGATCTATTCCGGTGCCGTGACCAGCCCTTACGAGCCGACCCGCGTTCTGTTGATTCTTTCCGATGGCGGTTCGGATCAGGTGCGGCTTCTGGAATTCGACACTGAGACCAAAACGATTGTCGATGGTGGGTTTGACACACCGGCCACACGCGCTCATGCCAGCTGGATTGCGCCCGATGAAATCGCCTATTTCGGTTCGATTGACGAAAACTCCGCCACGCGCTCCGGCTGGCCGCGGGTTGCCCGCCGCCTGAAACGTGGTGTCGGTCCGAAAGACGCGCCTGTTCTGTTCGAGGCCGGCAAGGATGATATTACCGGCATGGTCGGCTTCATCGAACCCGCCTTCTGGGGTGGCAAATCGGATGAACGCGCCATCGAGATTTATTCGCGCATTCTCGACATCGGCAAGATCGGCATTGAGGTACGCGACGCGCAGGGCAATCTGCGCCATCTCGATCTGCCAACCGAAGTGGATGTCGATCTCAACCACACCCACGCCATCTGGCGGGCAAAGACCGACGAGCGTTATCCAACCGGCAGTCTGATCCTGCAGGAGTTTTCACCATTTGATGCAGAGCCGCTTGGCAAAGCCCGCGTGCTGTTCTCGCCCAAGGATGGGCAGTCGGTCTCACAGTTTTCGGTTCTGAAAACCTGGGCGGTTCTTGTGGTCAGCGATCGCATGCTGCCCAAGCTCTATCTGCTTGACCTGACCAAACCTGACACTGAGCCGAAAGAGCTGCCGCTGCCGGAAGGTTTGCAGAGCATCGGTTATCGTCTGCTGGACGCCGACCTGACGCTTGGCGAGGAAATCTTGACCGTCATCGGACAGGGTTTTCTCCTGCCGTCCACCGCCTACCGGCTGGACCTGACCGACCATGCTGCCGAACCGAAACTGGTGCCGATTGGCTCCTCACCCGCCTTGTTCGATAGCGACGGCATGCAGTCCGAACTTCTGGAAGCGATTTCCGAAGACGGAACGCGGGTGCCTTATCACATCGTTCTGCCGAAAAACGTCACCAAGGGCGAATTGCCCATACTGATGTATGCCTATGGCGGTTTCGAAGTATCGCTGTCGCCGGTCTATTCCGGCGCTTACGGTCTCTGGCTTTCAGAGGGCGGCGGTTTCGTACAGGCCTATATCCGCGGCGGCGGAGAACTGGGGCCGGACTGGCACAAGGTCGCCAAGGGCAAGGGCCGCCACAAAGCGTTTGAGGATTTCGTCGCGGTGGCGCGCGATCTGGTCAAGCGCGGTTACTCCAAACCATCGCGTATCGCCTGCAACGGTGGCAGCAATGGTGGATTGTTGACCTCGGTCATGCTGACCAGATATCCGCAGGATTTTGGCGCGGTCTGGACCTCGGTGCCGGTCATCGACATGTCGCGTTTCCACCTCTTCCCGGCCGGCAAGGCGTGGATGGACGAATACGGCAACCCGGATGTCGCTGAAGATCTGGAGGCAATGCTGACCTATTCGCCTCTGCATCAGGTGAAGCCGGCCAGAGATATCAGCTATCCACCGGTCTATATCGAAAGCTCCACCAATGACGACCGTGTGCATCCATCGCACGCGCGCCGTTTCGCCAACCGGCTGATCGAGGCCGGGCATAAACCTTTCTTCCGCGAGTTCGGATCGGGCGGCCATGGCGGCGCAGGCGACAGCTCCGAAATGGCGACGAGACAGGCGATTGGCCACAGCTTTTTGCGTGAAACGATCATGAAGGGGTGAGAGCCCCGCTGCAGTTGTTCGCCTCTTGGAGATACATTATCTTGAACATGTCTCTTCACGAGGTGCTGCCATGGCCCTTCATATCACCGACCCCGAACTCGATGCGCTTGCCGAGCAGGCGCGCAAGATCCTGAAAGCCGGAACCAAGACGGACGCCGTTCGCCAGGCGCTGGAGCGTGTGGTGGGGGATGAGCCGGAAACAGGATCAGAAACAGACGACGACCGTCTTTTCTTTGCTCGGATCAAAGCACTTCAAGACGAGGTAAAGAGGCTCGGAACACCCAATCCGGATTTTGACGATAAAGCCTTTCTCGATGAGATGTGGGAAAGCTGATGTTTCTTGAGACCTCGGCAATTATCGAAATCCTGCTTGATGGTCCACGCTCGCTGGATCTGCTTCGGCGTATGCATGGTTCGTTGGAGCCAAGATTTACCGGCCCTACCGTCGTATATGAAGCAACGGTCGTTCTTGCCGGCAAGCAGGACCTTGAGGTCGCAAACGCCGAACGATTGGTACGCGCGTTACTTGTTGCAATGAATGTATCGGTCCTTGACATAAATGACCGAACCGCATCGCTCGCCATTGACGCCTTCGCCAGATACGGCAAGGGCCGCCATCCGGCAAAACTGAATTTCGGCGATTGTTTTTCTTATGCCGGCGCGAAAGCGGAAAACCTTTCCCTGCTTTATGTCGGCAATGATTTTGCGCAGACTGATGTCCTCAAATCTTAATGTTCGCCGCGCGAATACTTCAACGATAACCAACCGTTAACCATGATCGGCGAAAGATGACAGCACACTGTTTCCTGTGTCACCCGTCATCGAGAAGTCGTCATGTCCGTTCGCGTCCTGTGTGCCGCCACCGCTTTTGCCTGCCTTTTGTCCTCCTGTGCAGGCAAACCTTCGCCGGAAGGCGCGTCGATGAAAACGGCCTTTGCCGCCGGAACCGCAAGCGGTTCCCTGCAGACGAAAGATGACGCCAAATCACCCGTGGCACTGACACCTGCCGCATGGCGGCGGATGGGCAATCCCGGCGCGTTGACCGGCCGCGAGCTCACGGTCAGTTCGCTTGCAGACATCAAATTGCGTGACAAGGAAGTCGTACTGACTTTCGATGACGGCCCGGTGCCGAAAAAAACCGAGCGCATTCTTGCGACCCTCGACGATTTTCAGGTCAAGGCCACCTTCCTGATGGTCGGCGAAATGGCCAAAGCCTATCCGAAAATCGCCCGACAGGTGGTGGATGCCGGCCATTCCATCGGCAGCCATACATTCCGTCATGCCGATCTGAGAAAGCTGGCGGTCGATGAAGCAATGGCCGAGATCAACCGTGGCCGCGATGCCGTGCGCGCCGCCACGCATACGGATGCCAATTTCTTCCGCTTCCCCTACCTGTCGGATAGCGGCACGCTGCGCCACTGGGTAAGCCAGAATCGTATGGTCGTGCTCGACGTGCAGATCGATTCCAAGGATTATTTTGCCGTTTCACCAGCAGCGGTCGCCACCCGCACGATGAATACGCTGCGCCGCAATGGTCATGGCATCATCCTGATGCATGACATTCACAACCGCACCGCCTCCATGCTGCCGGCACTGCTGACGCAGTTGAAGGCGGAAGGATACAAGGTGGTTTCGCTGCGATACGGCGCGCCAGGTGCCCCGTTGCTCTCGGCCGCTCTTAAGAACGATCAGGACCAGGATCGCTCCTGATCCATCGGCTCAGGCCTTTTTGACCCAGCGGCCGTCCTGCTGCTGCCAGTAGGTGAGCGCGTGCCCCGCGCTCTTCAGCTGTTTCCATTGGGCGCGGGCACCATCCAGTTGCTCGGCGTCATAACCGTCGAACATGAAAACAACGCGTTCATAAGGCTCCAGCGGCGGCGGCTCGGCGCCATCGACGACAAAGCGCACGGTAGCCCCGTTCGCATTGCCGTTTTCAGCCGTGATCAGGACCGGCTGTGCCTCGGCCATGTCAGCGGCATCCGTGCCGTGTGGCAAAAAGCTGTCGTCTCGGAAAGTCCAGAGATGCGCGTCGAGAAAATCCCGACGCGCCTCAGCTCTTGTCTGCACCACCACTTTCCAGCCGCGCTCGACGCTCTTTTCCAGAAGAGACGGCAGCGCCTCTTCCAGCTTCGAATCGGTCAGGTGGTAGAACAGAACATCGGTCATCGGATCACGCTTCGAAGTTTGCGCGCACGAGCTGGTCGAGAAGACGTACGCCGTAACCAGAACCCCAGGACTGGTTGATCTCGTTCGACGGCGAGCCCATGGCGGTGCCGGCGATATCGAGATGCGCCCAAGGCGTATCGCCGACATAACGTTGCAGGAACTGTGCCGCGGTGATCGAACCCGCATGACGGCCGCCGCTGTTCTTCATGTCGGCAAAACGCGAATCGATGATCTTGTCGTAATCCTTCGACAGCGGCATGCGCCACAGCTTTTCCTGGCTCTCCTCGCCGGCCGCCAGAAGCTGGCCAGCCAGTTCGTCATTGTTGGAGAACAGGCCGGCATGCAGGTTGCCGAGCGCCACGAGGATGGCACCGGTCAGCGTTGCCAGATTGATCATGAAGCGCGGCTTGTAGGTTTCCTTGCAATACCAGAGCGCGTCGCAGAGAACGAGGCGGCCTTCGGCATCGGTATTGATGATCTCGATGGTCTGACCGGACATCGAGGTGACGATATCACCCGGACGCTGGGCGTTGCCGTCCGGCATGTTCTCGACAAGACCGATAATGCCGATGGCATTGACCTTGGCCTTGCGGGCAGCAAGCGTCGACATCAGGCCCGTCACGGCTGCAGCGCCGCCCATATCGCCCTTCATGTCTTCCATGCCGGCGCCCGGCTTGATGGAGATACCGCCGGTATCGAAGGTGACGCCCTTGCCGACAAAAGCAATCGGCTGCTCCTTGGCCTTGCCACCCTTCCAATGCATGACGGCAATGCGCGGCGGTTTGACCGATCCTTGAGCAACACCGAGCAGCGCGCCCATGCCGAGCTTCTTCATGTCCTTTTCGGTGAGAATTTCCACCTCGAGGCCAAGCTTGGTCAGATCCTTCACCTTATCGGCGAATTCGACGGGGCCAAGCACGTTCGGCGGCAGGTTGACGAGTTCGCGGGCCAGATTGACGCCATCGGCAACAGCCTGAGCGGCAACAAAGGCAGCCTTGGCGGCAGCCGGATCGGCGGTGACGATCGTCACACTCACCGATTTGACGGCCTTTTCGTCCTCGTCCTTCTTTTTCGTCTTGTAGCTGTCGAAGCTGTAGGCGCGAAGCAGCATGCCGAGTGCCACGTTGGCGGCCTTCTCGCCATCAATGGCAATACCGGGTGCATCCACGTAAACCGCAACCTTGGTCGCCGTTTTGACGGCCGCAGCGGCGACACCGCCGGCGCGCAGCCAGTCATGCGCCGTGAGAGATGCCTGCTTGCCGAGACCGATGATGGCAATCCGGTCAAAGGACGAACCATGCGGCGCAACAATGTCGAGTACGCTCATCGACTTGGCCGTGAACTCCGCAACACTGGCGGCCTTGGCGAAAACGCCGGCTGCATCGGCTTCTGCGGCACCGGCTGGCGCCTGATCGCCCGAAAGCTTCAGCAAAACGGCCAGACCGCCCTCTTTATGAGCGCTTTTGGCAAACGATATCTGATATTTGGCGGACATATCTTCTCCGGTATATAATTTCAGCAGGGTAAATCGATGGCGACCATGGTCGTCTAGAAAGGCGTGATCATGGCCTTTTAGGCCTGTGAAACACGTTCGTCACGTATCGATTTCGCACGGCGGCCACACGGTAACGCCTATCTGAATGTCACTTCTCATTTCGAAATGACACAGAACGAAAAAAAACGTGCTCAGTCGACAGTTTTGTGAACGTATGGAGGTCGCCATGGCCGTTCTAATTTCGTAGAGCTTGGCAGCGCCGGCTGGCGTATCGAGTCATTATCAGGTCGGCATGAAGCTTATCGAGTCATATATATTGCGGCGTTCTTTCCAGATGTTTCTGGCAACGCTGCTGCCGATTCTGGCTATCATCTGGACGATCCAGGTGCTGGGCCGGATCAATCTCGTGACCGATACGGGCCAGTCGATCGGCTCTTTCATCACGCTTGCAAGCTTCATCCTGCCGACGATCATTCCCGTTGTCATGCCATTCGCGCTGGTGATCGGCATCACGCAGACGCTGAATGCGATGAACAACGACTCGGAGCTTGCGGTTATCGACGCGGCAGGTTCGCCGCGTTCGGTAATCTACAAGCCGGTTTTGCTGCTGGCGCTCCTGACCGCACTGTTCTCGTTTGGCGTAACGAACTTCGCCGAGCCGCTTGCGCGCGTCAAAGCACGCGAGATGGTGGCGGAAGCTTATGCCGACCTTCTCTCTTCGGTTATCGAGGAGAAGACGTTTCGCAGCATCGAAAAAGACCTTTACGTCCAGATTTCCGAGCGCCATTCCGGCCGCATCCTGATGGGCCTGTTCCTTGTCGATTATCGCGATCCGAATTTCGAGATGATCTATTATGCCAAGGAAGGCCTGATCGACGAGGCCGGTACGACACTGACCATGCGCAATGGTGAAGTGCACCGCAAGACGCCGGACGGCCGCGTATCGGTCATCAAATTCCTGTCCTACGCTTTCGATCTGTCTTCCATGGCAGAATCGACTGGTCAGGCACCGGTCTATTCTGCCGACCGTGACCTCGGCTTTCTGTTGAAGCCGGACCCGACCGACAAATATTACGTCGAAAATCCCGGTAGCTTCCACGCGGAACTGCATCGACGCCTGTCAGACTGGATGTATCCGGTCACCTACGCGCTTATCGCTCTGGTCATCGTCGGTGGCGCGCGTTCGCATCGCCGTACCCGCATGCATCCGATGGTGCTGGCGCTGGTTCTTGCCTTCATGATCAGATGGCTTGGATTCTCGCTCACAAACACGGCCAAGAATACCGACAGCTACATGGCGGCGATTTATGCCGTTCCGGGCGTTCCGGGCGTTATCGCGGCATACCTGCTTGCCAGCCAGAAAAAACTGACATTGCCCGCAAGCGTCAACAGTTTCGCTTCCCGCCTTTACGGCAAGCTGCAGAGCAGAATCATGTCCCTGCGCAAAACAGGGGGTGCATGATGTTGCTCTCCACGCTCGGCCGTTATTTTTTCAAGCGTTACCTCATCACCGCGATGTGGTTCTTCCTCGGCGTATCGGCGATCATTTTCCTGGCAGACTTCAGCGAGACCAATCGCCGCATGTCGGCCCTGGCAAGCTATACGATTTACGGTGCGCTCGGCATGACTGCACTGCGCGTGCCATCAATCCTGCAACAAACCATTCCGACACTTTCGCTGTTCATCGGCATGACGACGCTGATCGCACTGAACCGCCGCTCCGAACTCGTCGTGACGCGCGCAGCCGGTCTGTCCGTTTGGCAGTTTGCGATGCCTTTCGTCGCTGGTGCGTTTCTGCTGGGCGTTTTCACGGTCGGCGTGATCAGCCCTCTCAGCGCATGGGGGCTAAAACAGTCGTCATCGCTCGAATCGACATGGCGATCTGCGGGCGGCCAGACCCGTGCGACAAATTTCCTGCCCTGGATCCGCCAGATCAGCGATAACGAAGACACGGTCATCGGCGCCAAAAGCTTCCAGCAAGATACGCTGACTATGGTCGATGTCGTCCTGTTTCATTTTGACAAGGACGCTCGCGTCATCCTGAGACAGGATGCAGCCACAGCGAAGTTGGAAAATGGTTACTGGCTTCTTAACAACGTACTGGAAACACGATCAGACGCGCCGCCGGCTCGTGTCGAGAGTGCGCAAGTGCGTACCAATATCAAACAGGAATTTCTTCAGGAGAGCCTTGAGAAGCCCGAAAACGTTGCTTTCTTTGATCTTTCAGACAAAATCGAAGTTGCTCGCTCTTTCGGAATTTCAACCAAGGGTCTCGAGACTCAATTTCACTCCCTGCTGTCACTGCCACTTCTTCTGGTAGCAATGACGTTGATCGCCGCTACCGTTTCCCTGAAATTTAGCCGTATTGCGCAGTCGCGCTCGGTGATTCTCGGTGGCATAGTTTGCGGCTTCGTGCTTTATGTCGTCACGGTACTCGTGAAGGCATTCGGTAGCAGCGGGGTGGTTCCTCCTTTCGTCGCTGTCTGGATCCCGGTGATCGTGGCCATGGCGTTGGGGGCTACAATTCTGCTTCATCAGGAGGATGGCTAGTGGCGGTAACAAACCGCGGGAATATCAGACGGCTTAGCACGGCCTTGCTGACAGGCGTTGCCGTGTGCGCATTTGCCATTACTCTCCCGACGATTTCACATGCTCAAACCCTCGCCCCAGAGGTTGCCGACGGCGCAAAGATGCTGCTGCGGTCGAACGAGCTTACCTATAA
>Ga0075364_10001698_pt1 | contig 12091 bp, 9 predicted proteins | sample EndMetdeltDD1764_FD_71517 | JGI IMG/M metagenome (GOLD analysis project Ga0075364, IMG submission 71517) | Populus endosphere microbial communities from Tennessee, USA - Endosphere MetaG P. deltoides DD176-4 | ecosystem: Host-associated > Plants > Roots > Endosphere | place: USA: Tennessee... | reverse complement strand
GGTCGAGTCGAAGTTCGTCGACGCCTGGCAGGTCGATGCCGGCCTGCAGACCTACGGCGAGGCCGTCGGCGATCTGCTCGATTTCCGCGAGCGGGAGGGCGAGCCGGCCGAGACGAGCGCCGCGGACTGGCGCAAGTTCGCCGCGAAGGCGTCGCTGTACTCTGCGCGGGAGAAGGCCAAGGAGCTGGGCGCCGACGTCGCGTGGGACTGCGAGCGGGCGAAGACCCCGGAGGGCTACTACCAGATCCGCGGCGGCATTCCGTACGCGATCGCCAAGTCGCTGGCCGCCGCACCGTTCGCCGACATCCTGTGGATGGAGACCAAGACCGCCGATCTCGCCGACGCCAAGCAGTTCGCCGACGCGATCCACGCCGAGTTCCCCGACAAGATGATGGCCTACAACCTGTCCCCCTCGTTCAACTGGGACACCACCGGCATGTCTGACGACGAGATGCGCGCGTTCCCTGAGGAACTCGGCAAGATGGGCTTCGTCTTCAACTTCATCACCTACGGTGGCCATCAGGTCGACGGTGTGGCCTGCGAGGAGTTCGCCACGTCGCTGCGGCAGGAGGGGATGCTCGCGCTCGCTCGCCTGCAGCGCAAGATGCGACTGGTCGAATCTCCTTATCGCACACCGCAAACCCTGGTCGGCGGACCGCGCAGCGACGCCGCGCTGGCCGCTTCCTCGGGACGCACGGCGACCACCAAGGCAATGGGCGAAGGCTCAACTCAGCACCAACACCTGGTGCAGACCGAGGTGCCGAAGAAGCTGCTCGAGGAATGGCTGGCGCTGTGGAGCGACCACTACCAGATCGGCGAGAAGCTGCGGGTACAGCTTCGGCCCCGTCGCGCCGGATCGGATGTGCTCGACCTACAGATACTCGGCGACGGTGAAGATCCACTCGCCAACGTGGTCGTCGATCCGATCAAGGACCGCCACGGCCGCAACATCCTGACGGTCCGCGACCAGAACACGTTCTCCGAGAAGATGCGCAAGAAGCGTCTGATGGACGTCATCCATCTGTGGCTGATTCATCGCTTCAAGCCGGAGATCGTGTACTACGTGACGCCGACCGAGGACAACATCTATCAGACCGAGAAGATGAAGTCCCACGGCATTTTCAGCAACGTGTACCAGGAGGTCGGCGAGATCATCGTCGCCGACGTGAATCAGGCGCGCATCGACGAACTCCTGGCGCCCGATCATGAGGCGCTCAAACGGCTTATCGCCAAGGAGGACTAAGCGGACCGCACGTCGAACCATGGACGTTCTCAGAACACCTGACGAGCGATTCGACAACCTGCCCGACTATCCGTATCAACCCAACTATGCCGTCGTCGAAGCCCGCGGTGTTCTACCGGTGCGGATGCATTACGTCGATGCCGGACCCTCCGACGGGCCGGTCGTCGTTCTCCTGCACGGGCAGCCGACGTGGTCGTTCATGTACCGCAAGGTCGTTCGCATCCTTGCGGACTCGGGCGTGCGAGTCATCGCGCCGGACAACATCGGTTACGGTCGCTCCGACAAGCTCACCGACGCGACGGCCTACACCTTTCGCCGGCACATCGACTGGATGCGGGGCCTGATCGACGGACTCGACCTGCACGAGGCGACGCTGGTCGTCCAGGACTGGGGCGGGCCGATCGGGTTGAGCGTGCTGGCCCGCGAACCCGACCGTTTCGCAAGGGTCGTCGCGACGAACACGATCCTGCACACCTGCGACCCTGCCTTGGCAGGCCGGCTCACGTGGCCGCATCACGGCGTCGACGACGGCCGCGTGATGCTGCAGGAGACGCTGCTCGATTATGTCGCGCTCTATCAACGCTCGCCGGACATCAATCCGAGCATGTTCCTCGACGCGGTGGCCGGTCCGCTCGATGCGGGCGTGCTCGCCGCATACGACGCGCCGTTCCCCGACCGCAGCTACAAGGCCGGACTGCGGCAGATGACCGGACTCATCCCGCTGACGCGTAACGATCCTGGTGCGGCGATCGGCCGGGACACCATGGCCGCCCTGCGGCAGTGGGAACGTCCCTTTCTGACCGCGTATTCAGACGGTGACCCGCCAACTCAGGGATGGGACAAGGTATTCCAGGAGCACATTCCCGGAGCCCAGCACCAGGCGCACACGACGATCACCGGAGCCGGGCATTTCATCGCGGAACAGAAGGGGCCGGAACTGGCTACCGTCATCACCGAATTCATGGGCGGCACATACTAACTCGGGGCGGGTAGCCGCAGCACCAGTCGCGCACCACCCATCGGACTGGCTTCCATGGCCGCCGTGCCGCCGTGTAGGTCTGCCTGTTGGGCGACCAGGGCGAGTCCGAGTCCGGAACCGGACCGCGCCGCCGTCGACCCACGGGAGAACCGCGCGAAGATGGCGGCCCGCTCCTCCTCGGGAACACCGGCACCGTTGTCGTCGACGACGATTTCCACGCCCTCACCGGAACTGACTGCGCTGAGGCAGATTTCGGTTGCGCCACCGTGCTTGACGGCGTTGGTGATCGCGTTGTCGATGACCAACCGCAGGCCTGCGGGCAATCCCACCATCAGTACCGTGGTCGACGACCCCAGCGACACGAGCAGATCCGGATAATTACGCATCGCATCGTGCGCTGCGCGATCCAGCAGTTCGGTGATGTCGACGGGCACGAAGTCGTCGACGGTCGTCAGCTCGCCCTGGGCCAGTCGCTCCAGCGCGGTGAGGGTCGCTTCGATGCGGGTCTGCGTCCGCATGACATCAGCGATCACCTCCTGACGCTGATATTCACGCATCTCGAGAGTCGACAGCACTTCGAGGTTGGTGCGCATAGCGGTCAACGGCGTTCGCAATTCGTGGGACGCCACGGCGGCGAAGTCACGGGCCGACTCGAGTGCCGCCCTGGTGCGCTGCTGCTCGTCGCCGATCCGGGCGAGCATTCCCTCCACGGCCTCGGCGATCTCGACGGCTTCCTGAACACCGCGCACCACTTTGACCTCGTCGGGATTGGACTGCGCGTTGATCGCCCGGGCCTGCTGGGCCAGCAACCGGAACGGATTGATCATGATCGACCACATCACCCAGCCGATCAGGACCGTGCCGATGATCACGCCACTACAGATCAGCAGCACTCTGCGGTGCAATTCGTTGATGCGGCGCTGCGTTTCGGCGAGCGGCGCACCCACCGCGATCTTCGCGTCACCGGCGGTGAAGGTCCGGACGCGGTACTCCACACCGTCGATGGTCGTGTTGGCGTAGCCGACGTCGAATTCGGGCAGCACCACTTCCTGGGGCATCGACACGGTGATTCCGTCGACGCGAGCGGTGCGCACTACGTTGCCGTCCGGGGCCTGGGGCTGATCGACTCCCTCCTGCTGTGCCGTGCGCAGCAGCGTGCTGATGTCGCCCAGGCTGCTCACCGAATCGAGTCGACGATCCAATTGGCTGTATTGATCGTTCGTCACGCCGAACCACACCCACGCGCCGAGCGTGATGACCAGTGCGACGACCGAGAGCGCCGCGACTATGACGATCACCCGCAGTGACAGCACGCGCGTCAGCAGTTCGAAGACGCGCTCGCCGAGTTTCATAAGCGGGTTGGCAATTGTGCCGCGATGAGCGGTGCGATCTTGTCCGCCATGTATTGGTGCCCGGCGTTGTTCGGGTGCACGCCGTCGGACCCGATCAACCCTGGGCGCCCCACGAACCAGCGTTCGGCGATGGGGTCGACGAACGTCGCACCCGCAACCCCGGCCTGATACTGAAGTGCGTCGCGAATCCGGACTAGGTTCGCGGGCGGGTTGGCTGTCGGCCACGGCGGCCCGATGACCAGGAATGTCGCCGACGGCGCGATGCGGCGAGCCAATTGGAAGGTGCCGTACGCCAGCATCGACAGCTGCGCGGGGTCGACGTTCTGGTCGTTGCGCGAACCGAAGAACACGATGAGCGAATCGTCAGGCCTGATCGTCCGGGCCGTCAGATCCTCGAACAGGCTGCCGCGATTACCACGCGTGCCGTATCCCGCTCCGCCCTCGGCGCCGACGTCCGCCGAGACCGCCATCCGGTACGTCGCAAGCTCATCCCACGCCCGGGCGGTCCAGCCCGCGCGGCCCTGGCCGCCGAGATCGGTACCCGTCGTATAGGAGTCGCCGATCACCGCGATGCGGTCCATGGACGAATTCAACGTCACTATGTCGTTGCGGCTCACCCGCATTGGGTGCACGACACTCATGCTGACCAGGAGCGCAAGCGCAACCATGGCCGTGATCAACCGCCTCACCTGACCAGCCTAGAGCTCATTTGACCAAATCGACGTTGACGACGCGCGAACTCATCCCGCACGGGCAGAAACCACCGATGTTCGATCCTCCCGCTGACCGTCGATGGTCTGCAGCTTGCTGTGGCCCGGGACCTCCCGGATTTCGCGAGGCGGCTTCATCATGCCGCGCATCCACTTGCGCGCGGGCTCCTCGACGAGGTGGTACAGCGATACGGCACCGACCAGAGCGACTGCGAACAATGCCAGCAGCACCCCCTTGCCCGCAATGTCGGAACCGAGCCGCAGCTCGAACTGCAGCACCATCCAATTCCACGACGTGTGCACCAACTCGTGAACCATGTAGAGGCTGAACGAGACATGTCCGAGGTACACGATGGGGCGAAGCGACAGCAGGGCCGGCAAGGTGCCCGCGCCGATCGCCAGGGTCAAAACCAGTGGCACGAACAACACGTCGACCAGGCCGGCCGAGTCGTAGATCGTGGGTATCGGGTTGGCGTCCAGCCAGTACAAGATGCCGACGATTCCCGCCGCCAGGAGGAGTGACGCGATGCCGGCGCCGGTGCGGGCCCGGTCGCTGGGCCGCAGCTTGCGCACGGCGGCACAGATCAGCGCCCCGGCGGTGAACTGCATGATGATCCGCGGCAACCAGCTCCACGGTGTGTAGAACAGGCCCGTGGCCATGAGGAGCACCACGGGCGGCAGCGATGCGGCGACGGCCAGGTAGATCAATCCGCGCGCCCTCGTCGCGCGCGCGATGCGGAAGATCACCAGCACCAGCGCACCGAACAGGATGTACGCCAGCCATTCGGCGCTGATCGACCATGCGGGGCCATCCCAGCTGGTGCCGTCGAAGTAGGGCGCGAACCACAGCTGCACGAGCAGGAACTGCCGGACGTAGTTCATCGCCGTCAGCGATCCGGCGGCCTCCGACGGAACATGACCGACGTTGAGCGTGAAGATGATCCACAGCGCTGCCAGGTGCATCGTCACCAGATAGACGGGCCAGACGCGGGACAGCCGCAACCAAAGGAAATGCAGTGTCGACCGCCACGAAAAGGAGTCACCCATCCGGTCGAGGTAATTCCACGTCAGCACGAAGCCGCTGAGAATGAAGAACAGGTCGACGCCCTGGGCGCCGCAATCGAGCACCGGCGCGAGGGCCGATCTGAATCCTGGGGCCGCCTGCTCGAGTAGCGGCCGGAAGTGAAAGAGCACGACCCACACCGCTGCGACGATGCGCAATCCGGATAGGGCCTTGATCTCGCCGGTGCGCACAACACTCTTTCCGTGAGGGACTTCGAGCAGTTTCGGTCTGCCGGGCGGTCCGCCTCCCCGCAACCACGCATCCGGCAGTTCCGCAGATTACCAGTGGTCACACCGCCGCAGCACATTCAGACACGCTGTCAATCCGCTGTGGGATGACCAAAATTGTTGCCAACCAGGCGCTCTGAGCGGGTCCGAAAAATGCCCTGCGCCGCCGGACGCGGGCATGTCCCAACACACCGATGATCAAGTCTTGACTGATTCCAGAAAAGGAGCATGATGGTCAGCGTGTCCCCGACGTCGGATTTCTCGGAGCAGCTGCGGCTTGCAGACCTCCGGGTAACCCGTCCCCGGCTCGCAGTCCTCGAGGCGGTTTGCGAGCATCCGCACGCCGACACCGAGACGATTTTCTCCGCAGTACGGGTCGGTCTTCCCGACGTGTCCCGTCAGGCGGTGTATGACGTGCTCGCAGCACTGACCTCGGCGAATCTCGTTCGTCGGATCCAACCGTCGGGCTCGGTCGCACGCTACGAATCGCGTGTTGGTGACAACCACCATCACGTCGTGTGCCGCTCCTGCGGCGTCATCGCCGACGTCGACTGCGCGGTCGGCGACACGCCATGCCTGACACCGTCCGATCCGGATGGTGCGCTCGAGGGCTTCGTCCTCGACGAGGCGGAGGTCATCTACTGGGGCCTGTGCCCCGACTGTTTGGCAACACAAGCTTCCAGATCACATCCGTGATCACAGCCCATCACCCACCCCTGGAAGGAATGTTGTGTCTGATTCACCTGACGCCAAGCCGCCTACGCCCGAGAAGCCGACGGCGAGCAGCGGAAGTGAGAGCGAAAACCCGGTAATCGATACGCCGAAGCCGAAGGCACACGCGCCCCGGACCAATCAAGACTGGTGGCCAGACCAGGTCGACGTGTCGCAGCTGCATTCGCACGGCTCGTTCTCCAATCCGTACGGCGAAGATTTCAATTACGCCGAGGAATTCGCCAAGCTCGACCCTGAGGCACTCAAGGCCGACGTGCTGTCGGTCATCACCACATCGCAGGACTGGTGGCCCGCCGACTACGGCAGCTACGCCGGCCTCTTCATCCGCATGAGCTGGCACGCCGCCGGTACCTACCGCATCTACGACGGCCGCGGCGGCGGCGGCGAGGGCATGCAGCGGTTCGCTCCTCTCAACAGCTGGCCGGACAACGCCAACCTGGACAAGGCACGTCGTCTGCTGTGGCCGGTCAAGCAGAAGTACGGCAACAAGATCTCCTGGGCCGACCTGCTGGTGTTCGCCGGCAACGTGGCGCTGGAGTCGGCCGGCTTCGAGACCTTCGGCTTCGGCTTCGGCAGGCCCGACGTGTGGGAGCCCGTCGAGATCCTCTTCGGCGAAGAGGACGAGTGGCTCGGTACCGACAAGCGTTACTCCGGTGAGCGGGAGCTCGCCGAACAGTACGGCGCGACCACGATGGGCTTGATCTACGTCAACCCCGAAGGCCCCGAAGGCAAGCCGGACCCGATCGCCGCGGCGGTCGACATCAAGGAGACCTTCGGCCGGATGGCGATGAACGTCGAGGAGACGGCCGCACTGATCGTCGGTGGCCACACCCTGGGCAAGACCCACGGCGCAGGACCGGACGAGGGCATGGGCCCCGAGCCCGAGGGCGCTCCGATCGAGCAGCAGGGCCTCGGCTGGAAGTGCCCGTTCGGGTCGGGCAAGGCCGGCGACACGGTCACCAGCGGTCTCGAGGTGGTGTGGACGGACAAGCCCACGGAGTGGAGCAACCGGTACCTCGAGATCCTGTACGGCCACGAGTGGGAGCTGACCAAGAGCCCGGCTGGCGCGTGGCAGTTCGAGGCCAAGGACGCCGAGGCGATCATTCCCGATCCGTTCGGTGGTCCGAACCGCAAGCCGACGATGTTGGTCACCGATGTCTCGATGCGGGAAGACCCGGAGTTCGGCGCGATCACCCGTCGCTGGCTCGAACACCCCGAGGAGCTCAACGAGGCCTTCGCCAAGGCCTGGTACAAGCTGCTGCACCGCGACATGGGTCCGATCAGCCGCTACGTGGGCCCGTGGATCGCTGAGCCGCAGCTGTGGCAGGACCCGGTACCCCCCGTCGAGGGCGATCTGATCGACGAAGCCGACATCAAGGCGCTGAAGGCGAAGCTGCTTGACTCCGGGCTGACTGTGCAGCAGTTGGTCAAGACGGCATGGTCGTCGGCGGCCAGCTTCCGCAGCACCGACAAGCGCGGTGGTGCCAACGGTGCCCGTATTCGCCTTGAGCCGCAGAAGAACTGGGAGGCCAACGAGCCGTCCGAGTTGAAGAAGGTGCTGCCGGTCCTGGAGAAGATCCAGAAGGACTTCGGCAAGAACGTGTCGCTGGCCGACCTGATCGTGCTAGGCGGCTCGGCGGCAATCGAGAAGGCGGCGAAGGACGCCGGCTTCGAGATCGACGTGCACTTCTCACCGGGTCGCACCGACGCGACGCAAGAGGACACCGACGTTGAGTCGTTCGCGGTGCTCGAGCCCCGGTGGGACGGCTTCCGCAACTTCGTGCGTTCGGGCGAGAAGTCCAAGTTGGAGCAGCTGCTGATGGAGAAGGCCGTCCTCCTGAGCGTGACGGCGCCGGAGCTCACCGCTCTGGTCGGCGGCCTGCGTGCGCTCAACGTCAACCACGGTGGCAGCAAGCACGGCGTCTTCACCGACAAGCCGGGCGCGCTGACCAACGACTTCTTCGTCAACCTGCTCGACATGGGCATCCAGTGGAAGGCGTCGGAGACAGCAGAGAATGTCTACGACGGTGTAGACCGCGCCACAGGCCAACCGAAGTGGACGGCCACCGCCAACGACCTGGTGTTCGGCTCGAACTCGCAGCTGCGGGCGCTCGCCGAGCACTATGCCCAGGACGACAACAAGCAGAAGTTCGTCGAGGACTTCGTCGCCGCTTGGGTCAAGGTGATGAACAGCGACCGGTTCGACCTCGTCTGATCGATAATCAGTACGTGCAACACCCCGCGAGCTCCCAAGGCTCGCGGGGTGTTGTGCATCCGCTGCCTTTTCTGCTGTTGTCGATTCGCGGCGAGGACGACGCGGCCGACGACGAGTACCGCGCCTTTCAGCGCTTCGCCGGACTGGATGCGACGGGTATACATCGGATCCGTCTCACTCATGAATCGTTGGGCTCCATCGATTTCGCCGACTGGTCCGGAATCGTCCTCGGCGGCGGGCCTTACAACGTCAGCGACACAGCCGAGTCGAAATCCACTACCCAGCAACGAGTCGAGTCCGAGCTGTTCGCGTTGATCGGGCGCATCGTCGACGAGGACTACCCGTTTCTCGGATGCTGCTACGGCGTCGGCACGCTGGGCACCGTCATTGGGGCCCACATCGATCGCACGTTTCCAGAACCGGTGGGCGGCATGGAGATCACGATGACCGACGCGGGCCGCGACGATTTTTTGTTCGCCGAGCTGCCCGATGTGTTCGATGCATACGGGGGGCACAAGGAGGCAGCGACGACGCTGCCAACCGATACGGTGTGCCTGGCCACTTCACCGCAGTGCCCGGTCCAGGCCTTCCGGGTCGGCCAGAACGTCTATGCGACGCAGTTCCATCCCGAACTCGATCTCGACGGTATCTACACCAGGGTCGAGGCCTATAAGAACCACGGCTATTTCGCGCCCGAATCAGCCGAAGAGTTGAAAACTGAAGCACGACAATGGAATGTGCGATTCCCGCACTCCATTCTGCGACGGTTCGTCGAGCGGTACGCGAAAAGTCCGTAGAGTCCGCGCATAAGTTTGTCGAGGTCGGGAACCCTCGGCGCATGGAGTCAGTCGAATACGCACAGGGTCGCTTCGCCGATGTCTACGGCGATCCCGCCGAGCGCACAGTCCTGATGTGGCACGGTGCGCAGGTCGACGCGCGCGCCAGCATGCGGCCGCTCGCCCAGCGGGTCGCCGAATATGGCGTCGGGGTCGTGGTGGCCGACTGGAACTCGCGTAGCGACGACCGCGGCCGGGCTGATCTCTTGGCCTCGTGGCAATTCGCGCGTGAAGCCGGCGCGACACCAGACGACCTCGTGCTGGTCGGGTGGTCGCTTGGCGGAGCGGCGGCAGCGGGAGCGACGATCCACGCCACGGATTTCGATTTCGGACTGGCACATACGGTGTGCCTGGCGGGCGCATTCACCTTCGCGGACTCGGTGTCCGGACAGATCCCTTCCGCTGACCGGACGGAATTCGGCGAGGGTGCACGGTTCACGCTCTTGCACGGCGTCGACGATGACGTCATACCGGTTGATGTCAGCCGGGATTTCGCCGCGACACTGCGACGGAACGGGTGGCCCGTCGAGCTCATCGAGCTCCCGACGGACCACGCAGCGATCGCCGGCGCGGCCTATGACGAAGCTTCCGATCGTTACGAGCCCGCAAGCGATCCGCAGGCGCTCGCCGTTGTGCAGGTTGTCGCTGACCGAATCGCCAACATCGTTAGGGCGGTGGACCTTTGAGTCCCCTCAGGTGTGGACACCACGTGTCCGAATCACACTGTTGACCAATCGTCCGATGTTTTCCAGCGCCTGCGATTCGGCGATGTCGGCGCCGATTCGTTGAGCTGCACAGCGATAGTCGGGGCTGGCGAGAACCTCGTCGACGGCTGCTCTGATCCGCGCGGGAGAGGGCGCCGTGGTGCCCAGGTTTATACCGACTCCTGTGTAGGCGACGCGGGCGGCCACCTCCGCCTTGTCCGATGTCCCCCCAGCGACGATCAGCGGAATGCCGTATCGCAGCGCGTGCTGCACACCGCCATAGCCGCCGTTGGTGACCATCACGTCGACGTGCGGGAGGAGGGCCCCGTACGGCAACCATTCGGCGACGAAGACGTTGGGCGGCAGGCCGGCGCCTTCAAACGGCCGTCCGGTGGTCGCCACAACGACAGTGTCCGTACCCCCTAAAGCGGTGATTGTCGCGCCGATCAACCGGTCCTGGTCATGATTGTCGAAGGTCCCCTGCGTGACGTGCACGACTTTGCGTCCTGACCGAATCTCGGGCCACCAGTCGGGAAGGTCGAATTTCGCAACGTCGTCGAGTAGTACTGGGCCGACGAAGTCGACGCTCTCGGGTAGATCCTGACGCGGGTATTCGAACGCCGGCACCGTGAGCTGAACCAGTCGGTCGGCCAGCCGCGGCCAGTCCACGAGGCCAACTGGGGACGGTCGTGCTCCAAGCGCGTCGAGGGCGCGGTCCAACGACTTCTGCACGCCGCGCAACATGATGCCCTGTACCACGCGGTGGACACCGTCGTAGTCCATGCCCGGCCGCGGAGCCCAGGCCATACCGAACGGTGGAGTGTCCACACTCGACAAGGTGATCGGACCGACACCGACCGTAAGCACCGCGGGCCTGGGCCCATCTCCGAGTAAGAGCGCCAGCACACCGGTGAAGGTCAGATCAGCCAACACGACATCGACCGGATCCTCGTCAAGCACCTGCTCGAGGGCGTTGTACTGGGCAGCCAGAGGTGCGACGAACGTCGATTCGAGTTCCGCGAGCCCAAGCAGATAGCGACGCAATAGATTCGGCATCGGGATGCGCGATCGTTGTGATGGCGGGCGGACGCGCGCCGCCTCACCGAGCGGTATGAGGCGTAGCCCGGCGCGTTCGACATCGCCCCGAAATTCAGGAGATGACACGACGGTGACGTCGTGACCGCTTTCCCGCAGGTGGGCGCCTATGCGCATCATCGGGAGCACATGGCCAGACAGTGAGCTGGCGGCGATGACGATACGACCCACGAGGGCACCCTTCATAGCGAAAATTTCGATTCAGCCACGGAGAGCCGTCGGCTACGTACCCTGTTGCCGCCTTGGGGGGAATCTAACCTCCAACCCGACACCTCCTTGACCTCAACAATGGTTCAGGTAGGACCGTGGAGCCATGGCTACCTTGACGCAGATCAACGACGATCTCTATCAGACTCGCATGGATTCACCGTTCCCTGGATTGACCACACATGCCTACCTGTGGCGACGGCCGACCGGCAATGTGCTGTTCTACAGTCCGGCCGGCGATACGGAATTCGATGCCATCGATGAACTGGGAGGCGTTAGGGCCCAGTATCTGTCGCACCTCGACGAGGCGGGCCCGAACCTGGCCCGGATCGCTGAACGGTTCAAGCGTCGCTTGCACGCGCCCGCAGCCGAACTCGAGCAGATCGCTCAGCACGGCGCCGTGCACGTGCCGGTTGACGCGGTGAGACACGTCGATACCAACGATGTGGAAGTGCTTCCCACGCCGGGGCATTCGCCGGGAAGCACGTGCTACCTCGTGACAGGCGCGGGCGGCGTTCGATATCTGTTCACCGGCGACACCATCTTTCCCGCCGGCGACGGCACCTGGTCGACGTTCGTGGTGCCCGGACGGGGTGACGCGGCGGCGATGTGCGATAGCGTCAAACTGCTGGGAGCGCTGGCGCCCGATGTCGTGATATCCAGTGCGTTCGCCGGCGAGTCGGCAATCGAAGCGGTCGCCCCGGCACGGTGGTCGGAGATCGTCGACC
>Ga0075364_10001696_pt1 | contig 12100 bp, 7 predicted proteins | sample EndMetdeltDD1764_FD_71517 | JGI IMG/M metagenome (GOLD analysis project Ga0075364, IMG submission 71517) | Populus endosphere microbial communities from Tennessee, USA - Endosphere MetaG P. deltoides DD176-4 | ecosystem: Host-associated > Plants > Roots > Endosphere | place: USA: Tennessee... | reverse complement strand
GCCGCGCGCGCGCGGCTGGGGCTGGATGCCGATGCCTTCGTCGCCTGTTCGTTCGGGTATGCCGGGCAAGCCAAGATGTCGCGCGAACTGGTCGAGGCGTGGATTGCCACGGGCCTGACGGGTGCCCATCTGGCCCTGGTCGGCGGCCACCAGTTCGAAGGCGAGTACAGCCGCGCGCTCGAGGCGCGGATTCGCGAGGTGCCGTCGGGTACCGACATCCGCATGACCGGCTATGCGCCCATGTCGGTATACCGCGACTACCTGGCGGCAGCCGATGTGGCGATCCAGCTGCGTACGCAATCCCGCGGCGAGACCTCACGCGCCATCCTGGATGCCATGGCGCACGGCGTGGCCGTGCTGGCCAACGCGCACGGCGCTGCCGCCGAGCTGCCGGCCGAGACAGCCATGCTGCTGCCGGACATGCCCAGCGTGGCCGAGATCACCCACGCGCTTCGAACCCTGGCTGCCGAGCCTGCGCGGCGTCAGGCCATGGCCGAGGCGGCGGGACGTCACGTGCGCACCCAGCATGACCCTGCCGAAGTGGCGCGCGCCTACCGCGACGCCATCGAGTCCGCCGCCGGGCGCGGGCCACGCACGCCCGCGGGCCTGGCTCGGCGGGCGGTCAAGAGCCTGGCGGGGTGGCGTGAGCCGCTGGTCTTGCCCGACCGTGCGCAGACCGAACGATTGGCGCGCGATCTCCTCGTCAATCATCCGCAGCCCCAGTCGCGTGGCGTGCCGCCCGACACGGCCGCGCTGCTGCGCCGTCCGCGTACGGCGGTCGGGCCGGCAGGGCTGCGCGTGCTGTCGTTGCGGCCCGCCAGGCCGATCGACGCGCGCTCACCGCGCATCTGGCGAGCGCAGGCGACAGCCCGTGCCATGGCCGATGCCGGGGTCACGTGGGATGTCGTCGAATGGGCGGTGGGGCCCATGCCCGAGGGCGGCGATCGTGCGGACACGCTGCGCGTGCCTGACGTGGCGTGCGCCAGCGACGTGCCGCGCCGGCTGGCGCAGGGTCTTGCGGCCCTTCTGGGTGCGTCGCAGGTCACGGGCTTGGCCGCGTTGGTGGCACGCTTGCGCGCCACGGGGTACGACGCCATCCATCTGGAGACGCCATTTGCCTGGCCGCTGCTGCAGGCAGCCTGGCCGTTGGCGCTGCGCTACGGGCCGATGCCTGCGCTGATCTACGAGGCCGAGCGTGACGAGCAGGGGGAAGCCGCGCGCCATCTGCCCGTCGAGCACGCCGATGCCGTCAGACAGACCGAGCGTGCCGTGCTGGCGCAGGCCGGGCTGTGCCTGGCGACGAGCGAAGCCTTGCGGACTGCGCTGGTGCGCCAGGGCGCCGCGCCCTGGCGTGTCGTCGTCGTGCCCGATGGCGCTGCGCCGCCGCAGGAGGACCCCGCGCGCAGCCATGCCGTGTATGTGGACCATCTGCCGCAGCGGCCTTTCGCCCTCTGGGTCAGCGAGGACGACGCAGGCGCGCGTCAGGGCTTCCTGGATCTGATGGGGCGCTCGTTCGCCTTTCTGCCACCCGACGCGATGTTGGTGGTCATCGGCCGCCTGTGCGATTTCATCGAGCAATCGCCGGACTTCAATGCCTGGGGCGGCATCAACCGCTCACGCGTGCGGCTGCTGGCCGACGCCGACGAACTCATGCTCTCTGGCGCGCGGCGGCATGCGCACGTGGTGCTGCTCGCCCGGGCGGCCGTGCCGGGTGACATCGGCGCACCGGATGCGCAGGCAGCGGAGGCCTTGCGCGATGCCCGCCCGGTGCTGGCACGACCGGCCGCACTGCGCGGGCTCGCACCCACGCGCGAGTGGCCGGCGCTGACCCTCGAACCTGACATGGACCGGTTCCGCGCCCGGCTGGTGGCGGCGTTGCGCGCGCCCGCACCCGCCGTGGTCCCGGCCCCGCCGGTGCCGTGGGACGCCGTGGTGCACCCGGCGCCACGCCGTCTGGCGGCGCTGGTGCATGGCGTGCGCACGCTATCGAACGCGGAGAGCCGATGAGCTGGGATGACCAATCGCCGCCGCACGACGTGCCGCCGGCCCCTGAAGATCCCGTGGTGACCGAAACCGGTCCGGCCCCTCGCGGGGCGGACGACCGCCTCTGGATCGACGTCACGGCGTCGTTTCACTGGCGCCGCGCGCCGTCGGGGATCACCCGGGTGGAGCAGGAGTGCGTTCGCTGGGCGCTGGATGCGGTGCCCGATCAGGTGCGCTTCTGTCTGTACGATCTGGATCGCCAGGCGTGGTTTTCCATGCCGCACGATGAGGCCCGCGCCGTCCTCGCGCGAGCCTACGGCCCCGACGGCAGTGCCGTGGCCGATACCGTGTCGGATTGGGCGCCTACCGAGCCCGCGATCACGTTCGCGCCCGGTGAGCGGTATCTGTGTCTGAGCGCGGACCAGACCCCCGAGCGCATCGCCGCGCTGTTCGATGCCCACAGCAAGCAGAGGCTGCGCGTCTTCGGGATCGTCTACGACCTCATTCAGATCCTGTTCCCGCACTTCTACTGGCGGCACGCGGACCAGGGCTGCGCGCGCTATCTCACCGACATGGCGTGGATGGCCGAGCACCTCGTGTGCATCTCCGCCCGCACGCGTGACGACCTGCTGGGCTTCTACGATACGGTCGGCGTGAGCGCGCCGCCGCTGTCCCTGGTTCGGCTGGGCGACGAGCTGCCCCCGGCAGCCCAGTGGCCGTGCTCGCCTGAGGTGCAGGCGCTGGTGGATGCCGGTACACCCTTCATCCTGGTCGTCGGTACGCTGGAGATCCGCAAGAACCACGAGGTTTTGTACCGGGCCTTGCTCCACCTGCTCGCACAAGGCGTGGAGGATCTGCCTCTCCTGGTGTTCACCGGCATGCGCGGCTGGCGCATCGACGATCTGCTGGCGTCGATCGAGCTCGACCCTCGCGTGCAGGGGCGCATACGCCTCATCTCGCATGCCTCGGACGCCGATGTCGCTGCCTTGTACCGGCATTGCCGCTTCACGGCCTTTCCATCGCAATACGAGGGGTGGGGGCTGCCCGTGGCCGAGAGCTTGGCGTATGGCCGTGTCTGTCTGGCCGCCAACGCAGGCTCGGTGCCAGAGATCGCGCCTGGGTTGACGGACCTCATCGCGCCGCACGATGTGCAGGCGTGGGCGCAGCGCATGCTCGCCTATAGTCGCGACACGGCCCTGCGCGAAGCGCGCGAGCGCGAGATCGTTGCGGGGTATCGCGTCACGCCGTGGCGCGAGACGGCGGCCGTGATCGTGCGCCGTGCCCTGACAGGGGGCGGGTAAAATCGCGGACCACAGGCCTCCAGGCCGAGCCGAGGGCTTATTGCATCGCCGCCATGTTCCATCCGAACAATCCTGACCTCGATCTGACCGCGCTCACGCAGCGCGTGCGACACCATGCGGCCACCCGGCGCCGGCCGGACATCACGCCGATGGCCGTGCCGCCCGCACCGGTGGCGTTGAGCACCGCCCCCGAGCCGACCGGCTGGCGCGCGCGCGTGCGCCGCTGGCCGGTCGTCGGCCCGGCGCTCGCCTATACGTATCGTGGCGTGCGCGCGGCCAGTCGGCCCGGCCTCGGTGTGCGGGCGCGGGTGCGTGCCTTGCCGTTCGTCGGCGCCCTGGCGGCCTGGTTCGGCGCGGTGGCGACTTTGCCGCGGTGGCGTCGGCACCTGCATGAGCAGGATGCCCGCCTCACGCAGGACGTCGCCGCCCTGCGCGCCGCGCAGACCGACCTGATGCGCGAACTCGTGGCCGCGCGTCTGACGATCCGCACGCTGCAATCCCGGCTCGATGCCGAGCAGCGCGAACGCGGTGAGTCCGCGCCGCGTTGACCGCCGTGTCCTGCTTGCCTGTGTGCCGCGCCGGCACCGCGGTCTCTTCCTGGAGTCTTGCCTGACATGCCGTCCATCCATCAGTTCCACCGCAGTTGCACCGTTGGCGACGGCGTCACGAAGAGTCTGTTCTACACGCGCCGCCTGCTGCGCGAACTGGGCTTCGATTCCGAGATCTACTGCCAGGAGATCCCGCCCGAGCTGCGCGACGAGGTGCGCCCGCTCACCGAACTGCCCGGCGGTGCTGACTATCTGCTGCTGCAGCATCACAGCCTCGGCTACCGCGAGGGCGGTTGGCTCGATGGCCTGGCCGCGCCGCGCGTGCTCGTCTATCACAACATCACGCCCGTGCACCTCCTGCCCGGCGACGAGCTTCCCGCCCTCAGTCGCCTGGGACGCGAGCAGCTCGCGCAGTGGGCAGCGCAGTGCGTGGGTGCGATCGGCATGTCCGACTACAACACGGCGGAGCTCCTGCAGGCAGGCTACCGGAATGTGGTGACATTGCCGCTGCTCGTCGATCTGGACATCGCCCGCGAGCACGATTGGGACAGGCCCACCGCCGAGCAGATGCGCACGCAGCTCAACATCCTGTTCGTCGGTCGCATCAACGAGAACAAGCGCCAGCACGAGCTCATCGAAGTCTTCGAGGAGTTCCTGCATTTCGTGGATCAACCCGCACGCCTGGTGCTGGTGGGCGGCGTCACGAGCGAAGGCTATCGCGACCAGTTGCGCGCGAAGGCGGGCGCGCATCTGCAAGCCGGCCGCATCGTGCTCACCGACAAGGTGGGCGAGGCCGAGCTGCAGGCCTACTACCGCACGGCCTCGCTCTTCGTGTGCCTGAGTGAGCACGAAGGATTCTGCATGCCGATCCTGGAGGCCATGCAGCACGACGTGCCCGTCATCGCCCGCGACGCCGGCGCGCTCGCGTCGACGATGGGCGAGGGCGGCCTGGTGCTGGATGCCGAGGAGAAGGATGCGCGCGCCATGGCGTCGCTCTGGCACACGGTGCTGACCGAACCCGGACTGCGCCGACGCATCATCGCCGGCCAGCGGCGCAATCTCGCACGCTACGAGCCTGCCTTGCTGCGTCAGGGCCTGGCCGACTACCTGGCAAGCCTTGGGCAGGCGCCGCGCATGCCGGCGGCACTGGCCGAGGCGCCGGCCGCGCCGCCGTACTGGCAGGTCGAAGGTCCGATCGATTCGTACTACAGCCTGGCCATCGTGAACCGCCACTTGGGGCTGGCCCTGGATGCGCGCGGTGTGAACGTGGGTCTGAACCGCGCCACCGGCACGGGCGGCGGCACGCCCGACGACACGTGGCTGCGCATGCGCGAGCCCGCGGCAGCACGGCTGGAGGCGAAAGCGACCGAATTTGCAGCGACAGGCGTCGCGCCGGACGTGAGCCTGCGATTCCACTATCCGCCATGGGTCGACGGCATGCGCGGCTTGGCACGCGTCACGCATTCCTATGGCTGGGAGGAATCCGCGTTTCCCCAACCCTATGTGGATGCCTTCAATCGTGGCCTGGACCTGGTGACGACGCTGTCCACGCAGGTCTCGAAGATCCTGCGCGACAGCGGCGTGCGCGTGCCGATGGCGGTGGTGGGCACGGGTGTGGACCACATCCTCGCCCATGCGCCGCGGCCGCTCGACCTGCCCGAGGCGGCGCGGGCGTCGTTCCGTTTCCTGCACGTGTCCTCGTGCTTTCCGCGCAAAGGCATCGACGTGCTGCTCGAGGCGTGGGGACGGGCATTCCGTGCCGGTGACGACGTCGTCCTCATCATCAAGACCTTCCCCAATCCGCACAATGACGTGGCGGACCAGTTGAAGCGCTGGCGCGCGCGCGATGCGGGCTATCCGGCCGTGGTGCTGATCGACGAAGACGTACCGCCGGATCAGCTGTTGTGGTTGTACCAACAATGCCATGCGTTCGTCGCGCCCAGCCGGGGCGAAGGCTTCGGTATGCCCATGGCGGAAGCCATGCTGCTGGGGCTGCCGGTGATCGTGACGGCATGGGGCGGGCAGACAGACTTCTGTACGCTCGAGACAGCATGGCTGTGCGATTACGACTTCGTGTTCGCGCAGTCGCATCTGAGTGCGGCGCAGTCCGTGTGGGCTGAGCCACGCGCCGAGCATCTGGCTGAGCTCCTGCGCGACGTCCGGCAGGCGACGCCCGAGGCGCTGCAACCGCGCCTGCGCGCGGCCCGGGACAAGGTCGAGCGTGACTACAGCTGGCGTGCCGTGGCCGAGCGTACGCAAGCCGCGGTCGAGCGCACCCTGCAGGCGCCCACCTGGCGGCGCCAGCCACGCGTGGGTTGGGTCACCACCTGGAATACCCGGTGCGGGATTGCCAGCTACAGCGGCTTTCAGCGGGGTGCCATCCCCGATGAGCGTCTGGTGGTGTTCGCCGCCCGGGCCGATCGTCCGGTCGCGCAGGACGAGGACTTCGTTGTGCGCAACTGGCGCGAGGACATGAGCTGCCTGCAGCTGGACGAGGTGGAGGCCGCGTTGCAGGCGCGCAGCATCGATGCGCTCGTCATCCAGTACAACTTCGGTTTCTTCTCCGTGCAGGCGCTGGGCGATCTGGTGCGTCGCGCCCGCGAGGCGGGTATTCCGAGCTACGTGGTGCTGCACTCGACCGCCGACGTCAACCGCGGCGAGGTCCGGGCGTCGCTGCGCACAGCCGTGGCCGACCTGGCGCGGGCCGAGCGTCTCATCGTGCACGGGCTGGAAGACCTGAACCGGTTGAAGTCCTTTGGCCTTGTCGACAACGTGCAGTTGCTGCCGCACGGCGTGCCGGCCGCGCCCCCCGAGCCATCGCCCGCGTGGCGCGAGGCCCGTGGTCTGACGGGCCGGCGGGTCATTGCCATGTATGGGTTCCTGCTGCCGCACAAGGGTGCGCAAGTTCTGGTGCAGGCCTTTGCCCGCCTGGCCCGCACCGAACCGGACCTGCATCTGGCGCTCATCACGGCCTTGTATCCCAACCCGGTATCCGACGCCGAGAAGGCTGCCTGCGAGGCGCTGATCGCTGAGCACGGACTGCAGGATCGGGTGACCTTCGTCACGGACTTCCTGTCCGACGCCGACAGCCTCTCCTGGCTGCAGATGGCCGATCTCATCGTCTACCCTTACCAGGAGACGCAGGAGTCCTCGAGCGCTGCGGTGCGGGGCGGCCTGGCGGCGGGACGCGCGGTGGCGGTCACGCCGCTGTCGATCTTTGCCGACGTGGACGATGCGGTGCACCGGCTGCCGGGCACCAGCGTGGAAGACATCGCCCTGGGCATCTGGGCATTGATGAGCGATGCGAAGCTGCTGCAGGCCGTGGCTGACCGCGGACGGGCCTGGTGCGACGCGCGTCGCTGGCCGCTGATCGCCCAGCGTCTGCACGACATCATCGATGGCGTGGCCAACGACATCAGGCCGGGCTGAACGCGGCGCCAGCATGACAAAGGGGCCGCGTCAGGCGGCCCCTCGGTTCACTGAGTGATGGCGTGTGCGACGCCAACCGTGTCAGTTGCGCCCGTAGATGTCCTCGAAGCGCACGATGTCGTCTTCGCCCAGGTATTCGCCGCTCTGCACCTCGATGAGGATGAGCGGCAGCTTGCCCGGGTTGGACAGGCGATGCTGGCAGCCGGCCGGAATGTAGGTGGACTGGTTCGGCCCCAGGCTGATGGTGCTCTCGCCGTTGACGATGCTCGCCATGCCGCTCACCACGATCCAGTGCTCGCTGCGATGGTGGTGCATCTGCAGCGACAGGCTCTGGCCCGGGGTGACGACGATGCGCTTGATCTTGAAGCGATCGCCTTCCTCGAGCGTGGTGTACGTGCCCCAGGGGCGGTGCACGGTACGGTGCAGGCGGTGGGCATCGTGGTCGTCTGCGCGCAGGCGGTCGACGATGCGCTTGACGTCCTGCACGCGGTTCTTGTCGGCCACGAGCAGGGCATCGGGCGTGTCGACGATGACGAGGTCGTGCACGCCCACCGCCGAGACCAGACGATCATGGCTGCGCACGTAGCAGTTCTCGCTGTCGTGCAGCATGGCGTCGCCATCGACGCGGTTGCCGTGCACGTCCGGCTCGATGAGATCGCCGATCGCGTTCCACGAGCCCACGTCGCTCCAGCCGATGGCGCACGGCACGACGGCCGCGCGCTGTGTCTTCTCCATGAGGGCGTAGTCGATCGACAGATCCGGTGCCGTGGCGAAGGTCTCCGGATCGAGCTCGATCTGGAAACGCTGCTTGCCCGTGCTCTGCTGCGAGGCGGCCAGCGTGGCGCGCGCCGTGGCGAGCACCTCGGGGGCGTGCGTCTCGAGCTCGGCCAGCGCGGTCTTGACCGTGAGGCAGAACATGCCCGAATTCCAGAGGAAGCGGCCGCTGTCGACGTACTCGCGCGCCGTCTCCAGATCCGGCTTCTCCACGAAGCGCAGCACGTCGTTGCCCTGGGCCTCGATGTAGCCATAGCCCGTTTCGGGGTGCTCGGGGCGGATCCCGAACGTGACCACGCGGCCTTGCTGGGCGAGTTCGGCTGCCTGGGTGACCGCCGTGGTGAAGGCCGGCAGATCGGCGATCAGGTGATCCGCGGTCAGCACGAGCAGCACAGCATCCTCGCCGCGTCGCTCGCCGATGGCCAGCGCTGCCGCGGCAATGGCTGGCGCCGTGTTGCGCCCTTCGCTCTCGAGCAGGAACCCGAGTGCCACGCCGGTGGGATTGACCTCGGCATACTCGTCGGCCGTCTTGAAGTACAGATCACGGTTCGTGACCGTGACGACCTCGGCGACGCCAGGGAGTGAGGCGGCACGAACAAACGCCTTTTGCAGCAGGCTTTGCCCATCGGAGAGCCGGATGAACGGCTTCGGATGGAGTTCGCGGGAAACCGGCCACAGCCGCGCACCGCGGCCGCCGGAGAGGATAACGGGGACCATGTTCATGGCGGGCAGTATAGCTGTTACAAAATCGGCCGCCAGCCCTTTTGGGTAACGCCCTGTGAGGGGCGTGACGTGCCTGAAACTGGTCGCGTTGTGCCTGTGAGACAAAGAGCCTAGACCACAGAACGGGTTGCAGTGAATAAGATATTAATTAATAATGGTTCCTGTTTAGGTTGCCTTTTGGCAATCACTGTCGCCAACCTGCCGTGCGCCTTCGGGCCAGCGGTTTCGTCTGTGCCTCTATGTACGTCTGCATCTGCAACGCGATCACGGAAGCCGAGCTGCGCCACAGCGTGAACAACGGCGCCCGCAGCCTGGAAGACCTGCAACTGGACACCGGTGTGGCCAGTTGCTGCGGCACCTGCGCCGATGCTGCGCAAGCCGTGCTGGCCCGTCATTGCCCGGGTGCCGCCGCGTGCCATGCCGCGCCGGCTGCCGTGGCTGTCGCCCCGGTGGCAATGCCGTCCCCTGTGATGCGTGCGCCATCCGTGCCCTCGGCACCCGTGTTCGCCCCGGTTCGTTGGGTGTCGCGTGCGCCGCACGCGATGGCGAAGGCCGCCTGAGTTTCATTCTCGTCTTCGTTGGCAGTCTCAGAGTCGGTCACGATCGACGCGCTGGGTCATCCACGCGCCTTCCGCTGCTGTTAAGGTGTCGGCTGTTACCGAACCGCCATGCCAGGAGCAGCACATGAAAGGCGATCCCACCGTCATCCAGCATCTGAACGCTCAGCTTACCAACGAGCTGACCGCCATCAACCAGTACTTCCTGCATGCCCGCATGCTGCGCCACTGGGGCCTGGAAAAGCTGGGCAAGCATGAGTACGAAGAATCGATCGGCGAGATGAAGCACGCCGACCGCCTCATGCAGCGCATCTTCATGCTCGATGGGCTGCCCAACCTGCAGGATCTGCACAAGCTGCAGATCGGCGAGAACGTCCCGGAACTGCTCCAGGCCGACCTGAACCTCGAAACGGGTGCGCAAGCCACCATCAAGGACGGCATCGCCTACTGTGAGTCCGTGCGCGACTACATCTCGCGCGATCTGTTGAAGGACATCCTGGACGACACCGAAGAGCACATCGACTACCTCGAGACGCAGATTGGTCTGCTCTCGCAGGTGGGCCTGCAGAACTATCTGCAGTCGCAGATGGAAGCCGACGAAGACTGATCGGCGCGCTTCGGGCGCATCGACAGCGAAAAGGGCTGGCACCGCGAGGTGCCAGCCCTTTTTTCATGCCTTGGAAGAGGGTGTGAGCGACGGCCGTCAGAACCGCGCGTTGCGTGCCGTGGCGGGGCATTCGGCAACGCGGCCCCAACCGCCGTTGGGCTCACAGTACTGCACGCGAAGGCGTTGCTCGCATTCCGCTTCGCTGAAGAAGCGCTGGCGGCCGCAGCGGCCCAGGCTGTCGCGCAGCGATTGCTGCCAGGCCGGTACCGCGGGGGCTGCCGGTGCAGATTCCGCCGGCTGGGCCACCGCGAAGGCAAGCTCCGGCGGCAGTTCGCGCGGGGCTGGTGCGCCCTGCTGGCCCGATTCCTGAAAGCTCGGCACCGGAATGCCGCTGCGGCCCGGGCCCATTGCGCCGTTGGTCTGCAGACGTGCCATCAGGCTGTCCAGATCGTCCGCGCGCGAGGTGGAGATGGCGATGCCAGGGTTCTGGTTGGCTTCGAGCAACGACACGAGCGGCGCGGATTCGCCAGCAGCGCGGCGCTGTGGCACACCCAGAGAGCCGTCCACGCGCGGTTGCGGCGGCTCGGGCACATAGGCCTGACCATCGGCGCCGACCTGGGAGATCGGGGTGCTCGGCTGGGTATCCTGCTGCGGGGCGAAGGGCGCGTTCTGGACGAGCAAATGGCCGAAGAAGGCGCCCGCTGCCGCAGCGACGAGCAACGCCGCGACCAGGAATATCGAAATGCGGGCCCACATGCGGTCAAGTCTCCAGGTTGGGCAGCGTGGCGCACCAAGGCGCCACGGGCCAGGTTACGAGGCGAACACGCGGCTGCCATGTTCGCGCAGTGCATGGAACTGTACTTTGGGGTACAACTCCTGCGCAACGCGCAACTGGGCGGAAGATGTTGCCAGAAATGCCACGGCGTCCACGACGTCGTAAGCCATGTTGGCCACATTGGCGTCCATGAACTTCTTCAGATCCGCCGGGTTCTCTGCCGAGATCCATCGCGCCAGCGTGTAGCGGCTCGGCATGAGCCGTGCCTCCACCCCGTACTCCGTCTTCAGGCGGTGCGCCACCACCTCGAACTGGAGCTGCCCCACCGCGCCCAGCAGCAGCGTGCTGCCTGCCTGGGGCCGGAACACCTGGATGGCGCCTTCTTCGCCCAGCTGGGTGAGGCCGATGCGCAACTGCTTGGAGCGCAGGGGATCGGCCACTTCCACGGCTTGAAACAATTCAGGCGCAAAAAAGGGCAGTCCCGTGAATTGCAGGGCCTCGCCTTCGGTCAAAACGTCGCCTAAATGCAACACGCCATGGTTGGGAATGCCGATGACGTCACCCGCAAAGGCCTCGTCGAGCAGATCCCGCCGTTGCGACAGGAAAGACACGACGTTGTTGGGCCGGATCTCCTTGCCGGTGCGGCTCACCTTCAGGCGCATGCCCCGCTGGAAGTGTCCGCTGCTCACGCGTACGAAGGCCACGCGGTCGCGATGCGACGGATCCATGTTGGCCTGGACCTTGAAGACCACGCCGGTGAACTTGCCTTCGTCAGGCTGGACTTCGCGCTCGACGGCGCGGCGCGAACCCGGGGGCGGGGCGCGCTCGACGAGCGTATCGAGCACTTCCTGCACGCCGAAGTTGTTGATGGCCGAGCCGAAGAACACCGGCGTCTGCTTGCCCGCGAGGAAGGCTTCCTGGTCGAACGGCACCGCGGCTTCCGTGAGCAGCTCGATCTCGCCGTGGGCCTTGGCGAAATCTTCGCCGAAGCGCTCGGCCAGCACCGGATTCTCCAGGCCGTGGATGAAATCGTCCTCGTCGCTCACGCGATCCTGGCCCGGTCGGAAGAGGCGCATGCGGTCGTTGCGGATGTCGAACACCCCACGAAAGCTGCGGCCCATGCCCACCGGCCACGAGAAGGGCACGGCATCCATGCCGATGTGCGATTCGATCTCCGAGAGCAGATCCAGCGGCTCGCGCACCTCACGGTCCATCTTGTTCACGAACGTGATGATGGGCGTGTTGCGCGCGCGACAGACCTGCAGCAGCCGAATCGTCTGCGGCTCCACGCCGTTGGCGGCGTCGATCACCATGAGCGCGGCGTCCACGGCGGTGAGCACGCGGTAGGTGTCTTCGGAGAAGTCCTGGTGGCCCGGGGTGTCGAGCAGGTTGATGACGCAGTC
>Ga0075364_10001695_pt1 | contig 12101 bp, 12 predicted proteins | sample EndMetdeltDD1764_FD_71517 | JGI IMG/M metagenome (GOLD analysis project Ga0075364, IMG submission 71517) | Populus endosphere microbial communities from Tennessee, USA - Endosphere MetaG P. deltoides DD176-4 | ecosystem: Host-associated > Plants > Roots > Endosphere | place: USA: Tennessee... | reverse complement strand
TAGTTCACGAACACCGGCACGTTGTCGTAGCGCATCACCGGCGGCGGGGGCGGCGGAGGAGCCATCCCGATGCCTGGGTAGTAGCCGCCGCCGAAGAAGCTGCCCACCGCGATGTTGGACACGGCTTGGGCGACATTGGCAGCCGCGATGACCGGGGCCAGCAGAGCGGCGGTGAAGCTGTACGCCGCGTACTGGGCCGCCTCGAAGACCATCCTGCCCAGCGGCGGGACGATCATGATTCGCGGCGTCATCTCGTACATGTAGACGATGCGCACCGGATCGCGATACGGGTTCATGATGATCGGCCGGTAGTACTCGTCGTACTGCACCCACTCCGGGCGCCACTGCTTCACCGGGCTGATCAGCTCGAGCGGCGGATCCACGGCGAAGTTCGTCGACGCGCTCGTGTTCACGTCGAGGCCGGGGAGCTTCAGGCTCGTCGAGATCTCGCTCGAGAACGACGCAAGCTCCGGCTCCGGCGCGGGCGCGGGAATCTTCTCGTCGACAGGCGCTGCCTTACTGGCGAGTTGTACGTCTTCCTCGGGGGCCGCCAGCGTCTGAGGCTCGACGGTCTTGATCTCCTGAGCGGTCTGCTCGATGGACACCGTCGGCGTCTCGGACTCGTTGCTGCTCGTCTCGGAGGCCGACTCGCTCGTCGACGTCTCGGTGCCGCTGGGCGAGGTCGTCGGGCTGGTCTCCGTGCCCGACTCCTCGGCCGCTGACGACGGCGTCGAGGTCGAGGCCGACGATTCCGCCGACTCGCTGGCGGTCGTGGCCGTGGTCGAGGACTCCGGCGACTCGGCCGCGGTGGTGGCCTCGGCCGACGATTCGGGCGTGGACTCAGCCGTGCCCGGTGCCGGCGTGATGGGGGCCTGCGAGGCCGTCGTCACGTCTTCTTCGCTCGGCTCGGCCGGCGCGACAGTCGTCACCGGAGGAGCCACCGCGGTCGACGGTGCTTCGACCGGTGCCTGTGTCTCGGGCGCCGGCTCGACAGGCGCAGGCGCCTCCTGGGTCTGCGGTGCCTGAGTCTGCGGTGCTTGCGGCACCACGGGCGCCGGGGCCTCGGCGGGGGCCTGCGGGGCCACCTCGACGGGCTCAGGCGCGGAAACCTCAGGCGCTGGTGCGACCACGGTGGTGGTCGCCCCGCTGTCGTCGCCGGGAGCGGCAATCGCTGGCGCCATGCCCCCGGTCAGCGCGGTGAGGGAAATCACGACTCCAGTCGCCAGAACAGCAACGACGCCTCGTTTCGAGCAAAATTCGAGGGGTGTACCCACGTTGATGACTCCTTCAATCCCCCGACGATTTGCCTGGCACCGAAGCGGTCGCCGCTCCGGTCTCAGAAGGTTCATCGCTGGACCGTCCGAGGTGTTACACACAGACCGAGGAGGCAGAGCATGTGCAGCCGGGGCGTCCGAACGACGTGGGTGTTGGCGGCCGCGTTTACCCTCGTGGCCTGCGGTTCCGCGGATCGGGCGACGGCTCCGTCGACAGACGACAATTTGGTCACGACATCAGCTGCCGCGCCCACCTCGGCACCGGCTGTTCACCCGAAGCCCAAGAACTGGTTCGACCTCGGCGTCGGCGACTGCCTCGTCGACCTTCCCCAGGTCGACCTCGGTGAGGTGTCGGTGGACGTCGTCGACTGCGCCGGCCCGCACGCGGGCGAGGTGTTCCTTCGCGCCCCGGTCGAGGTCAACGCTGCGGTCACCGACGTCGCCGACGAACAATGTTCCGCCGGTGTCACCGAGTACACCGGGCATCCGGCCGGCGACACCTTCACCGTGACGTACCTGATCGACTCGAATCAGGATCGGACGACGGACAATCCGTTGCCGAGCACCGTCATCTGCGTGCTCCAGGCCCACGACGGTCAGCAACTGACCGCGTCGGCGCACAAAACCTAAGGTCGGCGGCGGCGCGCGGCGAAGACAGCCAGGGCGAGGCCGATGATCGCGATGATCGGTCCGAGAACAGACCACGTGGTGGTGTTGGTCATCGGGCTGTCGCTCACGATGACACCGAAACCCTGCAGGGTGAACACGATCCCGAAGAAGGCGACGATCAGGCCCAGCACAATGATGGCGATCCGCATCACTTCACCCTACGGTTTCCCAATGATCTATCGGTGGCTGGTGGTCAAGGCGGCACGGATCGGATGGCAGCGTCTGTCCGAACATCGGGTGGACGATCTGCCCCTTACCGACGACGTGCACTTCGTCTTCCTTGGCGATCACGAGCTGGCCGTGGACCTGCGCGGCGCCGACGCGCTGCGCGAATGGCTGCGTGCCCTGTTCGTGCGGTTCCCGCGTCTGCGTTTCGAACCGCAGGACGTCATCGTGCAGGGCGGGCCGTGGTCCACGCGGGTCGCGACCCGCTACAACGCGACGCAGGACGGCGAGTTGGTCTATCGCGCTGTGCAATTCGCCAGCATCACGTGGGGAAAGCTCGCCGAGGAGACCATCCAGCCGGACACGCAGCTGCTGGTCGCCGCCCTGGCGCGGTAGACCTGCCTCAAATCTGCGCGGTTTGTCCGAATTGGGATCGGTAGGGAATCCGCCGATATTCACTGGTCGCACCGACCGCGGTGCAGCCTGCCCGCGGCACAGCGAGCAGACACAAGGACACCCGATGACAGCGAACCCAGCGATACGCGCACTGTTCACGGCGGCCGCGCTGGCCACGGCGACCTGGCTCGCCGCGTGCTCGACGAGTACCACCGATACCGGTGCCGGCACGACGACGTCGACCACACCCGCGACGACCACGGTGACGACCACGGTGACCGCACCGTCGACAACCGCGACTCCATCGTCATCGACCACCACCACAAGCGCGCCGACGGCGGCACCGGCAAGTGATTGCGCCGTCAACCCGGCGGACCGGCCCGTGCCCGTCCTCGAGAAATACGACGAGGTTTCTGAGCCCGATCAGATCTCCGTCTCGGTCAGCGGCATCCCGTCGGGCACCGTCGCCCCTGGCGCGGCACCGGTCGAATTCGAGGTGAGCCTGTGCAATGCCTCCCCGGTCTCCTATCCGTCGGTGGGTGTCGTTGTGGTGCTTGAGAATTGCAGCTGCGTGCCCAATGGTCTGCCTATCGCGAAAGGCACGATCGATTACTTCGACCCGTCCACCGGCAGTTGGACCGCGCTGGAGCACCCCGCTGCGGGCACGGGCACGGACTTCATGGGCGGATACGAAAACGTCCAGGAATTTCCGAAGGGCAAGTCCGTCACACTGCGCTACCGGCTCACCCTCGACCCGTCGATGATCAACGGCGAGGGCGGCGTGGCGGCGTATGCGATGAACGCCGACGGATCGCTGAACCAGTTGGGCACGGCGCGGTTACCGTTCAACGTCAGGACCTGAGGTAGGCCGTCAGCGACGACGCCCCAGGTACTTCTGGTAGGCCTCTGCCGCGGCGGCCAACTCCGGGCGCGCATCGAGCAGCGGCTGCATCTTCTTTCGCGCCTCTTCGCGCTTGTAAGGCAAGAATTCGGTCGGGAAGTTGCCCTCGTGCCGGGTATAACCGCCCAGCACGCGGCGGGCGACGGTCGCCTTGTGTACCTCGTCGACACCGTCAGCGATGCCCATCGTCGGTGCGGCCGCGTACATGGCCTGGATCGGGGTGAGGTCGGTGGTGCCCAACGACCCGAGGATGTGCAGCGCGTTGAACGACACCTCGCGCAGCGTCTTGGCCATCGTGAACTTGACGGCGGCGATCTCGGTGCGAGCCTCCTGGGTGGAGGTGTTGTCGATCTTCCACGCCGTCTCGAGGACGAACAGGCGCAGCATCTTGATCATCGCGTAAGACTCGGCGATCTTCTCCTGCACCATCTGATGGTCGGAGATGAGCTTGCCGTGCGACTCACGTGACAGTGCGCGCTCGCACATCATGTCGAACGCGAGGTTGCACTGGGCGATGGTACGCATCGCGTGATGGATTCGTCCGCCGCCAAGACGCCTCTGCGCCAACGTTTTCGCGCCGTCCTCCGGTCCGAGAAGATGGTCCAGCGGCACGCGGACATCGCGGTAGATGATGTGGTTGTGGTTGCGGGGCTCAGGCATGATCTCGACGCCCGGCGTCTCGCGGGGCACGACGAACATGCCGTTGGTACACATCACGAACAGGATGTCGGCGACGCGACCGGCCGAGGTGAACCACTTCTCGCCGTTGATGACCCACTCGTCGCCGTAGCGGACGGCGGTCGTCCTGAACAGGTTGGGGTCGCTGCCGCCCTGCGGTTCAGTCATCGAGTACGCCGAGAAGATGTCCTGGTTGAGCAGCGGTTTGAGCCACCGCTCCTTCTGCTCATCGGTGCCGTAGGCCGCGAGCATCTCCATATTGCCGGTATCGGGTGCCGACGCTCCGAACATGTGCGGGGCTCCGGCGTAGCGTCCGATCACCTCGTTGAGCAAACCGAGCTTCAACTGACCGAAGCCGGGACCGCCGAGCTCCTCGTCGAGGAAGATCGCCCAAAGGCCCTGATCCTTGACCTCTTGTTGCAGTTCGCGCACATAGGCTTTCACCGCAGGATCGGGCAAACGCACGGCATGCGGAAACACGTGGTCGAGCGGCTCGACCTTCTCCTCACAGAATCGCTTGACCCAGTCGAGCTTGCGCTGAAACTCCGGTTCGGTGCTGAAATCCCAAGCCATTCACATCTCCTCGGCCTCTGTCAGGTGCCACCGACATCCGTGCGTGTTATCGAGCAGACGTTACGCCCCGGCACGGGCTCGACTGCGGCCGCACACAGTCCAGGAATTCCGAAGGTTTGGAATTGACGGATCTGGCAAATCACATGTGCGTTAGTTCCATCGCACCACCCACAAGAGAAGAGTTTCACCATGATTGTGCTCGGCATCATCTTGCTGCTGATCGGCTACTTCACCAGCCTTTCGATCCTTTACACCATCGGCGCAATCCTCGTAGTAGTCGGCGTCGTGCTGTGGATTCTCGGCGCGGTCGGCCGCCCGGTCGGTGGTCGAAAAGTCTGGTTCTAGCGCCAGTCGCTTATCGGTATCCGCGTCGCAGGAGGTGCTTGGCGCCGGAGTTCATGGCGGCCGGCGTCGCCAGATCGAAGTCGAACGCATTCGCCAGACGGGCGGTGATGCCGAAGGCCAAACCCACGGCCAGAGCGTCTTCGATTTGCGCCGGGGTGGCGCCGGCGGCCAGCACAGCCCGCATGTCGTCGGCGTCGATCACCTGTTCCGAGGCGACCTTGCCCAGCATGCGAAGCGTGGCTCGTAGCGGCTCCTCGATCGGCGCCGTATCCAGATCCGCAAGGGTCGCAGTCACTTTCGCGGTGTCGCCGAGCGACAGGGTTGACGTGGCGGAGTGTGCGGCGACGCAGAACGGGCTCTCGAGGGTCTGCGCCACGAACGCCGCCATCAGCTCTCGATCGCCGACCGACCAGTCCGATCGCCCGCGCATCGCCTCGTGGGTGAGGGCTCCGGCACCGTAGAAGTCGGGACGGTAGAGCGCAAGCTTGACGGCGTCGACCACCGGATGGCCGCTCACCACGCGGATAACCGCGAGCAGGGCTTTCGTCGGTAGCCGGTGGCCTCGGTCCAGGATTTGGAGCCTCATTTCGAGCGCCCGGGGTCTGCAGTGGCGGCGGCTAACGCCGCAAGGGCACCGGTGTACTGGCGGTCGGCCTGGCCGATCGCCGCGCAGACGACGATCTCGAAGATCTGGTCCTCGCTCAGGCCCGCGGCACGCGCAGCGGCGATGTCGTCGTCGGTGACGAGCCGGGCGTGGTGGGCGACCTTGCCGACCAAGGTGCGCAACGGTTCGTCCAGATTTGCATCGTCAAACGCCGCACGGCGCAGGTCGGGTGGTGCCATCCCATCGCCACCGAGGACGCGGGCGACGAGCTCGCGGTGCAGTTGGGCAATGTCGGTCATTCCTCCAGCCTGTCACTCCTCGGCGATGCGCGGAACCTCACGAGCGAGGTCATCTTCGGCAGCTACGGAATCGTTGTGGCCCCAGGTAGAACTCGACGTCGTCCCGTTCGTTGAAGGTGATGCGTCACTGTCGGTTTGCATCTGAATGCCTGCACGCAACGTGCCGATGCGACAGACTCGCACGGTGAGCGGAAGACATCCACGAGCATTGCTCAGCCTTACCGCCGCCGTATGTGTCCTCGCCGGCTGCGCACATAGCGCCCCACCGGAACCGCCGCCTGCACCGACGTCCGCACCCGCCGCCGTCCCCGCGCAGACGATGGACCGGCCGACCGCACCGGGACCGCCGGCGGCCCCTCCTGGCGCGCAGCCGGTGATCTCGTCCGATCCGGCGCAGCTGGCCGACGATCTGGTGGCCGACGAGCGGGCGCTGCGCAACCCGTCGACGCCAGAGCCGGCGCTCACCTCGGCGGCGCACCGCCAGCAGGCCGCCTACCGGGCGATCGGGCGCACCCCCGAATGGGATCCGATCATCCGTCCGCGAATTCCACCGGAGCTGGTGGCGACGTACGACCTCAACGTCGACGCCCGGCGTCAGCTGTATCCGATGACCGAAGTGAAGGACACCGTTCCCGCGTGGCGGATCGTGGCACCGGCTCCGGCGGACGTGTTGATGGCTCACTATCGCGAGGCCGAGGCGGCCACCGGCGTTCCCTGGAACTACCTGGCCTCGATCCACCTCATCGAGACCCGCTTCGGCAGCATCGAAGGCACCAGCACCGCCGGCGCGCAAGGCCCGATGCAATTTCTGCCGTCCACATTCGAGGCATACGGTGACGGCGGCGACATTCACTCACTTCGTGACAGCATCATGGCCGCCGGTCGCTATCTCGCCGCCAACAACTTCGCGGGCGATCCCGACAACGCGATCTTCCGGTACAACAATTCGGACCGATACGTGCGTGCGGTCCATGACTATGCCGGGGTGTTGGCGGCCGACCCGGGCGCATTTGCCGGCTACTACCGATGGGACGTCTACTACCGCACGACCGCCGGCGACGTTCTGCTGCCGATCGGCTATGTCTCGATGGCGCCGATCCCGGTCCAGACCTACCTGGCCGACCATCCGCAATAGCTAGACGACCATCAAAGGTCGCCGCCGGTGAGCGTTGTGCGGCAGGTCTTCCTTGAGCATCGCTGGTAGCGCGGACATCCGGCCGAACAGTCGCACGTTGCCGACCCAACAGTTCGAACCGCGGAAGCGGGGCTGATACCAGTACACCCGGAGCCCGGCTTCGACGGCGGCCTGCACGCCGACCCTGCTGTCTTCGACCGCGATCGCCGCATCCGGGGTGAGCCCGAGGTCGTGAATCGCGGCGAGATACAAGTCGGGAGCGGGCTTCCAGGTGTGGTACTCGTATGCAGAGAAGTGAGCTCCCGGAAAGTGGTGCAGCAGTTGGGTGCGCGACAGTCGGTCGTCGATCATGTCGACCGGCGAATTCGACACCACGAATTTCGGATGGTCGATTCGGCTGAGTGCGGTGTCGACACCGGGGACGCACCGCAGACGTCTCTCCAAGAAATACTCGGCGAGCTGGCGCACGCGAGGCAGTGCGTCCGCGGGCGGGTCGACGCCGACGTGTGCGCACAGCATGTCGATCGCTTCCTGCATGCGCCGACCGGCGACCAGGTCGTCGATGTCCGGCGCGAGGATGGTGCCTCCCAGCTGTCTGGTGAAGCATTGCATCGCAAGCGTTTCCGCATCTTGAGAGTCTACGAGGGTGCCGTCCAGATCGAAGAGGACGGCAACATCGGAATGGTTGTTCATGTGTTTACCTGATTTCTATGAGTTGGTGATGTTCAGACGAGCTGAGGCGAGCCGATGCGCTCGAGGAAGCGCTCGTACTTCGACCTGAGCTCGGTCGCTGCTTGCCGCGCATCGGCTACGTGCAGCTCCCGGCAGTGATAGCCGAGAAGATCGTTCAGAATCGACATCTGCTCGGCGGCGAAAACGATTGTGCCGTCGGGCGAAATCTGCTCGATCCCGTCGAGGATCTGCGACCGGCGGTTGATGTCCACCGCGTCCGCCTCGGTGAAGCCCTCGGGCAGCACCAGGTCGATGCGCTCGCGCGAGACCCGCAGCGGGTACCCACCGGGCAGACCGCCCGGCGCCGGCGAATGCAGTTGGCGCACCTCATCGCCGAGCAACGCCAGGACCGTGCGCGCCGCCGACGTTGCGGTGACCTGCTGGCCGTCCTTGCCGCCCTGGCGCCGCAGAGGGGCGGCCAGCCGGCCGAAGATCGCCTCGTGGTCGACGATCCGCTCTTCGCCATCGCGGAACACGGTCAACCCGTAGGGAATCCCATGTGCTTCCCCGAAGCGGTGCACGTGATGGCTGAAGTAGTGATGGCACACCAGGTTGATGTCGATCTCGCTGGGATGGGCGTCCAGTTCCTGTGCAGCCGCCCAGGTGATGCCGGGCACGACGTTGGCGATGTTGCCGATGCCGATGTGCGGCGCCAATCCGAGGGTCGCCAGTGCCGGGCCGACCGCATCCGGGTAGGCGGCGTTGACGACGATCGCGCGTGACTCAGCGAGGCGAACCGCTTGCATGAGTTCGTAGTTCAGCGCCAGGTGCATCGGCAGCCACGGCCCGAGCTGCGCCTGATCGAGCTCTTTGAAGGTTTCGTTCGCGGTGTCCATGATCGCGCGTGCGGCCTGGACGGAGGCCCCCATGAAGATCAGGTCTGGCTGGATGCGGCGGATCTCGGCCGCGGTGCGGTCGATATCGGAGAGGTCGAGCGCGACGGCTTCCACGTCGCGGTAGTGACCGAGGTTCGACGCCGCCAGCTTGGTGAGGTTGGCGAAGCGGGTGGCCCTCTCCAGCGAGCGCCCCGCCATGACGAGGTCGATGGGCTGGCCGTTCGTCGCGAGAAGGTGCGCGAGCCGGATGGTGACGTCGCCGATGCCGATCAGCAGCAGCTTGGGTGGGTTTACCAGGGTGTTCATGGTGATCCTTTCAATCGGTGAGCAATGGTGTGGGTGAACGTGCGACTAGATCTCGAGGACGGCCCGTAGATGGGCGACCATCCCCAGTAGCTCGACGCGCTCGGCGTCGGACGCATGGGTGGATTCGGCGAACTTCACTGCGTTGCCGATCCGGTTGAGAATCAGTGCGATAGAGAACCTCTCGGGAGAGGCGATCCGTTCGAGATTCGAACGGAAGGTCTTACCGGTCAGCGTGGCCGGATCGTCGAAAATGCAACGCGCCGAGTCGGAGGCGGCGGGCCACGACGAGCACTTCGTGAGCATCTCCTCGCGGAAGTCCGTCTCGGCGACTTCGGGCGACACCGTCGCCAGTGCACCTCGGAGGGACATCGCCGAATAGCGTGATGCCAGGTCGTGAGCCCAGACCACGTTGCCCCGGCTCGAGGACACCTTGCTGCCGTCGATCCGCAGAAACCTGTTGGCTTTCAGGGCGACCGGCATCATCTCGGGAACGTCGAGGATCCGCGCCAGCAGCGGGAACAGCACGGCGTAGTAGTAGCTGTTGTCGAACCCGAAGTAGTAGGTGACCCGTGGCCGGCATTCAGCCGTCGCGAGGGCCCTCTTGAGCTGGTCGAAGCTGATGTCGGCCGGCAGGCCCATCTGCTGCCCCAGCGCGTAGCAGTGCGCGAAGAAGATCTCGAACCACGGATTGACAACCCGGCCCGGCGCCACCGCGTATCCGTACTCGCTGCGGAAGGTCAGCGCGACGCGACTGGGTTCGAGTTCATCGATGAACCGGGCCAAAGCCGGGTTATCCACACCGATTTCACGGTGCCGACTCTGCAGCCACCCGATATCGGCGTCGTCGATCATCAGCGTGGTCGGCAGTGGCGAGTCGTCGACCTCGACGAATTCACTGGAGCCAGTGGACTCTTCGACCGGACCGATCACACGCGTCAGGTCCATCGGGTTGCCGCAGTTCTCACATACGTTGAGAAAGGCGCGCTGCAGGCAGGCCGGACAGGTGCCGGAGGCGAAGGCTTCGACGGCCCCCTGCCACGTGTCTGCGGCGACGAACTCCGGCGCCTGGATCGCCCGGTCGCTGCCGAACAGCTCGGCGAGACCCGTGTCGAGGTAGGCGTGGTAGTCATCGGCGGTGTTGTCGATGACCTGATCGAAACGGATGCCGAATCCGTGGAAGTCCGACCGGATCAGCGCGGTCATCTCGTCGCGGAACTGCAGGGTCTCCCTGCCGAACTGGCTGGCCTTGCGGGCGACGTAGGTCTGGTAGTTGTCGATGTGGGACACATGCGCCGCGCGGCTACCGATCGCGCCGAGCAGCCGCCGGTTGAGGTCTGCGCGCAGATATGGTCCCGATACGTGTCCGACGTGCAGGCCGCCATTGGGAGTCGTTGGCGGCGTGAAGATCACGTCGGTGTGCTGTTCGGTCATGAGCCAGAACACTATGAGCGCGCACACCACACCGGCATAGGTCGATCGGCCCTGCGACCTGGTGAACCCGTTGTCCCCCAATCGGTGGACACGCGCACTCTCCGTTTCGACGGCCGATCAGCGGATGTCCGTGAAAGCCGTCGGCACATACGTTTTGAGCCATGACATCGATGGCGAGCGAACAGAGGCTACCCCGCGTTGATCGCGGCGGTCGCTTGGGTTTCGCCAACTACCCGCCGCAGATCTGGCTGCTGCTTGCCGGCAGCTTCCTGGTGCGCGCATTGGGGTTCGCCTATCCCTTCATGAGCTACTTCGTCACCGAGCGTGGGCATGGCCCCACGGTCGTCAGCTTCGTGCTGGCCGCGTTCGGTGTGGGCTGGGTGCTCGGCCTCCTGGTCTGCGGTTCACTGGTCGACCGGATCGGCGGGCGGTTGACGTTGATGACCGCGATGGTTGGTGCGGCCGCGGTGCTGTGCGTGCTGGCCGTATCGCACGGCGCGCCGATGTTGATTGGCGGCGCCGTCGTCTTCGGCCTGCTGTTCGATGCACCGCGCCCGATCATCAGTGCCGCGATCACGGAGTTGATCCCCGACAGCCAGCAGCGCGCCACGGTCGACGCGTTCCGTTACGGATGGGTGGTCAATGCGGGCGGCGCCATCACCGGTGCGCTCGGCGGGCTGTTGGCGGTCCGGCTGGATGTACCCGCACTGTTTCTGATGAATGCGGCTGCATGTGCGACGTTCGCGGGGGCCGCGTGGTTCTTGCCGCGCAGCACTCAGGGCTCTGCGCCCGCTGCGCTGTCGGGCTACCGGAATGCGTTCGCCGACAAGCGCCTTGTCCTCTTGTACCTCTCCAGCGTGGCGACATTGACGGTCATGACCGCCCTGTTCGCCGACATGCCGATGGTGATGCGGTTGCACGGTCTCGGCCCGGATGCGTTCGGCTGGGCACAGGTGGCGAACGCACTGGGCGTTGTCGTGCTGACCCCCTTGATCACACCGTGGCTGAGTCAGCGAATCGCGGGCGGCCCACGGCTCGACATCCTGGCCGCCGCGACGCTGTGGACGACGGCGTGCATGGCGGCCGCTGCATTCGCAACGACCACAGCGGGTTTCAGCCTGGCGGGTTTCGGAGTCGCGCTTGGCGAGACGGCCTGGTTCGTCGTCGCCGTCGGAATCGTCCACCGGATCGCGCCGCCGGATCAACGCGGTCTGTACCACGGCGTCTGGGCGACTACTTTGCCGGTCGCATGGATCGTGTCGCCGCTGCTGGCCGCGTTCAGCCTTGAAACGGGTGGCCCCCACATGGTCGCAGCCACCACATGTGTCGTCGGACTGATCGGTGTCGCGTTGTGCATCCCGCTCGCGCGGCATCTGCAGGACCGCTTCTAAATATCAACCAACACATCGAAAGAGAAGGAAACACCATGATGAACAGCACGACATATCTGAAGTCCGCCGCACGCGACGAGGTCGTACGGCTTCTGGCATCTCACCCCTACGAGGATGACCCCAGCGATCTCGCCAGGGCACGGCACCTGAGTGAGGCCACCACGCACGTCCAAATCTCGGGCCTGTGGCTGGAATTCGGCGTCAGCATCGGGACGTCGACAGCGACGCTGGCCGAATGTGCCGCGGCGGCCGACGCACGGCTGTACGGGTTCGACAGCTTCGAAGGGCTGCCCGAGGAGTGGGTGGTCTCCGACGACGAGACGTGGTCGAGGGGCGCGTTCACCGGCCGGCCGTCGGAGGTGCCCG
>Ga0075364_10001694_pt1 | contig 12106 bp, 11 predicted proteins | sample EndMetdeltDD1764_FD_71517 | JGI IMG/M metagenome (GOLD analysis project Ga0075364, IMG submission 71517) | Populus endosphere microbial communities from Tennessee, USA - Endosphere MetaG P. deltoides DD176-4 | ecosystem: Host-associated > Plants > Roots > Endosphere | place: USA: Tennessee... | reverse complement strand
TCGGGCGCCTGGGTGCTGATGTTGTGCGGGCATCCGCTGCAGAAGTACGGAGTGCGGCTGACCGAGAGTGGGATCAGTTGCTTCAGCGATGAACTGCGAACGGGCGCAAGGCGATCGTCGCTCACCCGCTGGGCAAGACGCGAGCGCAGCGGGGTGACGATCGCATCCGCGTCGAGCGAACCGTGCGTCGGCAGCAGGGCGCGGCCGCGGTCGTCACGCTTGCCGGTGATGAGCGGCCGGTGCGGGCTCGAGTACAGCGCCTCCATCAGCATCGATTCCAACGTCGGTTTCTTGTCCTCGACGACCATGATCTCGGCGAGCCCGGCGGCGAACCGGCGCAACAGCGCGTGATCGACCGGGTACGGCATTCGCAGTTGCAACAGCCGGATTCCGGCATCAGCCACTTGCTCGTCGGAACCGAGCCCGAGCAGCGCCAACGCCTGGCGCAGCTCGTGGTACGTGTGCCCACAGGCGACGAGCCCGATCCACGCATTCGGCGCGTCAACGGCGACCACGTTCAAGTTGTTCTCCGCGCCGTACATCCGGGCCAGCTCGAGACGAACCTCGTACAGCTCGCGTTCGAGGTCGAGGGTGTGCGGCGTCAGCAGCCCGCCATCGGCGTGGGGCACGAACGGCCGGCCGTTGTAGTCCATGCGGGGCACGATCGGCTGCACGCGGTCGAGACCGAGATCGACTGTGCCCGTTCCATCCGCGACCGGTGCAGCGATCTTCAGCGCCGACCACAGCCCGGACGCCCGCGACAGGGCAACGCCGTGGCGGCCGAGGTCGAGCGCGTCCTGCACATCGCCGGGCGTGAGGATCGGCATGTGCAACCCGATCAACGCGCCGTCGGCAGAGCTCGGCAGCGTCGACGACTTGGCCGCGGCGTCGTCGCCGACGAACGCGACCACACCACCGTGGCGATGCACACCGGCGAACACACCGTGCCGCAGGGAATCGCTGGCCCGGTCGAGGCCGGGCGTCTTGCCGTACCAGTAACCGGTGATGCCGTCGTAGCGGCTGTCGGGCTGCTCCGCGGCGAGCTGACTGCCCATCACGGCTGTCGCCGCGAGCTCCTCGTTGAGGCCCGGCGTGTGCACATACGGCAACCCGCCCGCCACCTTGACGGCGGCCTCCGCCTCCTTGTCGAACCCTGCCAGCGGCGAGCCGGGATAACCCGACGCGAACGCGGCGGTGTTCAGGCCTCGGGCCCGGTCGGCGCGCATCTGCTCGAGCGGAAGGCGGGCCAACGCCTGAACGCCGGACAGAAAGACCCTGCCTTCATCGCGGGTGTAACGATCGGTGAGGCGGTAGTCGGCTGCGAACCGCGAGGGTGCCCTCGGCGGCCTCTTCGCAATGTCGGTCACCGCCTCATGCTGCCCTACTTTTCGCGGGCGCGGCGACCAAATCGCTGCCCAATTCGACGGGCTCGACGCAGGTTAGTGCGCACTCATGTCGAGGAGGACGCCGCGCGCCGGGTCTCGGCCCAGGTCATGCCGCTCTGCACGTCCACATCCGCAGGCAGGCCGAGCACTCGCTCAGCGACGATGTTGCGCTGCACATCGCCGGTGCCACCGCCGATCGTCAGTGCCTGACTGAACATGAAGCCGTCGTACCAGGCATCGCCCGTCACCATCGCAGCTGCACCGAGCACGTCGCGCGCCGCTGCCATGACGTGCTGGCCGTGCTCGTCGGCGAGAACCTTGCGGACGCTCGCTTCGGGCCCGGGTTGGGCGCCGCGAAGCCGAGCCGAGACCGTGCGCAGGCGGATCAGGTCGAGCACCACATGCTCGGTGTGGACCGCTGCCAGGCGTTGGCGGATGTGTGGATCGCGGATCGGCCCGTTGGCCTGCAACGCGTCGAGCACCTGCGGCGCGGTCGGGCCCATGCCCCAGAGAACGCCCCCGGTCGACAGCGACACACGCTCGTTGCCGAGCGTGACCTTGGCCAGCCGCCAGCCGTCGTTGAGTTCGCCGACGAGGTTGGCGGCGGGGATGCGCACATCGGTGAAGAACACCTCGTTGAACGTCTCCCCACCTGTCATCTCGCGGATCGGACGGATCTCGATGCCGGGCAGATCCATCGGACAGACGAAGTAGGAGATGCCCTTGTGCTTGGGCAGATCGGGATCGGTCCTCGCGATGAGAATGCCGAACCTGGCGAACTGCGCACCACTGGTCCAGATCTTCTGGCCGTTGACGACGAACTCGTCGCCATCGCGCACCGCTCGCGTGCCGATGCCGGCGAGGTCGCTGCCGCTGCCCGGTTCGCTGAAGAGCTGGCACCAGAAATCTTCACCGCTGAGCAACCGCGGCAGGTACCGCGCCTGCTGCTCGGCCGTGCCGGCGTAGAGCAGCGTCGGGCCGGCCCAGCCGATGCCGATCGGGTTGCTCGGGCGGCGGACGCCTGCGCCGGCGAGCTCCTCGTCGATGATCACCTGGTGGACCGGGTCGGCGCCGAGACCATACGGGGCCGGCCAATGGGGCACGACGTAGCCGGCCGCGGCCAGAACGGCTCCGTTCGGGCGCGGGTGTTCGGCCAGCCACGCGCGCACCGCGAGCCGACGTGGATCGTCGGCAGCGGGGAGCTGGAAGTCCATGCCTCGACAGTAGGCGGGACCTGGGAACGTGGCACCTCTGGTCGGCCGCAGGTGGCAGGAGTACGTTGGGTTCATGCGCTTTGGCTTCGTCATCCCGTCGGGCGATGCCGCCGACGTGGCGGAGATGGCCGCCGCGGCAGAGCAGGCCGGCTGGGATGGCGTCTTCGTCTGGGAAGCGCTGTACGGAGTGGACGCATGGGTGTCGCTCGGCGCAGCCGCGATGCGCACCAAATCGATCCGGCTCGGCACGCTGTTGACACCGGTGTCTCGGCGCAAACCGTGGGAGCTCGCGGGACAGGTGGCCACCGTCGACCGGCTGTCGGAGGGACGGGTCACGTTGTCCGTCGGGCTCGGCGCGCTCGACAGCGGATTCGCCAGCTTCGGCGAGGTCTGCGATCGGCGCACGCGCGCCGAGCTGATGGACGAGTCGCTGGAGATCATGAACGGCCTGTGGACCGGCAAGCCGGTGTCGTTCAGCGGGACGCACTACAAGGTCACGCCGTGCGATTTCCCCACGATCACCCATGTCGTGCAGCAACCGCATCCGCCGGTGTGGTGCGTCGGCGCGTTGGGTTCGCAGAAGTCGATGGCGCGCGCACTGCGGTGTGAAGGCCTGATCCCACAGGTCGTCGATGGTGGCGGCGCCCGCCAGGCGACGCTCGAGGAGTTGATCGAGGCGATGCCGGCGATCAACGCCGCGGCGAACGGTCGCCCGTACGACGTCATCGTCGAGGGCAGCTTCGACGAGCACTCGCCCGCGGCATGGTTCGAGGCCGGCGCGACCTGGTGGATCGAGAGCCTGTGGGACGCGATGCACGGGCCCGATCCGGTCGGCGCGGCGATGGATCGACTGCGGTCCGGCCCGCCGGCGATCGCGTGAGCACGTTTCGCTGACCCGTTGCGACTGACCCTTTGTGTGGATCGGCGATTGCCTGCTCTGCCGGCCACCGCTCTACATTCGTCACCATGACTGCAGGCTGGAACTTCGCCGAGATGTGGGAGCACCACGCCGATCGATTCCCAGACGCGGTTGCCCAGGTCCAGGGCGACCGCTCGTTCACATGGCGCGAGTTCGATCGCCGCGCCGACGGCATCGCGGCGACGTTCCTGAACGCCGGCGTCGGCCACCAGGACAAGGTGGCCCACTACCTCTACAACGTGCCCGAGTACCTGGAGAGCATGTTCGGCCTGTACAAGGCCGGGCTGGTGCCGGTGAACACCAACTATCGCTACACCGACGACGAGATCGTCTACCTCTGGGACAACGCCGACGCGGTGGGCGTCATCTTCCACGGCTCGTTCACCGACCGCTGTGCCGCCCTCCGCGAGCGGATGCCCTCGATCCACACCTGGATCTGGGTCGAGGACGGCACATCGCCGTGCCCGCCGTGGGCAACTCCGTACGAGACGGCCGCGTCATCGGCGAGCGGGCGCACCATCCCGTCGTGGGGTCGCTCCCCCGACGACCTGTACATGCTCTACACCGGCGGCACGACGGGCATGCCGAAGGGCGTGATGTGGCGCCAGGACGACGTCATCGGCAGTCTCGACGCGGCTTCGCGTCAGCCGCTGCCGACGGTTCCCGGTTGGGACGCTCTCGACGAGCGGATCTCCAAGCCCGGGCCACGCAACCTTCCGGCGGCACCGCTGATGCACGGCACCGGCGCGTTCAACGCGATGTGGAACCTGTCGCTGGCCGGTGCAGTGGTCACGATGGTGGGTCGCCACTTCGATCCCGTCGAGCTGCTCGACACGGTGCAGCAACACCGCGTCAACAGCATGTCGATCGTCGGCGACGCGTTCGCCAAGCCGCTCCTGCGGGCGCTCGACGCCGAACCGGATCGGTGGGACATCTCGTCGCTGCGAGTCATCGTGTCCAGCGGTGTGATGTGGTCGGCCGAGACCAAGGCCGGGCTGTTGCGGCACAACGCGCGGCTGATCATGATCGACAGCCTCGGCAGCAGCGAGGCGATCGGAATGGCGAACAACACGACGAGTGCCGACGGCGCGGGACAGACCGCCAAGTTCGTCCTCACCGCGCACACGAAGGTACTCACCGAGGACGGGCGCGAGGTCGTTCCCGGTAGCGGCGAGCGCGGTCGCGTCGCGCTCCGCGGGCGCACTCCGATCGGCTACTACAAGGACCCTGAGAAGTCGGCGTCGACCTTCGTCACGTTCGAAGGTGTGCGCTGGAGCATCCCCGGCGACTTCGCCGAAGTCGAGGCCGACGGCACCGTCAAGCTCCTCGGGCGCGGCAGCCAGTGCATCAACACCGGCGGCGAGAAGGTGTACCCGGAGGAAGTGGAAGAGGCATTGAAGCTGCACCCGACGGTGGCCGACGCCGCAGTCGTCGGGCTCCCCGACGAGCGCTTCGGCGAGGCCATCACCGCGCTCGTCGAGCCGCACCGTGGGGCCGCGATCGACGAGTCCGAGCTGATCCTCCACGTCAAGACGACGCTCGCCGCGTACAAGGCCCCCAAGCGCGTCATCGTGGTCGACACGATCGGACGGGCCGCCAACGGCAAGCTCGATTACAAGCGGCTCAAGGCCCACGCCGAGTCGGCGATCGCCCCCTGACGCCTGAGGTTTGGTTGGTGAGCCGGGCGGCTCGGTAGCTTCTGCTCCTATGAGCGATCTCGGGTTCGACGGCAAGGTAGCAATCATCACTGGCGCCGGCGGCGGCCTCGGGCGCGAACACGCGCTGCTGATGGCGTCGCGCGGTGCCCTGATCGTCGTCAACGACCTCGGTGGCGCCGTCGACGGCAGCGGCAGCGACAAGGGTGCGGCCGAGCACGTCGTCGACGAGATCAAAGCCGCCGGTGGTGAAGCGGTCGCCAACGCCGACAGCGTTGCCACGCCAGAGGGTGGCGCGGCGATCGTCAAGACCGCGATCGACGCGTTCGGCCGCGTCGACATCGTCGTCAACAACGCCGGCATCCTGCGCGACAAGGCGTTCCACAACATGACCCCGGATCTCGTCGATCCCGTCCTCGCCGTCCACCTCAAGGGCGCGTTCAACGTCACCCAAGCGGCGTGGCCGCACATGCGCGAGCAGGGCTATGGGCGGGTCATCTCGACATCGTCCGCGGCCGGCATCTTCGGCAACTTCGGCCAGGCCAACTACGGCGCGGCCAAGATGGGTCTCGTCGGCTTCACCCGCGTGCTGGCGATCGAGGGCGCGAAGTACAACATCAAGGCCAATGCGATTGCGCCCCTCGCACTCACCCGGATGACCGAGAGCATCATGGGCGCGCTCGGCGACAAGCTCGATCCCGCGTTGGTCACGCCCCTCGTCACCTATCTGGCCAGCGAGGAGTGTGAGGCGACGGGGCGGATCTTCAGTGTCGGCGGTGGGCGCGTCGCCGAGGTGTTCATCGGCGAGACCAAGGGCTACCACCACGCCGAGCTGAGTCCCGAGGATGTGCGCGACAACTGGGCCACCATCACCGACCAGACGGGATATGCGGTGCCGATGAACCTCGGCGACGAGACCGCGCTGTTCCTTCCATTCATGAAGTGACCGAGGCGTGACATAGGTTCGTCGCCGATGGACGAGTCAGCAGTCGACGACTTCCGCGCCGGCGCGGCCGACTGGCTGCGCGCCAACCGCGACCACGCGCCGCGCGACTACGGCGCGATCTGCCCTCCCGATCTGATCGATGCCGGCATCGACTGGCAGCGGCGACTCTTCGCGGCCGGCTACGCAGGCATCCACTGGCCGATCGAGTTCGGTGGCCGTGGCCTGACCACCGCGCATCAGGCAGCGTGGATCGAGGAGTGTGCGCTCGCCGGAGTGCCGCCGTTCCTCAACATGGTCGGGCTCGTCCTTGCCGGTCAGTCGATCATCCAGTTCGGTACGCCCGCCCAACAGCACCAGCACCTGGCCCCGACCCTGCGGGCCGACCAGGTCTGGTGCCAGCTGTTCAGCGAGCCCGGCGCGGGGAGCGACCTCGGCGGGCTCTCGACCCGCGCCGAGCTCGACGGCGATCGCTACATCGTCAACGGCCAGAAGGTGTGGTGCAGCGGCGGCCGCTGCAGCGACTGGGGCATCCTGATGGCGCGCACCGATCCGGCCACCCACGAGAACCCAGCAAGCAAGCACGCCGGCATCTCCTTCTTCCTCGTCCCGATGAACCTCGCCGGTGTCGAGGTGCGCCCGCTGCGGCAGATGACGGGAGAAGCCGAGTTCGACGAGGTGTTCTTCACCGACGTCGAGCTCCCGGCCGATCACCTCCTCGGCCCGGAGCACGGCGGGTGGGGCGTTGGGATGGCGGTGCTCACCAACGAACGTGGTCACATCGGCGCCAGTGTCATCGGGCTCGAACGCCGGCTGGAAGCGATGGCCGAGCTGGCCGAGGGACGCAGCCTCGATCCGATGCAACGCCAGAGCCTCGCCGATCTGCTCAGCCGCGGCAACGCGTTCAAGGCGATGGGGCAGCGCCAGGGGCCGGTCGCGTCGACAGCCGCATCGCTGATGAAGCTCGGCATCACCGAGATGATGTTCGACGCATCGATGCTGCGCGGCGATCTCGCCGGCGCTGCCGCGATGCTCGACGGGCCGGAGTCGTACGGGATCCTGGCCGCGCCCGGTGGCCGCATCGCCGGCGGCACGAGTCAGATCCAGCGCAACATCATCGGCGAGCGCCTGCTCGGACTCCCGCGCTGACCGGCCTCGCTCCGGCAAGATGGAACCGACGACAGGAGGCCAACATGAGTTTCGATGACATCAACCGGGACACGAACGAGAAGCCACCGACCAAGACCGCGAGTGGTCAGAACGGATTGAACGGGACGTTGATCGCGTTGGTCGCGCTCGTCGCGATCGCGCTGGTCTTCGTCCTCCAGAACCGTGGCGAGGTGCGCACCCACTTCTTGTTCTTCACCAAGACCAGCAAGGTGTGGGCCACCATCGCCGTCGCGCTCGTCGTGGGAGCCGGCCTCGATCGGCTGTTCAGCCTGTGGTGGCGCCGACGCAGACAACACCCCAACAGCAAGGACTGACCTCGACCATGCCAACTTCACACCTCGCCGTGCACTACCTCGGCGGCACGGGACCAACGGCGATGTACGCCCATGCAACCGGCTTCCACGGGCACTGCTGGTCGCCGGTCACGTCCCAACTGCCCGGTCTGCACAACGTCGGCTACGACGCGCGCGGCCACGGCGACACGCCCATCGGCACCGACTGGCCGTCACCGGACTCTCTGGACTGGAGCGTGTACGGCAACGACGCCGCGCTCGTCGCCCATTCGCTGTCGGTCGACGGACAGGTGCTCGGAGTCGGCCACAGCATGGGCGGCGCCGCGCTGTTGATGGCTGCCCTGGCCGCGCCGGAGACCTTCTGCGGGCTGGTGCTCTACGAGCCGATCGTGTTGCCACCCGAGATGGTGCCGGCACCTGACAGCGCGGTGCAGAACCACCTCGCCAACGGTGCCCGGCGACGTCGTAGTTCGTTCGAATCGTTCGACGCCGCGATCGCCACGTACTCGTCGAAGCCGCCCCTGAACGTCTTCGCGCCGGAGGCCATGGAGGCCTACGTCCGGTACGGATTCAAGGTCGGCGAGGACGGGCAGGTTCACCTGAAGTGCACGCCCGAGCACGAAGCCCGAACGTACGAGGCCGCACCGAAGCACGACACGTGGCGGCGCCTCGGCGAGATCACCGTGCCCGTCTGGGTGCTGTGCGGCCGCCCCGAACCCGGCCAGCCCTCGGCCCGAACGGCCGCGCTCGCCGCGGAGATCCCCGGGGCGCGATACATCGAGCTCGATCACCTCGGCCACTTCGGCCCGATGCAGGCGCCCGACGATGTCGCCGCGCTCGTCGGGGAAGCGGCCATGGCCTTCCACCACCGCGCCGGAGACCCGTTCCGCCCCTGACCCGAACGCGTGCAAAACCCGGCAGAGAAAGGCGCGATGCGGCGGCTGCCGGCGCCGTCGGCCGCCGCTGGCGCATTGCTCGCCGGCTTCGGCCCGTGATTGCGCCCTCGCAGCCGGCAACGGCACCGAACCGGAGCGACGGCGAACGATTGGCGCTACTCCGTGACACCCCCCGCTTACGATGGGGGCATGTTCCCGGTGCCGACGAGCCTGTCCCCCAGCCGGGTCGAGTCGTTCCTCACGTGTCCCCTGCAGTTCCGCTTCTCGAGCATCGAGAAGCTGCCCGAGCCACCACAGGTGCACATGACCCGTGGGTCGCTGGTGCATCGCGCCCTCGAGCTGCTGTTCACCCGGCCCGCACCCCAGCGCACACCCGCGATGGCGCTGGTCGCCCTCGATGAGGCGATCGGCGAGTACCGCTCCGACCCCGAGTTCGTCCAGCTCGGCCTCACCGACGAGCAGGCAGCAGTCTTCTTCGACGAGGGTCGGGCGCTGGTCCACAAGTACCTGGCGATGGAAGACCCGTCGACCGTGCACGACATCGGGCTCGAGCTGCGCCTCGAGGCCCAGGTCGGCGATCTCACGCTGCGCGGCATCATCGACCGCCTCGAGCTCGACGCCAACGGCGACCTCGTCGTCATCGACTACAAGACCGGTCGGGCGCCGAACCCGAACTACGAGCAGAAGCGGATGACCGGTGTGCACTTCTACTCGTTCCTGTGCCAGGCCGTGTTCGGCAAGATCCCGAGCAAGATCCGACTGATGTACCTCAGCTCGGGCGAGACCATCGAGGCCACGCCGTCCGCACAGTCGGTGCGGTTCGTCACCACGCGCACGACCGCGGTGCTGAACGCCGTCGAGAAGGCATGCACATCGGGTGTGTTCCAGCCCCGGCCGAGCAACATCTGCGGCAGCTGTGCGTTCAAGCCGTGGTGCCCATCATTCGGCGGCGATCCCGAGCTGGCCGCGGTCGAGGCGCCGCGCCTGTTCGGTACGGTGGTCGCTGCATGACGGTTGCCATGACGGACGCTGGATGACGGACGCGCTGGCGGGTACCGCAGAAGACCACTTCGGTGCGCGGGTCGCCGCGTTCGACCGGTGGGCCGACGAACGGCTGGAACGGTGGCGGGGCAAGCCCGCTGCCGATTTCCTGTTCACCAACGCCAGCCACCTCGGCGACTTCAGCGTCATCTGGCACATCATCGGCCTGGCCCGCGGGCTCACGAGCGACGAACGCGCCAATCAGGCGATCGCCCTGGCCGGCGTGCTCGGCGCCGAGAGCCTGCTGGTGAACCAGGGCATCAAGCGGCTCTTCCGTCGAGTCCGCCCCACCGAATCCGGCGACGAGCGCTACACGATCCGGCGCCCCTCGAGCAGCAGCTTCCCCAGCGGCCACGCCTCGTCGGCGTTCGTCGCGGCAACGGTCCTCACGTCGTGGGGCGGTCGACGCACGGCACCGATCTGGTTCGGGCTGGCCTCCGTCGTCGCTGTCAGCCGGGTCTACGTGCGGATTCACCATGCCAGCGACGTCATCGGCGGTGCAGCACTCGGTCTGGTGCTCGGCAGGGCGGCAGCCCGCATCGTCAAGCGCCTGGCGTAGCCTCGGTCCATGGTCGATCTGCCGTCGTTCGATACGAAGATGTCCGACGCCGAAGGGCTGATGTGGCGGATGGAGAAAGATCCCCACCTGTCCTCGACGTTCGGCAACGTGACCATCCTCGACCGCAAGCCCGATTTCGAGCAGCTCGTGCGCCGGATGGAGCACTGCACCTGGATCGTGCCCCGCCTGCGCCAGCGGGTGCAGCCGGCGCCGGCCAACCTCACCGCGCCGACGTGGGTCGACGACTCGAACTTCGACATCCGATACCACGTCCGCCAGCTCGGGCTCCCCAAACCCGGCACGATGCGCCAGCTGTTCGACCTGGCCAGCCTGATCATCAACGACCCGTTCGACCGCACCCGGCCGCTGTGGCAGTTCGTGATCGTCGAAGGCTTGAAGGGTGGCAAGGCCGCCCTGATCGAGAAGCTGCACCACACGCTCGCCGACGGCGAGGGCATGGTGCAGCTGAGCCTGGCCTTCCTCGACTTCGAAGCCGACGCCCCCGAACCACCGGCGCTGGACGCCGACGCCGTGGCCGAGGCCCGCGAGCAGCAGGCGCCGATGGGCGGAGCCGACGTGCTGCGCGATCTCCTGGCCGGCGGGCTGCGCGTGCCGCTCGGCGTGTTCCGGCAGTTGAAGACCCTGTTCGCCGATCCCACACAGCTGCCCGACGCCGGAAATGCAGCAGCGGAGACCGTTCGCGGGGTTGTCAGCCAGCTCAGCGATGTCGACGCGGCCAAATCGCCGCTGTGGACCCAACGGTCACTGAAGCGGCGGATCGAAACGCTCCGCGCTCCCTATCGCGAGACCCGCGAGATCGCCGGTCAATTGGGCGGCAAACTGAACACCGCGTTCCTCACCGTCGCGGCCGAAGCCGCCAGTCGGTATCACATCGCGATGGGAGCGCCCGTCGAGCACCTGCGTTCCTCGATGGCGATCAGCACCCGCAGCGAGACCTCTGGCGCGAACGCGTTCTCCCTGGTGCGGATGCTGATTCCGACCGGCGAGATGCCGATCGCCGACCGCTTTGCACTGATCAACGAAGCCGCGAGTGCCGCACGCGGCTCGAGCAGTTCGGCGTCGTTGGAAACGTTGGCGGCCGTCGCGTCCGCGCTCCCGACCTCGCTGGTGACGCGCCTCGCACGCACTCAAGCGCAGACGATCGACTTCGCGACCAGCAACGTGCGCGGTGCGCCGATCCCGATGTTCGTGGCCGGCGCTCAACTCCTCGAGAACTACCCCGTCGGGCCGCTCGCCGGCGTTGCGTTCAACGTCACGCTGCTCAGCTACCTCGGCAGCCTCGACATGGGGGTCAACATCGACACTGCAGCCGTGGCCGATCCCGGGCTCCTGCACAGCTGCCTGTCCGGCGCGTTCGCCGACTTCCTCGCCCTGTAACGGGCGTCGCGCTCGAAACTACGAGGCGCTGATCGCTTCCACCGGCGCAGGGTGGGTGAGCAGGGTGCGCACGTCGAGCAGGAGATCGGCGACTTCGCCGGAGGACACGAGTTCGCGGCGAAGCATCTCTGCCAATGCCTTGTCGATGACTGCCAAGGCTTCAGTGATCACTGCCTCGTTCGTGTCTGTCATCGAATGCTCCTTTGGTGTCGGTACATCGTGTGTGGTCGGGATGCTCACAACCTCACCGTAACCCGACAAGGTGTCTTGAATGTGCATGCTAACTGTGAACAGTTCGTTTCCGGAGCCGGTCACTGTGCCTACCATCTTGCCCATGGATCTGTCCGGCAAACATGTAGTCGTCACCGGCGCCGCGAACGGAATCGGCCGGGCCCTGGTCCAGCGCTTCCACCGTGCCGGGGCCAACGTCGTCGTTGCCGATCTCGACGACCTCGGCAGCGCCGATGTTGCGGCCGGCTTGAACGCCGCGCGAGCAGGCAGCGCGATGGGGATCGCCGCCAACGTCGGGTCTGAGCAGGGCAACATCGATCTGATCCGGGCCGCCGAGGGGACGTTCGGGACGATCGACCTCTTCTTCGCCAACGCCGGGGTCGGCATCGGGACCTACATGGA
>Ga0075364_10001692_pt1 | contig 12108 bp, 10 predicted proteins | sample EndMetdeltDD1764_FD_71517 | JGI IMG/M metagenome (GOLD analysis project Ga0075364, IMG submission 71517) | Populus endosphere microbial communities from Tennessee, USA - Endosphere MetaG P. deltoides DD176-4 | ecosystem: Host-associated > Plants > Roots > Endosphere | place: USA: Tennessee... | reverse complement strand
GATCACGTCACCTGCATGCAGTACGGGATTCCCGTGATGTTCATCACCTGACCCGAGATGTGGTGCCGCTCATCGCAGGACACGCGGCGCGCGTGACGAGCGAGAACCTGGCGCGCGGGACCGAGCGGATGGGCGTCAACGAGCGCAAGGCGGCGGCGCTGCTCGACGAAGCGATCTACGATCCGCCGCGGACGGCGGACGAGAAGGACGCCGCGAACGTGATCGTCGAGCGCACCGCGGGCGGCCGCGGCGCCGCGGGCGGTCGTGGCGGCGCGGCCCGCAGCTGCCGCAGCACATGAACGCCGAGCTCCAGAATCTGCTTGGCCGAAGCCCGTGGTGCCGGCGCCGTCGTCGAAGAAGAAGGTCCCGCGCGACGGGCTGTCAAAAACGTCCGGCGACGTTCGAATGGGGCACCGGGACCAGAGTACTGGTGCGCGGATTCACACGGAAAACCCCGCGAGCTGGCGGGCGGAATTCTTGCACCGCTAGTGCTAGGCTAGGTGCCAGCTTGGAAACGATTCTGCTCGTCGAGGATGAGCCCGCCGTCCGCAAGCTGTTCGCGCAGGCACTCACGCACTCGGGGTATGCGGTCTACGAAGCTCGCAACGGGCAAGAGGCGATGAAGCTGTTCGAGCAGCACGGCGAAACGATCGACCTGCTGCTGACCGACATGCGGATGCCTTACATGGGCGGCCTCGAGCTCGCGCAGCATCTCCGCGGGCGCAGGAACACGCTGAAGCTGCTCTGCATCTCCGGCTATCCCGGCAGTATCACTCCCGATTTCACCGCCGATTTCCTGGCGAAGCCCTTCTCGCGCGACGACCTGCTCAAGAAGGTCCGCGAAGTCCTCGACAGATAGTTCGCGAGCGAGCGCGCAGGGCCGTTCTGGGGGCGATGCCCCTCCCGTGATAGATGGACTAAAATGCTGCCGCGCGTATGTCGGCATTTCTCCGCAGGATCGCGGCTCCCGTCCTCGCGCTGGCGCTCGCCGGATCCGTGCCCCTCGCCCGCGTGCGCACGGGCGCGCAGGGGGCGAAGCCGGACACGCGTTCCCCCTTCGCTCTCGGCGTGCTGCGGCGCGACGGCGTGCTCATGCCGTTCGCCTCGTTCAACGGCCGCTCGTGGAGCGCGGACTGGCCCGATCCGCACAGCGACGCCGTGCTGCCGATCTCGCTCAGCGACATTCCGAAGAAGTGGTGGGGCGCGCCGGGCCCGGCCGCGCCATGGACCGCGTGGCTGCTCGACGGGACGACGAAGCCGCTGGCGCTGCGCAAGCCGGAGCACATGCGCGTCTTCTGCGCGACGGCTCTCGGCGTGCGGACCGATTTTCCGGCCGGCGAGTTCGATCCGCGCGAACCGACCGTGCCCAAGGATGGCCTCGCCATCGCGGGCGGCGCGCAGCTCCAGCCGGTCACGCCGGTCTCGCTGCTCGCGCAGGACGCGAAGCGGATGGTCGGCCTCATCGCCGACGACTTCAACAAGGAAGAGGCGCTCGCCGCGTCCCACTTCACCTCGTGGGCGCATCCCTACAGCGAGGAGGCGCGCAAGGAGTACCCGATCGAGCTCGAGGCGTTCTATCGCACGCGCGAGTCCACGCCGAGCGGCCAGTGGGTGACGAGCTACGTGGAGGCCGTGCGGCGCTTTCCCGCACGCGCGGTGGATCGGGAGTGCGGTCTCATCACGTTCGTCCGCGGCTGGGTGCTCGAGCGCGACGGGCACAAGCCGGTCATCGACGTGGGCGCGCGCATCACCTTCTGCGATCGGGCCGACGTCTCCTTCATGCTTCCGTTCGGACGGATCCTGATCGATCGGGAGCCGTACTGGGTCTATCAGATCTCGAGCTGGCGCGACGAGATCTACGGCGTCTCGCGCGTCCGGCCGGACGAAGTCCGCCCCGTCCTCGCGGTGGCGGGCGGCGGCTGCCCGAAGGACGCGCCGGTCCCCGGACGCGGCCGCGGGCGCGGGCGCGGCGGACTCGACCCTGAACGTGGCGCCGGTGGGTAGGGCCCTCCGCCACCTGCTCCTCGCGTCGGCCGGCCTGCTCCTGATTCCGCTCGCGCTGCGCGGCGCGGCGGCGCTGCATCCGATCGCGAACCTCCAGCCGACCTACCTGCCGTCGCTCGAAGGGCCGCGCGAGCGCGCGCCGTTCGACGCGTCGCGTCCGGCCGCGCTCGCCCGCATGCAGCCGGCGTACGTCGTGATCGGCGACTCGATGGCGGGATCGCGGATCGACCCGGCCGTGTTCGCGCGCGCCAGCGGCGAGTCCGTCGCGCCGCTGCTCTATGCCGGGAGCGGGCCGGCGTGGTGGTATCTCGTCCTGAAGAACTGGGTGATCGCCAGCGGCATCCACCCGAAAGCCGTCTTCGTCTTCTTCCGCGACACCAACCTGACCAACGTCATGTTCCGGATCGACGCGACGTGGTCGCTCGACACCGCCGCCCTGGCGGAGGAGGACGGCCTGAACGAGGTGGTGGCCCGCCGCCGCGGCAATACCTTCTACGAGCTGCGCTCCGGGTTCGACCGCGTGTATGCGTCGACCGAGGCGCGGCGCGGGATCGAGCCGCTCGTCAACGAGTGGCCGGCGCGCGCGATGTTCCCCTACCGCCGGCAGCGCGAGGCGTTCATGCTGGCGGTCAACGAACGATTCGGCCTCGATCACCTGCGCCCGATGGACGCGGCCGACATGCAGGCGACCGAGGATCGCGAGGCCGATTTCGCCGCGTTCGTGGACAAGTCCCAGCTGCCGCTGATGCTGCGCGACGCGCAGCGCGCGGGACTGCGCCTCGTGCTCGTGCGCGTGCAGCGGCGCCCCGCCGGCGGGCAGCCGCCGTACCAGTCGCCGGCGCTCCAGCGCTACGTCCGGGACCTGCGCGCATACGTCGAGGCGCGGGGCGGCGTCCTCTTCGACGACACCGGTGATCCCGCCCAGACCCTCGACTGGTACGAAGACGGCGACCATCTCTCGCGCGAGGGGCGCCGCCGCTATACCGAGCGGTTCGCCGAACGGATCCGCCTGCAGCTTCCGTGATCTTTCACAGTCTCGACTTCGTCGTCTTTGTCGTCCTCGTCGTTGCGATCTACTGGCGGCTGCCGCAGCGCGCGCAGAACGTGCTGCTGCTGGTCTCGAGCTACGTCTTCTACGGCTACGTTCACCCGTGGTTCCTGATCCTGATCGCCTCGTCCACGCTGATCGACTACCTGTCGGCGCGCGGGATGGAGCGGTGGCCGGAACACCGGCGCCGCTTCATGGCCGTCAGCATCGTCTCGAACTTCGGGATGCTCGGCTTCTTCAAGTACTTCAACTTCTTCGCCGACAACGTCCAGGCCGTGCTCGCCGCCGCCGGCGTGCAGGTGAGCGCGCCGGTGCTGCGCGTCCTGCTGCCGGTCGGCATCTCGTTCTACACGTTCCAGGCGATGAGCTACACGGTGGACGTCTTCCGCGGCGAGCTGCGCGCGCGGCGGAGCCTGCTCGACGTCGCCGTCTTCATCTCGTTCTTTCCGCACCTCGTCGCCGGTCCGATCCAGCGCGCGTCGTTCCTGCTCCCGCAGGTCGAGGCCGAACGTCGGTTCTCGGTGCACCATGCGACGACCGGCCTGTCGCTGATGGTCTGGGGCTTCTTCAAGAAACTGGTGATCGCCGACAACGTCGGGGTGATTGCCAACAAGGTGTTCGCGCTCCGCGATCCGTCGTTCGAGATCCTGTGGGCGGGCGTGTTCGCCTTCGCGATCCAGATCTACGCCGACTTCTCCGCCTACACCGACATCGCGCGCGGCTCGTCGCGCTGGCTGGGGTTCGAGCTGACGGAGAACTTCGACCATCCCTACATGGCGCGCAGCCCCGCGGATTTCTGGCGGCGGTGGAACATCTCGCTCTCGACGTGGTTCCGCGACTACGTCTACATTCCGCTGGGCGGCTCGCGCGCGACGGGCCTGCTCTGGGCCCGCAACATCCTCGTCACGTTCCTGCTCTCCGGGCTGTGGCACGGCGCGAGCTGGAACTACGTGCTGTGGGGCGCGTATCACGGCGTGCTGCTGCTCCTGACGCGCGCCCACCAGATGGTTCGAAAACCCCGGGACGGACCTCGGACCTCGGATCTCGGACTCCGCCAGCTGCCGCAGATTGCCGGGATGTTCGCCCTGACTCTGGTCGGCTGGCTGCTCTTCCGCGAGACGGAGCTCAGTGCGATTGTGCGGGACCTGACGCTCGTGCCGTGGCACAGCACGCCGGCCGACCGGCAGATCGGCGTGTACCTGTTCCTGCTCGCGTTCGGCTATTCGATCCCGCTCTGGGTGCAGAGCATCTGGGTCGAGATGCACCGTGGGCGGCCGGCGCCGGCGGAGGAGAGCTGGGGCCGTGCAGGCCTGCGCGCGCTCGCCTACGGCGCGGCCTTCGCCGCGATCCTGGTGCTGCGCAGCCGGACGTCGCTCGATTTCATCTATTTTCAGTTCTGAGTGACACTCGACATTCGGGCATTGGATTTGGCCGTCGTTACTTGACGATCACCCGCGCCCAGTCCCACCCTTCGAGGCCCTTCGCGTTGACCGCTTTCACGCGAATCTCCGTGCCGCGCGCGACGCCGGAAACCGTGGCTCGCGGCTGTGTCACGCGCTGCGTCTTCGGCGCGTCCTCCGGACCCCACGCGACGACGTAGCCGGTGACGCCGGTTTCGGGACTCGGCGTCCACGTCAATGCCGCGCCGCCGGCGCTCGCTTTCGCCTCCAGGCCCGCGAGGCGCGATGGGCTCGACGCGAGCAGCATCACCGTCGCCGCCGTCGTCTTCGCCACTTCCACCACGAGCTGATGGTTGATCCCTTCCAGCAGGTCGTGTGACTGGTGGTAGTGCGGGTTGCCGAGCACCGGGTACGAGCCGATGCCGCCGACGATGTCGCCGTAGGCGTCGTAGTAGGACGCCGCGTCGGTGGACTTGTAGTAGAGCGCGTCGTAGGTGATCAGCTGGCTGAACTGCATCGCCGCGCCGTGCTGGACGTCGCGGATGCCGCGGTTCGAATAGCGGATCGTGTTGTCGAGCCGGGGATCGTTCGACCAGCCGACCATGTCGTTGTTGAGCGCGCCGGCGATCTGCATCCGTCCCTCGACGGCGAGACGGACGAACTCGCGGCTGCCGAGCAGACCGGCTTCCTCGCCCGTGAACGAGGCGAACACGATCGTCGCGGGCATCGGATGTCCCGCCAGCAGGCGCGCCGTCTCGAGCAGCGCCGCGGTTCCCGACGTGTCGTCGTCGGCCCCCGGCCCGATCACGACCGAGTCGTAGTGGCTGCTGACGACGTAGACGATCTCGGGGTTGACGGTGCCCTTCAGCGTGGCGACGACGTTGGCCGTCCGGCCGCCGGCGGCGTTGCGCGGCGAGAACCACTGGTACTCGGGCGCGTAGCCGAACGACGTGTAGGCGTTGAAGAGGTACTCGGACGCCAGCTTGTTGCCAGGCTGCGAGATGTGCTTCGAGTCGAAGTCGAACAGCGTCTTCTCGTGTGCGTAGACGCGCGACAGCGACGCCGCGGACGTGACGCTCCGCACGGCGTCGGCGATCGGCGCGAACAGGCGCCGGCCCGCGTCGCGGAGGGCGGTCTCCGCCTTGAGGCTGGCGGCGACGCGCGCCTTGACCTCGTCGAGGGAGACGCGCGACGAGAGGTCCACGAGATAGACGCCCCGCGGCGGCGACACCGTGTCGCCGTCACGTTCGGCCACGAGGAGCAGCTTCGTGCCGTCGCTCGACGGCACCCAGACGTATTCAGGCGCGATCGTGCGGACCGTGTTGTTGTGGAAGAGCCGCGTCCGCGTGGACGCCGGCTCGCGCGTGCCCGCCACGTCGTAGACGTACGAGCGGCGGTGGCGCGCCTCGCCGACCATCGCGAGCACGCGATCGGCGCCGAGGAACTGCGGCGCGACGTCGTGCTGGATCTCGCGCGTGATCCGCCGCTCGTTCTTCCCGTCGCGGCCGATGACGTAGATCTCCGAATCGTCGCCGGGCGTCATCTGGAACGCGATCCGCGCGCCGTCGGCGCTGAGCGCCGGCGCGTCGATCCGTTCCGTGCCCTTGCGCACGTCGGCCGCGGACGCGAGGTCGTTGGCGGACGCCGCGACCAGGCGCTGTTCGAGCGCCGCGCCCTGTCCGCCCGTTCGCACGATCCACGCGACGAACCTGCCGTCCTGGGAGAGAGCGGGGGAGAGGCCGTCGACGATCGACGACGCGCCGCCTGGTGTGATGACGCCGAACGCCGTGCCGGTGCCCGCCCCGCGTCCGCCTCCGCCGGTCTGACGAAAGGGACCGAGCAGCGGCACCTGGAAGAGCAGCGTGCGGCCCGCCGCGTCGATTTTCGCCGGCACCTTGAAGCCGGCGCCGGTCGTGAGCGGCTGCGGCGCGGCGGCCGTGCGGCCGAAATAGATCTGCGTCGACGTGGCGTCCCCTTCGGCGGCGCCCGCGAACAGGACGGCGCCGTCGGCCGCGCAGACGGGAGCGGCCTTGAGGAGATCGCCGGTGCCGATCTCCTCGTCGCGTCCGGCAGCGATGTCGCGAACGACGATCTGGCTGGTGCGGGCAACGATGCGCGCGAGCTGCTGCTGGCGCGGCGCGCGATCGGCGGCCGTCGCGGCGGCCGCCACCGCGGCCTGCGCGGTCGCGAGATCCGGCGAGGCCGGCACGCGCAGGAACGCGACGCGCCGTCCGTCGGGGCAGAAGCTCGCCTCGCCGCCGTCAAGCGTCGTCACGTCCGCCGCGGGATTCGCCGTCGCGCGCACGTGGGTGAGGCGGTTGGCGCCCGACACCGTCCCGGCCGACACCGCCGGGCCCGTCTCGAAGGAGAAATGGCGGCTGTCGGGGGCGAAGACGGGGTTGGCGCCGTCGAGCGTCAGCTCCGTCGTGCGAAAGAGCTCACCTGTCTGCAGCGCGATGGGCTCCAGCACCGAGGCCGCGTCGGGGCCGTTCAGGAGCTGCTGATACGCGGTGAGCGCGGCCACGTAGTCGCCGCGATCCCAGTCTTCGTCGGCGCGCGCGAGGGCGGTCGTCGAGGGCGCGGCCATCCAGCCGGCGGCGAGCAGCGCCGCGCCGGCGATCGTGAGTCTGTACATAGAAAGGGCCCGGAGGCGCGCCGATCATATCGCAGCGCCGCTGGGCCCTTCCGTCTTCCGGTCTTCCCGTGTCTTTCTTACTTGGCGGCGGCCTTCGGCATCTCGATCTTGGAGACCGTGATGCTCTCGCCCTTCATCTCGCCGGTCAGCGCAATCTGATGGCCGGCGTGATTCTTCAGGGTCGCGAAGTCCTGATTGGCGATCTGGTAGGTCTTGGCGCCGGCGACGAAGACGTACTTTCCGCCGCCTTCGACGCACTTCTTGACGCACTCGCTATCGTCGGCCGACCCGCCGCCGTGCTCGGTCTTGGCGTGCTTGGCCGCGCACTTCGCGTCACTGAGCGTTCCGGTCCAGGTCTTCTCTTCCGCCAGGGCGGGGGACGCCGCGAACAACACCGCGGCCGCGAACAGGGCGTACTTCTTCATGAATGTCTCCTCCTAGTTGGTGATGATAACAATCGATGGGTCCTATCTATTCCACAAAGGGCGGGGTCTTGTCACCTGCTCGAGGAGAGGTGGGACCAACGCAGGGTTCGCCGGGAGGTCGCCGGGGCTGAAGCCCCGGACTACGTTTGCATTCTTTCTTCGTAGCTGGGGCTTCAGACCCGGCGTTCTTCGTAGGCCGGACCTTCAGGTCCGGCAAACGCCCTAGCGCTGCGCCAGCAGGGCCCGCAGCGTCTCGACGTGTTTCTTCAATTGGGTGGTTTGCGCCTTCGTCAGGGCGCCCGTCTTCGAGGCGCTCAGGATCGACGAGATCGCATCGAGCTCCTTCTGGGCGTCGCCGTTGGCGGCGGCATTCACCTCGGCCGTGGCCTTCGCCCGGTCGGCCGGGTCCATTCCGGCGGTCGGCGACGAGGGGCTCACCCCTGCCGCTCCGGGGGGGTTCGACGGGTTGGCCGGATTCGTGGGGCTCGCCGGGTTCGCCGGGTTCGAGGTCGTCGGGGTCGGCGCCGATGGCGGCATCGCGCCGGGGGCCGGGGCCGCGCCGCCGGCCGCGGACTCGAACGCCTTCAGGTGCGTGCGGAACTCGGCGAGCTTCGCGCGGATCGCGGGGTCGAGCGCGGCCGTGCCCGAGGTGCCGACCGGCTGGTCGGGAGGCGTGTCCGGGCCGAGGAGCGCGGTCACGTTCTGGTTCACCTTGTCATAGGCCGATCGCCAGTCGGACTGCGTCGTGATCAATCCATTGAAATTCGAGATCAGCTGCGCGACCACGGTGCGCGTCTCGCCCTGGAGCTTCGCGGCTTCGGGCATCGAGGTGATGGCGCTCAACGTGTCGCGCGCCTTGCTGAGGTGGTCCTTGGCGGCCGCGGCGTCCACCTGGCCGGCGGGCGGCTGCGCGGCGGACGGCGGCTGCGCGGGCGGCTGTGACGGCGGCGGCTGCTGCTGTGAGGGCGGATTCTGCGGCGGCGTGCTCGGCGTGGACTGTGCGAGTGCGGCGCCTGGCAACGCGAGCAGCGCGGCCACCGCCGCGGCGCTCGTCCATCGTGCGTTTTTCATGGGTGCGATCCTCCTGTGTGTGCTCATCGCTCTGTTGCCCGTCCATTGAGCAAGCGCAGTACCACGTGGAGCTCGACCGCAGTTTGCTGAGCGTTTTGCGGCCGAGCTCGCGCGGCCGCGCGCAGTTCTTACGTGATGGTCAGGCGGGAATGAAGTAGAAGGCGACCGAGAGGATCACGTAGAGGCCGAGCAGCTGCAGGCCTTCGAGCCAGTTGCTCTCGCCGTCGATCGCCACGAGCGACACCGTCGCGACCGCGAGGCCGATGGCGGCGATCTCGAAGGGATTGAAGACGAGCGACATGGGCGATCCGAGCGCGCTCGAGGTCAGCACCAGCAGCGGCGCCACCATCAGCGCGATCTGCGCGCTGCTGCCGATCGAGATCTCGATCGCCAGCGTCATGTCGTTGCGCGCCGCGGCGGAAATCGCGCTGTAGTGCTCGGCCGCGTTGCCGACGAGCGCCACCACCACCACGCCGGCAAAGAGCTCCGTCATGCCCAGTCCCGAGAGCGCCGGCTCGAGTCCGCGGACGAGGATCTCGGCTTCCACCGTGGTCAGCAGCGTGCCCATCGTGAGCAGGATGACGGCCGCCGGCACGCCGAAGCGCGGCGCGTGATGCCCGCCCTGGCGCAGCGGATCCTTGTTGGTGCGGAACGCGAACACCAGCCCGGCGGCGTAGACGACGAGCAGCACCCACGAGGTCCACACGCTGAGGGTGTGGAGGACGGCGGGCCTCGCGGTGAGCGATCCGAAGGCGAAGAAGTCGACCGTCGCCGGCATCACCAGCGCGGCGACCGCGAGCGACAGCATGACGGTGGCGCTGTTGGACGAGAGGCGGTTGAACCGCTGCGTCCCGTGGCCGAGTCCGCCCACGAAGCACGAGGCGCCGAAGACCAGGAGCAGGTTGCCGATGATGCTGCCGGTAATCGACGCCTTGACCACCTCGAGGTGATGAGCGCGCAGCGCCACGATCGCGATGATCAGCTCGGCCGCGTTGCCGAAGCTGGCGTTCAGGAACCCGCCCAGCGTCGGTCCCGCCCGGTTGGCCAGCTCCTCAGTGGCTTCGCCGATGAGTCCCGCGGCCGGAATCAGGGACACCGCCGCGCTGATGAACAGCCACAGCGACGTGTCTCCCTGGAAGGCCAGCCACCAGCTGACGGGAGCGACGACGAGCAGGATGTTGAGCCAGCTGTTCAGGCTCCTGGCGAGCTGCCGGGCGATCGACACGAATACCGATTCTATCGTTCATTCACGAGCGTCGCGATCTTCTGCTGCGCGGCCTCGATCAGCGTGCGCAGCTGGTGGAACTCGCCGCCGTTCAGGCCGCGCCTGGCGCGCAGCACCCGGCCCACCTCCACGCCGTAGAGGACGCCGCGGTTGCGCGTGCTCGACGCCGTCAGCACCAGCTCCCCCCGCGTGCTGAAGCGCATGTCGAAGTTGCGAAACTGGCTGGTCGGGTTGGTCGTGATCGCGAGCAGCGCGTCGAACCCCTTCAGCAGGCCCGCGAACTCGTCGGGATCGACGAACGCCTGCTCAGGTTGGGTCTGGCGGCCGGCGATGGTGACGACGATGCCGCGGGCGAGGCGCAGGCGGACGTCGCGCGTCTCGCGGGCCTCGACCGACACGCCGTCCACTTCCCCCAGCTCTTCGTACGCCGTCATCAGCACTTCGCCGGGGCCCACGGTGAACGCCTCGAGCGCCGTCGCGGGCGGAGGCGGCGGTCCGATGACGATCGGATCCGGCGGCGGCGGAGGCTGCGCCGGCTGCTGCGCGGCGGCGGGGACCGCCAGGAGGAGGATGGCCGCCACGAACGCATATCGGTGAGACCGCATCTGCTGCTCCCTTCCACGCATATAGACGATCCGGCCGAGGTGTCAGCCTGCTGCTAGACTGTCCCACACATCGTGCGTGCTTCCGTGAAAGCCTACGGCCTGGCGGTGGTGACCGCCGTGGCCGGCGTAGCGCTGACGAGACTGACCTGGCCGTTCTTTTCGCCGGCTCCGTTCGCGCCCGTCTTCGGTGCCGTGGCCGTCTCGGCGCACTGGGGCAACGCCCGCGCCGGCCTGCTCGCCGCGCTGCTGGCCTCCGCCGGCCTGGCGCTGGCCGGCCCGGCGGCCACCTACCGGTGGAGCGCGCCGTCGCTGATCGTGTTCACGATCATCGCCGTGCTCGGCAGCCGGATGATCGCCGGCCGCAATCGCCTCGTCGCGGACCTGCGGGCGAGCGAGAACGACCTGCGCGCGACGCTCGCGCACGTCCGCGAGTCGGAATCGAAGCTGCGCCGCGCGCAGAAGATGGAGGCGGTCGGCCAGCTGGCCGCCGGCGTCGCGCACAATTTCAACAACCTGCTGCAGGTCACCATGGGGTACACCGACATCCTCATGGACGCGCGGCGCGACGCCGCGCTCGACGCGATGGCGATCGCCGAGATCCGCAGCGCCACCGAGCGCGGCGCGGCGCTGACCCGTCAGCTCCTGGCCTTCGGGCGGCAGCACGACGCGCGCGTCGCGCGGGTCGACGTCGACACCACGATGAACGCGCTGCGCGAGATGCTCACCCGCGTCATCCGGGAGGACATCGTCCTCACCTTCGAGTTCGAGAGCCGCGGCGCCGTCATCCTGATCGATCCCAACGATCTCGAGCAGGCCGTCATCAACCTGGTGATCAACGCGCGCGACGCGATGCCGGACGGCGGCCGGATTCACGTGGCCGTCACCCGCATGATGGTGGACGAGTCGACGAGGCCGGCCGACACCGCCGCCGTGACCGGCGAATACGTGCGGGTGAGCGTACGCGACACCGGCACCGGCATGGCGCCCGAGATCGTCGCCCGCCTGTTCGAGCCGTTCTTCACGACCAAGGACGTCGGCAGCGGAACCGGCCTCGGCCTGCCGTTCGTGGACGGCATCGCGCGGCACGCCGGCGGCTTCGTGACGGTCGAGACCGAGCCCGGCAAGGGGACCACCATGTCGATCGTGCTGCCGATGGCGGCGCCCGGCGCCCGGGCGCCGATGCCGCTGCCTCCCATGCCGGCGCCGCGCCGTACGCCCCGCACCGTGACCATCCTCGTCGTCGAGGACGAGGAGGGTGTGCGCGCGGCCACGGCGCGCATCCTCTCGCATGCCGGCTACCGCGTGCTCGCCGCCGAGACCGCGATCGAGGCGGCGGAGATCTTCGAGAAGGAACCGTCGGCGATCGATCTGCTGCTGACCGACATCGTGATGCCCGACATGCCCGGCCCGGAGCTGGCGGAGCGGCTCCTGCTGGCGCGGCCGGATCTGCCGGTCCTCTTCATGTCGGGCTACAGCGAGATGAGCCCCGCCTCGGTGACGGCCACCGCGCAGATGGCGTTCGTGCCCAAGCCGTTCAACGCGGCGAGCCTCGTCGCGACGGTCGAGCGGCTGCTGGTCACCGCCTGACCCGCCGGCGATCGCGGCCTCCGCGGCTCACGAGAGATAGCGCAGCAGGATCAGCCGCAGGCAGTAGACGTTGACCGCGATGCAGCCGGCGAGCGCGGCGGCCGCCAG